>MDTD01191074.1_pt1 | contig 35145 bp, 54 predicted proteins | sample 811221 | NCBI WGS metagenome assembly MDTD01 (sample SAMN05326646, study PRJNA326480) | marine metagenome | isolation source: seawater | place: Pacific Ocean: South West | collected 2011
AGACAACCAGGCAATAACAGAAAAGCAAATGGAGACTTTGTTTACGTACACGAAGATAAGCCTTCAGATTACTGGAATAGTGATTATATGAAAAATGTACGTAAAGCATTTATGGCAGGTAAAGTACCACCTGAGTGTACAGTTTGTTATAAAGAAGAAGCGGCAGGTTACAGATCAAAAAGACAATGGGAAAATGAAGAGTGGCAAGAAAAGATAAACTTCGAAGAAATGCTATCCAAAGTCCAAGATGATGGTACAGCACCTTTTGATATACGTTATGTTGATATGAAGCTAGGTAATAAGTGTGATATGGCCTGTTTGATGTGTAATCCTGATGATAGTAGTTTATGGATACCGGATAATAAAAAACTTATGGAAAGTGATATTAGCGATGAAACTAAAAATAGATTGAAATGGAATAAACAAAGAGGTAAGCTAAATTGGTATAAAATGGATGCTCCATTCTGGAAAGATATGGAAGATAGATTGGACACTATTGAAAACTTATATATTATTGGTGGAGAACCAACAATTAATCCAGAGTTTAAAAGCTTCTTAGAAATGTGTGTAAAATCAGGTCATAGCAACCGTATAAACCTCCGTTTTAATACGAACGGGCTTACTACTACAAAAGAGCTTGACCACCTGTATACGTGCTTTAAAACGTGTTTAATCCACCTTTCTATGGACGGGTTTGGTGCCCATCACGATCTTATACGTTATCCAAGTAATTGGGAAACAATGATGGAAAAATTGGAATATTGGGATAATACAGCAGACAATATACAGGTCACGATAGATCTTACAGCATCTATATTGAACGTGATGCATATACCAGATTTTGTTAAGTGGAAAATGCAACAAAATTTTAAAAAAATTAATATGGACACAATGCAGGACTTTATAGGTATACACTTTTTACATTCACCAGAAATTTTAAGTATTCAGGTTTTACCACAAGAACTTAAAAGACAAGTTGAACAAAAATTTAAAGATTTACATAATTGGGTTATGGAAAATTCATATAGACCTAGTATAAGGCTTGAAAGGTATAAACGATTTAGAGCACTTATCTCTCATATGAATAGTAAAGATAGAAGTAAAGAATGGCCACTAGCTATAGAATATTTAGATGCAATGGATAAGATAAGAGGAACTAACTGGAAAGCAGTTTTAAAAGAATATGATAGATAAAGAAAAGCAAAGACATAATTATCGTCCTGTTGATTTATATTATCAACACGTTACCAAGACTAATGATTCTTGGTGTCCATTGCCTTGGGCTCAGGTGGCAGTACATAACTCAGGAGAGTTTAGAAGTTGTATTCAAGCTCGTAGCTGTAGAAAAACAAAAGGTATTCTTAAAGACAAGAATGATAAAGTTATGAGAGCTGAAGCAAATACAATTAATGAAGTTAGAAATGCACCTTTACTGAAAGAAGTACGTAAAGATATGTTAGATGGAAAACGTCATAGTATGTGTATAAGATGTAATGATGAAGATGATGCTAAAATGAATTCGAGACGTAGAAATGCAATTAGAGAATATTATTTAAAATATGGTTATGATTTATTTGATGCAGAAGCAAGTACAAAACCTGATGGAACACTAGTTATTAAAAAAGCACCTGTACTAGAATGGGATATTAGATTAGGTAATTTATGTAATTTAAGATGTAGAATGTGTCACCCTAGTGAAAGTACACAGTGGTACGATGAATGGTTTGATACAATGTTTAAAGGATTTAGAACTGACTTTACTCAAGTAGAATTAATAAAAAATGGTAATAAGGGTAAAGCTAAATTAAGAGATGATATTTACGGTTGGTATGGAAAGGCTAATTTCTTTGATGAGTTTGATAATAACTCAATTGGCACAAGAAAAATATATTTTTCAGGTGGAGAACCTACACTAGTTGAAAATATGTATGATATGTTACAAAAATTAATTGATAGTGGAATGGCGAAAGATATGGAACTTGAATATAATATTAATCTAACTAATATTCCAAGACGTGCAATTGATTTATGGCACGAATTTAAAAAAGTACAGTTAGGCTGTAGTTTAGATGGTGTAGGAAAAATAAATGAATATATCAGGGCACCTAGTAAGTGGGATAAGATTGATGAAAATATTAAATGGTTAGATGCTAATACTAAACCTAATATTATTTTATTCAATACATTTACTTGGCAAATACTAAATGCTGTAGAAGTTTTTGATTTAGTAAAATATCAAATTGAGAATAATTTTACTAAATTTAATTCTTCAGTTAATAGTGTTTTCTTTAGTATGCATTTTTTACACTCACCAGATTACTTAAATGTAAAAGCTTTACCAAGAGAATTAAAAGAATATGTACAACAAGAGTTTGATAAGTTTGATAATGAGTTTTTTAAACCTTGGGTTGATAATTTATCAGAAGATGCTAGAGTACTGGGACATAAATTTAAAGAACCTAATATGACTAGAGAAGATTGGATCAAAAGAGATGATTGGAATCTAGATGGTATGTGGTATGGTACTAAAAGAAAATTTTATTATAGATGGAAAGATAAAATGCAATCAATGTTAGATTTTATGTGGAGTGAAGATAAGTCTCAACATTTTGATGAATTTGTAAAAAGAACAAGGATACAAGACAAGTATAGAGATGAAAATTTTGATGAATTATACCCAGTAATAAGTAATTATATAAGGAAAAACTACCAATGAGCTTAAAGAATTTTGAAGAACGACATAAGCATTATGACGTGGTACCAGAGATAGGTACTAGGGGTAAAGAGGTGCAACCGTTATGGCGTGATGATAAAGGTCTTACGATGTTTCAATATGAACGTGTTGATAGATTAGAATTAGAATTTAACAACACTTGTTTTTTATATTGTGGAGGTTGTGGTAGAACATTCAATAGTAAAATCGAAGAAGCAGGTAAAAAAATTATTACTTTAGAGAATATTAAAAGATTTTTTCCACCTGAATTCTGTAAACAGCTAAGATGGTTTTTAAGTTGTGGTAATTATGGTGAACCTGCCGCACACCCTCAAGCATTAGATATACTCAGATGGTTTAGAGATAACGGAACTAAAAACGTTTCAATTGGTACTAATGGTAGTTCTAGAGATCCTGAGTTTTGGAAAGAAGTTGCAGGAATTATAAATGGCCCAGGAGGATCTAGAGGTGATATTAAAAATTATTATGGTGGTAGAGTTACTTTTAGTATTGACGGCTTAGAAGATACTAATCACTTATATCGTATTGGTGCAAGGTGGGATAAACTAATGGCCAATACTGAAGCATTTATAAATGCAGGCGGTAGAGCTAGATGGCAGTTTATTACATTCAATCATAATTCACATCAGTTACAAAGAGCAAGAGATATGGCAAAAGAAATGGGATTTAGTGAATTTGTTGAAAAAATGAGTTTTAGATTTATCCCAGTACGTTTATCAAAGCGTCACGCAGAGCAACTGGCCGACGAAGCTGAATGGAAAATGGTACAGGAAAAAGAAGCTACGGAAAGAGCTAGAAGAAAAAATACGAAAGATGATGGTAACAATGAATTAATTCCAGAATCGGGTCGTCTTCAACCATCAAAAGAATTACTACAAGGAAAATCAAAAAGATCTGATAAAGTAGGAGGTATAGTTGAACACCCTATTAACATTTCAGAGAAGCAAGAGTTTAGGCATCCTGATAGAGAGATGTTAGCAAAACAAAGACTAAAAGGAACTAAAGCAGTGAAAGGAAAAGATCACTATTCACAAAAGCACAAAATTGTTTGCCAAAATAGAACAGAGCCAAGAATATATGTTGATGCTACTGGTAAAGTTTGGCCTTGTAATTGGCTAGGTGGAATTGAATTTTATGAAACTGATAGTAATCCATACAAACAGCATTGGCCAATACCAAGTCAATTGCATCACGGTGTGTCTACTGAATTTAATAATTTACATAATGAACAATATAAAAGTGATCCAAATCCAGTAAAAACTATATTAGAACATCCTTGGTATGCACACTTGCTTGAAGAAGACTGGACTAGAGAAGATGATCCAGAAGGAGTATTACAACCAGCAAAATGTAAACAGATGTGTCATACAGAATTAGGTACAGGTATATTTGAAAAGATGCGTAGGAACGAACAAAATCTTGTTACAGGTGAATTCAAAGATGTAAATGAAATACACGGATTGACACCACCACAAGGTGGATCTGGTTGGGGTAAAGGAGCAACCTTACCTGTTGATCCAAGCAAACACGTGAAAGTAGAAGACGTGGCAGGTATTTTAAAAGATTCTGCAAACGATGTAAAAGTTGTTGATGAAGATGATATTAGAAAATATAAATCTTATAAAGTTGTAGAATCAGGTAAAGTTGAAGTAAAGTCATTAGAAGATGAGTGGGCGATTAATAAAGAAAAGAGAGAATCTGAAAAATATGACAAAGGTAAGTAAAACAATTTATCCAAAATGTTTGTTTAGCAAGAAAGCGAAAGCAACTTATATTAGCCACGACGGTTATATAAGACCTTGTTGTTATGTCCATAGACATAATAAAACAGAAGTAGATGAACCTTGGTTGCTCAACGATGAACATAATATTGCATCAGGTAAAAGTTTATCAGAAATGTTTAGTACACCAGAATATACTGATTTTTTTGATAGATTAAGAACTGGAAAAGATATTCCTGAAAGATGTTATGAAGTTTGCGGAAAAGTACAAACAAATGTAGGTGCAGATCATAGAAAAGAAAAGATAGTAGAAAACAAACCAAGATGGGTAGAAACAGTTACACAATCATATGATGACAACTATAAAGTACAAAAAAAATTACAAGTTGACTTGACTCATAGATGTAGTTTAGGTTGTCCAAAATGTATGAGATTTGAAACTAACTGGACAGAGCCAACAACTAAAAAGAAATACAAGTTTGCCAACCACGCAATAAAGAAATCAGAATTAAGTATTTCTGACTTCAAAAAGATATTCGAAGAAAATCCTCATATGGGTAAAGGCGATGTAGATTTCTGTGGTACCTGGGGCGATGCAATATATCATCCAGATTTTATAGAAATTTGTAAAATAATCAAAAATGCTGGAGCTCATATTAATATTGCAACAAATGGTTCTAGAAAAAGAGCTGAATGGTGGGATGAATTGTATAACATCTTAGATCCTATAAATGATTCAATAGTTTTTGCTATGGATGGATTAAAAGATACAGCAGATATGTATAGGAAATTTATAATATATGATGATGTTATAACAGCAATGACTAAAGGTGTTGACGCAGGATTCATAAAGAGCAGATGGTCGTTTATCGTATTTAGATTTAATCAGCATCAGGTTGAAGAAGCAAAGCAGTTAGCAAAAAATATTGGTATAACATTTGAATTAGTAAAATCGCATAGATGGGATGGACCTAATGATCCATATATGCCTACTAAAGAATGGTTGCCACAATCGATAATCAAGGAGTACAATTTATAATGCATAAGTTATCTGAATTGCAAAGTGTACAACTTGAGATATCAAGTAATTGTCAAGCAGGTTGTCAAGAGTGTGCCAGATGGAAATCATTTGGTGGTAAACAAATACCAAATCCAAACATTGACTTTGGTGCTAAAGGAAATATGTCTTTAGATTTGATTAAGAATACTTTTAATAGAAAACAGTTACCTACATTTCAATTTATAGCACTTGATGGTAATTATGGAGATAGTTTAATACATCCACAAAGTTTAGAAATTATGGAACACTTATTTTTAGTATTTGGAGATAAAAATGACCCTCATAGAAAAACTGACTGGCCACAGCAAATTGAAGCTAACACAAATGGTGGTTATCACAACAAAGAGTTTTGGTATGAGCTTGGAAAAATATTTGCAAAACATATAGAATTAAATGGTGATGAAGATAGTTCAATCTGTTTTGGTATTGATGGTGTAGATAATGAAACGCACGACAAGTACAGAAGAAATGTAGTTTATGACAAAGTTATTGAACACGCGGAAGCATTTATAAAAGGTGGCGGAAGAGCTGAATGGAAATATTTAGAGTTTGACCACAACGTACACCAAACTGACAAAGCTAGAGAGATAGCAAAGAATATGGGATTCAATAAATTTTTTGTAAAAAGATCTAGATGGGTGGATGCTTCTTTAAGAGAAATAACTGAAAAGAAAAATACAGGTGATCAATCAGGAACAAAAATTATGGGATCCAAGCTAGGTAAAAAAGAAGGAAGAACATATAATAGGATTCCTACAGCACAAAGAGAGATTGTTAAAAAGGTAGAGAAAGAAGTCAAGAAGTACAATAATTATTTTGATGAAGTACCTATCAGCTGTTACTGGAGAGGTAGAAAAAGAATACAGATAGAATATGATGGTAGTGTATGGCAATGTTGTCATCTGTCACCAGCATATAGGCCCGATACAAGCGGAAAACTAATATTAGGCGATTGGGAAAAACAAAAGCATAAAGAGTATGAATATTATTATAAAGAGTATGGTATGGAATTTAACAACTTAAACAAGTACAGTTTGGAAGAAATACTAGCACATCCTTATTTTGATGCTTTAGAAAGAAGTTGGAATAATACAACAAAAGCAGAAATAGAGCCAAGGTTGTCGCGATGTGCTGAAAAATGTGCTATAACTACTCAAGCAATGAGTAAAGATAAAAGGGAAAAATTATAATGTCAATGAAAGACGTATATTGTCCGATACCGTGGATGTTCCAAGCAGTCAGGAACAATGGAGATGTGAGAATATGCTGTCAGGCCAATGTGACTAAAAATCAAGGTGTGGTAAGAAAAGAAGATGGTTCATCATATAATGCTGGGAAAGATAATATGGATGAAGCAAGAAATGCCAAGTTAATGAAAATTGTTAGAAAAAATATGCTTGAAGGTAAATGGAGTACTGAATGTGGCAGATGTAAAAAAGAAGAAGATGCAGGATTAAGAAGTCGAAGACAGTACGAACAAGAGTGGGGATTCAAGCTTGAAGATGCAATTAGAATTACTGAACAAGATGGAACTATTAAAACTAATGATACACCATTAGTATACTACGATCTACGTTTTGGTAATTTATGTAACTTAAAATGTAGAATGTGTGGACCGACAGATAGTCATAGCTGGTACGAAGATTGGCTTGAACTACACGGAGGAGAAGGTTTCCAAGATACACACGGATACGTAAAATTAAAAAAGAATAGTAAAGGTAGATTATCCACTAACGATTATGAATGGCATAATAGTGAAAGCTTCTGGAAAAATATTGAAAAAAATATTCCTAATATGGAACACGTTTATATGGCAGGTGGTGAACCTTTAATGATTGAACGTCATTACGACTTTTTACAGAAATGTGTTGAATTAGGTAGAGCTGATAAAATGATATTAGAGTACAATACTAATATGACTAATTTACAACCACGTGTTTTAAAACTTTGGGAAAAATTTAAAATAGTTAGGATTGGTGCATCAATCGATGGAATGGGAGAAGTTATCGAGTATCAAAGACATCCAGCTAGATGGAAGACAATTTTAAAAAATTTACAAACAATAGACGGTTTAGGAAAGAACGTACAAGCTTGGTTGGCTTGTACAGTTACAACTTTAAATGTATTTCATATGCCAGATTTTATGAAATGGAAAATAAAAGAGAGCGGATTTAAGAAAATTAATTCAGGTAAGAAATTACCAATATTAACGATACACGTAGCTCACTCACCGAGCCACGCTTGTATCAAATCATTACCATTAGAAATGAAACAGTTAGTAAGAGAGAAATATGATAAGTTCAAAGATTGGCTAATACAAGAAAATTTAGATCCAAAAATTGAACAAGCGGCACTAAAAATTATTAATAGTATCGTTGATTTTATGATGAGTGAAGACACTTCAAGTAAATGGGGTTGGTTTAAAGAATATACAAGACAATTAGATAAATTAAGAAATCAAAATATAATAGACGTTGTTCCTGAGTATGAGCCTTACTTCACTGGTAGAAACTTACAAATCTTAGAAGAAGATATACAAGCTATCAAAGACTCAAGGGAACAAGTCAATGCCTAAAAATCAAAAAGAAGTTTTCTGTGTAGCACCATTTGTTAATATGTGGTATAGGAATTCTGGTGACTTTTATACAATGCGTCCTTGTTGTGAAACTAGAACAGATGGTTTTTATTGGAAAGAAAAAAATGAAGAAAATAGTAAGCTAGATATGTTTGAAAAATACTGGAATAGCGAATATATAAAAGATATTCGTAATAGTATGATGGAAAACAAACCACATAAAATTTGTGTTGATTGTGTTGCTATTGAAAATAAAACTGGACGTAAACACAGAGATGACTATAAAAGATTTTTACAGGATAAAGACGATTCGGTTGAGATGAATACAGAATCTGGCAATCAATGGAATACACCTTTGACTTTAGACTATAGGCCAAGTAATTTATGTAACTTAAAATGTAGAATGTGTGGTCCTGGATCTAGTACTGAATGGGCAAAAGAAATATACAACAATATAGATGGCGAGTACAGCGAATTAAACAAAATGTCAGATGGCACCGAAGTATATTATTTTGATAATGATACAAGTCGTTTGTATGATAAAAATTTAACTTTTGATAATCAGTATAAAAATATACCTTTAAAAAATATAAGAAGGGCTTCATTTTTAGGAGGAGAACCTTTATTACAAAATGAAACATTTGAAATAATGTCATACTGGGCAGAAAATAATAATACAGATGTTAGAATAAACATAACAACTAATGGTACAAATTTTACAAAACAATGGATTGATCTATTTAAAAAATTTACAAATATTAAGATTGTTTTAAGTAGTGATGGAGTTGACGACACGTTTGATTATATTAGAACAAATGCAAATTGGAGCAAAGTAAAACAAAATGTAACCGAATTAGCAGAACTTAGAAATATAGAATTTGTTTACAGCTATACTATACAGATGTATAATTCATTTAATTTAGTTGACATATTAGATTTTTTAAGGAAATGGAATATTGATCATACCTATCTTACTGACTTTGATGAGCATTATGCTGAAAGAGTACAGCAAACATATCTATCAACAGCATTGTTAGATAACAAAGATCGTAATTCTATTATGTCTGATCTAGGAAATTATGTTGCCAAATATCCAGAGATGGCAAGACTTGGATACGAAATGATGGATGTATTACAAGCTGATAAAATAAGAACAGTAACAGAAGCAGAAAGAAAATATTTTATTGACTATACAAACAAATTGGATAAAGTAAGAAAAACAAATTTAGTAGACTTAGACCCAAGATTCAAAAAATACTTGATTTAATGGGAAGAATTTTATATAATAACAACTGCGTGGTCCCTTCGTCTATCGGTTAGGACAGCGGTTTTTCATACCGCAAAGAGGGGTTCGATTCCCCTAGGGACTACCAGATTTAACAAAAAGGAATAAAGATGGCATTAGTGAGAGAGAAAGTAACAGAAGTTAAACATTGGTCTGATAAGACATTTACTTTTAAGACAACTCGTAGTAAAGGATTCCGTTTTAAAAATGGTGAATTTGTTATGATGGGATTAGAACACGAAAGTAAAAAAATTTTAAGAGCTTATAGTGTAGCTTCAGCGAATTACGAAGACTTTTTAGAATGGTTATCAATTAAAGTTGATGACGGGGAATTAACTTCAAAACTACAAAAAGTGAAAGTTGGTGATGAAGTTATTATGATGGATAAACCTACTGGAACACTTGTTATTGATTATCTGTTACCTGGGCGTAACTTATACTTGATATCAACCGGTACAGGACTTGCACCATTTTTAAGTATTATCAATGATCCAGAAACTTATGAAAATTATGATAAAGTGATACTTACACACACAGTACAACATCCGGATGAATTGGTTTACAAAGAAGAACTTGAATCTTTTAATAAAGAAAAAGAAACGATAACACAAGGAAAATTTATATATTTCAATACATTGACACAATCAGATTGGCCACGTAAAGGAAGAATTACTACTTGGCTAAAAGAAGGAACATTATGGCCAAGCTTGGGTATGATGCCATATCATTCAAAACTAGATAGAATGATGATTTGTGGATCAATGGGATTAAATGAAGATGTCACTGCCTGGTTAAAAAGCATTGGGGCTGAAGAAGGAAATACATCTACACAAGGCGAATATGTCGTAGAAAAGGCTTTTGTAACAAAATGAAAATATTATTAACTGACATTGACGGAGTAGTACTAGACTGGGTAAAACACTTTGAAGCTTATCTAGATAGATACTATCCAAAAAATAAATTAGCTAATCCAAAAGAATTTGATTTAAACTTAAGATATACGGACTTAAAGCCGATGTCAGAATCAATGGGTGAAGAAAAAAATTTTATGAGAGATGTAGTAAAAAATTTTAACACTACTGCTTGGATAGGATATTTAGAACCTTTTAGAGATGCAAAAGAAATATTGCCTAAGTTTAAAGATTTAGGATACAAAATAATTGCCTGTACATCAATGGGAACAGATCCTTATTCAAAAGCTCTAAGAAAAATGAATTTAGAACAACACTTTCCTGGCATATTTGATCAAATAGATATTATACCATTTGCAGAACCAAAAGGAAATTGGTTGAAACAGTATAGAGATTCAAATGCTTATTGGATTGAAGATAAATGGTCAAATGCTATTGCTGGTGCAGATGTGGGGTTAAATACACTTATAATGAAACACGAGTATAATGCTTATATGAAAGATAATAGAATAAGACACGTTGACAATTGGCAACAGATATATTCTATAATGACCAAATAAAATGTACGCACACCAAAGATTATTAAGAGCTAAAAATCAGATAGATGTATATCTAGGAGTTCCTTGTAGCAAATGTAAAAAAGAACTTTCAACCTTAGATGACGAACATCTTTTATACTCAAAAGGTGACAGTTCAGTATTAAGAGATTATAATAAAAATCTAACTTTTTCAACAGTACGAGTATTTCTTGATAATGATTATATTTGTCAAGTTAACTTTTTAGATAATAAAAAAGAAATCTTACACTCTGAATTTTTTAGACAAAGAAAATTTTTAACTGATGATAACATTTACTTGTTACCTTTTTTTAAAGTTCTTAATGCATACAAAAATAATAGTGTTCCTACGTCTTTAAGAAAATTGCTAATTGGAAGTTACAACGAATATCTAGTTAAAGCAGTACAATCGACATCCAATACAAAAAATGCTGTATATGGAAAACACGTAGCAAATTATAATCCACCAACTGTATTACAAAAATTATTTGAAAACGAAGAGATTGAAGTGAATAGCGATATTAAAGAATTTGTTTCAGAATCTTTTTATCAAAAATATCAAGGTAAAAAACTACACTTGATATTAACTGAAAAATCAACTGAAGTATTTTTAAAGCAATACAAAAGACAAGATAAAGACAATTATGTTTCTTGGGTGATTGTTAATGACTTTGTTAATTGGTATATTAAAAATTCAGTCAATTACAAAAGTATTTGTGCATTATGTTATGGTAAGCAAGAAATGAAAAGATCTGCGAAGCTTACTGCTATCTTAAAAGACAGTTTTTTAAATGATCACATAGAAAAGCTACAAAAACAAAGAGCTGAAAGAAAAAGCGGTCTTGGAAAAGCTTTAAAAGAAAATACTAAAGCAAATCTTAAGAAATGGAGACCTTCTGTGTATAAAGCACAATATGGCGAAGAAACTACAGAAGTCGTTATTGAAAAAGGTCAAAAAATCACTAAAACTAAAAACACTAAAAAAAATAACAAGTAAATATACTTGTTATGGATCAAGTGAATAATAAGAGTATATGCCCCTATGCCTTCAAGGCGGCTATGGTTACAATTGATAGTTCGGTAAGACCTTGCTGTCGATTCCAAGATCATAGATCAGAAAGACCAGTTGTAGATGCAAATAACAAATTAGAAGACATCTTTTATAATTCTTCATACTACAATAATTTACGTGATAAGATGTTGCGTGGAGAAAAAATACCAGGATGTAAGAGATGCTATAAAGAAGAAGAAGCTGGTCAAAGAAGTATGCGTAATCAAAGTACTGAGATTGCTCCTTCTACTGATATAAAATTAGAATATGTAGAAACAGAATCAGGTAGACATTGTAATTTAAAATGTAGAAGTTGTAGCCCTGATGTATCAACAGGTTGGAATGAAGATATAAGGCAAAGTGATTATCTATCTGACTGGCACGAATATACTGATAGAATGGAAGATCTAAATTTATTTCAATATAATGGCGCTCTTGAATTACTCACAAAAGAAGAATGCTCTAAATTAAAAACAATAAAAGTTACTGGTGGAGAGCCTTTTTTAAGTAGATCATTTTTAAAATTTGTTAACAATTTATATGAATGGGATTTTTGTAAAAATATTAAAATAGTCATTTATACAAATACCACTTTTGTACCAAAAATTAAATTTATAAAAGCCTTAGAAAGATTTAGAAGTGTGAATTTAGAATTAAGTATAGATGCAGTTGGAAAAAGAAATGATTTTTTGAGATCTGGCAGTAATTGGAAAACTGTAGAACAGGTAGCAGACTTTTGGTTTAATTTTAAATCAGAGAATGTAAAATCAGTGAATGTATCTCTTTGTACCACAGTTAGTATTTTTAATGTATTGAGTCTAGATGAACTATTTAGATGGATGAATGAAAAAGAAAAAGAACATAATATTTTTATAGATATACATTTTGTAATTTTACAGTCTCCAAAATATATGGCAATATTCAATTTTTCCACAGCTCACAAGCAACAAATAACACAGATATTGACTCAGATGGAAAATAAACCTAGACATATAGTAAAATTAATGAGAATGTTGCGTAAGGCAAGGCCTACTACAAGTAGTGCCAGAGCAGACCTGAAAGATACTACAGAACATATTGATGTTATTAGGTCTGAGGACTGGAAACAAGTATTTCCGGAAGTTTTTAAGCTTTTATACGGTTGACAATATCCTATTCTGTGTTATATTATTAATATGAAACAGAAGCAATACAACTTAAAAAACGCCCTTTCTATAGCCTGTGACATCTTTGATAAGCAAGGTTATGTAAAAGAACAAGAGCCAAGTAAAAATTTAGAAACAAATAAATCCATATTATCTAAAAGATTGGATAGTGAGCCTGATTTTACACATTCTGATGTTACAGATGTTTTAAATTACAAGCAAGAACTAGTTTTTAAAAAGCTAGGTGACAATATATCAGATTATGAACATCTGGTTATTAAAACTTTAGAAAAAGAAAATATGGATTTAAGAGAAATGGGTATAGTAGCAAGTATACCATTGATGTATAGTAATGCAATGAAGAGAAGAGCAAAACAAGAGAAGTATGAAAACTTTCAGCAAACAAGTCAGTTTCGTGGAGTACTTGGACAAAAGTATTATGCACCTGTAGTATTATTAGATAAAATGTTTCACAATCGAGGATTTTTTATCTACACGTTTGTTGAAGATGGTAAGCATATTTTAAAATGGTTAACTGGTAGAGATTATGAAGAATTTAAAAAAGGTTCTAAAATTAAATTAAGTGGAGTAGTCAAAGCACATAATACAACAGCATACTACGGTGATGAAACTACATTAAGAAGTTGTAAACTAATAAGAGATATTGAAAATGCATAAACCTTGGAAAATTATACAAGAGCTAGAATCTGATAATAGCAGATTAAAAAAAGAAGCAATCATTAAAAGAGAAAGTGATGCTGATAACATCAGATTTTTTGATGGTGTGTGTATGGCACTAGATGGGTTTAGAACTTTTGGTGTACAGAAAGTACCAGTTGCTGAAAAAGATGGTCCTGGAATACCCGAAGCAGAATTTTTAGATACTATTAAAAAGTTAGAAGAAAGAACTCTTACAGGAAATGAAATGCGAGATGTAATACAAGATTTATGTAATAGATCAAACGCAGAAGAGTGGAATGACTGGTACAGAAGAATTTTAATAAAAGATTTAAGATGTGGTGTAACACACAAAACAATTAACAAGTTTTCTACTTACAAAGTACCTGTGTTTGAGTGTATGTTGGCAACAGATTCAGCGAAGCACGAAAAGAAAATGGTTGGTGATGTTATTGTAGAGCCAAAGCTAGATGGTGTTAGAGTTGTAGTAATTTGTGATGTAGACAAAGACGAAGTAAAACTTTTTAGTAGAAATGGTAAAGAGCTTACAAACTTTCCACACATAAACGAACAATTTGATGATATGCTAGATCAAATGGGAGAGAGTATGGTGTTCGATGGTGAAGTAATGAGCGATAACTTTCAAAAGCTAATGAGAGAAATACATAGAAAAGAAGGTGCTAAAACACAAGATGCAATACTTAACTTATTTGATTGTATACCATTAGAAGATTTTAAAGAAGGTGAATGTGGATTATCTATAACAAAAAGAAAGCAATTATTAGAAGATTTTAAATATGGACCAAATATTAATTTAGTGGAATACGTTAAAATTAATTTAAGTGATGATGATGGTCAAAAGCAATTTGCTGATTACAATAAAATTTGTATTGACAAAGGATATGAAGGAATAATGGTTAAACCAATTGGAGGACTATATGAGTGTAAAAGATCCACATTATGGTTAAAAGTAAAACCATTTATAGAAGTATCATTAACAGTCAAAGCAACAGAAGAAGGTACAGGACGTAACGTAGGTAAACTAGGTGCTCTTATTGTTGAAGGAAATGATGATGGTAAGTTTATTAAAACGAATGTGGGTTCTGGTTTAACTGATGGCAATAGAGATGAATTTTGGAAAGCTAAAGAAAAGCTAATTGGACAAGTTGTTGAAATAAGAGCTGATGCTATAACACAGAATCAAGATGCTAAAGATGAATGGAGTTTACGATTTCCTAGATTTTTAAGATTTAGGGGTTTTGAAGTAGGAGAAAAATTATAATGAAAAATTGGATGATCGATGCCGCGACTATACTTTTTGATGATTCAAAAAATGATCTAAGAGCATTACCTAAAACCGTTAGGCTACAAATTTTGACCGTATTAAGTTTTGTTTGGTCAACAGCATTTACATTGTATATCTGGGGAATGATGAGACCAGATATTTGGACGGGATTAGTTGTAGGACATATTGCAATTATTTTTGCTATGTATTTTACATTTAAACAATTCCATAATGTAAAGAAAGCAAGATACAAATTCCAAGAAGGCTATCATAGTTATAACAGAGCCAGGGAGTTTGTAATATACAGGGACAAATTTGGCAATCCCTATAAAGTAAATTTGCCAGAAGGTGATCCAGGAGGAGAACACGAATGAGCGAACAACCACAGTTATTTGAAACAGAAGATCAGCACGGTGAAGACATTTTCGCAGAGCCGAAGTTTCGGAAAACAGAACTAACGACCAAAGAAAAAATGATTGATCCAAAAGATCAAACAAAAACAATTAACCAGAGTTGGTTAAATTTAGGGAACCACACATTAGCAATTATGTTTATTGTAACAATATCGTGGGTAATATGGGTAAGCTATCAATGAAAAAAATTGTAAAAAAAATTGAAAAGTTTATTGATAAACATCATAAAATCATAGCATTCACGATGTGTATTGTGTTTGGTGCAATAGGAATGTATTGGGGGTATATAAAATGAATAAATTGAAATGGATAATATTAGACAACTTACCTACTATATGGATTATAGGAGTTATTGTATTAGGTGTAGTATTAGCGGCCGATCACGCAGGAATAATTTAGTATGACAGATAACAAAGTAAACTATCAAATTTGGTACATACCAAGAATACAAGATGAATTGGCTGTAGCAAACTTTAATACTTTAGATGATGCGGTAGAACAAATGAATGAACTAAAGAAAAAAAGACCAAAAGCATATCCACATCACTATATATGGGACGTTGCTAAAAAGCAAAAAATCAATTATGACAAAGAAATTTAAAGTATTTGGTAAAAAGAAAGTAATAAAGGAAATAGAAATTGAGAAGCCAAAATTTACATACCAAGAAGCAGTTAGTCATTTGAGTTCGATTAGCTCAGAATATTTAAATAAGTATGGTAAAACAATGCACGAAACAGATAGACAAATGCTAGAAGAGTCAATTAAAATAGTAGATGGATATTACGAATATATAAAATGGCAAAAATAATAAATTTAAACAGATATAGAAATTTAAAAGTTTTAAAGACTGAAAAAGAACTTAATGAGATTTGGAGGTCTATAATGCAAGATACTTTAAGTAAACTAATGGCAAGTGGAGTAAAGTTTGATGAAAGGACCGAACTATCAGTAGTGCCAGCTTTTAAAATTATACAAAGTGTATTATTTAAAGCACACGGAATAAAGCACAATTTAGATAAACCATTAGATCAATTTATAAAAACATATTATGGCAAAAACATACATTCACGTAAACCAACACAAGATCAGGAGTAATAAAAAAAATGGTACTAACGAGCCTGTTATTACAATTAAAAAAGGTACTAAAAATACTTACTGTCACGAAGTTAAAATACTTGGTCCATCATCCGTTGTTTATGGCGGTAATGATAAACCTCTGCTTTCTTGTGGCGCTAGGGTGGTCGTACTAACCGAAGCAGACGTTGAGGTTGTAAAATAATGTTTGAGATACCTTTCGTACACAAAAACATTGAAGAAACATTAGATATCAATAAAGCAGTTAATGAAATAAGTGAGCATTGTAAAACTCTAAAAATGCCAAACCCTTGGGCAAAACAATCTCACGTTATAACATCAATTGCGGCAGGAGCCGAAGATGCCTGGCAAAGCGAAGATATTTTAAAAGCTTGTATGCCTATAATAAAAGAGTATGTTGATAAAGCTATTGGACTTAATGTCAAGCTGAATTGTCATATGTGGTACAATATCTACAATGAAGGGTTTAACCAAGAGCAACACAATCATATCACGGTTGGCAACATAGCAAGTGGAGTGGTATATCTATCAATGCCAGAAAAGTCAACGGCCACAACATTTATAAATCCAAATACATTATTTCTTAATTCTACTGAATACAAAGAAGAATTTAAGTATTATACACCTAAAGTAAGAAAGGGTGATGTAATAATTTTTCCACCTTGGCTAGAGCATAGAGTTGACAAACAGTTTGATATATCAAGCACTAGAATAACAGTAGCATTTAATATTTCTAATAGTTAGAACAAATTAAACATAGTTTTTATAAATACTTGTATGAAAACTATTTGTCCTGTAATTGATATTACATATCTTATCGAGCAACGTAAGATTAAACGATCTATACGTGAGCAACTAAAAAAGCTAGAAGTTGCTGATATGTTCGTAGAAGAGTGTATTGTTAACTTTAAGAACGGAAAAGCAGAATATACTGGATATGTTTGGTGCAGAGAATCAGGCGAAAAAGTTCAGCTAGGTAAAACTTACGATGTAACAGAAGCATTGGCCTGGTTGGGATAATCTACTAATATTACGTTTCTGTTCATAAATAGATAAAGTAATACATAATTGCAAGACTAGAATTAGTTTTCTAGACTGTGAAAACAGACTTGTGAGGAAAAATGGCAGTAACGTATAACATCAAAGGAACTACAAATAGTTCATTCAAAGTTGGCAAGAGCGGAACCGGTACGGTTTTTCTCAATACTTTAAGTGCCGATGATCTTTCAGCAACAGGTAATTTAACTGTATCGGGTAATTTAATAGTATCAGGTACAACAACCACAGTAAATTCAAACACTATAGAAGTTAAAGATAGATTTGTTTTTGAAGGTGCAACAGCAGATGCTCACGAAACAACTCTTATTGTTGAGGATCCAACAGCAGATAGAACAGTTACTATACCAAATGCCACAACAACTTTGGTAGGTAGAGATACAACAGATACATTAACAAACAAAACAATAACTGATGCCGCAAGTATATCTATTGCAAATACATCAACAGATGATTCTTTATTATTGACTACTACAGAAGATTCAAGCACAGCAGGACCAGTTCTTACATTAAAAAGAAATAGTTCATCACCTGCAGATGCAGATTATCTAGGACAGATTAAATTTAAAGGCGAGAATGACGCTGACCAAGAAATTGTTTATTCAAAAATCACAGGTAAAATATTAGATGCTTCAGATGGTTCAGAAGATGGTCTATTAGAATTTGCTTTCCAAAAAGCAGGTTCAAATAATATATCAGGTAGATTTAGAAGTGATCAATTCCAATTATTAAATGGTACAAGTTTATATATTGGTACAGGCGGTGATATAACATTTGAAGGTGCAACAGCAGATGCTCACGAACTAACATTAGCAGTTGCAGATCCAACATCAGACAGAACAATTACAATACCAGATGAAACTGGAATATTAATAGTAAAAGATTCAGTAACAGGAATGATACAATTACCTGTAGGTACAACGTCGGAAAGACCAACACCAGTAGCAGGTATGATGAGATTTAACTCATCAACAAAAAGATTTGAAGGTTATAATGGAATCGATTGGGTAGCATTATCATCTTCACCAAATGACTTATCATCACGTGATGGTACAGAAGTTGACGTACACGCAAGTGACTTTGGTAAGATAACGTAAATACACTAGGAGAAATAATTTATGTGGAATACAATAAAATATGAAATACCTGAGATGCTTGATAACTGGAGAGTAATTCCAAGGTTATTAATCTTTATGTATGCGGTAGTATTTTATCAAACAATGAATTGGTTTATGCTATTAGAAAATCCAAACAATGCACAGGCAGGTTTTGTATCAGTTATAGTTGGTGCAGGTGCGGCCTGGTTTGGTTTATATGTAAACTCAGGTTCAGGTAAAAAAGTAAAATTTGAAACATCAGACAGAGGAAGTAGATCAAGCTAATGACACCAGATCTTAACACATTATCAATGGACTTATCAAATATGATACTGCCTTGGATAGCAGTTTTAATATCTTTGGTAGTAGCAATTTGGTTCAAAGACTTTGCCACAGGACTAGCAAAAGGATTAAAATTTAAATTTGATCCAGCTTTTAATGAAGGCGATGAAGTACTACTTGATGGTGAGTTAGCAATGATAGTTAAAATAGGTGCAAGACAAACTGTATTTGGTGTATACTCAGATAGGGGATATACTTGGAGATATGTTCCAAATGAAAGGATACCTTATTTGAAATTGGAAAAAGTAATTAAGAAAGACTTACATATAGATACAGAAGAAGAAAAAGCTGAAAAAGTAAAAACTTTAATTGATAAAGTACAAGACAAACAAATAGAAAAAAATCAAAAAGAAATAGAAAGATTAAAAAACAATGAATAAAATAATGTTAAAATTTGAATCTGAATTAAACACAGAATCTCTCGAATCATTATTTGATACAGTCGCAACTGTACTATCAGAAGAAGTATATGCAGAACAAAGTGTTGTAGGAAACGATGGAGTAGAATCTAACTACAATCTAATACATCACGAAACACACGGATATCATTGTTATGATATGCCAATTTCAAGACCACTTTCAATCCAAGAGAGTAAAGCACTATACCAAGTTTTGGATAATGCCATAACTGGTGATTATATGTTGGAAATCTCAGCCGATTCCACAGAACTACAAAATAGATATAAATTCAATAGCTTCGAAGGTGCTATCCAAGAAGGCGATTTAGACTAGACTTTTTTTATATTTGTGTTATACTAGTAGTATGACACAGCACATTATGATCGATCTAGAGACTCTTGCCACAACCATAGATGCCAATATTCTAACAATAGGTGCTATAAAATTTGATCCAAGAGAGGATTATAGTAATTGGAAATGGGGAGAGTATCCAAAGACACAGGTTTTTTACAGAAGAGTAGATCCTGAATCTGGATCTAAAATTGGATTGAAAAATGATGATGAAACTATTGCTTGGTGGAGTGGACAGAGCGAAGAAGTTAAAGCTGAAGCATTTGCTGAAGAAGATAGATACCCAATTGATCAAGTAATGAAAGATTTTTACAAATTTTGCTTACCTGGAAAATATTTTTGGGCTCAGGGTGTTGCTTTTGATACTGTAATATGTGAACAAATATTTAAAAAATTAGGACGTGGTGCTCCTTGGATGTTTTATAATTTACGTGATACAAGAACTTTATTTGATATAAAAGATCCAAAAATGCCAAGTGCAAGACATCACCACGCACTATTTGATTGTTGGAGACAGATTGTAGGAGTACAAAATGTTTATAGAGAAATCGGAAAAAATTAAAAGAATAGGTTTTTGTTGTAAATGGCTCAATGATCCTAGTGAAACTAGGGGAATGAAAATCAATGCCAAGGACAGAGATCTCAATGGTAGAGCAACTACTATGCGTTGGTTGAGAGAACATCCAGAAGAAGCAGAACAAAGACAATGGGACATTATGAATCATAATGCCACAGCCGCTCGTAAAATGATTGAACGTGTAGGAACGTTACCTTTAGAACGTAGAATGGTAAGACTTGGTAGTGAAATGCTACAAGGTTATACTGAACCTAATTGGATTGATTGGTGGCAACAAAAACATATACAAGATCATTTAGAAAAAATATTTAAACCTGTAGGTGAAGCTTCGAGAAAACATAATGTCAAAGTAAGTTTTCATCCTGGACAATTTTGTGTACTTGCTAGTGCCACTCCTGAAATTGTAGAACGTAGTATACTTGAATTTGAATATCACGCAGATATGGCTCGTTGGATGGGCTTTGGTAAAAGTTTTCAAGATGGTTGTAAACTAAACGTACATATATCTGGTAAGCAAGGACCTGCAGGTATTATAAAAGCATTACCAAGATTATCATCTGAAGCACGTAATTTGATCACTATAGAAAATGATGAGATGGGTTGGGGCTTAGATGCTAGTTTAGAATTAGAAAAACATTGTGCTTTGGTGTTAGATATACATCATCATTGGGTACGTGATGAAGAATATATTGAAGCAAATGACGACAGGGTAAAAAGAGTTATTGATAGTTGGAGAGGACAACGTCCTACTTTGCATTATTCATACAGCAGAGATGAAGCACTTGCCCCTGCTAATTTGGGAGATAAAATGCATACTCAAATGCACGATATTAAAGATTTGATAGCAAAAGGTTGCAAGAAACAAAAGCTACGAGCTCACAGTGACTTTTATCCTAACAAAAAAGCAAATGATTGGGCTTTGAGTTTTAATGAAGAATTTGATATACAAGCAGAGTCCAAAGGTAAAAATTTAGCTTCACAGATGCTTTATGAACAAGCAGTCGGTATAAAACAGTTAAATGAAGAGTGGCAAGCCGCTTGTTAATACAAAGCTAGGTACTGATAAATATCTGTGTTATGAGAGCAACACAATTAAACACGGCGGTTTTTGCATTTGGCAGGTTTAATCCACCTACAATTGGTCACGGAAGAGTAGTTGATACTATTAAAAATCAGCCGGGTGTTCCTTTCTTATTTTTAACTCATACGCAAAAACCAAAGACAGATCCGTTAACATTTGATCAAAAAGTGAAATATGCTAAAGCTAGTTTTAATGATGTTAAGATTGGCGACAGCTCTGTAAAAACAGTTATACAAGCATTACAAAAATTAGAATCATTAGGATTTGCACACGTAATAATGGTTGTTGGTGAAGATAGACTACAACAATTTACAGACTTCCTACCAAAATACAATGGTAAAGATTATAACTTTGATAGTGTCAAAGTTGTAAGTGCAGGTGAAAGAGATCCTGATTCAGAAGGTGCAGTAGGTATGTCAGCTAGTAAAATGAAAGCTATGGCATCAGCTGGTGATTTTAAAGGATTTCAAAAAGGAACAATTAATCCTGATATAGCAAAAAGTATGTATGATGACGTAAGAGCTGGTATGCAAGTTCAAGAAATTAAAGAAGCACAATATCCAATGCCAGATGTTTATGTTGATATGGATGGTGTGTTAGCAGATTTCTTTACAGCTCTAGCAAAATTTAGAGGAGTTGATCATTGGAAAGATGGCGGAGAAGAAAGTGTACAAGATTCAATTGAGGCAATACAAGGAACAGATTTCTTTTCAACTTTACCGGTATTCAATACTGCACCAAATATTATTAATAGTGTAAAAGCATTCACAGGTGGGCAGTGGTATATAAATTCATCTCCATTAAGAGGTGATCACGAAAATTCTAAAAAGCATAAGCTAGATTGGTTGAAGAAAAATAATTTTGATCCTAGTGGTGTTGTTATAACAGGTAGAAAAGAATCTTATGCGATTAATAAACAAACGAAACAACCAAACATATTAATCGATGACAAACCTTCTAACTTAGAAAGATGGACAGCAAAAGGTGGAATAGGAATTAGATATCAAGCTACACAAGATAATCCAGCAAGAGTCCAAAAAGGTTTAGAAGTTGTTAAAAATTATTTAGAAAAAAACAATGGAATGATAGATCCTAAAGATGTTGCAGAACTAAACAAAGCAGTTGATACAGGACAGCTAATGGAAAATGGTGGAAAAATTGTTCCTGGTATTAATACAACACACGATGTTGGACCAAATGAAATTAAAATACAAGCAAAGAAAATGGGATTTGCAGTTAGTAAAGATGGAGTACCACCAATTATGAAACCAAAAAATTTAAGAGAATATATGGAAGCCATTGAAGAAAGAGAATTAAAATTTCAAAATAAAGATGGAAAATATTCTATGTTAAGTTTGCCAGGCACACAGAAATGGCAAAAAGATAAGAAAGCAGAACCAGGAACAGACAAATGGTTCAAAGCTTGGAAGACATTACCTTACTTGACTAAAGGTAGAAAGAATCATTATATGCTACCAATTAAAGAAAAGTCAGTAAGAGAAATATTAAACGTATTAAAAGAATATGGAGTTATTGAAAAAGACAAATGAGACTTTACGAGATAGTTGAAGCTAGTTGGTATCAAGATGTAAGGTTACAGCCAAAAAGACTGTCAACTAAAAAGCCTCGTAAACTTTTACCAAAACCCATAAGGAAAGTTATTGTAAAAAGACCAAGAAGGGTAAAAAGCCATATGAAAACAGACTTTACTAGAAGAGCTGATAGAACATCTTGGTTGGCAGGGAAATAATATGAGACTAGCTGAATTTTTATTAACTGAAGATTTTGATTTAAGTGATTTAACTTATTACAATAAAGATGAACTTAAAAAATCTGAAAAAATGGTTGATGAATATAAAATGCATCATATTAAAGATGGCTGGGGAGAAATTACTTTAGATTCTCCACCTGAAAATGATAGTGACGAAACAAAAGATGAAATGGTCACAATAACAAATATACAAGAAAAGAGAACTCAAGAAGATGAGAATTCAATACACGTTTCAGATGAAATGGATGCTTTTCATTTTAGAGAATATTTAAATGCAAATAAGTTAGATTATAAATCTTCTGAAATAACAGCAATTATAGATGATGTATGGAAAATTACAAGAACATATAAGAATATGTATAACAGACCAAGACCTTATCAAATTGCCGAAGCATACAATATGGAATTTGATACAATGTACGGCAAAAGCAATAAAACACCTGCATACCCAAGTGGACATAGTTGTGGCGCAAGGCTTGTTGCTGAATATCTATCACAGAAACATCCTAAACATAAAGAAAAGTTTTTAGAGATAGCAGAAAAAATAGGAGTAGGAAGAATAAAAGCTGGATTTCATTATCCATCTGATCACGTAGCAGGAATAGATCTTGCACTTAAAGTTCTTCCTTATTTAGAAATATCACAAGAACACCTAAAAGAAAACTTTGCTGATGGTAAAAGAAAAGGTAAAAGTAGGCCAGGCAGAGTAAAAAGAGCAGGTGCAAGTTGTAAAGGATCAGTTACTGATCTAAGAAGAAAAGCAAAAAACAGCAGTGGTGAGAAAGCAAAAATGTATCACTGGTGTGCAAATATGAAATCTGGGAGATCAAAAAAATGAGAATAGATGAACTTAAAGCAAAAGCAATCACTGAAGCTGAATTTGAAAAGTTAGCTGAAAAGAAAGATGCTTGTTATCATAAAGTCAAATCAAGATACAAAGTTTGGCCTAGTGCATACGCCTCTGGTGCCTTAGTAAGATGTAGAAAAGTTGGTGCGGCCAACTGGGGTAACAAAAGTAAGAAAAAATAATGAAATTATACGAAGTAATCAAACCTGACGCAGAAGATCTGTATTGGCGTAGTCCGAAATCAGATGATCTATGGGCTTTAGATAAGCTGATATTATCTAAAAAGCTAGGATATAAATGTGGTCCTGCAGGAATTGATGTTCCTAAAGAAGGTGATTATATCGTAAGACCTTGTGTAAATGTTTTTGGTTTAGGTATGGGAGCCAAAAAAATGCATCTAAAATTAACAACTAATCATTTACCAATCGGAACTTTTTGGTGTGAATGGTTTGAAGGAAGACATTTAACAGTTGACTATAACAAAGGTAAGCAGGTTAGATGCGTTGAAGGATTTAAAAAAGAAAGCACATTACAGAAATGGGACAGCTGGATAAAAGTTGATGATGAAGTGCCATTGCACCCGTTAATAAAAAAGCACTTTGCTAAAAGACCAAAGTTAAATTGTGAGTACATAGGTGGAAAGCTTATTGAAGTACATTTTAGACACAATGTGGATTTCGAGGGTGATAGGAAAGAGTACATTCCAGTATGGAAAGGACAGTCAACAAAAGCACCTGAAGGCTATAAATATATAAAACATCCTGACATACACGGCAGGATTGGAGCATTTGTAAAATGAAGATAGTTGAAGTAATAAATGAAGATTTAAGAGCTTGGTTTGGTAAAGGCAAAAAAGGCGGTGCAGGAGGTGGCGGCTGGGATCGTTACAATACCAAAGGTGAAAGAATTGGTAAGTGTGGTGATCGTAAAAAAGGTGAAGGTAAACCAAAATGCTTATCAAAGGCCAGAGCGGCTTCATTGAGATCCAAAGGTGGCAAGAAAGCAATAGCCCAAGCAGTAAACAGAAAACGTAGAAAAGATTCAAATGCAAACAGAAAAGGTAAAGCTAAAAACGTTAGCAACAAATACAAAAAATGAAATTAAAAATTTTTAACGCCAGTCTAAAAGTTTCTGAAGAGTCTAATACTCAAGCATTAGTTGATTTGGTAACAAAAAATATGAACAGTCTTGGAGTTACTGTTGATACTGTACACTTAAAAGATTTAAAATTTGAACATACAACTGATAATGTAAATGATGAACTTACACCACATTTGGTTGATGTTGTAAAAAATTGTGATATGGTTTCTATAGCAACACCAATATGGTGGGGAACACAAAGTTCATTAGCACAAGGTTTAATAGAAAGATTTGATCCTATTGATAGCTGGGGTCAGGACAATGATTACTATGCTTTATATAATAAAGTATTCGGAACAATAGTGTCTGGTGGCGGAGATGGATTCCAACACATTCACGGTAATTTGTATAATATGGCTTCTAATATGGGAATGACAGTACCACCTACTTGTAATTTAGAAATTGCAACACAAGGCAGAGAAGAGATTATGAAAGATAAAGATGCAAAAAGATGGATTGACATATGGTGTAGAAATATGACAACCTGGGCAACTATCTTGAAAAAAGCTAATCCAAGTAAGTACGTACAACATAACACCAATAGGCCAAAATATACATAATGAGATACGCAGAAATTATATCTGAAAAGTGGAGTAAGAAATATAAAAAATCTATAAATTGTAGTAACCCAAAAGGTTTTTCACAAAAGGCGCATTGTGCCGGTAGAAAGAAAAAGAAATGAGTTGTTGTACTAGAGAAAGAAAAAAGAAAGATTGGTTATTTTTACCATTAGCAATTTTAATTTGCGTTGGTAGTCTTGGTGTGTTACTTGGTATAGAAACTGCAATACTATATGGAATAGGATTAATATGAAAATAAAAGACATAACAGAACACGGTTTAGTTCCTATCTATAGTACTATGAAAGCTTACGGAATGAAAAGAGCCAAGCACCCAGATGGTTCCAGATATTTTAAATTAAAAGAACAAGATATTACAGATAAAGATTTACAGCAATTAGAAACTTATGCTGACAGATTATTTGCATCATTAGGAATTGATGTTGCATTTTCAAAACATTTCAAAGATAGGTTAAACGATCCAAGAAATGAAAAGCCAATAACAATGGCTGAACTTACAAGATTATTTAAACAAATATATAAACAACACGGTAAACCAATTGCACAATTAGGGCCTGATGCTGAAGCAGTTATGAAGGATATGAAAACAGACGTAAATATTCCTTTTGCTTTACAATGGGATGGTAATGAATTAGATTTAGTTGCAAAAACAATTATGCGTAAGCCAAACTTTGCAACACCGAATCCAGAATTTAGAGTTGAAGACTTAACTAAAAAATCTGATATGGGTGATTATATAGATGATTTTAGGAAGTCAGACGCTCCACAATTTAAAGGCAAAAGCAAAGCTAAAAGAACGCAAATGGCTATTGCCGCCAAGTTGGCCGCTGACGACAAAAAATAAGAGAGTTTTTTATGAAGTGGGCGTTAGTGATTTTATATTTTGTAGCCGGACCCGAAGGAGGTTGGTTTGAAAGCGAACGTAAGTTTTTTCAAACTGAAAAACAATGTATTGAACATATGGAGTTTTTCAATAATATGCCTAAGCCAGGAGTAATGATGTCAAGGTGTATTAGCAGTGACGATGAAGAATGGTGGAATATAAAAGAGTACATTTAATGGAATTATTAATTAAAGCAATCATAGGTGGTATAGTAATAGCAACAGTCAGTACAGTTGGACAGCGATATCCCACAATAGGAGCATTTGTTTTAGGAATACCATTAGCAACATTTGTTTCATTTGTGTTTATGTACTATGCAGGAGTTGATGTACAAACTTTTAAAACCATTAGTATACAGACTGTTTATTTTGTACTAGTAAGTTTACTCTTTTTTCCAGTATTTGTTCTTATGTTATCACAATATGGATTCTGGACATCAATGATTAGCGGGGTTGCAATTTCAGGCCTTTTAATGTTATTATTATTAAAATATGTCAGCTAGTTTTGATAGAACACATAACCAGTTTTGCAAAGTTTACGTAGCTAACAAAAAGAAAACTGACACGTTTCATTGGGGATACTTTACTAAACGTATGGTAAAACAAGAATTTAAAGAATTAGTGAAGTCAGACAAATGGGACGTCATAGTAGTTAATGATATTACTAAAGAAGAGTTTGACGAAATAATGAAACCATATACGCAATGATTGATTGGGATAGACATCAAAGACCTGAAATACCAACTTGGATTGAATGGCAACCAGCTAATCCTATGAGATATCTATTTCTTATTGTACTTTGTATTTTAGTACTACCTAGTTTCTTTGGTTTAATTCTAACACCTTTGGGAGCATTATTTAATATTCTTTTTATCGATTGGGTTTTTTATAAAAGAGAAACTCAAATGATTGATCGCGATTAAATATTAAAATGCACAAAGATTACTTCTTTCATATACCCGAGCTGGATCTTGATGATGAAAAAAGAGATATATTATATAAGAAATATCTAGTCTCCAAAATTACTCATAAAGGTTATAATAGACATACTCATCAGTACCTTAAAACGTTTCACACAGAAGTTGATGTATTAAAGCAAATATATTCTGATGAGATAATTCAGCAAATACAAGAATTATGCAAAGAACCACCAATAGATAAATTCAACAGAGGTACATCATTTGAGTTTTTGAAAACTCAAGGAAAGGTTGAAATACATAGAGATCCTGTGCGTCTAGCAGTACTGGTAATTCCTTTGCTTAACAAAGATAACAATAAATTAGAATTTTGGAATGAAGAACAAACAAAAATCATTAAAGAATTAAATTATGGAACTAAAACTTATATTATGAGAACCCGTGTACCTCATAGTGTTTCTACAAGCAAAAAACCAAGAGTATTTTGGCAAGGCAGTATTTTTACTAGAGATTTTGATGAAGTGCTAAAAGAGTATAGCCAAGGAAGACTTTTTAAATAAATATTGTTATGATAGAATGGATAAAAAAATTGTTCACATCGCAAACGTATGAATTAATTATAGAGCATTTAGGAACAGTAAAAACTTATACAGTCACTAAAGTTTACACGTTGAATGATCGTACAGCTCACTTTAAAGCAATAGATGGTGAAAAATACACATTAAGAAGTGCTGACAAAATGAGTTGGTCTTTAAGAAAGATTGCAAAATGAACAAATTTCGAGTAATAGAAAAAGCAGATAAAACGTTTATCTTAAAAGAAGAAAACGTAATTGAAGCTATTGCTAACTTTTTAGCCGATGCTGGTATGCTGGAAGAATCTGAAACAGAAGGCAAAATGACTTATAAAATGAATAAAGATGCTTCTATTACTGTTGAATTGCACTTTGCAAAACCCACTGTAAACTAAAATAAACACTAAATACAGCTATTATGCGTTATTCGGAACTAATTAATGAGTCAATGAGCTTTTCAGCTGGTCACAAAGATCCAAAAAGTGGGTATTGGGATTCTCTTACATACTCAGGAGATGTATATGCTCCAGAATTTTACAAAGATACAGAGAAATATATGAATACTGATGAGCCAGCACCAGAAAATCCAGACTACAAACCAGAATTAGATTTAACACTATCAAACGCAAGTATGCGAGAAGTATTCGCAGAACTAGGATATCCTACAGATTTAGAAGATAGGTCACCATTTCCAATTGATGAATTTATTGCTAGAACAACACAATGGTTGCAAAAAGCAATTGGTAAACCATCTCCTGAACAAAAACCAGAAATTGTAAAACAACCATATGGTGCAACAATGATTAGTGGCGGAAAACCAGAAGGATATTTTAATAGAACAATCAAGAGTATGAATCACATTGCCAGAGTTGGTAAGTCAAAAGGCGCAACTCACGTGTGGGCAAGTTAGGTAAATATTTTTATGAAACTGACAACACTTTTTGAAAACAAAGATAAGAAGCCAAATCCAATGGCTAAAGCATTATCTGATCCAAAATTTAAACCTAAAACAGAGATTGATAAAAAGAAAGAAGCTAAAAAAGGTTATCAAAAGCATAAAGGTAAGATAGAAGAAGCTGGGTATCAAGGTGAAGTAGAGCCAGCACATCACGATTTCAAGAACGTAAATTTAGATTCAATTAAAAAAATTATAGCAGATAGAAACTTAAAAGCAGATGCTGAAGAAGTAGATGGTGCTATTAGAGTACACACATATGACGCAGACAGAAAGTCAGTAGCAAAATCGTTAGGAATTAGCGAAACAATGGATGATGAAGAAGTAGATAAGTTTCACAAAGAATTAGACAAAGTCATACACAAACATATAGGACATAGTTCCGATGAGAAAAAGCATATGGATAACCACGAGTCAGTTGATCCACCAAGATATGATATGGATGCTAAAAGAGAATTAGCACAAGAAATTTACAATAATAGTGAATACTACCAGAGTGAGTATGAAGACTGGGAAGCATTTATGAACTCAGATGATTTCGAAGAAGAAAATGATAGACTGAGAAGTAAATTCGGAGAATCAAAAATTAAACCATATGTTTCAATGTACACAGATGATGAAACAGGTAAAATGTGGTATGATGTATTAGATAGCGATGGGAAGTCAGCATTTAAAACCAAAGACAAGAAAGCGGCTATGGGTTTTTTCAATAAAAACTTTGATGCTTTGAGAAAAGGCTTTGATTCAATGAAAGAATTTGATGGTCCAGACGAAACACAACCAAATACGGAACCAACTCAAAATACTACTCCACAAAAAGGACCAGATGACACAAGACTACAAACAAATGTATCACTACAACAGGTTGCAAATTTGTTTCCAGGAGTTGAAAACAAACAGGTATTTTTACAATCTTTGTTAAGACTAAAACAAGGACAAAAAATTTCAATGCAACACGCATATACTTTAGCTGACGCATTTAAAGAATTGCTTTCAAAAGATCCACAGGATACGCAACAAGCAATGATACAGTTGAAAAAAATCAACACAGCAGAATCTTTCTCGTCACTAGATAAAACTTTAACGAAAACGTATACAAGTGATGATGCACCAAGTTACCCACACAAGAATAAAACTATGCATCAAGGTAAAACGCCAGAGCAGGCGTTGAAAGACGAGAGAATAGAAAACTTCGATGAACTGGACAGAATCAAGAAGTTAGCAGGGTTAATTGATAGCGAAAAGGAATAAGCTATGGACCTTGATCATTTAAGAAAATTAGCAGGGATAGGTGAGCAGAATCATAATATGAAAAGCTTGGCCCAAGAAATGGCTGAGCGTAGGAGATCGATTATGCAACAAGTAATGAAAGAACAAAAAGAAGAACAATTAGAATTACAATCACTTCCATATAAAATTACAGATTTAGCACCAGTGTTATCAAAAGAAAATGTTGATTATCACTATGATATTTTAAGTAGAGGTTATGTAAACAGATATAATAATAAAGAAGGTGATCCAAACTTTAATTATGGTGGTGCAAAGCTACATAATTTATTTTGGCAACAGTTCAAACCAGCAAAAGAAAGTTCAAATTATGGTGGACCTATTAAGCAAACAATAGATGCCAACTATGGAGATTTAAAAGGTTTTGAAGAAAAATTAGTTGAAGCGGCAATGACTATACAAGGATCTGGTTGGGTGTACTTAACTAAAACAGGTACAATTAAAACAACACCAAATCAAAGCTATAAACCAGATGTTTTTATGCCTATTGATATGTGGGAACATAGCTTCGTTGACTACATACCTGCCAAAGACGCAAAGGTTAAATATATTAAAGGTGTACTTAGATTAATTGATTGGAACGCAATTAACAGAAGGTTAGAAGGATGAAAATAGCAGAAATAATTAATACTGAAAGAGATGAAGTCAAAGCAATACTAGATAAACACGGTATCACGAATATAGATGATATTGAATATGGGTCTGATGTATATGATGATTTATTTGACTACTTTCAAAACTCAGGCGAAATGCCATATGGTGTTGCAAAAGCTAGAACTGGTATGCCAGATGAATGGATTGCTAACAGAATAGATGATTTAAAAATTTTACCTGAACATCAATACGAACCTTTTCCAGAAGAAGACGAAATGACATTTGAAGATGATGATGCTTTTTACGAAGCATTTGGTGAGTTAGGATATCCAGAAGAAGAAATTTGGGAAGCAGAATATAGAGGTAGAAAAGTTCCGCTTAACAAACCTATGCGTGGCGATGTTAAAAAATTTAAAGTTTATGTAAAAGATCCAAAGTCTGGTAATGTTAAAAAAGTCAACTTTGGACACGGTGGAAGTTCAGCTAGAAAAGCCGGACAGAAAACTATGAAAATTAGAAAGTCAAATCCTAAAGCGAGAAAGAGCTTTAGAGCAAGACATAACTGTTCAAACCCAGGACCAAAGACCAAAGCAAGATATTGGTCGTGCAGAAAGTGGTAATATGCATTTAAGAGACTTTACTAAAGAAGATATTACTATTCCAGATTTAAAAAGATTAGGTGCTTCTAAGCCTCATATCTATATGCACAAAGATGGCAAGACAATAATGGTGCCTAAAGATAAAGAACAAGAATATGCAAAACAAGGTTATCAAAAGTCTTCATTAAAAGCTGAAACAAAAATAGATGAGAAATGCTGGAAAGGTTATAAAAAACACGGTACTAAAATGATGTTTGGTAAACGTGTACCTGATTGTCGTAAAGTTGAATCAAAAGAAAAAGTAAGCGAAAGAATGCCTGCTTCAATTATCAAGCATAAAGAAAGATTAGCAAATATGACTGATCAAGAACTTGCTGATAGACACGGCGATACTGATGAACAAAGACTAAGACAAATGGCTTGGAGACACGGTTATGGTAAAATGAGTTCATACTATGTAGATAGAATTCGTAGGGCAAAAGAAAAAGTAGAAGGATTGCAAGAAGACTATTCTAGAATGACAAAAGAATTAATTACTAAATTAGTCAAGCAAGGTAAAACAGATGACGAAATTCAAAAAGCAACAGGGGAAACTGGAATGCGAATAAGACTTATTAGAAAAAGCGTTGGCTATGATAAGAAAGAACAAGCATTTAAACTAGCAGAAGAAAATGCTAGAAGAGATTTTATGAAAAAAGCGGCCGCTGGAATGGGTGCAGTAGCATTAGGAACGATGGCACCATCAGTAGCTTGGCCAGATGAACCACCTGAAAACTTTGATTTTATGGATCAATTTTTCAGTGACAAGATTTTAAATGATCCCAAGTATAAAGATTTCAAAATGAAAGGTAATGACTTTTTAAATATGATGAAAGATTTAGAAAAAAAATGGGACAAAGATAAACAAAAAAATAAAGATGATGGATCGATAGAGGTATAATATGTTGATAGCAGAAATTTTTAATGTAAAATTAAAAGAAAGTACAGCAGGAACAACTACATCAGGTATGATGGCTTCTATTGCTATGCCAATGTTCACAGGTAAAAGAGGCGGTGATCATTATGCAACGGCTAGAAAAGCTGTTGATCCAATGGGCAAGATCTTTAAGAAAAAGAATTTAAGAAAGGCACCACATAAATTAAGAAATAGTACTTCAAGTTTAGTGTATTCAAAGGAAGTCACTAAATAGTAGTAGCAGAGAGCGGTGAGCGGAATTATTATATGGAAAACAATATTAGAAAATGGAAACAATTAATTGAAGACTGTGGTGAAATAAACCACACTGATTCAGGCGACCACGATCACGAAGCTTCAATGGCACGTGGACAATTATACCACGTGGCAAAAGATGCCATCAAATTAATCAAAATGATTGACAAAGGTGATAACCTTGAAGGTTGGGTAGCATCTAAAATTACTAAAGCAAAAGAAAATATATCAGTAGTTGCAGACTATATGGAATCAGAAATGACTGTGAACGACAGTGATTTACCTGAAGACGGTTCATCTCATACAAGTATGAACAAATATGGACTTTCAGCAAGAAATCACAAAGGAAAGTTTTATTCATATAAAGATGGTAAAATGACAGGTGCTTTTGATTCAATGGAAGAACTTGCAAAGCATCAAGAAGAACTAATCAAAGACGAATAAAAATTTATTGACAATCAGTAATTAATATTGTATTCTATTAACTTATGCCGCTTTAGCTCAGTTGGTAGAGCAACTGATTTGTAATCAGTAGGTCCGCGGTTCGAATCCGTGAAGCGGCACCAGGGTTACCACATTCCTCGGTAGCTCAGTTGGTAGAGCAGTTGACTGTTAATCAATTGGTCGCAGGTTCGAGTCCTGCCCGAGGAGCCAAAAGGTTAACAATATGATAATAAAATCCTTTACTGTTTTCGCACCACAACGTTCTGGAACAAACTTTACAGAACATCTAATAACAGAAAATTTTAAAAATATTAAATGTCACCCACCAATGAATCAGTATGCGTGGAAACACGAACCCAATGCACAAAAAATTTATAGCAATTATGAGGAATACAGGAAAGAACTGAAACAGCATCTACATCTAATAGTAACAAAATATATCTATAAATGGGTAGAAAGTATACAACGTAATGCTGTTGATATTGTTATAAGGAGACCTGAATTATTAGATATATCATATTGCAGTTCACAAGAGAAGTTAAAAACAGAAAATAATATGCAAGTACCTATATCTTGGGTAGTTGGTGAAATAAATTTGATTGAACTTGTAAAACTATGGAACGAGTTTTATTCAAACTGGCTTGAAATGGGGCCAAAGTTTAAGCATTGGGGAATAGTAAGATATGAAAGCCTGTTAATAAGAGATCTAAGGCAAAACTTTTTACAAGCTATGCAAAAAACTTATGGATTAGAAAAAGTTAATTTGACTGGTTGGAATTTACCAATAGCAGTTCCTATGTCACCTAGGTGGACACGATCGATGGGGATCACAAAAAACAATGATTACTTAGACTTAGAAAGATGCTACAAATTAACACCACAGCAAATTGATATTATTGATCAGCTAGTAGACAAAGATTTACTAGATAAATTAGGTTACCCAACAGGCAAGCCATTGACAAATTCACAATAATATAATATAATAGTGCTATGACTGAATTTACTCAAGGCATACAAGGAGCTCTTAGGAGATTGATTACTGGATCAAGTGTGACACTAGCAGTGATATATACGTTTGGACACGTTATCATTGCAATGACTGTTGTTAGTTTAATGACAGGGGCTAGTTTATGGGAAGCAGGAGCAGTGGCACTTATAGAGCCTTCGATAAATGGTATATGGTTCTACGTATTACATTCTACGTGGAAAAAAGTTAAAGGTATCTAAACGGGGGATTAGCTCATCTGGGAGAGCGCCTGATTTGCATTCAGGAGGTGGCTGGTTCGAGTCCAGTATCCTCCACCAAAAATTGGGGTGTAGCCAAGCGGTAAGGCATCGGTTTTTGGTACCGACATCCTAGGTTCGAATCCTAGCACCCCAGCCAAAAAAACTAAAATAAACACATTTCATAATAAAGTATTACTTAATTCTTTAAGCATAGTTTTTAAATAAGAGTATACAAGTGTTTGAAAAACATAAAAAAGAGAGAAGTAATGAGTCTAAAACATATTATTGAAACAGTAGGTACAGTAGGAATGGCGGCATTGTTTTGCTGGTTCCTGTTAATGAGTGCTACGAGTATGAATAAAGCATACGCAGATGTAACAAACTCAGGTGCGACTACAAACACACAAACGAATACTTCAGGTAGTAACACTACAATCTCAGGTGGTTATGCGGCTGAAACAACAAACACTTACCAGTCAGGTTCATCAAACAACACTACTACTAACAATGATACTACAAACACAACGAACAACAAATCAACTATTCCAGTACCAAGTGCAGGTGCTCCAAGTATGAGTGCTTATTCACAAGATGTTTGTGCTGTTGGTAGATCAGGTGGTTTACAATTACCAGGCGTAGGTTTGTCAGGTGGTAGTACAGCAAGAGATATGAATTGTGAAAGAATGAAGCTTTCTAAACTATTA
>MDTD01017938.1_pt1 | contig 35100 bp, 30 predicted proteins | sample 811221 | NCBI WGS metagenome assembly MDTD01 (sample SAMN05326646, study PRJNA326480) | marine metagenome | isolation source: seawater | place: Pacific Ocean: South West | collected 2011
CCAACGCCATCATCGCCGTCACGCTCCCACCGTTCGCGGCGAAGTAATAGTGTAGAATACTCTTCGCCGCGTCTCTCGGCGTGCCGTCCCACCCGCTCGCGTACGTGAATCCCAACTCCTCGTGCGCGTCGGCGTCGCCCAACGCCGCCGCGCGTTCGAGACACGTCCTCGCGCCCCGTTCATCCATCCCCACACCCTCTATCAACCCGTACCGACGCGCGTACCCGAGCGCGTACCACGCCTCACCGTCATCCCACCCTCTGGCGTCGTGCCCGGCGTCACCCTCGACGTACGCGGTGACCCACGCGTACGCGTCTCGACGTCGTCTCGCCGACGAGCTTCGAGACGCGCTCGCCGCGCGCGCGCGTCTTCGATCATCCACCGATTCCTCAGCCAATAAATCGTTCAAGTACCGCCGTCGTTCGTTCGTCGCATTCACGGATTCATCGTCGTCGGAATCGTCACCCCGTCTCGGCGGCGTCGAGTCCACTCTCGGTTCCCATCGAGACGTCGGCGTCGGCGTCGTCGTCCCGGAGACTCTGAATTCGACGCCATCGGTGGAATCGGAATCATCCGTCGATGCGTCGTCTCGCGACGCCGCGCGCGCGTCCTCGACGTCCCCGTTCGAACCTATCGATTTCGACCCACCGTTCGCGCGCGCGCACGGACGCGTCGCGAGGAGAACGAGCGCGAGCGCGAGCGCGCGCGAGCGCCGACGCGTTCTCGTTAGACGCATGTCGATGTTCCTTCGTCGTCTACCGCGCGCCTCGACGCGTCGTCGACCAAGACGCGCCGAGGAATCGACGCGAGACTTTTTCTCGCGTCGATCGCGCCGATCGTACGCGCGCGAGACGCGTCTCCGCGTCGACCGCGTCGATCATTCGCGTCGATCGATCGGCAATCCACGCGCGCGATGCGCGCGGTCGCCGTCGTCACTCGCGCGCGCGCGTCTCGCGCGCGACGCGCGTCTCGCGCCATGCGTCGCCCCGAAAAGACGCCATCAAAATTCCTCGACATGCTCACCTCTCGCGGTGACGTCACCGTGGACGCGCGCGCGCGCGAGACGACGGAATCGACGATCGCGCCGAACGCCGCGCCCACCCGCGGCGCGCCCGCGTCCGCGCCCTCGCGCGTCGTGCGAACGTGCGATCGGTGCGGCACCGCGACGACGTCTCGATGGAGACGTTTAGACGGCGGATCGGTGTGCAAGGCGTGTTTCCAGCGTCACGTTCGCGCGATGAACGCGATCGAACGCCGGGCGGATGGCGGCCGGTGCATTCAGTGTGGGTCCGCAACCTCTCGAGGCGATTGGGTGCGCGCCAAGTCGAAAGACGGGTGGCTCTGCGGCTCGTGTTACGACGGAGAGAAACGAAGGCGACGACGCGAGTCTGGGATCGAACGCGCGTGTCCGAGATGCGAAGAGACGACGACCATGTGGTTACTGCGCGATCCCGGCGGGGCGCGAGGCGCGGATGGCGAAGACGCGCGCGTGTGCGCCAAGTGTTATCAGAGGGCGAAGTATCGCGAGCGAAAGGCGAGAGACGATCGAAGGTGCGATGTGTGTGGGGAGGGGAGAGCGATGGAGAAGGAGGGGACGCGCGCGCGCGCGTGGCGAAGATTACCGCGGGAGAATGGGGAGGAGGCGGCGGGAAAGACGAAGTGGGCGTGCGAAGTGTGCTTTCGACGAGCCGAGGCGGCGGCGGTGAACGCGGGTGAGAACGGCGAGGAGACGACGACCGAGACGCCAAAGTATGCGATGAAATTCTGCGCGTTTTGCGAGACGGAGAAAGAGTCGAGCAGATGGCGCAAGATGGACGAGAAGGATGCGTGCTCGTCGTGTTATCAGGCGACGTGGCGACGACGCAAACGGGAGAGCGGTCGGTGATCGTATCTCATCGCTGTACTGTAGTGTGTAACAAATCAATTCTATGTACTGTGTCCCGTCCCGTGGCGGCGGCGGCGGCGACGTCACGCGTCGCGTCGTAAGATGCGCTCGATTTTTTCGGCGACGCGGCGCCATCGCGTCTCGTCCATCTCCGCGCCGCGCACCTGCACGATCTCCGCCCCCGCGGCGCACCCTGCGTCGCCGCACTGACGTAGAGATCCACCCGCAAGGTAGGCGTGTAAAAACCCGCTCGTGAACGTGTCGCCCGCGCCCGTTGTGTCGATCGCCGTCACGCCCTCGGCGCGCGATTCGGCGCGTTCGCCCGCGGCGTTCATCGACACGCACCCTCTCTTCCCTCGCGAACACGTCGCCACCCGGACGAAGCGCAAGAGATGTTTCAGCGCCTCCGTCTCGACCTCTTCGCTCGGACGCTCCGCCGCGCGTCCGTTCGTCGGCGGGCGCGCCTCGCTCGACGTCCCGCGCGCGAGTTCCCGCGCCTCGTCCTCGTTACAAAACACCAAATCAATCATCCCCGAGCGTAAAATCTCCTCCAACGCCTCGCGTCGATTCCGCACCACCTCAAACGACGCTAAATCCAAACTCACCAGCGCCCCGTTTCTCTTCGCCGCGACGCACGCCGCGCGTAAAACCTCGGGTTTATACAACGCGTATCCCTCCGCGTGCAACGCGTCGGCCCGCTCCAACGTCCCCATCGGTAAATCATCCACCGTCGTCTTCGCCGCCGCGCCGAGATACGTTCGCATCGTGCGCTGTCCGTGTTCATCCACCAAACACACGCACCTCGCGCTTCCAAGCGGCGGCGTCGCTCTCCGCCGCCGCGCCAACGCCGAGCGCACGCCCGCGCGCGATAACGCCTCCTCGTACGCCTCTCCCACCGCATCCTCGTCCTCGATCGTCCCCACGAACGTCAAGACTAACGATTCTTCATCCTCTTCATCCTCACCTCTCCCCGCTCTCGAGATGCCCGCCAATCCTTTCAGCACGTTGGCCGCGCTCCCGCCCGGCGTCGTCGCGCGCGTCCCCGCCGCCACCCGGGACACGATCGCGTCGAGATCTCCCGCGGTCGTCACCCCCGCGCACCCACCGATCTCGACGTCATCGTCAGACCCGTCGTCGACGTCGCGGAGGATATCGAGCGCGTTCGCGCGCGTGACGCGACAGAGAACGTCCGTCACGGGGTCACCGAGCCCGACGATGAGGCGCGCGGTGACCGGACGCGCGGTGGCGCGCATGCGCGATTCGAGGGACGATGACGCGGGAGAACGCACGGTGGGGATGACCGGGGATCGAGCGCGCGCGTTCTCGCCCGCGTGGTCTCGCGCGTGGGCGTGTGACGTCGGCATCTGTGGCATCTTTGGCATCTTTCGTTCGCGAGCGCGAAAGACGAGACGCGGGACGCGACGGCGTCGCGCGCGGAGAGAACGGACGCGTGGATGATGCATAGAAATATGAATGAATGAATACATAGGGATGCACGCGGCGCTCGGGCGGCGGCGACGGCGTCGTCTCGTCGACCGACGTATCGTCCGTCGGCGGCGTACGGCTCGGGCTCGACGAGCGATGACGCGGCGGGTACGAAGATCATCTGGCCTCGTCGTACGGCTCGGGCTTGACGAGCGATAACACGGTGGGTAAGAAGATCATACCGTGGGACAGGCCGAGGACGATGCACAGGAAGAGCTGCTTGAAGAAGGTTTGGAAGACGTACGAATCCGACGAGCCGAGAATCAACACCGCCATAAAGGTGCTCATGGCGCCGTTCCAGACGGCGACGCCCATGTCCTCGAGCGTGGAGACGATGCGCTCGTTCGGTGAGCCTCGTTTCTCGAGGTAGGCGCGACCGATGTGCGCCGAGTAATCCACGGCGAGACCGAGGGCGATGACGAGCATGATGACGGTGACGGAATCGATGGTGAGACCCCAAAAGTGCATGTAGCCGACGATGTTGGTAAAGGTCAGGCACAGGGACAACGACACGCTCACGACCGTCTTCCACTCCACGACGAGGATGGCGATGATGACGAAACACGCGGCGAGAGTGATGGAGATGTTTCGAAACGCCTCGGCGGAGATGGACTTGTATTGCTCGTAGTTGAGCCACTGCGCGCCGTAGGCAAAAATTTGTCCGTCGTTGCCGCTCACGGCGGAGATATCCGAGCGCACTGAATCCATCCCGCGCACCGAAACTCTGGATTTATCCGTCTTTGGGTGATTGCCGTGCACGCGCGAGGCGAGAATGGCGGTCGGCGCGGTGTCGTTGTCGAAGACGACGTCGCTCTGGTATTGCGCCCCGACGCCGCTCGAGAGCCACGTCTTGAGCGAGGAGATGTAATTGCCAGAGTTGACGTTTGGATTGGCCGACTTGAAGTCGTCAATCCACGATCGAACGGACGCGTCGATGATGTACTGGTTATTCTTGAACGCCGCCGTCGCCGCGAGGAGGACCGAGTCGTCTTGAGGTAAATCGAGCGTACCCTTGGCGTAGAGTTGCACGTCGTCGCCGTACGTGGTGAACAAGTCTTTGGTCTCCGAAATGTACGTCTTCAGGTACGAACCGTCGGGGATGAAATCGCGCACGTCGGCGTCGACTTCGATCTTCGTCGCGCCGGCGATGCCCGCGGCGGTGATGGCGCAGAAGGTGGCGAGGACGGCAATCTTGGTCGAAAAGTTGCCGAGCGTGACGCCGAGACCTTGGCCCAAGAATTTCTGAAGCGGTGACTTCTTCATCTTCTCCGGCTTGCAGCACGCGCAGCACGCGGCCGGCGGGCAATCGAGGCAGAAGAAACAATCCGCCTTGTTTCGAGACTTGCGCTTTTCGTCCAACGCCAAACACGCGGTGAAGAAGGTGATTTGGTAGAGGTAATCGAAAAAGATGCCAAACGCCGCGTAAAAGCAAAAGTTTTTCAACGCCGGAAGAGATGTGGACGAGCCGATCAAGAAGGCGATGATGTCGGTGAAAGAGGTGACGGTGATACTCATGCCGGCGACGCGCAGGGCGCGAGCCATGCGCTCGTTGGGATCGGGCTCGTACGCGGCGTTGTCGTAGGCGTTGACGATGACAAACATGTCGTCGACGCCAATGCCGAGGAGCAAAAACGGTAACACGTTCATCAAAGGCGAATAAAAGATGCCAAAGTACGCGCCCAAGCCGTACGCGGAGGCGACCGCCATGCCGATGGAGACGATGCCGCACATGGTGACACCGACGCGAGCGCCGTTGCAACCCTCAGACCATTTGCTCAGCGTCATCGTGGCATAGATGAGAATGGCGATCAACGCAATCTGAAGCTTGGTGATATCCCTGTTCACCGTGCTCCCGAACTCATCAGAGAACGAACGGTCGGTGAAGTACGACGTCTTGTATCCACTCGGCGCGTCCGCGAAAATCGTGAGCAATTTGCTGTCGAACGCGTCGCCCTTGGGGTTGACGTATTCACCCTTGGAGAGCACTTCGTCATTCTTAAACAGAAACGTCAAAGAGATGGCGGTCGCGCGCGGCGCCGATCCATCGTATGTCACGCCACCGATCGAACGAATCAATCGAACGGTGGTTCCATCCGTGGGATTGATGATGGGATCCACGCTGAGCGTCGCGTCGATGCTCGATTGCGTCGCGTACCCCGCGGCGTTTGAAAACGCATTCAGCGCGCTCTTTTCGTAACAATTCGGCCCCGCGCGGAAACAGTGATCGGTATACGAATACGTCGATCCTTCCCAATCGATCGTCGTCGAGCGCACGCGCTGCGCGATGCTCTCCAACGCCGCCAAACCGCTCGGCGTCAACACGTTGGCCCCCGCCGTCTGCGAAGTTAAAATCACCTGCGCCACGCGCGTCTCCGATCCGAACATCGCGTCCACGTACGTCTTACCACCCTGCGCCGGCGTTCCCGTGGGCACCCACAGCTTATCACCGCGCTTTTCATTCGTCAATCCCGGCGCCCCCAACCCGACGGCGAAGAGCACGCACGCCGCGAACGCGCCCGCCAAGACTCGGTACGGCGTCGTCGCGCTCGCGCGTCCGAGCGCCTGAAACTTGACGCCGAAGAAATCGTTCACGCGATTCGCCAATCCACCGCGCGCGCCCTCGCGCGAGTCGCGCGAGGCACCGGCGTTCCCACTCGGGACATCTTTCGAGCCGCCGCGCGGGCCCGTCGACGTCGGCGCGCGCGTCGGCGTCTGCGCGGTCGCGTTCGCGTCGAGGACGACGCGAGAGGCGTCGATCTCGTCGTCGGCGCCGCGGTGCGCGCGCACGGGCGCGGGCGCGGGCGCGGACATGTCGAGAACGATGTGTGGCGTCGAGACGTCCCTTGGGGCGAAAAGTGTACGACAGATGGGTGTATGGGTAAACAGTGAGACTAGTGTGACACTAAAATTAGATTGCGAAAGAAGAACGCGGGAACGCGATGCCGTTCGGTCGGTCGCTCATCCCGGTCGGTCGGTCGTCCCGGTCGTTCGGTCGTCCCGGTCGTTCGGTCGTCACCCTTGGTTCGCGGCGGCGAGGGTGTGTCGACCGCCGCACGCCAACGCGAAGACGCGCCATCGTCCGCCGTCGGGAAGCGGCGGGAAGACGACGACGCCGGGGACGCCGCAAGACGACGCGTCGGGATCGACGACGCGACCGAGACGTCCGTACGTGGCGCGACCCCACGAGAGAACGCGGCCGTCGCGAGTGAGCGCACACGAGTGCGAACCGCCGAGAGAGACGTCGACGATGAAGTTGAGCGCCTCGTCGCCGAGATCGAGCTCGACGCGTTCGGGGACCACCTTGTCTCGACAATCGTCGCCGTGACCGAGTCTACCGTATTCACCGCGTCCCCAGGTGTAGATCTCACCGCCCGCGGTGACGGCGGCGGAGTGCCAACCGCCGGCGGCGATTTTCGCCACGCCGACTCTACCGAACGTCTCCACCACGCGCGGGACGTCCGACGCCGCGGTCGCGCCCGTGCCGAGCTGGCCGTACATCCCGTTCCCGTACGACAGCACCTCACCATTTTCCGTGCGCAACAAGAGATGAAAACTCCCCGCCGCGATCTCCGCGACGACTCTTCGCTCGCACCCGCGAACGAGCTGCGGCGTCGCGCGAGGCTCCTCCTCCTCCAACGGTTGGCCCCACTCCCACACCCGTCCATCCTCGCTCAGCGCGAACGACGCCATCCCCCCGCACGACACCTGAATCACCCTCTTCGCCCCCTCCGGAAGTGCCACCCGTCGCATCGGCGACACGATGTGTCTCGCCGGCGCCCAGTCTCGATCCGGCGCGTCGCCCTCGTCCCCGCCGGCGCCCGTCCCATCCGACGCGTTCGATCCCGCCTGATGGTACTCGTTCCCTCCCCATCCATACACCCCCTCATCGCTCGCGCACACCCCGTGCCATCCACCCGCCGAAATCGTCGTCGCCCGCGTCGCGCTCGTCGTCTTCGCGCGTCTCGGCGTCGGCACGAAGAGCTCGTCGCACTCCTCCACCGTCAACGACGTCGCGCGGTGTGAATTCCACCCCCACGCGTACGTCTTCCCCGAAGACGTCACCGCGAACGAGTTTCTGCTCCCGGACGCGATCGCGGCGACGTCCGCGACGTCCACCCGTCGAGGGGCGTCGACCGAATAATCCAAATCGTTCACGCGCGCGTCGTCGAATCCGAGCTGTCCGTCCTCTCCCTGCCCCCAGGCGAAGAGCGCGGTGGCCGAGGACGAGGTGTTTCCCCTCGTCGTCATCGCGCGCGCGCGATTCGAGGCGATGCGCGAGAGTGAGAACGATGGGCGCGATCGCGCTCGAATGGCGCGCCAGTGTGCCTCGCGCGCGATGATGACGACGAGAGCGCCGAGAGCGCCGCGCGCGCGGATGCGCGTCGACGCGAACGAACAAACGGCGTCGCGTCGAGCCGTCACCGTCGCGCGCGCGCGCGCGTCGTCGCGCGAACCGGTGACGATGACGCTCCGGGACCGAGACCGCGAGACGATGGGCGTCGCGCTTCCGAGTCTTCCTCGTCGCGCCGCGCTCGCCGCGCTCGTCGCGTCCGCGTCGGCGTGCGCGTTACCGACGCCCGCGCGCGCGTTCACGCGTCCACCGCGAGGATTCACGCGGTATAACGACCCCATCGATGGGTACGCGTTCGATCGTCCCGAGGAGTGGATAGAGGTCAAGGGAAGCGGGAACGATGTGTTCTTTCGAGATCCGGGCGAGGTGGAGACGAACTGTTTCGTGAGCGTGTCGTCGCCGTCGAGCTCGACGTACGCGTCGGTGGAGGATTTGGGCGGGCCGGAGGACGCGGGGAAGCGCGTGCTCGAGCAATACCTGAGCGAGCTCATGTCGACGCGATTGGGCGTGCGAAGAGAATCGCAGATTGTTCGCGCGGAGAAGCGCGTGGACGTCGATGGGAAGGTGGTGTATGATTTAGAGATGCGAATCTCGAGCTATAGTGCGAGGAATCAGTACGGATTGACGGCGGAGGATCGACCGCAGACGCTGGAGTGGGATCGAACGCTGCGAAGCGCGTTGGGGACGGAGAATGGAAAGTTGTATGAATTGCGCATGCAATCACCGACGGAGTCGTATCAAAGGAACGAGGGGAAGTTTGACGCCATGGTCAAGTCGTTCAGGCAGTTTGAGGCGGACACGCCGTCGGTGAGGTCTGGATTCGGGCTGTGAGTATTTCGGCGGCGGCGGCGCGCGACTTCGCTAGAGGTTATTTATGCTATTAATGAAAATTCATGCTCGCGCAAAGAAATGCTCGTGGTTCTCGACTTTTTCGACGTGTTTTCATCGACGATCGAGCGTCGGGACGTACCACTCGCCCGGCTTTCTCGTGATGAGTCTCGTCGGCGCCTTGAACAACGTCTCGTCTTCGGCGACGAACGCCGGAACGTCATCGTCACCGACGATGACGATCGTACTTCCGCTTCCAGACATGAACACGATCGTGTTCTTATCTGCCGTCGCCTGTTTCAGCGATTCCTTGAGCTCGGCGAGTTCCGGTAACACCGTGAACGCCGGCGCTTCGAGGTCGTTGATGCACACCGCCTCCGAGCACCCGTCGTCCCCGATCGCCTTCAACAACGCGAGCGGATCCGCCGTTGACCGTCCGTCGAGATCGAGCGCCTTAAAGATGGCCGGCGTCGAACATCCCATCGGCGGTTTCACGAGCAACATCTCCGTCCCCAAATCCAGCGGCGGCTCGACGTTTTCTACGATTTCCCCTCGCCCCGTGCAATACGCCGCGCCGTTTGAGAAAAACACCGAAATATCGCTTCCAATCTCCCCGCTCCACTCCAACAAATCCGCCTCCGTCGCCGGTCGTCCACACAGTTCGTTTGCCGCGAACAGCGTCGTCGCCGCGTTCCCACTCCCGCCTCCCAATCCCGCGCCGTGCGGCACTTTTTTATCCAACTCGATCCAAAAGTACTGTTCAATCCCAGTCTTCGCTCGAAACAGGTTCAACGCCTTGATCACCAGGTTGGATTCATCCGTCGGAATCGTCGGATCGTTACAGATGAGCGTGTCCTTGGTCTCGCTCGACGATTTCGCGAACGACATGTCGTCTCCCAAATCGACGACGTGAAACAGCGACGCCAAGTCGTGAAAACCATCCGGTCGCCTCGCCGTGATGCGAAGAAAGAGATTAATCTTGGACGGGGAAAAGAATCGTCGGGCGTCGACGCCTTGACCGCTCGGCGCGGCGCGCGTCACCGTCAGCGCGCTCAAGCGACGCGCGGAGGCACCGATCGCGACGACGGGACGATGACCCCGATGATCGCGAAGACGACACGGAGTCGACGTTTTCGACGTCGACGACGTCGAGACGACGACGGGGGCGAGGCACACGCGCGTGTACATGTTTCACCTATCGATGGGCGCGCGAGACGCGTGGACGCGCGCGAGAGACGCGATGTGACGCGCGTCATCGAATCAGTGGTCGTGTCGCGTCTTATCCGCGGAGGCGCCGCCGCGAGAGGGAAAAGAAAAGAATGCGCGCGTTCCATTACAAGAATCACTCGATGACGTCCTCGGGGACGTCCTCGACCACCTTGGTGATGAGATCTTCGCTCAGCGGGCGCGGAGTCTCGAGACTGTGAAGATCGATGGAGAGTTTATCGACGTCGATTAAACTCTGCGCGTTGGCGCCGAATTGCTCCGTCGGCGACGCGGTGAGGGCGAAATCCATCGCGGCGGTGAATTCGGCGGGGGTGGCGTCGAACGGGCCGTCGAGGTGGGAGGGGATGATGGAGGTGAAATCCCAGGAGGTGACGACGTTGGACCATCGCTTGACGTCGTCGCGACGGCGAGAAAAGGCCAGGATTGCCAAAATCGGAGGGACAAACATGGGACGGGCGACGAGGGCGTCGAAATCGTCCCTCCAGCTCGGATCCCAGACGAAACCGTCGAGTAAATCGTTGGCTATGTCACCGCTGAAGTTGAATTTGACCGCCGCCGGGTTGAAGAGGAGACCGAAGAGGACGGTTTTGCCCCAACCGTCGCTTCGCGCTTGCGCCGTGTTCGCCGGCGTCTCGCCGGGTTTGTCCATCGCGCGCACGAGGAGCGGTTGCGGGTTCACCTGACACACCGGCGGCGCCTGTTGACTCACTTTTTCCATCACGTCGGTGAGCACGACCGTCTTGGTGCGCTTGAGGAAAAACGCCGTGTCCACGAACCACGGATCGGTGAAACCGCGCAGCGACGATCCGCCCACGTGTAACACGGCGTGTTCAATCTCATCCGCCCACGGCACGTTTCGCTCGCCGTCGAGCGATTGCATGGGTAACGTCTTCGGCGATCCATTCGGGTAAAACGGCACGTACGTCTCCAACGGCACATCCACCGGAAACGTCCAATTCTTCGGCGGCAACCACACGTCGGCGTTTGGAAACGCCTTACTAAACGGACCGCTATAAATCTTATGTTCGATCGCCGCGCTCCCGACGACGATGTGTTTCACCGGTCCATGCTTCGCCTCCAACTCTCGCATCATCTTCACGCACTCCTTCGTCGGCGCGACCGGGTTATGCACCCACAATCCACCGCTCTCCAATCGCGCCACCGTCATGCGCACGTTGACGAGCACGTCCAACAAACCTTGCAACTGGTCAAACATCCACACCTCTCCCGGCACCGCCTCCGCGAACGCCGTGGTCTTGCTCCCGTACGGCGCCAGCGGTAGCGCCCACCAGTACGGGTACCATCGCTCGGGGGCGATCGCCTTGGACGTGGCGGCGAAGTAGGACTCCTGCAGCGCGCGCGCCGCCGTCGCCGCCGCCCGAGCCGGGGACGCGCTCGCGAGCGTCAACGCCGCCGCGGACGCGCGAACGACGTCGCGGCGCGAGAGCGTGGACGACGGTCCCTTTTCGTCCGCGGTCTCGCGCGCGTCGTCCGAGCGCGACGCGGACGCGCGCGAGACGTCGCGACGACGCGGGACGATGGATGCGGGCGTCGAGACGCGCATCGCGCGCGAATCTCGCCGTCTCGCGCGGCTCGACGCGCGCACGCGCGCCGTGACGGACGAGTGGATTTTTGTCGACATTTCTCGCGCGTCTCGCGCGTCGACGCGCGCTCGCGTCGGCGTCGAGAGGTGGATAATGACGATCGATCGACGAGACGGATGGCGCGCGAGAGAGAGAGAATGTCGACGATTAATCCCTCACACCTCGTCGCGCGAACGACGCGCGACGCCGAATCCCGCGTCATGGGAAAGAAGAAATACTCGGGCGACGCGCGCACGCGTCGAGACGCGCGAACGCGCGCGATGTTTGCGAAAAAACTCGCGAGAGAGTGCGAACGACATCACCACGACACCGACGTGGACGACGGTCGAGCGCGCGCGACGGACGATGGACGCGCTCTCGGACGCGGATTCGCGAGCGGACGATTAGACGTGATGGGTGGGATCGCGGATTACTCGGGCGCGGTCGTCTGTCAGCTTGGCACGCGACGAGAGACGCGCGCATCGGTGAGATTTGACGAGACGGCGGAGGTCGAGCGAGGAGGAACGATTCGAATCGCGTCGACGATGAGAGACGAGGATGAGGACGGTGGAGCGGCGAAGACGATCGAGACCGTTCACGTCGACGTCCTCGCGCGAGAGGCGATCGACGCGGTGACGTTCGCGCCGGAGAAGACGAGGATGTATTTCGCCGGGCGACGCGCGAGCGAACGGTGGGCGGCGTACGTCGTCGGCGCGATGACGGAATTCTTTCGCGCGTTGGAGGCGGATGAGGACGGATCTATGGTGGAGGTGCGTCGATGGGTGCGACGAACGGCGCGCGCGCGGGATTGGACGATCGAGATTGAATCGAACGTGCCGCGGGGGAAGGGGACGGCGTCATCGGCGGCGGTTGAAATCGCCGTCGCGAGGGCGACGAGTGATTATTTGATGCGCGCGGGATTGATTTCGACGGCGGCGATGAAACGGTTTCGAGCGCACGTGGCGATGATTCCTTTGTATTGTCAGGCGGCGGAGAATGACGTCGTGGGCGCGCCGTGCGGGTTTATGGATCAGTACGCGTGCTTTCACTCGACGGAACAGCCGCCGGGACGGTTCGTCGCCATCGATTGTGATTTCGCAAAGATGAGCACGCCCGAGCGCGAGGAAGAGGAATATTCGTTCGTCGACTTGCCGAAGGAGTTGCGAGTGTGGGCGATCGATTCGGGCGTGCGACACGCCAACGCAGGCGGGGAGTCGGATTATTCGCGCGTTCGATGCGGCACGTTTATGGGGAAAAAAGTTCTCGTCAACGAGTTAAACGCGCGATATTACCGGACGTTGGTACCCGGAGAGGTTAGTCTGTGTGGTTTCCTCTCCGCGCATGCGTGGGATCACGGCAGCGCGGGCGTGCCCATCGGGTGGTCGCAGCTCGTGGAGGAGGAGTTGTCCGGTGCGTCCTTCCTCGCGCGATTCATCCGTCACGACGACGAACCGGACACGAGCGTCGATCCCGAGCGCACGTACGCGTTGCGCGCGCCCGTGCACCACGCGCTGCACGAACACGCGCGCGTGCAGGAATTCCTCCACCTGCTTCGATCGTGGCCAAAGACGTCGCCCGCCGACGACGAAACCGTCCTCAGTCTCGGTCGACGACTCGGTGACTTGATGTTCGCCTCTCACGACAGTTACACCTCCGTCGGGCTCGGTGCCGACGCCACGGACGCGCTGGTCGATCTCGTTCGCGAGGTCGATCCCGACCGTCGTCTGTTATTCGGCGCGAAAATCAGCGGCGGCGGTTGCGGCGGCGCCGTCGTCCTTCTCGGTCGCGACACGCCGGACGCCATCGACGCCGTCGACGCCGTTCGCCGACGGTACGCCGCCAAATATTCCCTTGAACGTGTTCCTACGCTCTTGGCCGGCGCGCACCCCTCCGATGCGTCCGAGTGAGCGTGCGAAGTGAGCGTGCGACGTCACTTCGGGACGCGCCCCTCTGATGCGTCCCGCCATGCGTCCCGCCTCCGCCCCGACTCTGGCGAGGTTGCACCGCGCGGTCGCCGCTACCGCGACGCGTTCGGTGACGACGCGCGCGACACCGCCGCCGCCGCTCACTGTGTACTACGCGGACTGGGCGCGCGTGATACTCCCGGACGGACACAGGTTCCCCATGGACAAGTACGCGGAGACTCGACGCGCGTTGAGCGAGGACGCCTCGCTCAGAGGGAAAATCGACCTGAAACCATCGCCCAAGGCGACGCTAGAGGAGATACACACGACACACTGTCCCGAATACGTGCGACGGGTGTTGACGAACACGTTGTCGAGCGATGAAATCAGAAAGATTGGTTTCCCGATGGGCGAACAACACTCCGAGCGGTCGCTGGCGAGCACCGGCGGGACGTTGGCGTGCGCAAGAGACGTCTTAAACATGCCTCGAGGCCGACCGAGAGCGGTGTGTCAGATTGCGGGTGCGTGCGACGACGCGAGCGAGACGTACCTCGAACGAACGACTGACGGGGCGCTTTTCAGGCGGAACGCACCACGCCTATCGAGACCGAGGCGAAGGGTTCTGCGTCTTCAACGACATCGCGGTCGCGATCAATGTCGTGCGAGAGGAATTTCGGATCGAAAAGTCCATCGTCATCATCGACGTCGACGTGCACCAAGGTAACGGGAGCGCGAAGATTTTCGAAGACGACGACCAGGTGGTGACGTTTAGCATGCACGGGGAGAAGAATTATCCAATCAAGACTCGGGAAAAGTCGACGCACGACGTCGAGTTACCGGACGACGCGGACGATGAGATGTATTTGCGTCTCCTCGACGAGTGGTTACCTCGTCTGTTTGACGAATACGATCCCGGGTTGGTGTTTTTCCAAGCTGGAGTCGACGCGCTTCGAGAGGATTCGTTCGGAAGATTGGCGATGACTCGTCAGGGGATGCTTCGTCGAAACAACGCGGTGTACTCGATGTGCATCGAACGCGACGTGCCGCTCGTCATCACCATGGGAGGCGGGTATTCGCGACCGATCGGTCCGAGTCTGGACGCGCACATCGACGTGTTTCGATCGGCAGCGTTGCGGTACACCGCGCCCGTGTTTCCGAAGACGCGATGATCGATTCCGGCGCGTTCCGAAAACAAACTAATAGACATCATAGGTATAGTATTTGTACAACGTAGCTATCGTAGTTCTAGAGCTATCAAAAGCGGTCGACGCGAACGCGAACCGCTCGTCGCGCGGTTACTCTTCCCCGAAGCGCTCCACATCCAGTTTCAGCGTCAAACGCCATCGATCGTCGGGTTCGGTCGCGCGCTCATCGATCGCGGGCGAACGATGAACGATCGCTCGTCCTCTACTCGTCGTGCCATCGTCGTATCGCCACCGTTCGCCCTTTAAGAGCGCCACCGCGCACTCGCCGCACTCTCTCGGCGGGGCCAGACGCTCCGCCGCCCCCTTCAACGCGTCACTGAAGACATTCCCACCCCCTGCGTTCGCCGCCGCGATCACCGCGCTCGTGGTTTCATCGCAAATCTCCGTCGACGCGCCGCAATACGTCACCATCAACCTCGCGCTGGTGACGTCCACGTGCAAACGCGAGCACAACGTGCTCCTGAGCAAACTCAGCGTCGCCTTGACCCCCTCTCCCTCGCGCCTCGGCACGACGGACGCGAACGCTCGCACGACGCACGCAATGTCTTCGCTCAGCGCTTCCACCGCCGCCTCCTCTTCCTCCACCGCGTCCCCTCCGCGCTCGAGCAACGTCTCGCGCAGGGAGAACGCGTCCCTCGCGTCGTCCCGCTCGACGCGCGCGCACGTCCCATCCTCGAACGTCGCCACGCGATCGAACGCCCCGCGCTCCCGAAGCATGGCGCGTAAACACGTTCGCGCCAACGCCTCTCGCACCTCGGGACGCTCGACGACGACGACGTTGACGGATTTCTCCGAAATCTTCCCCATGCGTCTCGCGAGCGCGTCATCTTCTCTCGACGCGCCCATCGCGCTCGCGTCCTCGAGGATCGCTCGATGACGTCCGCATCGCGCGCGATGGACGCGACGAGACGCGTTCTTCGTCTTTTCGACGCGCGCGTGACGATACGCGCGCGGAACGAGCGTCGTCGTCGACATCGAGCGCGTCCCGCAGAGCGCGCCGCGCTGTGCCGATGATGATGATGATGCGCGTCTCCCGCCCCGCGCCGACGCTCGCGCGAGAGAGACGCTCGACGAGGACGACAACGCGCGCGTCCTCGTCCTCGTCCTCGTCCTGGGCCCGCGCGTGCGGGTACGATCCCGCGAAGAAGGCGGCGGAGATGGTGGCTCGCTTGCACACGCTGGCCGCCGTGCGCGTCATCATGGCGCAGAGCGACGGCGCCGGGAACGAGTGTTCGGAGGACGTCAATCAGTCGTCGCTCACCGCGTCGCTCGTGCGGGAACTCGAGCGCGCGCCGATGGTCGGGGACGGGAGCGCGTTCATCGAGGGGCTCATGCGCGGCGACGACGGCGACGTGCGACTCGCGGCGGCGAGAATCATCGAGGTTCGACGGGTGTACGGGGAGGAATCGTTCGATTGGGACGAAATGCGACGAGAGACTATGAAGTCTTTGGAGGAGAATCGGATGGATTTGTTGAGAGCGCACGCGAGGGGGAGTTTGGGGACGAGCGAGGAGGAGGAGGAGGAGGCGTAAAATTGTTGTAAAAGCTGTATTAATCTGTACATGTCGCGTCGTATCGTGTCGTCGTCGTCGTCGTCGTCGTCGTCGTCGTCGTCGTCGTCGTCGTCAAAGTCTTGGGGATTACTTTTTCGTCGAGGGTGGAATCTCCCCGCGCTCGTAGTACTCCATGCGCTCAAAGCGTCCATTCTTGATCCAGAATTCGATTTGCGCGCCGAGCGACGGACCGACGTTCGGAACCTTGAGCTTGCCCTTACTGATGGCTAATCCGCTCGTGACTTCGAAATCGATCTCGCGAATGCTCTGCGCCGCCTTTTTATACGACGCCGCCTTCATGGGATCCTCCGGAGACGTCTTCGCCGCGGCGAAGATGGCTTCGAGCGCCGAGCAGAGTTTCGCATTGGCGGGATTATTCGGCATCGGCCCGCCCGCCTTCTCCTGCGCGGTGAGCGGCGGGAACGAATCCCTGAGCAGTTTAAACGCCGCTTCAAAGTCGTACTCGTCGTTGTAATCCACGGACGCCTGAAGTTTGGTGAAACACTCGCGCATCGCGTCGTTATCCGCCTTGGGCAGCGTCAACCCGTGCTCTCGACAAATCTCCGTCATCTTCTTCGCCATCTCCATCTGCGATAACGACGCCATGTCCTCCGGAAACACCACCGGTTTCTCCATCCCCGCGTTCACGTCCTCATCCTCGTCGTCCGACATCTCATCCCCCGGCGCGCGCCACGGCAAACGAACCTGCGGCGTCCCGTTCTTCGCCTCGTCCGAATAGTTGAACGCGCACCGCATCAACGACCCGAGGTTCTGATCCCAGTACCCCGGACACTTCCACTTCCCCTGTCCACCGTGATTCTCATCCGCGTACGTCGGTCGGAGCACCACCTTCTTCCTCTTACACAGCGGACACGGCGGGTATCGACCCCACTTTTCGCCGTCGACGCAGTGCGCGACGAAATCCGCCTTTTTATACGTCACGCGTTTATTCTTTTGTCCAATCTCGCTCTGCGGCATTCGATTCATCTGCGCGACGCCGAGAACGCCTCACGCGCGCGTATCGTCAGTCTCCTCACGCATCCGCGATCCCACGCGCGTCCACGCGCGCGTACGAGTCGTTCGATTGTTCCATTCTACGTCGCACGCGCCTGCATGTATTGTTTCAATTCATCCAACGACATGGCGCCGTACTTGGCGTGTAAACCCTCGTCTTGCACCGGACCGGCGGTGATATCGAACCCAATCTTCTGCGGCGCGTTCGTCTTCGCCGGCGCGTCCGGTTCATCCCCGTCTCGCGTCGTCGTCGTCGTTTTTTTCGTCGTCTTGGTCGTCTTGGCGCGCTTGGTAATCTTCATCGTGATTTCATCGCCCCCCTCGCGCGCGGGATCGTACTTCTCCTCCTCGTCGTCGTCGGCGGCGTATTCGCGCTTGAGCGCTTTCGGTTTACGCGCGGGCATGTCCGAGCTCGCGGCGACTCGGTCGTCGTCCGACGTCTGACGCGACGCCGTGGAATTTCTTCACTTCATGACGACGACGCGCCGACGCGAGCTCGTGCGACGCGCGCGATGCGTCATGCTCGAACCGTCGTGCGCGAAGAAAGCGGCGATGACGGAGGAGACGTCTCGGTGGTGGTTTCGCGTGGAGGACGCGCGGGCGTTCGCGTACGACCACCCGAACGCCGACGACGTGGTTCGAGACCCGACGCGCGAGGACGACGAGTCGGGACGCGCCGTCGATCCGGGGCGCGCGAAACGCACAGGGAACGGTGGAACGCTGCGATCGCGAATCGCCATCTGTCACTCGCTCGCGAGCGTGGAATCGTGGGCGATGATTCTGGCGTGGGATTGCGTGCAACGCTTCGGCGAGGCGCGAGACATGCCGGAGGCGTTTTACGACGATTTCGTGCGGTTAGCCGCCGATGAGGGGCGACATTTCACGCTTCTGAGCGAACGATTGAAAGCGATGGGATCGTTCTACGGCGCGCTGGAGACGCACGATTCGTTGTGGAGGTCGGCGAGGGCGACTGCGGCGTCGTGCGAGGCGCGTTTGGCGATCGAACACTGCGTGCACGAGGCGAGAGGGTTGGACGTGTTGCCGACGACGATCGAGAAGTTTCGAAGGCACGGCGACGAGGAGACGGCGAGGTTATTGGAGAGCGTGGTGTATCCGGAGGAAATCACGCACTGCGCGAGCGGTTTGCGATGGTTCAAGTATTTGTATTTTAGGGACGGGCGAGGGCGCGAGGAGACGGGCGCGAAGGAGGAGACGGAGACGGAGACGAGCGGGGTGGTGACGGCGTTTCACGACGTCGTTCGCGAATATTTTCGAGGCGCGTTGAAACCACCGTTTAACGACGACGCGAGGGCGCGCGCGGGATTGACGCCGGCGTGGTACCTCCCGCTCGCCGAGGAGAAATCGGTCGCGGCGAGTCGAGACGAGGGAGCGCGAGAGTAGACGACACGCAGAGCATCACATCACGTCAACATTCAACATTCAACGGCGTAGCGCGTGTACGCACGCACGCACGCACGCATTCATTCATTCATTCATTCATTCGCGCGCGCGCGCGTTCATTCGACGCCCTCCGAACGCTCGTCGTCGACGTCGTCGACGCGAACGTCCACCTCGACCGCGCGCGCGCGCGCCTCGACGCGTTCCCTCGCATCGACGACAAGAAGCGTCGCGCGATCACGAACGAGGGCGAGTCTCGCCGTCGTCGCCCTCGTCGTCGTCGCGTCGTCGTCCTCCTCCTCCTCGCGCCGTTTTTTCCTCGTTTTTTCCGAGACTCGTCTTCCCAGAACCATCGCGCGTTTCGCGCGCTCGATCGCCGCGTCCGCGTCGTCGGTCCGCATCGCGGTGGTGTCACCGACCGAATCGCGCGCGCGTTCGAGCGCGCGCGCGGCCTGCGCGTCGTCGGTCAGTCGATGACGACGAATCGACGATGAGTTCCGGGCACCGCACCGTCTCCACCGCCTCATCTCTCGCGCGCGCGAGCGCCTCGTCGACGTCCTCGTCGACGTCACCGCGACGCGCATACTTTTTGTCGTCCCTCGCGCGCGTCGCGGGAGGACGCTTCGTCGTCGGTATCGTCGTCATCGTCCGAAGATGGAATGGAATGAAATCTCTCGGCGAGGCGTCGAGTGACGCCGACGACGGTCGCTCTCGACGACGGATCTCGCGCGTCGCGGGCGATCGACGCCGTCTGGGCGCATCGATCGTCGTTGTCGGCGTCTCTGTTGGCTCATTTTTTGGTCGTTCGCATCGCGAAGGAGACTTTGGAGGCGTTGGACGCGACGACGGCGGCGGGATCGACGGCGGCGGCGGAGGCGCGGCGCGGCGGGGCGCGCTCGGTGGCGAGACGCTCGCGCTGGGCGGTGGCGAGAGGGTCGGCGCGTTTGCTCTGACCGGCGTGAACGTTGCCGCTGAGGACGACGTACGGGGTGGCGTGCTCGCGTTGAACGTTTTTCACGCGCTCGTCGACGGCGCTCGACGCGGCGAGACGCTGTTGTTCCTCTTGGTACTGACGTAAACGCTTCTCGCGTTTCATCTTTCCGGGTTCGATGCCGTGGAAGCGGTGGCAGAGCTCGCGGAAGGCTTGCTTTGGGGTGAGTTTACGGCCGAATTCGTCGAATCTGTCGAGTTTGAAACCGAATTTGTACCCGTCGACGACGGCGTCTTCGGCGGCGTGCGCCTCGAGGACGTGTTGCTTGTCGAAACGATCCTTGAGATCGTTCGTGCGACCGCTCCAACGCGTTGAGTTGGCATCATCGAGCTGTGCTTTTTCCTTGAGAAGGGCGAGCGTGCTCGCGAGGCCTTGTTTGACGATGTGTTTCTCCGCGAGCGCTGGCGCCGCCGCGTCCTCCCCCGCGGCCGCGTCCTCCGCTCCAGGCGGCGGTGGCGGCGGTACGTCGGGCATCTCCTCGTCGTCGCCCATTGGCGGCGGAGGCGGAGGCGACGGAGGCGCCTCCGGCATCTCGTCCGCCTCTGCGTCGTCGTCTTCGTCGTCGCCCCTCGCGTTGATGCCCTGCACGAATTCAGACATGTCGGTGAACACGAGCGACTCATCCGCCGATGCCGGCGCCGCCGCCTCCGCCTTGGCCGCGTCAGCGGCGCGACGCGCGGTCACCTGCGCGACGACGTCCTCTGGCGCCGAACGCGCCGCCTTATTGGCCATGTTCCGACTGCGCGCGAGCGCGCGAGCGAGTTCGTCGTCCTCCTCCTCCTGGCCGTCCCCTGCGAGCTCTGCGAGGATTTTCTTATCCGTCACCTCTCGCGCCTTTTGAAGCGCGTTCGCAAACTTGGAATCTTTTTCGTTCGTCGCGCCCTCGTCCTCGACGCCACGTTTCCCACGCGAGCGCCGCGAGCCGTGATCTCGGGACTCGGGCGCCAACGCGTCTCCCTCCAATTCGGCGGCGTCCACGTGCTTCTTTCTCAACTTTTTCCGCATCTTCTTCTTCTTCTCGCGCTTGACGAATTTGGCCTGCATCTCCTCTCGCGTGTGGAAATCAGCCTGTTCGCCCTTGACGACCTCGGCGGAGTCCAGTTTTCCTCTCAAACCCGCGGCTTCGGCGGCGAGACGCGCCTTGATGTCCGCTTTGCGTCTCTCCTCCGCCGCGTCCAATCGACCGTCACCATCGAGCTCCATCCCGTCACCCTCCGCATTGTCATCGTATTTAGCTAATAACGTCTTCTTTTCCTCGTCCGCCTTCTCCCCGAACGGATCGTCCGCTCCCGTTCGCTTGGTCGCCGCCAGTCGCGCTTTTTTCCTCGACTTTCGCTCCGCCATCAACACGTTTTCCAATTCATCCTCCCCGTCGTCCAACACGCTCGCATCCTTGAGAGTCAACACCACATCCTGTCCCTCCACGATCTCTTCCGCGTCGTGACGCACGCGCAATCCGCGCAAATCCTTGGAGGTGTACTCAGTTTTTCCCTCGCCGGCGTCGCCCTCCTCCTCGCTCGCCTCGGCGTCCTCGTCTCGAGCCGCGAACATCGCCGCCATCTTCGCCGCCTTTTGACGCTCTAAATCTTTCGCTTTATTCGCCATCGATCCTCGACTCTTCGCCAACCACGCGCGCGCGTCGTCCCCTCGCGCGTCGTCTTCGTCCCCGAGTTTCGCCGTCGACGCGTTGAGCGCGTCCACTTCCCTCTGTCTCTTTCTCGCCTCCACCTTCGCCTTGAGGTCCGCGGTCTCGGCGACGCGCCGCTTCTCTTCGCGCTCTTTCGCGCCGTCGCGAATCTCGCGCGCGGGCCCCCGACGAAGCGGCGCGAGACCGAGCTTCGCGCGCAGGGCATTGGTGTCGTCGACCGACATGGATTCCGCCTCGCCCCCGCCGGTTTCGTCGGCATCGGGGCGCGCGCGCGCGCGCGGAGGGTCGGCGTCGGAGGGCGCATCGCTCGGGTCCTCGCTCGCGGCGCGGCGCGACGATCGACGAGGGGGCATCGCGTCGAGAGCGAGGGGCGTTCTGGGGACGGCGCCGGCGGCGAGACGGCGAAGAGACGAAGAGAGAGACGGCGATCTAGCTAGTAGATGAGAAAACAACGCTATTGAGTCGGCGACGAATGGAAGACATCGCGCGAGGACTAATTCATCGTTCGAGACTCGACGCTCACGCGGTGTTCACGATGGTGGCGGACTCGGCGCCCGCGCGCAACGCTTTTTCAACCAAACCTTTCGTCTCGGGATCCATCGCGAGGGCGCGAAACAACCCGCCGGAGAATCCTCTGACGCTCTCGTCGGTGGATGAACCCATGAATGTGGCCAAACGACGGACCGCTTCGCCGTCTTCGGCCAAACGCGCGCGAAGAGCGCGTCGGCGAGGAAGCGCGCACGCGAGTCCGATGAGCCCGCGAACGACGACCTCGTCCTCGTCCGCCTGTAACGCTCGCGAAAAGGCGTCAAACGCGCCCTCTCGAACGAGAGAATCGAACGCATCCTCATCCTCTGCGCACTGCTGCGCGAGATTGACGATCAAATCGATCCCACCGACGCGTTTCATGAAATCCAACTCTGCGCCGCCGGAGCATCGAGCGGCGGCGAACGCGAACGCCATGATTCGCGCGTCCCCTCGCACGCACTCGAACCCTCTCCTATCGCTCTCCGATTGCATAAATCTGAATAAATCCAACGCGTTCACGCACGCAGACGCCGTGGCGTCGTCCGGTCCATCCATCGGCGCGTCGATCGCTCGCCCGCCGTCCAGCGCCTCGCGCACCGCGTGCGCGCACGCGTCCCTCTCGATCGCCCGCTCGCGCGCTCCCGGCACCGTGGCGCACAGTCCGCTCAGAGCGGCCAAGACCGAGGCCTGGGCCCCGCGTTCGCCCTCTAAACGCCCGAGCGCGTCCACGAGATCGTCCACGACCCTCGCGTACGTCTCCGGAAGTTGCACCCGCACCGCGAGCGCGCCGAGCGCGGACGCCGCCGCGAGCACGACGCGCGCGTCCGACGCGCGCAACTCGCGACGGACGTCTTCCACGTCTATGGGGAGCGGTTTCCGCGCGCTCTCCGAGGTGGGCATGGCGACGAGGGCGTGGGGCGCGCCGCGCAGTGAAGAGGGCGTCAGATTGAGACGGCGGGCGCGTCGTCTCGTCGTCGCGTCGCGCGCGTCATGGCGACGGTGAGCGGGACGAAAGGGGAGAAGAATGAAAACGCGTACGAGATTCTCGGCGTCGAGACGTCGTGCTCGAGCGAGGAGGTGAAGAGGGCGTACAAGAGATTGGCGCTCAAAAATCACCCAGATAAACTCCGAAACGTCTCCGACGCCGCGCGCGCCGAGGCGCAGGAACTGTTTCGAGCGGTGTCGACGGCGTACGAAGTGTTGAGAGATGATTTGAAGCGCGCCGAGTACGACGCGAAATTAGAGCTGAACGGGGCGAAGAAGGACGACGTGTTGGTGAATGTGAGCTTCAAGGAGAGCGTGACGGGCGGGACCAAGTTGGCCATGGTGCCGTTTAAATTGGTGTGCGTCGAGTGTCGCGGCGTGGGGATGGCGTGTCCGAGATGCGAGACGTGTAAGGGAACGCGGACGACGTCGGCGGGAACGGCGTGCGAGGCGTGCGAGGGGAAAGGGTTCGGGAAACCGGAGACGTGCGTCAAGTGCGGCGGCGACGGCGTCAAGGATGATTTCTTCCATGGACGCGTGCACGTGCCGGCGGGAGTGGAAAACGGGGCGAGATTACCGATAAGCGGTCGTTCGCAACACGTACGCGTGCGCATTTTACCGAGCAAGGTGTTCACGAGGGATGGATTGAACGTGACGTCGACGCTTCGATTGAGCGCCGCCGACGCCAGAGAGGGTGGATTTTTCGACGTCGAGACCGTGCACGGGACGGAGACGACGTATTTCGACGAGGAGACGTCACACGGGGATACCAAAACCCTCACCGGGAAAGGGATCAAGGATGGTAAAAAGACGGGCGATCACATCGTGCGCGTCGAGGTCGAACGCGAACCGACGCCGCCGCCCGAGGACGAAGACGACGACGCGCGAGAAGAAAACGACGCGGACGCGCCCGTCGACGACGAACCGCCGTCCAAACGACCGAAAGACGACCACACGCCCGCGTCGGACGCTCAGACCGATCTCGAGCGATTATTAGCCGAGAAAAAGGCGAAACTCTTAGCCCGACTCGACGCCGCGGCGAAGAGCGCTTAAAATAGCATAGTCAGTCCCGTCGCCTTCATCCGCATTCCTCGACGCGCGCGCGAGTCTCACGCCCCGTCTCGCGAGATCACCCGAAAGAATTCCGCGCGTGCGATGTCTCTCACGTCTTCGATCGCGCGCGCGGGTCCTCTCGCGCGCGCGAGTCGCTCGAAAACGCGCGACGCCCCGAACCCATCGTCATCGTCATCATCCACGCGCGGGCGCGTCACCGAACGCTCGCGACCGATCCGATCGTCCTCGTCCGCGGACGTCATCGATGCCGACGCTTCCGATCGAGACCCCTCCACCGCGCGTCGCGTCCGCGCGTCCGCGACGTCCAATCCCATCGTCATCTTGAGCGGTTTCGGCAATTGCTCGAGCGATTACGACGACGCGCTGGGGAACGCCGACGCGAGCCTCGTGAGATCGCTCGAGCGTCGAGGATTCGCCGTGCGCGTGGCGAGAGTGGAGCGTAACGATTGGTTCGTGGGGATTTTGCGAGGGATATTCACGCGAGGGTTTTGGATGAACGCGTGCACGAAGAGGGAGAGTTACGGGTGGTATTTAGAGCGCGTGGACGAGGCGGTTCGGGAGGCGTTGCGAGAGAATCCAGGGGCGACCGGAGTGGATTTAGTCGCGCATTCGGCGGGTGGATGGCTCGCGCGCGCGTTCATCGGTGGAGCGTTGGCGCTGAACGAGGATGGGGTGGAACGCTCGGCGAACGAGTTGCGAAGAGACGAGCGCGTGCGGCGGTTGGTGTGTCTGGGAACGCCGCACGAACAGGATGCGAAATCCGATCCCACGCGCGGGGCGTCCAAGTGGGTGAATGAGACGTGGCCCGGGGCGTATTACGAACCGGACGTGACGTACGCGTGCGTCACCGGACGCGCGGTGATCGGGAACGCCTCGGCGGAGCCTAAAACCGTCGGTAAATACGCCGCCGGTTCCTACGCCGTCGTCGGCGGTGGTGACGGCGACGGCGTCGAGGGCGACGCGGTCGTGCCCAATTCGGCGGCGTTGGCGCTCAAAGGCGCGGAGATGATCGTCGTCGACGGATGTTGGCACTCCATGTCCACCGTCGGTACGTTTGACCAGCCGTCCGAGCACGCGTGGTACGGCTCGGACGTCGTCGTCGACCGATGGTTGAAAGTCTTAGAGCGCGCGAGAGAGTAGACGGAAGTGTAAAGAAAATCCACAGAGCATACACAGCGCGCGCGATCGATGGATACATATAATTTTCGCCGTCGACCGACGCCGTCGACCGACCGAGCGCCGTCGCGTCCTCAGAGCGCGCCGCGCCGCTCGCGGGCGACGTCATGCCTCGACCGAATCCCAAGCTCGAATTCGAGGACGACGACGTCGAATTCGATGATTTCCGCATACGACGACCGCCGCTGGCGTGGACGACGACCGCGAGCGTGTCCAGCGTCCTCGCCTGGGGCGCGCTCGCCGCGCACAACATCGTCACCATGCCCAAGCTCGATGGCGTTCCGAACGTGAGCTTCGATAGAATCACCGGATGCGCGCGTTTCGCGCCGAGGTACGTCTCGAACGTCTCGAACAATTCACGGCGTCGCGTCGCGTCGCCTCGCGCGGTGGGTCGCGCGAACGACGTCATCGAATGCGCGACATTCATGATTTCATTGGTGTTGAGCGCGGGAACGAAACGGATCGACTGATGCTCTCCTCTCGCGCGCGCGCGTCTCTCTCTCGCAGATCGCTCCTGTTTGCGTTACGCGTGGGAACGTTTTCATTCGGATTATTCTTCGTCGGGTATCACTTGGTGTACGAGGAGGGCAAGAAACACACCGACGGGATGGCGTACCTGAGCGACTGGACCATTTTATGGTTGTGCGGCGTCGAGGGCGCGTTGGGATGGGCCATGCGCAAGACGGAGAGCGAACCGGGAGCCTTAGATAGATTGACGAATAGATTAGTCATAGCGTACGGCGTCGCGTGGTCGACGAATTTAGTATCGAGCGGCGGGGCGTGGTTCTCGTTCTTCGCGTATCCGATGTGCGAGACGCTCGAGGGGGTGGACAACTACCCGAAGTGTTACCTGGAGTGGTATCGATTGGCCGAACACGCCTTCAATCTCGTCGTCTTACTCTTGGAACTTCTTCTCGGCGCCGTGCCGATGCGTCGAAGAGATTTCGGATGGTCCATTCTCTTCGTTCACGTCTACGTCGTGCACTGTTGGTTTCGAAGCTTCGTCTTGGGCCAACCCGTCGTGTACGACATGTTCAAATTCTCCACCGGTCTTCCGAGCGTGGCGTGGTACAACGCCGTCTTCTTCCTCACCTCACTCGCGTTCTTCATCTCCCTCAAGCTCCATCAACCCAGGGGATATCGCACGCAGGGCCGCGCGGCGGGTCCGTTTATGGTCGAACGCGTCGCCGGCGCCGCCGAATCCCGACCCCTCGTGCGCTCACAATCCTGACCGTTCGACGACGAGGAGGACATCGAGGACGAATAGAACGAACGACGACGGACGCGATGGACGCGACGCGCGTCGCTTCCGCGACACGCGCGTCGGCCGACGCGCGCGTATCGTAGGCGCGTTCGCGTTGTCACGTGACAGATACTCTTTACGAATCACGACTCGTCGATTTGACGCGCCCCCGATCGACCCCTCGCCCACGCCATCGATCGATCGCGTCAGACGTTGACGCCCGCGCGCGCGATGTTGGCGACGACTGTTCGACGAGCGGTGACGCGCGGCGCCTCGAGCGCGAGTCAAGCGATGGGACGATTTACCCAGCGTCGATCGATGTCCGGCGGGGCGTCCATCGAGGAGGAGATCGGTGCGCGCGAGCGCCGAACGCGCGATTCGCGACCGCGCGACCGCGCGCGCGCGGGAGAGAGACGAAGGGTGCGCGACCGAAGAGTGCGAGCGAGACGACTGACGATGCGAACGAACTATTTCGTGTGGATCTTTTCGCGCGCGCGCAGCCGAGATGAACAAGTGGAGAGCGGTGAGTTTGCTCGCCATGCCCGCGTGCGCGGGATTCGGGTTTTACACCTTTGCCAACGTCGAGCACGCGCACAACGAACACCCGGCGTATTCGTACCTTCGCGTGCGCAATCGCGAACAGTTTCCGTGGGGTGGTGATTTGTCCTTGTTTGAGTATCCCAAGAAGGAACACTGAGGAGGAGAGACCGGATCGGCGCGTGTAATTGTAGTACAATCGTAATCGAATGAAATGAAGAAGAGACGAGCGAACGCCGACGCGCCCCGCGCGAACGAGAAGAGAAGAGAGATGTGTGTATCGTACTGTGTGTGGTATTAGGAAAAAGTGCAAAACTGTCAATATTTAGTATGATCGCGTCTAGACGCCGAGATCGCGCGCGAAGAGATTGATTATCGAATCTTCTTGTTCTCCGCCGCCAACGCCGCCACCTCCTTGGCGTACTCCGCCTCGGAGCGTTTGATATTCTTTTTGAGAACGTCAAACGTCGTGAGCTGAATGGACTTGTTCGGCATGTTCTTCATCGCGTTCGGGATGAATCCACGGAACAGACCACCGACGCCGTTCGCCGCGACGATGCCGCGACCGGCGTCGAAAACGTTCGCGTACGAACTCCCGGCGAGTTGCATCTGTCGACGAATCGTATCCAGCGGGTACATGCTCCCGGTCGCCAGGGCGGTGGCCATGAGAGACGCGGTGGCGATACCTTGCGCTTCGTCGCGAATGTCCTCCGGAAGAACCTTTTTGAATAAATCAAACGCACAAAAGTTCAACGCGCTGTACGGCGCGATGGAGAGACACGTCGCGCGCAAACCCTTGAAGAAGCCGAGCGGTCCCTCGGCGGCGAGTATATTCTTCGCCACGTCCCGCATCGTGTTCGCGCTCGTGTCCACGCTCAGACGCAATCGAATAATATCCAGCGGATACGTCACGATCGTCGCCGTGCACGCCGCACCCGCCCCCGCGAGTAAACGTTTCGGCACCGACAGCTCCCCCGTCTTTTCGTCGGCGAGCTTGCGCTTGTACGTCTCGTACGAGAACAACATCGCGCTCGAATACGGCAAGATCCTGATCACCTGCGGTACATTTCCTCTCCAATACCCCGCCAACCCTTCGCTCTTCCCAATCTCCGCGAACGCCGCCAACAACCCTTTATCCGCCGCCGCCACGCTCGCCGCGCTCGCCCTCGACGCCCCGGCGGTTTGCATGATGATCTTCAATCGATCCAACGGCGCCGTGCACGACTTCGCCAGCGCCCCCGCGAGACCTCCCGCGAGAAACATCGCCACTCCGGGTTTCACCGCGTGCGTCACGCACGCGATCGCGTTCTCTCGCTCGACGATCAATCGATACGCCGTCATGCGCTTTTCCCGTCCCTTGGCGTTCGCCCTCGCCGCCAACTCCCCGAACGGTGACGCGCGCCATCGTCCTCGTCGCGCGTCGCGCGGCATCCGCGTCGTCGACCGTGCGTTTTTCTCCTCGTCCGTCTCTTCCACGATCGTCGTCGTCGAGACCGTCGCGCGCGTCGTCGACATCATCATCACGCGCGGCATCGGCCCGCCGGCGCGCGCGCGACGCGTGAATCCACCGCGTCGTCGCGTCCCGCGATCGACGCGCGCGCGATCGAGTCCATCGCTCGACGGCGACGACATCGACGATCCCGGACGCCGTCGATCGACGAGTCGACGAATCGATCGCGTCGACGCGTCGTCGCCGAGCGCGCGCGCGCCGCCGAAAGACACCGTCCGGGGGACGGCGCGTCTCGTATATGCTTTTCCGTGTGTTCATGCAGATGATCTTTCTGTACGCTTTCGTATGGTCCACGTGTCTGAACTTTTTCACCGGGTGTGTGCGCTCTCCCATCTCCGCACGTGTTCCCATAGACGAACGAGACGATTCCCCGTCTCTTTCTCTAGGGTTTACACACACAAAAGACGCGCCCTCGTCCCCTCGTCCCTTTTCATTCTCTCGGTCGGCACCATTCACCGACGACGACGACGACGACGACGACGCGTTCTCGACGCATCGATGACGACGACGCTCTCGACGCCGACGCCGACGTCGAGCGCCACCGCGCGTCGTCGTCGTCCCGTGGACTCGAACGCGTCCGTCGTCGCGCGAAGACGTCGTCCACCGCGAATCCTCGCGCGCGCGGCGGCGGGACGACGACGCGACGACGTCGACGATGGGTCGCGCGCGACGTGGATGTCGGTCTCGCGAACGGTGGACGCGCGGTCGACGCGGATGTCGCGTCGAGGACGCGGACGATGGGGAGCGATGACGCGCGCGGTGGTGGATTCATCGTCGTCTGAGGGAAATTTCGAGACGCGGCGAGGAGGAGACGCCGAGGACGGATACGAACGGTGGCGATGGCGACGGGTGATGCTCAAAGTGTCCGGAGAGGCGTTGGCGGGGGAGGATGGATTCGGGATTTCGCCTCGAGTGGTCAAGGCGATCGCGGGGGAGATCGCGGAGGCGGCGCTGTCGGGGCTGGAGGTGGCGGTTGTCGTCGGCGGCGGGAATTTTTTTCGAGGCGCGGAAAAAGAAGGGAACGGATTGGATCGAGCGAGCGCGGATTATACCGGGATGTTGGCGACGGTGATGAATGCGTTGAATTTACAGGCGGCGATCGAGTCGAGAGGGGTGCCGACGCGAGTGATGAGCGCGTTGGAGATTAAAGAGGTGGCGGAGCCGTACATTCGACGACGGGCGATTCGACACTTGGAGAAGGGTCGCGTGGTCATCTTCGGTGCGGGGACGGGGAATCCGTTCTTCACCACCGATACGGGGGCGGCGTTGCGCGCGGCGGAGATCAACGCGCAGGCGGTGCTCAAGGCGACCAAGGTGGATGGGGTGTTTGATTCGGATCCCGCGAAGAACGCCGACGCCAAGTTGTACGAGACGCTGACGTACGAAACCGTGCGAAGACTCGGGTTGGGGGTGATGGATCAGACGGCGATCACGCTGTGCGAAGAGAACGATATTCCCGTGGTTGTTTTTAACATCGGTCGGGATGGGAACATCGTCGACGCTCTGCGAGGACGAAACGTCGGTACGCGCGTCGGGAGCTCGGACGCGCGCGCGTGAGACGCGCCGAGGCGAGGGAGACTCGTCGCGGCCGACGCCTGCGTTCATTCGCGTTATTTTTTAAGAGAGGATTCGCTCGCCGAACGCGCGATTTTCTCGCACATCGTATCCTAGCAAAGCATCGCGAGACGCGAATGACTTTGAAACGACTTCATGTGTAACGTAGACGAACCATCCTTTCCTTTGAAGCGCGAGCGAACGAGACAAACGCGGCGGGGCGTATCCAACTCTTGCGTTTACAATCGGTTACTAAGAATTCGTTCGCGCACGCAATCGTCGCTGTGATAAAGAAATCACCGCTCGCTCGGGAATTAGTCGAACAAGTCAAAGTCCATGTCGGCTTCTTCTTCTTCCTCCTCCTCAGCCGGGGCGGCTTCGGCGCCGGCGTCGCCGCCCGCGCCGCCAGCCGCGCCGCCAGCCGCGGCGCCGCCGCCACCACCGCCGGCACCGACGTTGGAGATGAGGTCACCCACGGACTTTTGCTCGAGGAACTTGGCGAACAAGCCGGCCCAGTACGGTTCGATTTCCAAACCGGACGCCTTGACGACTTCGCTGATCTTGTCAGCCGTCACCTCTTGGCCGTCGTCGTGGAGAATGAGCGCTGCGTACGTGCACGCGAGATCACCGGACATGATGCACGGAATTCTGCGAAGAGGATGAAAATACATAAATGATGAACGAATTCGTCAGTCTCGCCTCTCGCGCTCCTCCGACGACGAAGGAATCGAACAGAACTCACACGAGCGTCTCGATCCGCCCCATCGCGCCGCGTGTCTCGCGCGCGTCTCCCTCGTCGTCATCACCCTCGACCGACGCCGCGCGATTCGACGCGCGCCTCGACGCGCGAACGAACGCACGCGCGAAACGGTGCGCGATCACATTCGACGCGCGAATCGTCGTCGCGCGCGTCGTCGTCCCTCGTCGTCGTCCTTCGAGCGTCTCGCGAGACGCGCGTTTTGGGGTTTTCAACCCATCCCGACGTCGCGTCGACGACGACGCGCGAGAGGACGAGGACGAGGACGAGGACGAGGACGCGGTGAAACGATGCGAGAATATGCGTACCTTTAGTTTGTGTGCTTACTTCGTAGCCGCGACGGTGCGCCTTAGCTTTCAAGAGCCGACGAAGAATGAGGGCGAGGCGATCGCGCGCGCGCCGAGTCGTCGAGTCGTCTGTTGTCGCGACGTGGACATACTGTGTCGACGTGTACATACTTTGGTATACACATGACCATGTGGGTAGAAGGTGGTGCTGTTGTGTGCAAAATCAGATGGATAGTCATACATGTATTACAATATGAGTACGTGAACCCGTGCAGTCGGCAGCACGCGCAGCCGAAGATGTCTGGCCGCAGCCGAAGATGTCTGGTCGTCGCTCTATCGATCGAAATCAATCGCAATCGACGTCTCGGAGCGAGATGAACATCTCGGGCGCCAAGTCAAATTTGAACCCGCCCAAACCGTATCCATTCGCGGAGAAATCAGCGGCGACGAGTTGGTTCGACGCCGACGCGATCCATTTCGCCGAGGCGTCGTACGCCATCGAATCGCTCGTCGTCAAGTCAGCCGGATCCCGCACGTGCGAGACGTACCCGGCGCCGATGACTTCGGCGTGTACGCTATCGCCGTTCAAGGTGATGGCGACGCGAATCATCTTGAACCATACGTGCTCGACGACGACGAAGACCCAGTCTTTTCGCGTCTTTGTCGGTCCACTGTACCCGGGGACAGTCGACTTCAGCGCAAAAGCTTTGCCAAACATGCAATTTGCATAGTTAATGGACGCGCCGCAGAGGACTCCGTTCTTGATGATGACCCTTCGCACGTCCATGTCTTCGCCCCACGCTCCGCTCGCGAGAATTTCACGAGACGTCGTCAAAAAAGATGGCTCGAACACGACGTTGTGCCCGGTCGGTGGAGCATCGCCGAGTGACAGCTTGGTGTACTCCAGGCGCGTGAGCGAGGCTGTGAAAGCTGAGGTTTGGACACCGAGACTCCAAAAATTCGGAATATCGTAACGTGCGGCGTTACAGTACTCACCCGAGCACCCCATCCGATTACTCCACTGCGTATTTACTTGCGCGTAGGCGTACCCACCATTCGTAACAAACGTATACCGGCGCTTGCCAGAGATCCAAACCTTGGCATCTCCCGTCACGGGGTCGCGCTGAATCGTCAACTGAACCATCTTCACGAACTCTCGTGCGTAATCGATCGCGGCAACGATCCACTTTTGTTCAGCCTTTGACCCGGCGTCTTGTCTGAAAGTTTCGGCTCGCGAACTTGGGTCCATGACTGACGTGTCACTGGAGAAGAGCATGACAGAAGCCAAGTTGATGAGGCGAGCGTCGTCGACTTGACCGAGATTGACAGCGGCGCTGGCGGATTGTCCCGGCTCGTTCGTAAACGGTTGCCTGCAGTAAGCCTCATCAACGTAATCCTCCGGACACACGCTATCGCAGTCCCCAAAGACGGCACTGATAATAGACTTGCCGCGATTCAACGTCACCATGCGGTTGAAGTACGCGCCGTATCTCTGAACGCACGTTTCTCTTCTCAAAGTCGAGTCCTTGCCGATGTCCTTGTAAACAGCGCCGACGGAGTTTTCCAAGGCGAAGCCGTATTCAAAATCCACATCTTGCGTCGTAAGCTCGTACCCGTAAACGCCATCAGAGAGTTCTGTTCTATTCATTCTTAGCCGCGTCTTTTTGCCGAAGAATTTGTCAGAACCGTAGTTGTGGCGCTCGATGTACGCCCCCATCAAGGCTTTGAACCAAAACTCGCCACCATCAACCTTGACTTCCTGCGTCTTGCACTGCGTGTACAGACGGAACGTGATCGGCGCTCGCCCCGGTGATCGTTCAGATTTTGTCGGTAAGGGCGCTAAATACGTGTGCTTCCCGTTAATTTTGTGTGCACGCCAAAAGTTCCGTCGACCGAGCGCGGGAACCGTCGTCGGATTCGCCATTTGATCTCGTTCAAAGTCCGAGTACCCGTTCGGAAACATACGCGCGCCCAGCTTCGCCGCCGTCGCGTTCGGCACTTCGTTTCCGACCACTTCATGCCCCGCGATCTCTTCATCCGTGCGTGTGTTTGCCTTTGCGTATTCCGCGGGGCAATCCGCCTGGAGCCGCGCGTTGACTCTCGTCGTCCACGCGTCGTCGAAGGCGGCCGCGTGCGCCGCCTCCGCCTCGTTCACGTTCGGGCACGACACCGCTCGCATCTCTCGAAAGTACGAGCGGTCGAAGCAACCACACGTCGCGAAACAACCGTACGCCTCGATCGCGTCCGCGTCCGCGCACGTCCCATTGCCGCTCTGTAGCCGTCGAACCCCGTCGCGTTCCGCGCCCGCGCACTTGTCCAAACACGGCGCCGCCGCCGCGAGCCCGCTCAACATCTGCGACCGCGAGCGACCGGCCCCGAGCGACGCCGACGACTCGTTCGTCGTCATCGAACCCCCTCGAGCGCGAACGCCGACGAGGGCGACGATGGACGCGCTCGCCAACGCGCCCAGCAGCGCCGAGGAGGAGGACGGTCGGTGGGTGTTACGACGATTCCCTCGGGACGACGGCGCCGACGAGCGGTCGGGAAGCAACCGCCGGCGCTCTTCGTCGTCCGCGTCGCGGAACGCGGTCGAAATCGTCGGCATCGCGCGAGAATTCACGCGCCGAGGCGTGCGATGACGACTCGAATTCATTCATTCGCGACGCGCTCGCGGGGTGTGTGTTACGTGTTACAGGGTTACTCGCGAATAAACTATTTGGTGGTGGCGCCGCGTCGCCGGCCGGCGGAAATTTTACCCGTGCGCTCGTCGAAGACGTCGCCCTCTTGCCACTCGCGCTCCTCGCGCTCGAAGGCGGCGGCCCACTTTGCGTCGTCGGCGGCTTCGCCGGCGGCGTCGCGCGGGTTGCCGTAGGCATCGAGGTCGGGGTCGGTCTTCTTCTTCTTCTTCTCCTTGCCCTGACGCGCGCGCTCGGCGTCTGCCTTGAGCTCTTTTTCTCGAACCTTACGTTTCACGTTCTGTTCTTGTTCTAAACGCCGGCGCTTGCGGAGTTTTTCGCGCTCCGCCTTCTTTTGTTCGAGCGTCTTGATTTCGTCGGCTGACTTTTGGACGTACGCGTGATACAAGACGCGACCGTCGCACATGCCCTCCTCGACCTTGACCAACTCGAGCTCCATGCGCGGACCGATTTCACTGAGCACGATCTTCGACGTGCTGTCCGCGTGCGCGACGCGGTTGAAATCTTGCGTCAAGTGCACGCGTCGGCTCTCGTCGTCCGACGCTTCGCTATCGCTCGCGTCGCCCGCGCGCTTGTCAAAAAATTCACTCACATCCTGCATGTCGCCCATGTCCGGCGCGTTTCTAGATTGTAAAAGTTTTTTCAACTTTTTATTCGCCCCCACCGGCGCGGCGTTGATGCTATAGTGTCGGAATTGAAACCGTTTCGCCTTGGCGTCGTAATCCACGAGCACCACGCGCTGACACGTCGACAGTTTCACTTTCCGCACGTTGATCGGCGGAAACATGTTCTGAAACGTGATCGTCGCCAGCTTTTGATGCGCCTCTTCACCAAAATTATTTAAAACCATCAACGGCGGCGATAAAAACGCCTTGGACGGGTTTCTCGGGTTTCTCTGCGCCGCCGCCACCTCGCTCGCCAACGAAAACGAGTGAATCTTAAACGTCAGCGTCGGTCCCCTCGGCGTTCGACAAATCTTCAGATACTTGTGCGCGTCCGACGAACTGAGCATCAAAAAATGCGATATTCCCAACGGTCCGCTCACCTGCACGAAATCCTTCAACTTATTACTCTTCGACTCTTTTAAATTTCTCGCCGTGTGCGGCTCCATCACCTGCGCGCGCGCCTCCGTCAGTCGACGCGTTCACTCCCAGACGTCGACGTCGACGTCGACACGAGACGAGGACTTCGACGACGACGCGCGCGCGCACCTTTCGAACGTCATCCGAGAGATCCTTCACCGCGTCCGCCATTCGTCCGCGTCGAAACACGAACGTGCGCGGGACATCCGTCGCGCCCCCGCGCGGGCCCGCGTCCGCGTCGACGTGCGTTCGACGCTTCCGTCGACGCGTCTTCGCCATGACGAGCGCGCGGACGAGAACAAGGAACGACGTCGGTCGGCGACGCGCGTCGCGACGACGTGTGTCGACGACGACGACGACGCGCGCGCGCGGCGCCGAATCGGCGCGGGCGGTGGCGGCGGGTTGTGGAGTCCCTCACTCGTGTTGGGTCATGACTCGTCAATACTCTACTCCACCGATCATGACTCAATGGGGAATGGGACTCGTGAGGATTCGATCGACCGCGAGCTGTCCGCCTTTCGAATGCACGCATGCGTGCGCGCGAGGACGCGACGCGCGTCGACGAGACGAGGGGACATGGGCATCAAGGGCCTACCCGCC
>MDTD01097017.1_pt1 | contig 35082 bp, 29 predicted proteins | sample 811221 | NCBI WGS metagenome assembly MDTD01 (sample SAMN05326646, study PRJNA326480) | marine metagenome | isolation source: seawater | place: Pacific Ocean: South West | collected 2011
AGTGGGAACCGCCGTGGTACGGAACCGTATGCCCGGTGGTGTGAGAGGACGGGGGAGGCAACTCCCCCTCCTACTCGATCCAGCTCATGCCGCTGGCAAGGCCGGTTTCCAGCGTCTATGTTGAGGGGGATAACCAACAACAACGCAAGATGACAGGAGAGGCTGCGGCTTATGAACTCCAGAACACTCAGCAACAGGTTGGCCACCCTGGCGGCGGTATCACTGCTGTCGCTGTGCTCACTGTTCGCCCGGGCCGAGGGCAACTACGTCATGGGGACGGCAACCACCGGCGGCACCTACTATCCGGTGGGTGTGGCGATTTCCACGCTGATCAAGGTCAAGCTCGAACCCTCGACCGGGATTTCCGTCTCCGCCATCAGTTCGGCCGGATCCGGTGAAAACCTCAAGCTGATGGATGAAGGGCAGGTCCAGTTCGGTATCCTGCAGGGACTGTATGGCGCTTATGCTTGGAACGGTACCGGGCCGGTGTCCAAGTCCTACAAGAACCTGCGTTCGGTGTCGATGCTCTGGCAGAACGTGGAACACTTCGTCATTCGCTCCGAGCTGGCCAAGACCGGCACAATCTCGGACATGACCCAGCTTTATGGCAAAACCTTTTCCATCGGCGCCCGCAATTCCGGCACCGAGGGGTCGGGGCGGTTCATCCTCGGGCACCTGGGGGTCGATCTGGATAAGATGGATCTGGCGTACCTCGGTTATGGTCCAAGCGCCGATGCCCTGCAGAACGGCAACATCGACGGCATGAACATCCCGGCGGGGGTGCCGGCAGCGGCTGTCACGCGGGCCTATGCCAATCTCGGGGATGACATCACCACCCTCGACTTTACCGAGGAACAGCTTGCCCAGGTGAACAGCGATTTCGAACTGTGGACTCCCTATCTGATCCCGGCGGGAACCTACCCGGGGCAGGAAAAGGATATCCACACCATCGCCCAGCCCAATATTCTGGCGGTCCGGGCCGATGTGTCCGAGGAGGACGTGTACCAGATCACCAAGACCCTCTACGCCAATTTGCCGTTCCTGAACAACATCCATCCGGCAACCAAGGCCATGGCCCTGGAAAAAGCCATTGCCGGGCTGCCGATGCCATTGCATCCGGGAGCGGCCCGTTTCTACCGGGAGCAGGGGCTGTCCATTCCTGACCGTCTGATTGCCCGGTAACCGTGGCTGAGATCCGACCCGGCGATCGGCCGGAGCCGATTCGGGACGAGTCCGTCAGCGGTGCCAGCGAGCGGCTGGAGCACCGCTGGCTGGGCCCGGTGATCACCGGGCTGGCGATCATCACGTCCCTGGTCCACCTGTATTTCAATTCCCTGTCCACCCTCTCGGAGCTGTGGACTTCCGCGCTGCATTTCGGCCTGTTCGGGCTGATCTGCGCCCTCAGCACGCCCATGGTTCGGGTCCGGTCGGTGGCCGGCCAGCGTCTGGTTCTGACGGTGGATGTAATGCTGGGTCTGCTGGCGCTCGCCTGCGCCTGCTACCTCATCCTGTTCGAGGACGCGCTGTACCAGCGGGGTGTGACGTTCAGCCTGGGTGACTGGCTGGTGTCCATCACCGCGGTGCTGCTGATCCTGGAATTCGCGCGCCGGACCGTCGGCTGGTTCATTCCGGTTCTGTGTGTTCTGGCGTTGACCTATGTCGCCTGGTGGGGGCAGTACATCGAGGGGATCTTCAACTTCCCGGGCTTGAGCTGGGAAACGGTGCTGTTTCGGTCGTTTCTGGGCGGGCAGGGTATGCTGGGTTCGATTGCCCGGATCTCCTGGACCTACGTGTTCATGTTCATCCTGTTTGGTGCCTTTCTGGTCAAATCCGGCGCCGGGGATTTCATCATCGAGCTGGCGCGCTGCGCGGCGGGTCGGTTCGTGGGCGGGCCGGGGTTCGTGGCGGTGTTTGCCTCGGGGTTGATGGGTTCGGTGTCGGGGTCCAGTGTCGCTAACACCGTCTCCACCGGAGTCATCACCATTCCGCTGATGCGAAAGTCCGGTTTCCCCGCCCGGTTCGCAGCCGGGGTGGAGGCCGCCGCCTCCACCGGCGGTCAGCTGATGCCGCCGGTCATGGGGGCCGGGGCCTTTATCATGGCGTCGTACACCCAGGTATCCTACCTTACCATCGTCGCCGTGGCGGCACTGCCGGCACTGCTCTACTTTTTGTCGGTGGCCATGTTCGTTCGAATCGAGGCCAAGCGCAGCCATGCCGTCAAGCTGGAGGACGAGGAAACGCCGCGCCTGGCCACGGTGCTCAAGGGCGGCTGGCATTTCCTGCTCCCGCTGGTGGTGCTGGTGGCTGCCTTGGTATACGGTTTCACGCCCACCTATGCCGCCGGTATCGCCATCGTTTCGGTAATCTTGGCCTCCTGGTTGTCGGGACGGCCCATGGGTGTGCGGGACATCGTGGAGGCCCTGGCCATGGGCGCACGCAACATCATGACCACCGCGATCCTGCTGATCACCGTGGGGCTGATTGTGATGGTGGTGTCCACCACCGGCATTGGTAACACCTTTTCCCTGATGATCACCGACTGGGCCGGTGGCAGTCTGTTGGTCACCATTCTGTTGGTGGCCCTGGCGTCGCTGATCCTGGGCATGGGCCTGCCGGTGACCGCCGCCTACATTGTTCTGGCGACCCTGTCCGCCCCTGCCATCTACCAGCTGATTGCCCAGGGACAGTTGCTGGATCTGCTGATGGCCGGCCAACTGCCGGAGCAGGCCAAGGCCATTTTCATGCTGGTGGCGCCGGATCAGCTGCCGCAGTTGAACGCACCCATGGACCAGGCGACGGCCATGGCACTGCTGGCGGCGGTGCCGGACACCTTCAGTCGTCAGCTGCTGGAGCTGGCGCTGTCCCCAGCTACCCTGGCGATGGCGCTGGTGGCTGCTCACATGATCATCTTCTGGCTGTCCCAGGACTCCAATGTGACGCCACCGGTGTGCCTGACGGCGTTCGCGGCGGCCGCCATTGCCGGAACGCCCCAGATGCGGACCGGGTTTACCGCCTGGAAGCTGGCCAAGGGGCTGTACATCGTGCCGTTACTGTTTGCTTATTCACCCCTGATCACCGGAGATCTGACGGAGATGCTGCGGGTGTTCTGTTTCGCCCTGTTTGGCATCTATGCCATCATTGCCGGGTTGGAGGGGTATCTTGAGCATCCCCTGACGCCGCTGGTTCGCCTGGCGATGTTCCCGGTGGGGGCGCTGATGCTCTGGCCCCATGGCCAGCTGTTGTTCGATGCTGCGGGCCTAGTGGTCTTTGTCCTGCTGTTTATCTGGAGCAGTCGCCAGGGGCGAGCCGGATCTCCCGGAGCCGCGGCGCATCCCTGACGGAACCGATGTATGACTCTGGTTGATGTCCTGGCCCTGCTGGCCATCGGCGGCGTGGCCGGCTTTATCAACGTATTGTCCGCCGGCGGTTCAATGCTGACCCTGCCGCTGCTGATGTTCCTGGGGCTGCCGCCGCAGGTGGCCAATGGCACCAACCGGGTCGCCATTACCCTGCAGAGCGTGACCGCGGTGGGCGGCTTCCGCCGGATGGGACATGGTAACCTCAGGGTTAGCCTGCACCTGGCGCTGCCCGCCATCGTGGGTGCGTTACTCGGTGCCTGGCTTGCCACCGGGGTGCCCGATGCGGTGTTCCAGACGGTGCTGGTCCTGGTGATGATCGGTGCGTCGGTGTTCATGCTGCTGCCCCAGCCCAAGTTGGACACCCGGCCACTGACCACCGACCGGCTGGGGCCGGGCATCTACCTGGCCATGTTTCTGATTGGCGTGTACGGCGGTTTCATCCAGGTGGGGGTCGGAGCCCTGTTTCTGGTCGTTCTGTACCGCATCCTGAAGATCGACCTACCTCAAGTGAATGTCTTCAAGGTCTCCGTCATCCTGCTGTATACCCTGCCGGCGCTGCTGGTCTTTGCCGGCAATGGTCAGGTGCGCTGGAGCATGGGGCTGACCCTGGCCCTGGGCAACATCGTGGGCGCCCATGTCGCGGTGAAGGTGAACCTGGGGCAGCGGGGCGCGCAGTGGGTTAAATGGCTGACCCTGGTGATGGTAGCGGCGATTCTGGTGCGCTTGGTGCTGTTCTGATGGCCGGGCCGTCCGCTTCGAGGAAGGCGAAGGGGCGACCCGCCGGAGTCCCCGCCAGAGATTCGTCCCGGACCACGACCTGCCCCCCGACCACGGTGTGGATAGGCCAGCCGCAAACACGTTGGCCATGGTAGGGCGTCCAGCCGCTCACGCTGGCGATCCAGCGGTTTTCGATGGTTCTGTGGGCGCATAGATCCACGATGCTGAGGTCCGCATCATAACCCACGGCCACCCGGCCTTTGCCTTCCAGCCCAAAGATGCGTGCCGGTCCAGCGCTGGTGAGGTCCACCAGCCGCTGTAGGGTCAGACGTCCCGCCCGGACATGATCCAGCATGATCGGCAGCAGGGTTTGTACTCCGGTCATGCCGCTGGGGGATTCCGGGTAGGGGCGGGCTTTTTCCGCCAGTGTGTGGGGCGCGTGGTCACTGCCGATCACGTCGACCACCCCTTGCCGGATCGCGTGCCACAGGGCCTCCTGGTGACGGCGGTCCCGTACCGGCGGGTTCATCTGGGCCAGGCTGCCCAGCCGCCGGTAGCAATCCGGTGCCTGCAAGGTGAGGTGGTGGGGGGTGACTTCCACGGTCACGCGCGCTTTGTGCTGTGCCAGAAAGGCCATTTCTTCTTCCGTCGAGACATGCAGCAGGTGTAGCCGGCGACGGACTCTGTTCGCCAGTGCGACGATCCGGCGGGTGGCGCTCAGGGCACTCTCGACATCGCGCCAGACCGGATGCAGGCATGGATCCTGGCTGGCTTCCACCAGGACCTTGCGCTGGCGCAGCCGCATCTCGTCCTCGGCATGCACTGCCAGGCGCCGTCGCCCCTGACGGAGTATGCGCTCAAGGACGTCGTCGTCATGGGTGAGCAGGTTCCCGAACGAGCTGCCCATGAACACCTTGATGCCAGCGCAACCTGGGAGCATTTCCAGCTGTCGCAGCTGTTCGACGTTGGCGGCAGAGCCGCCGATGTAGAAGGCGTAGTGGCACCAGGCCCGGCCCCGGGCCATGTCCAGCTTGGCCTGGAAGTCTTCGGTATTCAGGGTCAGGGGCTGGGTGTTTGGCATTTCGAAGATGCCCGTGACACCGCCGAGCACGGCTCCCCTTGTACCGGCCTCGAAGTTTTCCTTGTGGGTCAGCCCGGGTTCCCGGAAATGGACCTGGCTGTCGATCACACCCGGCAGCACGTGCAGTCCGGAGACCTCCAGGTGGGTGTCGGCGCTCCAGCGGCCGCGCAACGCCCCCAGTGCCACAATGCGGCCTGCCCGGCAGGCGATGTCGACCACCTCTTCGCCGTTGGCGGTCAGCACCCTGCCGCCCGAGACCAGCAGGTCGGCGTGCCGATGGGATGCTCCTCCGGTTGGTGCGGGCGGGGAGATGCCGTGGTCGGGCGTCATGGGCAGATCCTCCTTTCCTTGGTAACGGGGGTGTGGCTTCGACTCAGAATTCGTTCTGGATGGACTTATAGCCCTGTACCAGTTCGTTGTTGGTTCGAGCCACGTCTTCGGAAAAGCCGGTGGCATCGGGGGAAACCTGGGGCAGCGAGGCGAGGTCGGTATCTGGGCCGATGCGGCGGGTGGACGGGACATAGAAGCCCGGAGGCAGGTGACAACCGTCGACAACGGCGTTGTAGCGAACGACGCAGCCATCGTCGACGGTGCAGTTGAACAGCACGCTGTTGAAGCCGATGAACACGCCGTTGCCGACCCGGCATGGGCCATGCACGATGGCCCGGTGGGCAATGGAGGTCCGTTGCCCGATCGTGACGGCCGAGCCGGATTTCGAGTGGATGACCACGCCGTCCTGGATGTTGGAGTGGGCGCCGATCACCGTGGGCTCAATGTGGCCATCGGCCGCCATTTCATCGGCCCGGATCACGGCGTAGGGGCCGATAAACACGTTTTCCTCGACGATGACCAGGCCGCACAGAATGGCCGTCGGGTCGACAAAGGCACTGGGATGAATCCGGGGCAGGTCGCCGCGGGGGTTTTTACGGATCATGAAGGTTCACCATTGAATACATTGCCTGTTGTGGCCCGGGCGCTGTCCGCAGCTGGGGACACGGTTGCCCCGATAGCTCGCCACTGGCTGCCTTCCCGGGTATCCCAGATCTCGATGCCGGCTTGGCGGAGTTCCTCGCGCAGGGCATCGGCCCGGCGGTAGTCTCCGGCGCGCCGCGCCTGATCACGCTCGGCGAGTCGCTGCTCGATCTGCTGTCGTGACAGGGTCGGCGTGGCGGCCCGGGAGGTCGGGGTCTGAAGTTCGCGCAGCGCCAGAGCCGGGGGCTGCTGCAGCAGGCCGAGCAGAGCACCGGAAGCGGTCAGACGAGCGGCCAGCTGTCGCCGCTCCCGTTCCGAGGCGGCGCTGTCCAGGGCGGCAGACAGTTCGTGCAGGCGACTGAGCGCTTTCGAGACGTTGAGGTCGTCTCGCAAGGCCTCCAGGACCCGGGCATCCGGTTGCTTCAGCTGCGGGCTGGCGCACTGATCCGCCACCGGCGCAAGGCGGGTGTACCAGCGGCGCAGGGTCTGGCTCGCCTGCCGCAGGCGCTCGGTATTCCAGTCCAGCGGGTTGCGGTAGTGGGTGGCCAGGAGCGCGAGCCGGATGGCCTCGCCGGGGGCCTGCCGCAGCAGGTCGCGCACCAGCAGGACGTTGTTTCTGGATTTGGACATTTTGTCGCCGTCGACGGTCACGAAGCTGTTGTGGACCCAGGTATGGCAGTAGGTCGTACCGTAGGCGCAGGTGCCCTGGGCAATCTCGTTTTCGTGGTGGGGGAAGATCAGGTCCTGGCCGCCGCCGTGTATGTCGATGGGAAAACCCAGGTGCCGGCCGATCATGGCGGTGCACTCGATGTGCCAGCCCGGACGGCCACGTCCCCAGGGGCTCGGCCACCCCGGCTGATCCGGCGTCGAGGGTTTCCACAGCACGAAATCCAGAGGGTCCCGCTTGTAGGGTGCCACTTCGATCCGGGCGCCGGCGCGCAGGCTTTCCGGCTGTCGGCCGGAGAGGGCGCCGTACGCCGGATAGGAGGGCACGTGGAACAGGACATGCCCCTGATTGACGTAGGCATGGCCGCGCTCGATCAGTGTCTGGACCAGTTCGATGATGTCGGCGATATGCTCGGTGACCCGGGGTTCCGCATCGGGCGGCAGGACCGACAGGGCCTGCATGTCTTCGTGGTAGGCGTCAATAAAGGTTTGCGTGAGGGTCGCGATGGGCACGCCCCTGGCGGCCGCGGCTTGCTGGATCTTGTCGTCGACATCGGTAAAGTTGCGGACGTAGCGCACCTCGGGATAGTCATGCCGGAGCAGGCGTGCCAAGACGTCAAAGACCACGGCCGGTCGGGCATTGCCAATGTGGGCGTAGTTATAGACAGTGGGGCCGCAGACATACAGAGTGACTCGGTCGGGCCGATGGGTCCGGAGGCTTTCCTTCCTGCCGGTGAGGGTGTTGTACAGCCGGATGCTGTGTTGAGTCATGAGATCGGCTCCTCGGCATGGGCTGTGGCGCTGCGTAGCGACGGCAGGGCAGCTTCGATGAGCGCACGGTCCAGGTTTTGAGTAATGAACACCAGGCGCGAGTGGCGGTCTTCCGTTGGCCAGGCCGGCAATGGGCGCAGCGGGTACAGGGTTTGCCGGACGCCGTGGAGGGCGAAGGGTTGGTCGTGCCCGCACAGGTGGACAATGCCTTTGAGGCGCAGCAGGCCGTGGGGGCCCAGCGCTGTCGTCAGTTCGCGGGCCCAGGATTCGAGGGCCGCCCCGGGCAGTGGAGTGGGCATCGAAAAGCTGTAAGCCTCGCTGGGCGTGTCGTGACTCCGGTGCCCGATTCCGGGTGCCGTGATGAATCGCCGCCCGGGTACGAGGTCAAGCAACAGGCGTGGATCGATCTCCCCGTGTCGCACCTCTCGGCGCGGCACCGTCGGGTTAAGCTGGTCCAGTCGCCGTGACATGGCCTGGCGTTGGTCCTCGCTGGCCAGATCCGGTTTGGTCAGCAGCAGGCAATCGGCCCAGGCAACCTGTTGCGCGGCTTCCGTGTGTCGGTCCAGGATCTCGGGGCCGGTCGCCAAGTCCAGGGTGGTCACCACACCGTCGAGGCGGTATTTCGGGGCCACCTGGGGGTGCGTCGCCAGGGTGTGCAGGATCGGTGCCGGATCGGACAGGCCCGTGGTTTCGATCAGCACGCGCTGGAACTGGCGCTGGCCATTGCGCGAGAAGCGCCAGGTGGCGTCACGCAGTGTCTTCACCAGATCCCCTCTTGTCCCGCAGCACAGGCAGCCGTTACTCATCTCAACCATCAGCCGTTCGGTGCTGTGGGCCACCAGCAGGTGGTCCAGCGCGGTTTCCCCGAACTCGTTGATGATGACCAGTGCATCGGCCAGCATCGGGTCTTGCAGCAGATGGTTCAGCAGGGTGGTTTTGCCGCTGCCGAGAAAGCCGGTCAACAGGGTTACGGGGATTCTCGTGGCCTGGGGATCGCTGCTCATCCTGCCGTATCCTCCGGTCGTGGAGCGACCCAGGCCGCGGCATCGTGGGGGTGCAGGCTTTCCATGTGGCGGACATGGACGGCCGGGTTGGCGAAGTCATCCCCCAGGGCATCCCGGATACGCCGTGCCGCATCCTCCACGAACATCAGGTTCTGGCCGTTGAGTGCCGCGAAGGCCTGTTCGTCCGCCCGTTTGACGGCGGTCTGTACCGGCGTGCCCAGGGCCGCCTCGATCCGGTCGATCAGCGCCAACAGGCCCAGGGTGTCGCCGTCGCTGGCCAAGTCCACGGCGACTCGGGCCTCGCTGCGCTGACTGTGGGGTGTGGCCAGGGTGGCGTGACGCCGCAGCCAATGGGCGACCGCTTCGGGGTCCAGACGCTCCTGTCCGGCGAAGGCGTCCAGAAAGCCCTGCTCGACCAGTTGCCGGGCCAAGCCGGTCGGGGGGAGGCGGTGTGGTGCGTATAAAAAAACGCCAGCCCGGGGGCTGGCGTTTTCGAGGTTGGTACTTGGATGTAATGCCTCAGGCGACGCTCGCCTCGGCGGCCTTCTTGGTGTACTCCTCCATCTGGTCGAAGTTGAGATACTTGTAAATCTCCTTCGCCATGGTGTTGAGGTCTTTGGCGTATGCCATGTACTCCTCCGGCGTCGGCAGTTTACCCAGTACTGCGCCGACGGCCGCCAGTTCGGCGGAGGTCAGGTACACGTTGGCGCCGTCGCCCAGCCGGTTCGGGAAGTTCCGGGTGGAGGTGGACAGTACCGTGGACTTCGGTGCGACCCGTGCCTGGTTACCCATGCACAGGGAGCAGCCCGGCATCTCGGTACGGACACCGGCGGTGCCGTAGATGTTGAAGTAGCCTTCCTCCATCAGCTGCTGCTGGTCCATCTTGGTGGGCGGAGACATCCACAGGCGGGTGCTCAGCGGCCCCTTGTGCTGTGCCAGCAGTTTACCGGCGGCACGGAAATGGCCGATGTTGGTCATGCATGAGCCGATGAAGACTTCGTCCACCTTGTCGCCGGCGACTTCGGACAGGAACTTGGCATCGTCCGGGTCGTTCGGGCAGCATACGATCGGTTCCTTGATCTCGGACAGATCGATTTCCAGTACGTGTGCGTATTCGGCGTCCTTGTCGGCACGCATCAGTTTCGGATCCTTCAGCCATTCCTCCATGGCCTGGGCGCGGCGCTCCAAGGTCCGGGCGTCGCCGTAACCCTCGGCGATCATCCAGCGCAACATGGTGATGTTGGAGCGCAGGTACTCCGCCACGGATTCCTCGGACAGGTTGATGGTACAGCCGGCCGCGGAACGCTCGGCGGAGGCGTCGGACAGCTCGAACGCCTGTTCGACGGTCAGGTGCTCCAGACCTTCGATTTCCAGAATGCGACCGGAGAACTCATTGATCTTGCCTTTCTTCTCGACGGTCAGCATGCCCTGCTTGATGGCATACAGAGGGATGGCGTGAACCAGATCGCGCAGGGTGATGCCCGGCTGCATTTCGCCCTTGAAGCGCACCAGCACGGACTCTGGCATATCCAGCGGCATCACGCCGGTAGCGGCGGCAAAGGCCACCAGACCGGAACCGGCCGGGAAGGAAATGCCCATCGGGAAGCGGGTGTGAGAGTCACCACCGGTGCCCACGGTGTCCGGCAGCAGCATGCGGTTCAGCCAGCTGTGGATGATGCCGTCGCCCGGGCGCAGGGAAACGCCACCGCGGGTGCGGATGAACTCGGGCAGGGTGTGTTGCATTTCCACGTCCACCGGCTTCGGATAGGCGGCGGTGTGGCAGAAGGACTGCATCACCAGGTCGGCCTGGAAGCCCAGGCACGCCAGGTCCTTGAGCTCGTCGCGGGTCATCGGGCCGGTGGTGTCCTGGGAACCGACGGTGGTCATCTTCGGCTCGCAGTAGGTGCCCGGGCGCACGCCCTGGCCTTCGGGCAGGCCACAGGCCTTGCCAACCATCTTCTGGGCCAGGGTGAAGCCTTTGTTGCCGGCTTCCGGGTCCTTCGGCAGACGGAAGGCATCGGAGGGGCCCATGCCCAGCGTTTCACGGGCTTTGTTGGTCAGGCCACGGCCGATGATCAGCGGAATCCGGCCGCCGGCCTGAACCTCGTCCAGGATGACATCGGACTTGAGTTTGAACTCGGAGATGACCTCGCCGGCTTCGTTCAGGATCTTGCCTTCGTACGGGCGGATCTCAATGATGTCGCCCATATTCATGTTGTCGACCGGCGCCTCAAACACCAGGGCTCCGGCATCTTCCATGGTGTTGAAGAAGATGGGGGCGACCTTGTTGCCGATACAGACACCGCCGGCGCGCTTGTTGGGCACGCCCGGGATGTCTTCACCGAAGTACCAGAGTACGGAGTTGGTGGCGGATTTGCGGGAAGAGCCGGTGCCGACCACGTCGCCCACGAAGGCTACCGGCAGGCCCTTGGACTTGATCTCTTCGATCTGTTTGATCGGGCCGGTCACGCCCGGTTCGTCCGGGGTCAGACCGTCGCGCTCCATCTTGTACATGGCGCGGGCGTGCAGCGGGATGTCGGGACGGGACCAGGCATCCGGAGCCGGGGACAGGTCGTCGGTGTTGGTTTCGCCGGTCACCTTGAACACGATCATCTTGATGCTTTCGGGCACCTTCTTACGGCTGGTGAACCATTCGGCATTGGCCCAGGATTCCATGACCGCCTTGGCCACGGCGTTGCCAGCGTCCATCTTTTCCTTGACGTCGTTGAAGGCATCGAACATCAGCAGGGTCTTTTTCAGCTGCTCGCCGGCCAGCTCGGCCAGCTCGGCGTTGTCCAGCAGCTCGACCAGGGTGGCGATGTTGTAGCCGCCCTGCATCATGCCCAGCAGCTTGACGGCCTGCTCCTTGGTAACCAGCGGGGAGCTGGCCTCGCCCTTGACGATGGCGGTCAGGAAAGCGGCCTTGACATAGGCGGCCTCGTCCACGCCCGGCGGAATGCGGTTTTCCAGCAGGTAGACCAGGGTCTCCTCTTCCCCTGCCGGCGGGTTCTTGAGCAGCTCAACCAGAGCAGCGGTCTGTTCGGCGTTCAGGGGCTTGGGGGGAATTCCCAGGGCTTCACGTTCAGCGACGTGTTTACGATATGCTTCTAACACGATATGGACCCTCATCAGTTGGAATGTCCCGCGTTGGCGGCACCGGGCCGGGCGGGAGTTTTATGGCGGAATCGGCCTTAAACTGGCGCTGCATTCTATAGGAAACCCCTTATAAAGTTAAGTTGGACAGAGGTCGGAGGAATCTGTTATGTGCGCTATACTCCCGCCTCCCAAAGACTTCCCCTTTGACCGATATGAACGACGCCCTGCAAGAAATCCACGACTTTCTGCCTTGCCGGACGCCCGGGCGCTGGCTTGAAAACGCACTGGCGAACCCGGACTTGCTGCTGATCGATCATGCCCACTGTGAGAAGAAGGCGGCATCCACGGCGCTGAGCCTGATGTATCGCTATGTCGACAACACCGACCTGCTGAACAAAATGTCCCGGCTGGCGCGGGAAGAGCTTCGGCATTTCGAGCAGGTGCTGGCGATCATGAAACGGCGGGGAGTGGCTTACCGTCACCTGTCGCCCGCGCGCTACGCCTCCGGCCTGCGCGCCGAGGTCCGGTCGGAGGATCCGGGGCGCCTGGTCGATGTGCTGATCGTGGGCGCCATCATCGAAGCCCGCTCCTGCGAGCGCTTTGCCGCCCTGGCACCGCACCTGGACGAAACGCTGGCGGCGTTTTACACCAGCCTGCTGAAGTCCGAGGCGCGCCACTACCGGGACTACCTCGCCCTGGCCGAGCAAGCCAACGGCGGGCCGGTCACGGACCGGCTGGATGCCTTCCTGGCACTGGAGCGCACGCTGATCGAGTCTCCCGACACCGAATTTCGTTTCCACAGTGGCCCGGTAACCTGAAGGCTCACAGTCGGCGACACAGGGTCATCCAGGCATCGATGCCGGCACTGCGGTATTTCTGCTTATGCAGGATGAAGTAAAACTGGCGGTCGAAGCGCCGGTGTTCAGGCACGGCAAGCGGCACCAGGCTCCCCCGCTTGAAGGCGTCGGCCAACACCACCCGGGACAGGCAGCCGATGCCCAGATTGGCTTCCACCGCCCGCTTGATGGCTTCGGTATGCTCCAGTTCCAGTAGCACGTTCAGATCCGGCAGCAGTCCGTGCATGCCCCGTTCGAAGCTTTGGCGCGTACCCGAGCCCTGTTCCCGCATGATCCAGGTGGCCTGGCGGAGGTCGTCGTCGGTGAGTGTGCCCTTGCTGGCCAGCGGATGCTCGGGCGCGCAAAAAACCACCAGCTCGTCTTCCCGCCAAGGGATCATGTCCAGCTCTGGGGACTGGATTTCCCCCTCGATCAGGCCGATGTCCAGTTCGAAATCCTTGACCCGGCGGGCAATGGTGGCGGTGTTGGCCACCTCCAGGGAAACCCTGGGACGGCTTGGCGACGTCATGTACTCGGCCATGACGCCGACCGCCAGGTAGTTGCCAATGGTCAGCGTTGCCCCCACTTTCAGCGCTCCCGCCTCCGAGTGCTTGCTGAATGCCTGTTCCAGCTCCCGGGCCTGGGCCAGCACCGACTCCACCTTGGGCCGGTACAGGCGGCCAAGCTCGTTCAGCTGCAGGCGCTTGCCGACCCGGTCGAACAATTGGATGTCGAACTGGCTCTCCAGCTCCTTGAGGGCGCTGCTGGCCGCGGACTGCGACATGGCGAGGGATTCTGCCGCACGGGTGATGTTTTGGAAGTGCGCGGCGGCGAGGAACACTTCCAGTTGCCGAAAACTGAATTTCATAAGCGGTCGCTTTTTTATCGATTATCCCGAATAAGGTTATGAAAATAACCCATTTCATCGATAGGTTACTGGTCGGTTACACTGCCGGCAATTCGCAATGAGAATTTTTCCGAACCGCCGTGCCGATATGAGGTCGACATGAGTAACCTGATGAAAGAAACCGTGACCAGTGTCCACCACTGGAACGATACCCTGTTCAGTTTCCGTACCAGCCGGGATCCCGGTTTCCGTTTCAAGAACGGCCATTTTGTCATGATTGGCCTGGAAACCGACGGCAAGCCGCTGATGCGGGCGTACAGCATTGCCAGCGCCAACTATGAGGAGGAACTGGAGTTCTTTTCCATCAAGGTGCCCGATGGTCCGCTGACCTCCCGCCTGCAGAAAATCAAGCCGGGTGACGAAATTCTGTTGAGCAAGAAACCGACCGGCACCCTGGTGCTGGATAACCTGCTGCCGGGCCGGAACCTCTGGCTGATCAGCACCGGCACCGGCTTGGCGCCGTTTCTCAGCATCATCAAGGATCCGGAAGTCTACGAGGCCTTCGACAAGGTCATTCTCACCCACGGTGTCCGGTATGTCTCGGAGCTGGCCTATCAGCAGCAGATCGAGTCCCTGCCGGAAAATGAGTATTTCGGTGACATGGTGCGTGGCAAGCTGCTGTACTACCCCACGGTGACCCGGGAGCCGTTCCGCAACCAGGGTCGGCTGACGGATGCCATGGAAACCGGCAAGATCAATCGTGAACTGGGTTTCCCGGATTTCAATCCAGACGTTGACCGGTTCATGATCTGCGGCAGCCCGAGCATGCTCAAGGATACCTGTGCCATTCTCAACCGCATGGGCTTCCGGGAAGCCCGGGGCGGCGAGCTGGGGCACTACGTCATCGAGCGGGCATTCGTCGAGCAGTAGGGAGAATGGACCTGCGCCGGGGGCCGGTTAGCGATATGCTTGGGCGTGGATAATCAAAGGAACACGCTGCATGTTTACACTTGAAATACACCCCCGCTTCAGTGATACCGACGCTCTTGGTCATATCAGCAACACGTCCCTGCCCGTGTGGTTCGAGCAGGGGCGCACCCCCATCTTCGAAATTTTCCATCCGTCGCTGGATGTCAAGACCTGGCCGCTGATCCTGGCGCGCCTGGAAATTGATTTGCTGGCCCAGAGTTACTGGCACCTGCCGGTGGAAATCCGCACCGGTATCGGCAAGATCGGCAACAGCTCGTGCCACGTGGTGCAGGAGGCTTGGCAGAACGGCACGCGGGTCGCCCGGGGTGTGGCGGTGCTCATTCACTTCGATTACTCGACCGAGCGGTCGGTGCCGATTCCGGAGTCGGTACGCCGCCAGCTGGAGTGCCACCGGGTGTCGGAGGAGAGCCTGCCCGCCTGACCGGCTCGGGTGCAGTCGCCGGTAACCGATCCGTAATATCGCGGACATGCGCTTGCGGGGCGGTTGCACCCATACTGGCGGAGTCTCCGCCGGTATCCTCGTGAGGTGTCCCTTGCTGCGAACACGACTCCTGCTGACCATCCTGCTGTTGGTACTGTCACTTGCCGGGTGTAGCCCGGACCCGGACGACAAGGGCGCGTCGGACGGCGAGCAGGCGGCCGAGTCCCGGGAAGGCACGGACATTTCCCTCTCCCTCAAACCGGGCCAGCTGGATTGGGTTGGCCAGAAAATATTCGAGAACGAATGCGCCTCCCGCTATGACTGTCTGGTGCACTGGAATCCCGGCGAGGCGTTTCCTTCGCTGGGGATCGGCCACTTCATCTGGTACCCCGAGGGCGTGGACGGCCCCTATGTCGAAAGCTTTCCCGCCCTGATCCGCTACATGGCGCAACGGCAGGTGGCGGTGCCGGAGTGGCTGCGGCAGCTGGAACCGTTCGAGGCGCCCTGGCCAGACCGGGAGACCTTTCTTGAGGCCCGGGACTCGGTTGCGGTGGCCGAGCTGCGCGAGTTCCTGGCCGGCACCCAGGGATTGCAGGCGGAGTTCATGTTTCGACGAGCCCGGCAGTCGCTGGAGCGGGTGCTCGCGAGCGCCCCGGCCGATCGGCGGGACGACGTGAGCCGGTACCTGCGTGAGCTGAGCTCGACCCCGGGGGGGCTCTATGCCCTGATCGACTACGTCAATTTCAAGGGGGAAGGGCTGTCGGAGAAGGAACGCTATCGGGGCCATGGCTGGGGGCTGCTGCAGGTGCTGCTGGCCATGGAACCTGGGCCCGGCCAGACGGCTTTGGGCGCTTTCCGCGAGGCGGCGGCGAGGGTGCTGACGCTGCGCGCCGAACGTGCCGACCGGGCCATCGAACGGGAGCAGTGGCTGCCGGGCTGGCTCAAGCGCCTGGACTCCTACCGGGAACCCACGCCCTCGCCGGTCGGGGGGTGCCGCCAAGCAAGGTTGAACTCCAAATCCTGAAATTTGTTCTACTTTTATCGGAAGGTGCCCCAGAATCGAGCGCGCGGGGGCAAGGTGTTCCGACTCGATGCATCGGTTGACCACCGATCCCCGCCTGCGCTCGCTCTCTGTGTGTACCTCATTGAAAAATATAAAAAATCAACCAAAGGGGCAGGCTGGCCCGAACCTTGCCTGTGTTCCCGCCGTTGAACTTCATCAACGGACATTCGGAGATTAAAAAATGATCAAGACCCGATGGATTGCTGTTGGCGCAGCCCTGGTGATTGGCGCGATCACCTCGGCCTCCGCAACGGCTGCAACCACCCTGGAAAACATCAAGAAGAAAGGGCATGTTCAATGCGGTGTCACCACCGGTCTTCCGGGCTTCTCGCAGCCTGACGAGAAAGGCAACTGGACCGGACTGGACGTGGACACCTGCCGGGCCGTCGCGGCCGCGGTGTTCGGTGATGCCAAGGCGGTGGAATTCACGCCGTTGACCGCGAAAGAGCGATTCACCGCGCTGCAGTCGGGCGAGATCGACGTGCTGTCCCGGAATACCACCTGGACGCTGACCCGGGACGCCTCCCTGGGTCTCAACTTCACCGGCGTGAACTACTACGACGGCCAGGGCTTCCTGGTGAGCAAGGAACTCGGTGTGAGCGATGCCAAGGATCTTGACGGCGCCACTGTCTGTATCCAGTCCGGCACCACCACCGAGCTCAACCTCGCAGATTATTTCCGGGCCAAGGGCATGGAGTTCACACCGATTGTCTTCGACACCTCGGAGCAGACCGTCCAGGGCTTCTCCTCCGGGCGCTGCGATGTGCTGACGTCCGATCGCTCCCAGCTTGCGGCACTGCGCTCCAAACTGCCGGACCCGAACAGTGCGGTCATCCTGCCCAACATCATTTCCAAGGAACCCCTGGGCCCGGTGGTTCGCCAGGGCGACGATGAGTGGTTCAACATCGTGAAATGGGTCCTGTTCGTGCAGATCAACGCTGAGGAACTGGGTGTCACCTCCGCCAACGTGGATGACATGAAAAAGTCCGACAACCCGAGCGTCAAGCGGCTGCTGGGGACCGACGGCGACATGGGGGCCAAGCTGGGCCTGGCCGCCGACTTCGGATATCACATCATCAAACAGGTCGGCAATTACGGCGAGATGTACAACCGTAACGTCGGACCTGGCACGCCCCTCGACCTGGAGCGCGGCCTGAACGCGCTGTGGAGCGACGGCGGCATCATGTACGCACCTCCCGTCCGTTAAGGAACCATCGGTGTCACAGGCGCGGCGCCGTGCTCAGGCGCCGCGCCTGTGGTGAATCACGTATTTGCCACCGTGGCGCTGTTCGGGAACTTACATGAATTCACAACAACCCGTTTCCAAACCTTCCGGCCCCAAGCCATGGTACGACCCGCGCGTGCGTGCCCTGGTGTTTCAGGCTCTTGCCCTTGCGGCCGTCTTCTGGGCCGGCTGGGTTCTGATTGACAATACTCTGGCGAACATGGAAAGCCGGGGCATCAGCACCGGCTTCGGTTTCCTGGATCAATCGGCCGGTTTCGGCATCATCATGCACCTTATCCCCTACGACGCGACCATGTCCTATGGTCGAACGTTCTGGGTGGGGCTGCTGAACACCCTGCTGGTCTCCTTTCTGGGGATCGTGGCGGCGACCATCCTGGGGTTCCTCCTCGGCGTGGCGAGACTGTCCAGTAACTGGCTGGTGGCCAGGCTGGCGCTGGTCTACATCGAGGTCATCCGGAACATTCCGCTGCTACTTCAGATTTTCTTCTGGTACTTCGCCGTGCTCCGGAACCTTCCGGCGCCCCGCCAGAGCCTTGAGCTTGCGGGGCTGGCGTTTCTGAACAATCGGGGCCTGTACCTGCCTGACCCGGTTGCCCAGGAGGGGGCCGGTGCCCTGTTCGCGATTTGCCTGCTGGCGGTGGTGGCGGTCGTTGTGCTCAGGATCTGGGCAAAGCGCCGACAGCGGGCCACGGGCCGGATTTTCCCAACCTTCCGGGTGGGCCTGGCGATTCTGGTCCTGGTCCCCGCCCTGGGGTACCTGGTGACCGGGGCCCCCATCGCCTGGGATGTTCCGGAACTGAGGGGGTTCAATTACCGGGGCGGGCTCACCCTGATCCCGGAATTGGCTGCGCTCTGGGTTGCCCTGTCGCTGTACACAGCCGCCTTTATCGCCGAGATCGTCCGCTCCGGCATCCTGTCCGTCAGCAAGGGGCAGACCGAGGCGTCGAAGGCACTGGGGCTGCCCAACGGACTGACCCTGCGTCTGGTGGTCATTCCCCAGGCGATGCGAGTCATCATCCCGCCGCTCACCAGCCAGTACCTGAACCTCACCAAGAACTCATCGCTGGCAACCGCCATCGGTTACCCGGATCTGGTGGCGGTGTTCATGGGAACCACCCTGAACCAGACCGGGCAGGCGGTGGAAGTGGTGGCGATGACGATGGCTGTTTACCTGAGCATCAGTCTGTTCATATCGCTGCTGATGAACCTCTACAACCGCGCCGTGGCCATTAAGGAGAGATGATGGGAGGCTCTGTAATGAAACCCCCGGTGTCCCGACTGGCCCCCGTGCAGTGGATCCGGCAGAACCTGTTTTCCACCTGGTACAACACGCTGCTGACGCTGGCGGTGGGCTGGCTGCTGGTGACCAGTGTAGTGCCGGTGTTCGACTGGCTGATCTTCGGTGCCACCTTCTCCGGTGACGGCCCGGGTGACTGTGTGGGGAAGGGGGCCTGCTGGTTGTTCATCAACCAGCGGCTGAACTTCTTCATCTACGGCTTCTATCCGGATGCCGAACAGTGGCGTGTCGACATCATGTTCGCGCTTCTGGCGCTGTCGTTCGTGCCCCAGTTCATCGATCGGTTCCCCGGCCGCACATGGTTTGGGCTTTTCGGTCTGACCGGGTTGCCGCTGTGCGGCTATATCCTGATTCCGGGGGGCTGGTTTGGCCTGGAACCGGTGGACAGCAGTAAATGGGGCGGCCTGATGCTGACCCTGGTGATCGCCTATGTCGGCATCATTGCCTCGTTGCCCATCGGCGTGCTGCTGGCACTCGGGCGCCGCTCAGAAATGCCGATCATCCGCGGCCTGTGCATCGTGTTCATCGAGGTGTGGCGGGCGGTCCCCCTGATCACCGTGCTGTTCATGGCGTCGGTGATGCTGCCGCTGTTCCTGCCGGAAGGTATGAACTTTGAGAAGCTCCTGCGGGCGCTGATCGGTATCACGCTCTGGCAGTCGGCGTACATGGCCGAAGTCATCCGGGGTGGGCTGCAGGCCATTCCCCGAGGCCAGTACGAGGCCGCCAGCGCCCTCGGGCTTGGCTACTGGCGCAGGATGGGGCTGGTGATCCTGCCCCAGGCCCTGAAGCTGGTCATTCCCGGAATCGTGAACACCTTCATCGCCCTGTTCAAGGACACGACGCTGGTCCTGATCATCGGCCTGTTCGATGTTCTCGGCGCGGTGCAGTCGACCGTGACCGATCCGGCGTGGCAGAACGTTGCGACCGAAGGCTACGTCTTTGTTGCGTTCTGCTTCTGGGTCTTCTGTTTCGGCATTTCCCGGTACAGCCAGAACCTTGAGCGGAAACTGGATACCGGGCACAAAACCTGACGGGTAATACTATGGCAGAACACAATTCAGCAACGAACGCCGCCGATATTCCCTCGGCGGCACAGCATGACGCCCCGGACATCATTCAGGTCGAGGGCATGCACAAATGGTATGGCGAGTTTCATGTGCTCAGGGACCTGAACCTGAGCGTCCGGCGTGGTGAGCGCATCGTCATTTGCGGACCTTCCGGGTCCGGGAAGTCGACGTTCATCCGGTGCATTAACCGCCTGGAGGAGCACCAGCAGGGCAAGATCATCGTCGACGGGGTTGAGCTGACCGACGACGTTCGTCAGATCGACAGTGTCCGGCGGGAAGTGGGTATGGTGTTCCAGCATTTCAATCTGTTTCCTCACCTGACGGTGCTGGAGAACTGTTGTCTGGCGCCGGTCTGGGTCCGCAAGGTTCCCCGCAAGGAGGCCGAGCAGACCGCCATGGAGTATCTGGAACGGGTGAAGATACCGGACCAGGCCCACAAGTACCCCGGGCAGCTCTCCGGCGGGCAGCAGCAGCGGGTGGCGATTGCCCGTGCTCTGTGCATGAAGCCGAAGATCATGCTGTTCGACGAGCCGACCTCGGCGCTCGATCCGGAAATGATCAAGGAAGTTCTCGACGTCATGATTGAGCTGGCCGGCAGCGGCATGACCATGCTGTGCGTCACCCATGAAATGGGCTTTGCCAAGACGGTGGCCGACCGGGTGATCTTCATGGACGGTGGCGAGATCGTGGAGCAGGGGCCGCCCAAGGCGTTTTTCAGCAACCCCCGGGAACCGAGGACGCAGAAGTTTCTGGAGCAGATTCTCCAGCACTGAGAGTGAGCGAGGGGGCCCAGGGCCCCCTCGTTCGTTCCGGTGGATGCTCCCTGTTCCCGGCCTCAGCCGTTCAGGGGTTGGCTCCGCAACGCCGGTTCCGCATCGGGCCGGACTTCCAGCCACCAGAGGTCCTTGTCCCAGTCGCCGAGCACGATGCGCTTGGCGGGTTGGCCATTGGCGGTGAGGTCATGCACCGCCGGCCGGTGGGTATGGCCGTGTATCAGGCGCTGTACCCGGTGTGCTTCCATCTCCCGAACGACTTCTTCGGGTGTCACGTCCATGATGTACGCTTCCTTGCCCTGATTCTTCGCCATCGAGATGTCGCGAAGCTGGCGGGCCATGGTCTGGCGCTCGGCCAGGGGACGGGACAGGATCATCTGCTGCCACTGCGGGTTGCGCATATTGGCGCGGAACTTCTGGTATTCGACATCCGCCGTGCACAGGCTGTCGCCGTGCATCAGCAGAGTCGGTTCGCCGTACAGGTCGACGACCGTGGGGTCGTCCAGCAACACGGCTCCGGCCCGGTCGCAGAACGCTTCGCCAATCAGGAAGTCCCGGTTGCCGTGCATCAGGAAGAGCTCGGTGCCGCTGGCGCGTACCGCCTTCAGGGCTGCCGCCACCTGTTCCTGCAGGGGGGTGCGTTCGTCATCGCCGATCCAGGCTTCGAAAAAATCCCCGAGTATGTACAACCGTTCCTGACCGGTCGCGCGTTCGGCCAGGAAGCGGAGGAAGGCGTCCGTAATGTCCGGGCGCGACTCTTCCAGGTGCAGGTCGGAGATGAACAGCGTGGTCACGCGTCCTCCAGGACCTCGGCCTTCTCGATGATAACGTCGTCCGCCGGTACATCCTGATGGCCCGCGCGCATGGTGGTGCGAACTGCCCGGATCTTGTTGACCGTGTCCATGCCTTCAACCACCTTGCCGAACACGCAGTAGCCCCAGCCCTCGGTGGTTTTCGAGGTATGGTCGAGGAAGCCGTTGTTCTCGACGTTGATGAAGAACTGAGCGGTGGCGGAGTGGGGATCCATGGTGCGTGCCATGGCAATGGTGCCGACCATGTTGCTCAGGCCGTTGTCGGCCTCGTTCTGGATCGGCTCACGGGTCTTGCGTGGTTTCATGCCCGGTTCGAAGCCGCCGCCCTGGATCATGAAGTTGCTGATCACACGGTGAAAGATCAGGCCGTCATAGAAGCCGTCGCGCACATACTGTTCAAAGTTCTTGGCGGTGACGGGGGCGTTTTCGTAGTCCAGTTCGAGCTTGATGTCGCCGAGGTTGGTTTGCAGCAGAATCATCCGGGAGTCCTGTATCGGTTCATTGGGTTTCAGCGTCGCGTATTGTACTCAAGAGTTTTCCGGGATGCATGAGTCCGGGTCGGATTTGTGAGTATAATAGGCGGTTTAAGATCCAACCCCTGTCTGACAGAGATTGTATGAGCGCCGAGCCGAAGAAAGCCCACAATTTTATCCAGAGCCTGATCGAAGAAGCCATCGCCAAGGGGGAGCACACCGGCAAAGTGGTGACCCGCTTCCCGCCGGAACCGAACGGTTACCTACACATCGGCCATGCCAAATCCATTTGCCTGAATTTCGGCATCGCGGAGACCTTTGGTGGTGAGTGCAACCTCCGTTTCGACGACACCAACCCCGAGAAGGAGAGCCAGGAATACATCGACGCCATCAAGACCGACGTCGAGTGGCTGGGCTATACCTGGGCCGGGGACGTTCGCTACGCCTCCGACTACTTCGACCAGCTGTACGAGTTTGCCGAGGAGCTGATCCGCAAGGGTAAGGCCTATGTGTGCGCGCTGACCGCGGAGGAGATGGCCGAATACCGGGGAACCCTCAAGACTCCTGGCCGCAACAGCCCCTATCGGGACCGCCCGGTCGAGGAAAACCTGCAGCTGTTCCGGGACATGCGCGACGGCAAGTACCAGAGCGGTGAACTGGTGTTGCGGGCCAAGATCGACATGGCCTCGCCCAACATCAACCTGCGTGATCCGATCCTGTACCGGATCCGTTACGCCGAGCACCATCAGACCGGCAACCGGTGGTGCATCTACCCGATGTACGACTTCACCCATCCCATTTCGGACGCCCTCGAAGGCATTACCCATTCCCTGTGTACCCTGGAGTTCGAGGATCATCGCCCGCTCTATGACTGGGTGCTGGAAAACGTGTCGGTTCCCTGCCGGCCCCGGCAGATCGAGTTTGCCCGGCTGAACCTGAACTACACCATCACCTCCAAGCGCAAGCTCAAGCGCCTGGTCGATGAAGGCCACGTGGAAGGCTGGGACGACCCGCGCATGCCCACCATCTCCGGTATGCGACGCCGGGGTTACACGCCCGAATCCATCCGCAACTTCTGCGACATGATCGGGGTCAACAAGGCCGGAGGCACGGTCGACGTGGGCATGCTGGAGCACGCGATTCGCGAAGACCTGAATGCCCGGGCGCCGCGTGCCATGTGCGTGATGCGCCCGCTCAAAGTCACCCTGATCAACTATCCCGAGGCGCAGACCGAATCCCTGACCCTGCCGGTGCACCCGCAGAACCCCGACATGGGCGAACGCGAGGTCACCTGGAGCCGGGAACTGTACATCGACCGGGAAGATTTTTCCGAAGAACCGCCGCGTAAGTGGAAGCGCCTGGCCCCCGGGCAGGCCGTGCGCCTGCGCGGCGGTTACGTGATCACCTGCCGGGACGTGGTACGGGATCCGCGGGGCGAGATCGTCGAACTGACGTGCGAGTACGATCCGGCAACCCTGGGCGTGAACCCCGAGGGTTACAAGCCCAATGGCGTGATCCACTGGGTGTCGGCGGTGGACAGTGCCGAGGCTGACATCTACGTGTATGACCGGCTGTTCAACCACGAGGCGCCGGACAGTGACAAGGAAGGCGATTTCCTGGATCACCTGAACCCCGAGTCACTGGTGGTGATCCGGGGCGCGAGGGCGGAGAAGGGGCTGGCCGATCCGCGCACCGATATTCCGTATCAGTTCGAGCGCGAGGGTTACTTTTTCTGCGATCGTGACAAGACCGAGGCGGCCGGCCGGCCGGTGTTCAACCGAACGGTGACCCTGCGGGATTCCTGGGGCAAGGGGGGCAAGTGATCCGCATCTACAACACACTGACTCAGCAGAAGGAAGTCTTCCAGCCGCTGCAGCCGGGTAAGGTCCGTATGTACGTGTGCGGCATGACCGTCTACGACTACTGCCACCTGGGGCATGCCCGGGTACTGGTGGCGTTCGATGTGATCACTCGCTATCTGCGCCACCGGGGCTACGATGTACACTATGTCCGCAACATCACCGACATCGACGACAAGATCCTGCGCCGCGCGGAGGAAAACGGCGAGGCCTTCACCCGTCTGACCGAGCGCATGATTCAGGCCATGCACGAGGACGAGGCGCGTCTCGGGGTGCTGCCGCCGACCGAGGAGCCCCGGGCCACCGCCCACATCGACGACATCATCGCGATGATCCGCACCCTCATCCAGAAGGGGCACGCCTACGTCGCCGATAACGGGGATGTCTACTTTTCGGTGGCCTCCTTCCCCGAGTACGGCAAGCTCAGCAAGAAAAAGCTGGAAGACCTGGTCGCCGGTGCCCGTGTCGACGTGCAGGAGGCCAAGCGCAGCCCTGCGGATTTCGCGCTCTGGAAGGCCGCCAAGCCGGGCGAAGTCAGCTGGCCGTCGCCCTGGGGCGAGGGGCGGCCGGGTTGGCACATCGAGTGCTCGGCCATGTCCACCAAGTGCCTGGGCGAGACCTTCGACATCCACGGCGGTGGCCCGGATCTGCTGTTTCCGCACCACGAGAACGAGATTGCCCAGTCCGAATGCGCCACCGGCCACGCTTTCGTGCACACCTGGATGCATGCCGGCGCCATTCGCGTCAACAAGGAGAAAATGTCCAAGTCCCTGGGCAATTTTTTCACCATCCGCGAAATCCTCGACAAATCCCCGGCGGAGGTGGTGCGCTACTTCCTGGTGTCCAGCCACTACCGCAGCCAGGTTGATTATTCCGAAGACAACTTGGCCGAGGCGGGCCGGACGCTGAGCAAGCTCTATCTGGCGCTGCGGGGGATCCTGCCGGCCAAGGACGCCGACGTGCCGGAAACCGAGTACGATCGCCGGTTCACCGAAGTGATGGACGACGACTTCAATACCGCCGGTGCGGTGGCGGTGCTGCATGCCGTGGCCGGCGAGATCAACCAGCTGCGCCGTGACGGCCAGGATCAGGAGGCGCGCCGGATGGCTGCCGTGCTGGTGCGTCTCGGCGCGGTGCTGGGCTTGCTGCAGCAGGATCCGGATGCGTTCCTGCAAGCGGATGCCGGCGCCGAGCTGAGTGCCGAGGAGATCAAACGGCTGATTGAGGCGCGGGCCGAGGCCCGCAAGGCGAGAGACTTTGCCGAGGCGGATCGGATTCGCGACGAACTGGCTGCCAAAGGCATCATTCTCGACGACAGCCGGCAGGGCACCACCTGGCGGAGGGCCTGAGCCGGCCCTCCGCCTAAAGGCGAATTGCGCTCAGGGGTATGAACTCCTACGTAATTTCCCGTACAATGCGGCGCTCAAATCAGAAAGTCCGCGCCCCGACCGCGTGACCGGCAAGCGGTCGCGCACGGGGGGCGGCGGGAAAACAACCCACTGAGGTAAACAACGATGACAGAACGCGTACAAATCGGCGGCATTCAGGTCGCGAAGACTCTGTATGATTTCGTGAACAACGAAGCGATTCCGGGCACCGGTGTCGATGCGGACAAATTCTGGGCAGAATTTGACAAAATCGTCAACGAACTGGCCCCGCGCAACCGTGAACTGCTGGCCAAGCGAGACGCGATTCAGGAAAAACTGGACAGCTGGAACCGTGAGCACAAGGGTCAGACGCTGGACATGGCCGAGTACAAGGCGTTCCTGAAGGAAATCGGCTACCTCGTGGATGAGCCTGAAGATTTCAAAATCACCACCGCCAACGTGGATCCGGAAGTTGCGACCATGGCCGGCCCGCAGCTGGTGGTGCCAATCATGAACGCCCGCTTTGCCCTGAATGCGGCCAATGCCCGCTGGGGCAGCCTGTACGATGCGCTCTACGGCACCGACGCCATCTCCGAGGAGGGGGGTGCCCAGAAGGGACCGGGCTACAACCCGGTACGGGGGGCCAAGGTCATTGAGTGGGCGCGCAACCTGCTGGACAGTTCCGCACCGCTGGCTTCCGGCAGTCATAAGGATGCGGCCAAATACTATGTCGACAACGGCAAGCTGGTGGTCAAGCTGCAGAACGGCGAAAGCACCGGCCTGAAGGACGCGTCCGGTTTTGTCGGCTACACCGGTGCCGCCGCCGAGCCGACCGGTATTCTGCTGGTCAAGAACGGTTTGCATTTCGAAATCCAGATCGACCCGAGCCATCCGATCGGTAAGGATGACGGTGCCCACGTCAAGGACATCCTCATGGAGTCCGCCCTGACCACCATCATGGATTGCGAGGACTCGGTGGCCGCGGTGGACGCCGACGACAAGACCCTGGCCTACCGCAACTGGCTTGGCCTGATGAAGGGCGACCTGGAGGAGAGCTTCGAGAAGGGTGGCAAGATGATGACCCGGAAAATGAATCCGGATCGCGTCTATACTGCCGCCGATGGCAGCGAGCGGGTACTCAAGGGCCGCAGCCTAATGTTTGTGCGCAATGTCGGTCACCTGATGACCAACCCGGCGATCCTGCTGCAGGACGGCAGCGAGGTTCCGGAAGGCCTGATGGACGGCCTGATCACCTCCCTGATCGCCATTCACGATCTCAAGGGCAACGGCCGGTTCCGGAACAGTGCCACCGGCTCCGTGTACATCGTCAAGCCCAAGCAGCACGGCCCCGAGGAAGTGTCCTTCACCAATGAGTTCTTCAACCGGGTGGAAGATGCCCTGGGGCTGCCGCGTTATACCCTAAAAGTGGGGATCATGGACGAGGAACGTCGCACCACCGTCAACCTCAAGGCGTGCATCCATGCGGCCAAGGATCGCGCCGTGTTCATTAACACCGGCTTCCTGGATCGCACCGGTGACGAAATTCATACCTCCATGGAGCTGGGGCCGTTTATCCGTAAGGGGCCGATGAAGCAGGCCACCTGGATCAACGCCTACGAGCAGTGGAACGTGGATATCGGTCTGGAAACCGGATTCCGGGGCGTGGCTCAGATCGGCAAGGGCATGTGGGCGATGCCGGACATGATGGCCGCTATGCTCGAGGCCAAAATCGCGCATCCGAAATCCGGTGCCAACACGGCCTGGGTTCCGTCGCCCACTGCGGCCACCCTGCACGCCACCCACTACCACCAAGTCAATGTGGCAGAGGTGCAGAAGCAGCTGGAAAGCCGCGCCCGCGCCAGCCTGGACGACATTCTGACCGTCCCGGTCATGGACGATCCGTCCGCCCTGAGCGCCGAGGACATCCAGCAGGAGCTGGACAACAACGCGCAGGGGATTCTGGGGTACGTGGTGCGCTGGATCGATCAGGGCGTCGGTTGCTCCAAGGTGCCCGACATCAACAATGTCGGCCTGATGGAAGACCGCGCCACCCTGCGCATTTCTTCCCAGCTGTTGACCAACTGGCTGTACCACGGAATCTGCACCGAGGCACAGATCATGGAAACCATGAAGCGCATGGCGGCCGTGGTGGACAAGCAGAACGAGGGGGATCCCAACTACCGCCCGATGGCGCCCGACTTCGACGACAGCGTGGCGTTCCAGGCGGCCGTGGATCTGGTTCTGAAAGGGCGCGAGCAGCCGAATGGCTACACCGAGCCGCTGCTGCACGCTTACCGGCAGAAGGCGAAAGCCAAGTACGGCCTGTAACCTGCTGGCCAGACATAAAAAACCCGCGGAGATCCGCGGGTTTTTTATGGCCTGTCTGCGACAGTCGTAGTCTAGTCCTGATCGACGTGGAGGACGTCCGCCGCGTACAGGGTGTTCTGCAGCAAGGTGGCAATGGTCATCGGGCCGACACCGCCGGGAACCGGGGTGATGAAAGCGGCACGCTTGGCGGCGGTTTCGAATTCCACGTCTCCCTTGAGGGTGCCGTCCGGCATCCGGTTGATGCCCACATCGATGACGGTGGCGCCGGGCTTCACCCACTCTCCACGGATCAGCCCGGGTTTGCCGACGGCGGCAACCAGGATGTCCGCTTCCGAAACGAACCGGGGCAGATCCCGGGTGAACCGATGGCACACCGTGGTGGTGGCACCCTTGAGCAGCAGTTCCATGCTCATGGGGCGGCCGACAATATTGGAGGCGCCCACGATCACCGCGTGCTGTCCCTTGTACGGGGTGCCAATGCTGTCAAGCAGGGTGATGATACCCGCCGGCGTGCAGGGGCGGAGGGCCGGCTTGCGCTGCATCAGCCGGCCGATGTTGTATGGGTGAAATCCGTCCACGTCTTTGTCCGGGCGGATCTTGACCAGAATCGGGTCGGCATCCAGATGCGCCGGCAGCGGCAGTTGCACCAGAATGCCATCCACGGTCGGGTTGTCGTTCAGCTCGTCGATCAGGGCTTCCAGGGCCTGTTGGGAGGTATCCTCCGGCAGGTCGTAGGACAGGGATACGATGCCGGCCTCTTCGCAGGCCTTGCGTTTGTTGCCTACATAGACTTTGGAGGCCGGGTCGTTGCCGACCAGGACGACGGCCAGGCCGGGGGCCCGAAGGCCTTGGGCGAGGCGGGACTGCACGCCGGTGGCAACCTGTTGCCGGACCTGGGCGGCGATCTCTTTTCCGTTAATCAGTTGGGCGCTCATGTTTCCGTCTTGTCGGTTGGGCATCTGAATTTGAAGGCTGGCAATTGTCTCATGCTTCCGCCGTGACGCCAATTCGCGAACAGCGAGGGAACTTTTGGTGGCCGTCAGGGTCTTCATTCGGTGACCTCGGCACTGGTTTGGCAAAACCGAGTTGACGGCGGCGCCATGCGCCGGTAATATGCGCGCCAACTTTGCTGAGGCACTTGGTGTTCAGTCAGGAAACGGGGTATAGCGCAGTCTGGTAGCGCGCCTGCTTTGGGAGCAGGATGTCGGGAGTTCGAATCTCTCTACCCCGACCATCCCTCTGAATGTTCAGGTGGGCGAACGGTCGAGCGCCCGTAGCTCAGCTGGATAGAGCAACGGCCTTCTAAGCCGTGGGTCGCAGGTTCGAATCCTGCCGGGCGTGCCATGCAGCCGTCGGTCAGGGCGGTTCCTGGACCACCGATTCAGCAAAGCTTGCAATATTTTCGAAAATGTCGAAAATGCCGCAAGGCAATTCTCAATGTGGTGGACGTAGCTCAGTTGGTAGAGCTCAGGATTGTGACTCCTGCGGTCGAGGGTTCGAGCCCCTTCGTCCACCCCACTTTTCCTTCTTGTCTTGTTTCCCCCGACAGGCGTAACTTGGGTGCTGTAGGCGCGATCCTTGTGCCGACCAAGCGAGAGTGGCGGAACTGGTAGACGCGCTGGATTTAGGTTCCAGTGGGGTAACCCGTGAGAGTTCGAGTCTCTCCTCTCGCACCACCTTTCCCGTTGCCTGAGGGCCCGTCCTTTGGTGGCGCTTTCTGATACTGTTCCCGACATCCCGGGAGATTCTCTCCTTGGGGCAAAGCATGGTAAACTACCGGCTTTTGATTTTCCGCCCTCCCGCGCGCAGCTGGCCGGACAGGGGTTTTTATTAGAAAATTCATTCACATACCGAACCTGTAATTTGAGGATCTTCCATGCAAGTGTCTGTTGAAACGACCTCCAACATCGAGCGTCGCATGACGATTGGTGTGCCCGCCCAGGAAATCGACCAGGCGGTCCAGAAACGCCTGCAGGAGACTGCGCGTACCGTGCGCCTGAACGGTTTCCGTCCCGGCAAGGTACCCGTGAGCGTGGTCAAGCGTCGTTTCGGTGACAGCATCCGCCAGGAAGTGGTGGGTGAGGTGATGCGCGACAGCTACATCAAGGCACTGCAGGAGCAGGACATCAACCCGGCGGGTTGGCCGAAATTCGAACCGAAAGTGATGGAAGAGGGTAAGGACCTCGAATTCATCGCCACCTTCGAGGTGCTGCCGGAAATCGAGCTGGGCGACCTGAGCGCGATCTCGATCGAGAAGCCGGTGTCCGAAGTGACCGACAAGGACATCGACGCCATGATCGACAACCTGCGTCGTCAGCAGGCCACCATGAAAGAAGTCAAGCGCAAGTGCAAGAACAAGGACGTGGTCACCATCGACTTCAAGGGCTTCATCGACGGCGAGGCGTTCGAGGGCGGCTCTGCAGAAGGGCATCGCCTGACCCTGGGTTCCGGTCAGATGATTCCGGGGTTCGAGAAGGGGATCGTCGGTGCCAAGGCCGGTGAGGAAATCGAGATCGAGGTGACCTTCCCGGAGGATTACCACAACGAGGAGCTGGCCGGAAAACCCGCCAAGTTCCAGATCACCGTGCATAAGGTGGAAGAGCCCCAGCTGCCGGAACTGGATGCCGACTTCTTCCAGCGCTTCGGGATCGACGCCGAGGACGAAGCGGCCTTCCGCGAGGAAGTGAAAAAGAACATGGAACGGGAGCTCAAGCAGGCGGTTTCCAACAAGGTTAAGAACGATGTCATCAATGGCCTGTTGGACGTCACCGAGCTGGAGGTTCCGGCCGCGTTGGTGGATCAGGAGATCGACCGTCTGCGCCAGGATGCCGCTCAGCGCTTCGGTGGCCAGGTGGATTTCCAGCAGCTGCCGAAGGAAATTTTTGAAGAGCAGGCCAAACGTCGCGTCAAGACCGGTCTGCTGTTCCAGGAAGTGGTCAAGAAATACGACCTGAAAGCCGACCCGGCCAAGGTGGAAGAGAAAATTCAGGAGATCGCCTCCACCTACGAGCAGCCGGAGGAAGTCGTGGCGTACTTCAACAACAACCCCGACCAGAAGTCTCAGATTGAGGCCGCGGTGCTGGAAGACGCGGTGGTTGAGTGCGTGCTGGCCCAGGCCAAGGTGAAAGAGAAGAAAATGAAGTACGAAGACGCGGTCAAGGCCGGACAGCCTCAGCGCTGAGGGCCGCCGGCCCGGTGAACCGGCCGGGCGGCGCGGACCGAACCTGAAAACAGCCGGCTTGTCCGGCTGTTTTCATCTGGGCCGACTGGTGGCACAGTATGAGGTGCTGAAACGAGCCAACATTCGTGGTACAGCCACGACCCATTGTCCATAAGGAGTTCAGGCGCACATGATGCAGAAACCAATTGATGGTCCCGCAATGGTTACCAATGCCGGCCTGGTGCCCATCGTCATCGAACAAACCGCCCGGGGCGAGCGTTCCTTCGATATCTACTCCAGGCTGCTGAAAGAGCGGGTCATTTTCCTGGTGGGGCCGGTGGAAGATCACATGGCGAACCTGATCGTGGCGCAGCTCCTGTTCCTGGAGTCGGAGAACCCGGACAAGGACATCCACCTGTACATCAACAGCCCAGGTGGCGCGGTGACTGCCGGCATGGCGATCTACGACACCATGCAATTTATCAAGCCCGACGTGGCAACCCTGTGCATCGGCCAGGCCGCCAGCATGGGGGCCTTCCTGCTGGCGGGCGGTGCGCCCGGCAAGCGGGCCTGCCTGCCGCATTCCCGGGTCATGATTCATCAGCCGCTGGGTGGCTACCAGGGGCAGGCCACGGACATCGAGATCCACACCCGTGAGATTCTCAAGATCCGGCACACCCTGAACTCGCTGCTGGCCAAGCATACCGGCCAGGATATCGAGACCATCGCGCGCGACACCGATCGCGACAACTTCATGGACCCCGAGCAAGCCAAAGAGTATGGGCTGATCGATTCTATACTTGATAAGCGCGTGCCGAATAAATAATACTGAAAGCATCGCATCACCCCCTGACCGACGCCGCATGCCAGCGGCGCCGGTCGTAGAAGAACAGAGGTAATTCAATGGCAGATGAAAGAAACGGCAGGAGCGACGATAACAGCAAGTTGCTGTACTGCTCGTTTTGTGGAAAGAGCCAGCATGAAGTCCGGAAGCTCATTGCAGGGCCCTCGGTGTTCATCTGCGACGAGTGCGTTGACCTGTGCAATGACATTATTCGGGAGGAGATCCAGGAGAACGCTCAGGAAGAGGCCAGCGATCGTCTCCCGACTCCCGCGGAGATCCGCGCGACCCTCGACGAATATGTGATCGGCCAGGAACGTGCCAAGGTGGTGCTCTCGGTTGCCGTCTACAACCACTACAAGCGGTTGCGTTACGGCGAAGGCAAGAGCGACGTGGAGCTGGGCAAGAGCAATATTCTGTTGATCGGGCCCACCGGCAGCGGCAAGACCCTGCTCGCGGAAACCCTGGCGCGTATGCTCAATGTACCGTTTACCATCGCGGACGCCACCACGCTCACCGAAGCCGGCTATGTCGGCGAGGATGTCGAGAACATCATCCAGAAGCTGTTGCAGAAGTGCGACTACGACGTGGAAAAGGCCCAGCGGGGCATTGTCTACATTGATGAGATCGACAAGATCTCCCGTAAGTCCGACAACCCGTCGATCACCCGGGACGTGTCCGGTGAAGGTGTGCAGCAGGCGCTGCTGAAGCTGATCGAAGGCACCGTCGCCTCAGTCCCGCCCCAGGGCGGTCGCAAGCATCCCCAGCAGGAATTCCTGCAGGTGGACACCACCAACATGCTGTTCATTTGCGGTGGTGCCTTCGCGGGGCTGGAGAAAGTGATTCAGGAACGTTCCGAGCGTTCTTCCATCGGTTTCTCCGCCAACGTGAAAAGTCAGGACGATGCCAAGAGCACGGGTGACATCATCCGTGAGGTGGAGACCGAGGATCTGGTCAAGTTCGGCCTGATTCCCGAGTTCGTCGGCCGTCTGCCGGTGGTGGCAACGCTCACCGAGCTGGACGAGGACGCGCTGGTCCAGATCCTGACGGAGCCGAAGAACGCCCTCACCAAGCAGTATCAGAAACTGTTTGAAATGGAAGGCGTGGAGCTGGATTTCCGGGAAGACGCGTTGCGGGCGGTGGCTCGCAAGGCCATGGAACGGAAAACCGGTGCCCGGGGCCTGCGTTCGATCATGGAGGCGACATTGCTGGATATCATGTACCAGATCCCGTCCGATCGCGATGTCGTCAAGGTGGTGATCGACGAGAGCGTGATCAACGGCGATTCCGAGCCTTTCAAGATCTACGCGAACAACGACCATGCCAAGGCGGTGCCCGAGGACTGATTCCGGGGCCGCATTCCAGGATGGCGTACCGGCCTGAGCCGGATCAGGGAGGGGCGGCAACGCCCCTTTTTCATGAGCGTCCGCCGTCCTCCCACCGATTGGTAAAAAGATTGCAATTCCAGTCAGCGCCCCAATGAAGGGTGGTATGCTGAAGAAAATACCGTCAGAGGAATTCCTATGACCCTGATACCCGAAGATACCGTGCACGAGTACCCGTTGCTTCCCCTGCGAGACGTGGTGGTGTTCCCGCACATGGTGGTTCCCCTGTTCGTTGGCCGGGAAAAATCCATCCAGGCGCTTGAAGCGGCGATGGAGGGCAGCAAGGAAATCCTGCTGGTGGCACAACGGGACGCCGCGACGGATGAACCCGGCCCGAAGGACGTGTTCGAGATGGGGACGCTGGCGACGGTACTGCAGATGCTGCGGTTGCCGGACGGTACCGTCAAGGTTCTGGTGGAGGGCAACGCCCGTGCATCCCTCAGGCAGATTGCCGAGGGCGACTACCTGACCGCCCAGGCCGTGCTGATGGAGGAGGAATCCCTGCCGGAGCGGGAAGAGGAAGTCCTCGGCAAGACCCTGATGGACGAGTTTGAAAAATTCGTCAAGCTTTCCAAGAAGGTGCCGTCCGAGGTTTCCAACGCCCTGACCGGAATCAACGAGCTGGAACGACTGGCCGACACCATGGCGGCGCACCTTGACATGCGGGTTCCGGAAAAGCAGGAGCTGCTTGAGGCGCTGGACGTTCGTACCCGGGTGGACCTGCTGCTGGCCAAGCTGGACAGTGAAATCGACCTGATCGAGGTAGAGAAGCGTATTCGCGGCCGCGTCAAGAAACAGATGGAGCGCAGCCAGCGCGAGTATTACCTGAACGAGCAGATGAAGGCCATCCAGAAGGAGATGGGGCAGCTGGGCGAAGGCGGGACCGACTTCGAGGAGTTGGAACAGAAGCTGGAAGAGGCCGGCCTGCCGGAAGAGGCCCGCAAGAAAACCGAGGCCGAGCTCAACAAGCTGAAAATGATGTCGCCGATGTCCGCCGAGGCCACGGTGGTCCGTGGTTACATCGACTGGATGCTGGCGGTCCCCTGGAAGAAACGCAGCCGGGTCCGTCATGACATCGAAAAAGCCCGCGAAATTCTGGACCAGGACCACTACGGCCTGGAAGAGGTGAAGTCGCGCATCCTGGAATATCTGGCGGTGCAGAGCCGGGTGAAAAAAGTGAAGGGGCCCGTGCTGTGCTTGGTCGGTCCTCCCGGGGTTGGCAAGACCTCGCTGGGGCAGTCCATCGCCAAGGCCACCAATCGCAAGTACACCCGGATGGCCCTGGGCGGGGTGCGTGACGAGGCGGAGATCCGCGGCCACCGGAAAACATACATCGGTGCGCTGCCGGGCAAGCTGCTGCAGAAGCTGGCCAAGGTGGGTGTGAAGAATCCGCTGTTTCTGCTCGATGAAATCGACAAGATGGGCATGGATCATCGGGGCGACCCGGCATCGGCCCTGCTGGAAGTGCTGGATCCCGAACAGAACCATACCTTCAATGACCACTACCTGGAAGTGGATTACGACCTGTCCGACGTGATGTTCGTGTGCACTTCCAACTCCATGAACATTCCCCCGGCACTGATGGATCGCATGGAGATCATCCGTATTCCGGGGTATACCGAGGACGAAAAAGTCAACATCGCTCTGCGCTACTTGCTGCCCAAGCAGATCAAGGCCAACGGCCTGCGTAAGGACGAACTGCAGCTGCCAGAGGAGACCATCCGGGATCTCATCCGCTACTACACCCGGGAAGCGGGGGTGCGGGGGCTGGAGCGTGAGATCGCCAAGATCTGCCGTAAGGTGGTGCGGGAGCACGTCGAGGCCGGCAACCAGGCCACCGTGACCATCACGCCCGACATGCTGGAGGACTATTCCGGTGTTAAGAAGTTCAAGTACGGCCTGGCGGAAGAAAGCGACCAGATCGGTCAGGTGACCGGGCTGGCCTGGACCCAGGTTGGCGGTGAGCTGCTGACCATTGAATGCGCGCTGACTCCGGGCAAAGGCCGAGTGGTCAAGACCGGCTCTCTGGGGGATGTCATGCAGGAGTCGATCCAGACCGCGCTGACGGTGGTCCGGAGCCGCGCGGCGGGGCTGGGAATTGCCAGCGACTTTCATGAGAAGCAGGACCTGCACATCCACGTGCCCGAGGGCGCGACGCCGAAGGATGGCCCCAGTGCGGGTATTGGCATGTGCACCGCGCTGGTGTCGGCGCTGACGCGGATTCCGGTCCGCGCGGATGTGGCGATGACCGGCGAGATCACCCTGCGTGGGCGTGTCCTGGCCATCGGCGGGCTCAAGGAGAAGCTGCTGGCGGCCCATCGTGGTGGTATCAAGACGGTACTGATCCCCGAGGAAAACGTCAGGGATCTCAAGGAAATACCTGAGAATATCAAGGAATCTCTGAATATCCGTCCGGTCACCTGGATCGATGAGGTGCTCGATATCGCCCTGGCATACCCGCCGGAGCGCCATGCCGGGGAGGCGGGCGCGGCGAAACCCAGGGACGATGAAGGGGACGCCGCAGAGCGCATAAATACGCATTAAAGCGGCGGCCAGTTGTTGACACGCCGGAGAGCCCGTTGGTATAACTGTTTCGCCGTGAAGCAGCCAATACCAAGGGCTCCCGCGCAGTAAGTGCCTATTCCGAACAC
>MDTD01026037.1_pt1 | contig 35080 bp, 37 predicted proteins | sample 811221 | NCBI WGS metagenome assembly MDTD01 (sample SAMN05326646, study PRJNA326480) | marine metagenome | isolation source: seawater | place: Pacific Ocean: South West | collected 2011
GAAGCTATGAAAACAATGAATCATGTACCATCAACGAGTGATGGTATAGTTAATAAGATTCTAGTTAAAGATGGGCAACCAGTTGAATTTGGCCAAACCTTAGTCCTTTTAAAATAGTTGATGTTTAAAAAAGTTTTGATAGCTAATAGAGGAGAAATAGCTGTCAGGGTTATAAGAGCCTGTAAAGAATGGGGAATATCTACAGTTGCAGTACATTCTGATGTAGACGCAGAGTCTATGCACGTAAGATTAGCTGATGAAAGTGTTTGTATTGGTTCTCATCAACCTCAAAATAGTTATTTAAACATATCTTCAATAATGTCAGCAGTGGACTTAACTGGAGCAGAAGCTATACACCCCGGTTATGGTTTTTTGTCTGAGAATGCAAAGTTTTCAGAAATTGTAAACAAACACGGTATAAAATTTATTGGGCCCAGTGCAGAAATCATTTCAAAAATGGGAGATAAAATTGAAGCAAAAAAAATTGCAAAAAAATTTGGTTTACCTGTTATTGAGGGATCTGAAGGTAGTGTCAAATCCATATCTGAGGCAAAATCTATTTGTAAAAATATTGGATATCCAGTTTTGATCAAAGCTGCTGGAGGAGGAGGTGGCAAAGGTATGAAAATTGTTGATGAAGAAAAACAATTAGAAAATTTATTTCTTACAGCAAAATCCGAGGCAAAAAAATTTTTTAACAATGATGAATTGTATATAGAAAAGTATTTTAAAAACCCTAGACATATCGAGGTTCAAGTAATGTCAGGAAAAAATAAGACTATACATTTGGCTGAAAGAGATTGTTCTGTACAAAGAAGGCATCAAAAATTAATTGAAGAAACTCCCAGTCCAGTTTTAAATGATGAAATAAGAAAAGATCTTTTTGAAAAAACAGTAAAAATGGTTGAGCAAATAAATTACGAAGGTGCAGGTACGGTTGAATTTATATATGAAAAAGGTAAATTCTATTTTCTAGAAATGAATACTCGAGTTCAAGTTGAACATCCAGTAACTGAGGTACAAACAGGTATTGATATTGTAAAAGAGCAACTTTGGATCGCCTTTACTGGAGAAACTGCTTTGAAACAAAGCGATATAAATCCAAGAGGCCATACTATAGAATGTAGGATAAACGCTGAAGACCCAGCCTTAAATTTTCAGCCAAGTCCAGGAACAATTAGTGTATGTCACCAACCTTCTGGTTTCAGAACAAGAGTAGATGGTTCGGTTTTTCAAGGATGTAAAGTAACTCCTTATTATGACAGTTTAATTGCCAAAGTGATCTGCAAAGGTAGAAACAGAACAGAAGCTATTCAAAGAACTTTAAGATCATTAGATGAGTTTGTTTTAGAAGGAATTACAACAACAATTGACCTGCATAAAAAGATATTAAACCACAAAAAATTTGTTGAGTCAGACTTTGATACTAATTGGCTTGGAAAAGAAAAGTTTTATTAAACATTTTGGCAATTTAACAATTGCAAATCATATATAGCATGATCGAATGGAGTTAAATTTGGATCTGAAGAAAAAGTCCAGCCATTAAAAATGAAGACTTTTTCATTTTCATTATTTGTGAAATCTTTCACTTGCATATAAGCTACATCCTCAACTTTATTATTTACTTTTACTTTTCCACATTTCAATATTTTAATTTCCAAAGGCCCGAATTTTTTTACCTCATCAATATTAATTTTAATTTTTGAAGATTTCGCGGTTATTTTATCTAAACCGATAAGAATAGCGTGAGCAGAATTAGATAAATCATTTTGTTTTTTTTTTATTTTAATGCTCTTTTTATTCTCATAATTTATATTTTTTTCCTCTTCCTCAAAACTAGGTTTTATCTCTTCAATATTTAAGAGCGGTGATGTTGTAATTTTATCTTCTGATACTAAATTTGTAGGCCAAAAAATATATAAAAATAAAATTATTAGACTATTTCCAGCTCTCATATTTTTTATTAATTTTCTCTTTTTTAAATTTTATCGGTTTGTGAGCGTTTTTAGTTCCTGTTTGATTTTCTTGGTGATCTTTTTGCCAATCATATTTCTTTTTATTTACTTCATTTTTATACGGAACTGTGTCGGTTGTATGGTGCATCCACAAATACCAATCATTAGTAATTTTAGTTGCTTCCACATTACTTGAATATACCACCCATCTTTCATCTCTTTTATTTTTGTAATATTTATTTCCAAATTGATCTTTACCTACGTACTTTCCTGAAAATAAAGTTTTTAAAAAAGTCCCAAAAGTCTGTTTGTTCCACCAGGTAAAAATTAAGTTTAAGTTCATATTTGAAATTTTAAATCCACACAATTCAAAAGTGTATAATTATACAATAGACACATATAGTATATATTATATATCTTCAATAATAGATTCAATTATGAAAAAATACATCGTAGAAACTTACTATACATGCACATTTAAAACAGTTCATAAGTTAAATGATCTGAATGAGAAAGAGTTACTAAAAATTGACCAGAGAAATGATGGAGATGTTGAAGTAATTGACGTGAAACTAAATAATAGGAAAACAAGAAAGATAGGTGATAAAAAAGAACCAAAAGATACAAAAAACAAAATCGAAAGTACTCCTACTAAAACTTTAACCGATAAACTTGCAAACCACAACAAAACAGGGAACGTTGAAAATCAAAACTTGAAACTAAAATCAAATTCACGATTTAAAATGCCAGATAGAAGAAAAGGATACATTCAAAAAGCTCAAATAGGAGATCATAAAGTTTACTTACATACTGGTGAATATGACGATGGTAAAATTGGAGAAATATTTATTGATACTAACAAAGAAGGTGAGCTTGTGAAAGCTATGATGAACAACTTTGCAATAGCAATATCACTAGGACTTCAATATGGGGTTCCATTGGAAGAATATGTTGACGCGTTTATCGATACTAAATTTGAGCCTTCTGGTAACGTAGAGGGTAATGATAGGATTTTAAGTGCTTCATCGATATTAGATTACGTTTTTAGAGAGTTAGCCATATCTTACCTTGGTAAAGAAGAATTAGCGCATACGCCTTCCATAGCATCAACAAAGAATATTCAACCTGAAAATCGAGATGAGAAATTTATTAAAATTGTGAAAAATATAACATCTAAAGGCTTTGTGAGAAGTAATTTAGAGGAAAAGTTGGTAGATTTATCCGACGTAAGGATTAATCTTAAAACTAAAAATTAATTTTTTTTATTCTCAATTTTAATGTTTAGTTCTTTTAGTTGTTTACTATCAACTTTGGTTGGGGCTCCCATCATTAGATCTTGAGCGTTTTGGTTCATCGGAAATAAAGTAACCTCTCTAATGTTATGAGCATCTGCTAATAACATTACTATTCTATCTATTCCTGGGGCAATACCTCCGTGGGGAGGTGCTCCGTAACTTAGCGCATTGATCATTCCACTAAATTTTTCATTAACATCTTTTTTATCGTAACCAACTATAGAAAAAAGTTTATACATTAATTCAGGAATATGATTCCTGATTGCACCTGAAGATAACTCAACGCCATTACAAACAATATCATATTGAAAAGCTTTTATCTCTAATGGATTGTTTAGATCTAGTTTTGATAAATCGCCTTGAGGCATCGAAAAAGGGTTGTGACTAAACTCAATTTTCTTTGTTATAATGTTTCTTTCAAACATGGGGTAATCCACGATCCAACAAAATGCAAATTCTTGGTTGTCAATTAATTTTAATTCTTTAGCGATTTTGTCTCTAGCAATTGAAATAAACTTTGTTATCTCATTTTGTTCTCCACACGCTAAAAAAACTGTATCTCCGATTGTAGCATTAGAAATTTTCATGATAGATTTAATAGCTTCCTCGCTAAAAAATTTACCAACAGGTCCTTTGCCCGATAAACTTTTTTCTTTTTCAATAGTAAAATATGCTAATCCTGAAGCTCCTTGTTCCTTCGCCCATTTGTCGATGGAGTCGAAAAAACTCCTCGACTTATTTTTCGTATTTTTCGTTATTAAAGATTTTACTACTGCGCCATTTTTGACAAGTTTCTTAAATATTTCAAAATTGGTGCTTCTATCACTAAAAACTTTTGTTACATCGTTAATGATTAAAGGATTCCTTAAGTCAGGTTTGTCCGTGCCATATTTTTGAATAGCTTCAGCGAAAGGAATTCTAGGAAATTTTTCAGATTTAATTTTTTTTTTTAGAAAAGTTTTTAAATAATTTTACCATTAATTCCTCAACTACTTTAAAAATATCCTCTTGTTCGACAAATGACATTTCGAGATCCAATTGATAAAATTCACCGGGGCTTCTATCAGCTCTAGCATCCTCATCGCGAAAACATGGGGCAATTTGAAAATATTTATCAAAACCTGAGACCATTATAAGTTGTTTAAATTGCTGAGGTGCTTGCGGTAAAGCATAAAATTTTCCAGGATTTAATCTACTCGGAACTAAAAAATCTCTAGCCCCTTCTGGGCTGGATGCTGTTAAAATCGGTGTTTGATATTCTAAAAATCCAAGCTTTGTCATTTGATCTCTTATAAATGATATAACTTTAGATCTTAGTATAATATTTTTATGCATTTCTTCTCTTCTTAAATCAAGAAATCTAAATTTTAATCTTAAATCCTCTGGATAATCTTGATCACCAAAAACCGGTATTGGAAGCTCCTTGGCGTCAGATAAAATTTCAAACGTATCAATCATAATTTCAATCTTGCCAGTTTTCAGTTCTTCATTTTCAGTGCCGTCTTCTCTTTTAGCTACATTACCAGAGACTTTAAGAATACTTTCAGGTTTTAATTTTTCTAAAATTGCAAAATTTTTATTTTTATTTTCTACGACGCATTGCGTTATTCCGTAATGGTCTCTTAAATCTATAAATAACAAATTTCCGTGGTCTCGCTTACGATGAACCCAGCCAGATAAGGTTACTTTTTTATCTATCTCAGATATCGTTAATTCAGAGCAATTATGTGTTCTATATTTATTCATTTATCTAATACTTTTTTTATTAAATTAATATTAATTGATTTTCCAGAAGATAAAGATAAATCATCAACATCCTTTAAAAATTTGAAGATTTTTTCATATGATCTATCTACATTTTTTATGATGAATTCACTTACTTTAGGATTAATTGATATCTGTTTGTCAGAAAAAGATTTAGTAATTATTACCTGTAATAAATCATCCGTAGGTAAATCAATACCAATAAAAATAAAACTGTCTATTCTTGATTTTAAATCTTTAAGTTTAAAATTTTGGACATTAATTGGTTGAATACTATTTATAACTATAAATTTTTCGTATTGCTTTGAATAATTCAAAATTGCAAAAAGCAGGTTTTCATTGATCTTGTTCTTAAAATTATCAATTATTAGACAATCAAATTTTTTGAAAAGCTCTAAAATTTTGTCACTAATGTTGCTCTCGTCAATTATGCTTACTCTCTCAATTTTTTTTGCTAAAATTTTGGATAAATGTGTTTTACCAGATCCACTGGCGCCGAATACGTTTAGCCATTTCCCTGTCCAATTTGGCCAACTTTCAATTAATTTATATGCTGAAAAATTACTACTCGAAACATAAAAATCATGTTCAAAATATTTTGTCTTAAAAGGAAACTTAAAAATTAATTGTTTCATTAAATTATCCTTATTCTCCATTGATCACCAACTAATTGTAGAATAATTTTTTCTTTTCTTAACAATTTTATAATTTTATCGATCTTTCCGAGGTACTTGATCTTTAAAACTATATAATCATTGTTAAGCTCTTGGACATAAATACTATCAATTGAATCAACCCTTTTTAACCTTTTTTTCAATTCGACTAAATTATTATTTTTTTTTAAGTAAAGTTTAGTATTTAAAAATGAAGGAGTTCTTACATCAATTAAATTTTCATACTTAACTAAATTCGTTATTTCTTTATTGACTCTTATTATTATTTTTTTATAAAACTCATTTTCATTTAAACTGTTTCTTTCTATTTTTACATTTTTTTCTATCGCATTATCTAAAATTTTAGTCTTTAGATAGATTCTTTCTTTATTTAAGTTTGAAATATCAATCAAAACATATGCTAAATTTTTGTTTGCATACTCTAAAAAAAGATCGTTAAGAGTTAAACCTATTAGATTATCTTTAGATAAACTAATTTTCTGGAAAATTTCTATGTTTTCTATTGGTAAAACAAATTCTATTAATTCATCTTCAGATGACTCTTTCCATTTTTTATAAAAAAAATTATTATTATAGATATATATCTGCTCTTTATTTTTTAAAATTGGCATTAGATATACTTCTTTATCCTCAATTTCTGAGTAAGAGATTGCTCTTTTAAAAAATAAGTTGTGAAATTTATCTTTATCAAAAAAAATATTAAAAGTAGTTTTTTCTGGTTTATTCTCAGAGTCGTCTGAGGATTGTATCTGATAATATAGGACTAAATTTTTTATTTCAGAAAGAGTTAAATTTGATAGTTTTTTGGCGTCATCTTCCAGTAAGATTTTTGAGATTAATTCCTTAAAACCTTTTTTTATTGCTTGATTTGCTTGTTGTTCATTTGATAATTCTTTGCTCGTGTCTATTTCAATATTATTAACACTAAAAATATTTTCAGATGATAAAACATTTCCAGTTTTTGAAAAAATAACTAAAATAATGAGTAGTGATTTATAAATTTTCATAAATTCTAATTATCATTTTTATTAATGAAAAAAATACAAAATAGTTACAAAAAAAGTGGTGTAAATATTTCATTAGCTAATAATTTGGTTAAGTATATATCTAGACTATCAAAAAAAAATGTCAAAAAAACGAACAAAGGATTTAGCAAAGATATTATAGGGGGATTTGGATCATTATTTGATATTAGTAAACTTAAGATTAAGGATCCTGTCTTAGTTTCCTGTACAGACGGCGTTGGAACTAAAATAGAGTTGGCAAATAAATTTAATAAATTTGATACGATTGGCATAGATTTAGTTGCTATGTGTGTAAATGATTTAATTGTCCAAGGAGCTAGACCACTATTTTTTTTAGATTATATAGCAGTAGGAAAGTTAAACTTAAATAAAACAAAACTTATTTTAAAAGGTATTTTTAATGGGTGTAAAATTTCCAATTGTAATTTAATTGGAGGAGAAACTGCTGAAATGCCCGGGGTATATTCAAAAAACAAGTTTGATATTGCTGGATTTAGTGTTGGTATTGTTTCAAGAAAAAAAATTCTTTCAGAAAAAAAAGTTAAAAAAAATGATATTATTTTAGCTATTCCTTCAAGTGGATTACATTCTAATGGTTTTTCTTTGGTAAGAGATATTTTAAAAAAAAACAAAATACCTGAAAGATTAAAAAAAGAACTATTAAAACCAACAAAAATTTATTCAAAAGAAATACTAAAAATTTCAGACGCTAATTTAATTCATGCGTCAGCTCATATTACTGGAGGTGGTCTTGTAGAAAATTTATTAAGATCTGTTCCGGAAAATCTTTCTTTAAATATCGATCTTTCAAAAATTAAAATTCAAAAAATATTCAAGTTTTTAAAAAAGAGAAATATATCTGATAAAGAGATGTTAAAAACTTTCAATTGCGGTGTGGGTTTTTGCGTAATTTTACCTAAAAAAAATATTTCTAAAGTTAAAAAATATTTTCCTGCAGAGTATAAACCATACGAAATTGGCTATATCTCAAAAGGAAAATATTCTGTGAACTTATCAAAAAATCTAAGATGGTAAAAAAAAAGGTTTGTATTTTTATATCCGGTAAGGGTTCTAACCTAAATAATTTAATTAAAAGATCAAGAGATTATAATTTTCCAGCAAATATCGAATTAGTAGTATGTAATAATCGAAACGCTTTGGGCATTAAATTTGCCAAAAAATATTCTATACCGCTCTTGATTATCGATACTAAACTTAGAAACCATGAAAATTTAATTTTGTATAAATTAAAAGAGCGTAAAATAGATTTTATTTGTTTAGCTGGTTATATGAAAATTATTTCAAAGAATTTTTTAAGAGTCTATAAAAGAAAGATACTTAATATACACCCATCTTTGCTTCCAAAATATAAAGGTCTAAGCACATTTGAAAAAGTATTAAAAAATAAAGATAAGTTATCTGGTTGTACCGTACATTTTGTTAATGAAAAATTAGATGGTGGTAAAGTAATAATTCAAAAAAGATTTGAAGTGGAAACTCGAGATAATTTGCTTACTTTAAAAAAAAAAACGCAGAGGCTCGAATATCTAGCTTATCCAGAAGCCATTATTACAATTTGCAATTCTTACTAGTCTTTAAAAAAAAAACTGATTTCTTTTTTAGCATTTTCCTTGGAGTCTGATCCATGCACCGAGTTTTTGTCAATGGAAATTCCATACAATTTTCTAATTGTGTTATTTTCAGCTTTTTTAGGATCTGTGGCACCCATAATTTTTCTATTGGCTGCTATAGCATCTTTCCCCTCTAAAATCATAGCTACAATCGGACCAGATGATAAATAAGAACATAAGTCATTGTAAAAAGGCTTAGATTGATGAACTTTATAGAATTCAGCAGCCTCATCTTTTGAAATGTGAATTTTTTTCGTTTCTTTAATTTTTAAATTTTTTGATATAAAAATTTCTTGTATTTTTTCGGTAAGATTTCTTTCGACTGCATCGGGTTTAATTATTGAAAGTGTTTGTTCAGTACTACTCATAATCTTTTTCTACTAACTGATTTAGTAACCTTACCCCAAAACCAGTGGCACCACCCGAATTTAAAGCTCCGCCATATTTTGAAAAAGCCATCCCTGCAATATCTAAATGAGCCCAAGGAGTTTTATTGATTATAAATCTTTGCAAAAATTGAGCTGCTGTGGTTGATCCGGCTCCACCAACATAATTAATATTTTGAACATCTGCATTTTTAGAATTCATAAGTTTATCATAGTTTTTATGTAATGGCATCCTCCATACTTTTTCTTCAACCATTTCTCCTGCTTCAAATATCTGCCTTGATAATTTGTCATCATTAGAAAAAAGTCCAGCGTATTCAGACCCTAAAGAAACAATTATAGCTCCTGTCAAAGTAGCTAAATCTATAATAAATTTTGGTTTATATTTCTTTTCCGTAAAAGTTAAAGCATCCGCTAAAACTAATCTTCCCTCTGCATCAGTATTTAAAACTTCAATTGTTTTTCCACTATATGATTTTACAATATCTCCAGGTCGTTGAGCATTCCCGCTGACCATATTTTCCACAAGACCTACAACTCCTACGGCATTAATCTTTGCTTTTCTAAGCGCAAGACTTTTCATTAACCCAACTACAGCTGCAGATCCAGCCATATCGTAAGTCATATCTTCCATAAATTTTGCTGGCTTTAAAGAATATCCTCCAGTGTCAAAACAAACGCCTTTTCCAACAAAAGCTAAAGGTTTAGAATTATTTTTCGCTCCGTTCCACTCCATTGTTACTAGGTATGATCCTCTTACACTACCTTGTCCGACTCCTAGTAAAGCATACATGCCAAGTTTTTTTAATTTTTTTTCATCATAAATATTTACCTTTAAGCCATCTTTCTTAAGAGAAATTATTCTTTTAGCGTATTCATCTGGATGTAGCACATTTCCGGGTTCTGAAACTAAATCTCTCGCAAAAAATGTACCCTCCTCTAAAGCCTTAAATTTTAATTGTGTTTTGATAGATGGTTTATTTTTGTTACCTATTACATTTATGGATATAACTTTTTTTTCTCTTTTACTTTTATATTTTTTAAATTCATACGACTTTAATTTTAACCCATGGAGAAAATAAGATACTAGGTTTTCATATTTATAATCTATACTATCTGAAATTAGAAAATATTCAGAACTTTTATTATTAATTTTTTTATAAAATTCTGCACCTAAATTTTCAATATCGGAATTTTTTAATTTGTCTTTAATCAATACAAGAATAATTTTTTTTTTCGAACTTAATTCAAAAATAAAGATACTTTTTTTTAAATCACTAGACTTAAACAAATCACTTATATATGAAAATTCATTGTCTGATATGTACTTTTTTATTCCATTTATATTAGCCTTATCATTTGAGAAAAAAACTAAATTTGAATTCGAGTTGTTAAATTTTTTATTTGAGTAGTTAATTTTAACTGACATATTTTATAAATAGTATTTGATAGATTTCAGAGCTATATAAGTCCAAATATGCTAAATTTCAACGGAAAACTGGACATAGTTAAACCATAGATTGAAATTTGTTTTATGTTGCTTTATTTATATAGCTTAAATTGCAATGCTACAAAACAAAATTTATCAAAACTTTTTAATAGAAATATTTAAAACCTTTTTTATTATTTTATTTGGTTTATCGATTATAGCTTTGACTGTAAGAGCTGTAAATTTTTTGGACTTAATAGTAGATAATGGTTATCCGGTATTAACTTATTTTCAATACTCTATATTAAATTTATTCGGTATTGCACCCAAATTTATTCCGTTAGCTTTTCTGATATCACTAACAATATTTATTCTTAAGCATACTGAAGATAGTGAATTTATAATTCTTTGGACGTCCGGAGTTAAAAAAATTAAAATAGTTAATTTATTTTTGATTTCCTCAGTAGTAGCGCTAATTTTTTATATTTCACTATCAACTTTTTTTACACCTTTAGCTCTAAATAAGTCTCGTCAATTATTAAGTGAGGATCAATTAAATTCTTTTTTGCCTACAGTAAAATCTCAACAATTTAGCGATTCTTTTAAAGGTTTTACCTTTATTGTAGAAAAAAAATTTAAGAATGAAGTTGAGAATATATTTTTGCACGATACAGGCGGAAATTTAAAAAATTTGTCTTCCAATGTCTCGAATATATCTAGTACTTCTATAATTGCAGAAAAAGGATTAATTGATGAAAGGAAAATGATATTATTCAATGGACAAATTATTTCATCTAAAAAAGATAAAGATAATAAGAATGAAATCATTAAGTTTGAACAATTAAATATTGATTTGAAAAATCTGGCAACCACCACAATAAAAGAACCGAAGATACAAGAAACTTCTACTATTGCTCTATTAAGTTGCTTTACATCTTCAAAATCAAAAAAAAGTATTTGTCGAGATGAAGCGAGAAAAGAGGTTTATCCTACATTGATTAGACGTATGATTTTACCTATGTATATTCCATTAGTTGCATTACTTTGCTCTTTCTTGCTATTAAAAAATAGAAAATTTTTTCTAAGTAAGTTTACTATATTTATTTATTGTTTTTTCACTCTAGTGCTAACAGAAATACTAATTAGATATACAGGTATAAATAGTTTGTTAAGATCTGCTTATATATTTTCACCTTTATTGCTGGTTTTTGTATTCTATTTTTTATTATCTTATAAATTCACAAAGGAAATAAAAAAGTATGAATAAGATTGTTTTAAATTACTTGTTAAAAAACTTTTTAAAAACCTTATTTATTGTAATAGGTATAATTTATTGTTTTGGTTTAATTTTGAATTTATTTGAAGAAATAGAGTTTTTTAAAAATCTAAATGTCGGGTTTCTTACTCCATTAATTTTAACAAGCATTTTTATTCCTAGTATGATAACCAAATTGCTCCCTTTTATAATTTTTATATCAAGTATGCTATTTATGTTAAAAATTAGAAATAATAAAGATCTTCTCACTCTTAAAGTTTACGGTTATTCGAATATAAAAATATTTTTTATTCTTGCAATAACTTCTTTTATATTTGGTTGGATAGTATTATTTGTTGCAACTCCAATAACGTCTTCAATGGTAAAATACTACGAAAAAACAAAATCTCAATTTGCTAGAGATATTGATCATTTAGTAACTTTTAATAAAAATGGATTGTGGATTAAGGAAAATATTAAAAACGGTAGTAGAATTATAACTGCTTCAAAACCTAAAGATTTTGAACTAATTGACGTAACAATTTTTCATTTAAACAAAAATTATAATTTAATTGAAAAAATAACCTCTAAAAATGTAAATATAAAATCTAAAAAATGGGTTTTAAAAGACGTCACAATTTCAACTCAAAATGAAGGCCTTTTTGAAAATAAAAAAATAGATAACTACGAAATAGTATCAATATATGACCATGAAAAAATAATAAGCTTATTTAAAAATTTTGACACTATGTCTTTTTTAGACCTAGTTATTGATTATAATGAACTTTTAAACACAGGTTATAACAAAAGGTTTTTAAATCAAAGTTTACACTCGCTTTTATCACTACCTTTTTTTTTATTTTTAATGACTGCGCTTGCGGCTATTTTAACTCTTAATACCTTAAAAAAGTCAGATAATTTTAGATTTATTGTTTTAGGTATTATAATAAGTGTTTTAATTTATTATTTCAAAGATCTGTCATTAGCTTTGGGTCAAACAGACAGAATTCCTTTAATTTTGGCTATATGGTCTCCAGTTATAGCATTAAGTTTTTTTACTTTTATTGGAGTATTACAAATTAATGAAAAATAAATTTTTAATAAATATCTTAATATTCTTTTTTTATACTAACCTATTACTGGCTCAAGATGTCTTGATTGAAGCAAAAAATATAACATTAGATAAGAATGGTGAAATTTCAATTTTTGAAAATGATGTTGTAGTTAAAACAGAGGGTAAAATAATCGAGAGCGATTATGTAGAGTATGATAAGAAAAATGGTATATTGAAGATTGAAAAAAATGTAAAAGCAAAAGATATAAATAATAATATTATTGAAACTGAGTCTGCTGAATATAATGAAAATTTAAAGATATTTAAAAGTTTAGGTCCAACAACGATTACAACAAGTGAAAAATATTTTTTACAAGGCAAAAATATAATTGCTTACACCGCAGATAAAATAATCGAGTCTAAGGATGATGCTGTTATAACTGATGAAGATAAAAACAAAATATATTTACAAAATTTTAAATATAATTCCAATCAAAACATATTTAAATCAGTAGGTTTAATTAAAATAGAAGATAATACTGATAATTCTTACCAATTCTCTCAAATATATATTGATACCAAAAGAAAAGAAATTTTAGGAACAGATATTAAAGCTTTTATAAATGATCCAAACTTTAAAATTAATAAAGATAATAAACCACGTATCTTTGCTAATACTTTAAAGATAAATAATAATCAAAACATGTTTGATAAAAGTGTCTTTACTGTTTGTGATTATAGAGATAATGACAAATGTCCGCCATGGACAATTCAAGCTTCTAAAATACTACATGATAGAAACAAAAAAACAATTTTTTATGATAATGCAATAATTAAAATTTTTGATTTTCCAATATTCTATATTCCCAGGTTATCTCACCCTGACCCTACGGTTGATAGAAGATCTGGTTTTTTAGTACCAACTTTGTCAGATTCCAAAAATTTAGGTTCAGGAATATCTTTGCCCTACTTTTGGGCGATCGACAAAGATAAAAACTTTACGCTTACAAGTAAATTTTATGCTTCTGAGAATCCAATTTTCTTAGGAGAATATAATCAAGCCTTCAAAAATTCTAATTTTCTTTTAGATTTTGGTTACACTGAAGGATATAAAAAGCAAACTGTAAAGAAGACTGCAGGTGAAAAATCTCACATTTTTTCAAAATTTGTAAAAAACTTTTACAACGATGATGAGTCAGAAAGCACATTGAGTATATCTTTTCAAGACGTTTCCAACGATAAATATTTAAAGCTGTACAAGATTAAATCAAATTTAGTTGATTATGAAACTAATAATTTAGAAAGCTATTTAGATTTTACTCATCAAAATGATGTGAGTTTCCTCGGTATCAATGCAAGTATATATGAAACTTTGAATGATGATTATAATGACAAGTATGAGTATGTACTACCTGAGATAACTTTTGATAGAAATTTAGTAAGCAATGAAAGTGTAGGTAATTTAGATTTACAATCTAATTTTAAAACTCACTTATATGATACAAATAAATTAACAAATATTTTTGTTAATGATTTAACTTGGAATTTTAAAGAAATTTACCATGAATCTGGATTTGAAAGTAAATTATTGGCTAATATTAAAAATATTAATTATGAAGCTAAAAACGTAGATAATTTTAAAAAAGACTTCACTAGTGATTTTTACAGTGCATTTGGTTATTTAGCTGAATTAGAACTTGAAAAAAAGAGTACTTATACTGAGCATTTTTTAACTCCTAAATTTCTTTTTAGGTACGCGCCTGGAAAAATGAGAACGCAAAGATCCGATGGATATAAATTAGATCCAATTAGTGCATTTAGTATGGATAGACTGCAAGTATTTAATAATTTTGAGACAGGAACCAGCGGTACACTAGGTTTTGATTATGAATTAAGAAAAAATGACATAAAAAAAATAGATTTTTCATTAGCGCAAATAATAAATCAAAAAAATAACGATAAAATGCCATCTAAAACTAGTTTAGACAATAAACTTTCTGATTTAGTTGGCTCAGTAAATTACAATACTAACAATAAATTTGAATTAAATTACAATTTTTCAATTGATCATAATTATAGCGATTTTAACTATAATGAAATAGGCACAAGCTTAGCACTTGATCCAATAAAAATTGATTTTGATTATTTAGAAGAAAACAAGCATATAGGTGATAAGCAATATCTTAAAACAAAAATAAATTTTGAAAATGGTCGAAATTCGATGTTTTCAATTGAAAATAAAAGAAATTTAGTAACTGACTCATCAGAATTTTATAATTTAAGTTACGAATATTTCAATGATTGTTTAAGAGCTGGAGTAGTATATAGAAGAGAATTTTATACTGATTCCGAATTAGAATCAGAAAATTCTTTAATGTTTAAAATAACACTGACTCCTTTTGGAAATATAAACTCCCCATCATTTAATCAATGAGATTTTTATATACTTTAATATTATTTATTATAATTAATTTATTAATAAATAAGCCTTTGTTAGCAAAACTTGAGAACAATATTGTTTTAAAGGTAGAAAATGAAATTATTACTAAGTACGAAATAAAAAATAAAATTTTGAGCTCTTTAATACTTTCTGGATTAGAAATCAATCAAGAAAACATAGATCGTTATAAAAAACCAACAGTAGATAATTTAATTCAGCTTAAATTAATGAAAATAGAGTTATCAAAATACGATTTAAAAGACAGACCTGATAAACTAAATTCTTATTTAAATACTTTATCTTCAAACAATATCGAAGCATTAAAAAAAAAGTTTTTAAATAATAAATTAGATTATAATTTGTTTTTAGAAGAGGTTAAAACTAAATTACAATGGCAGGATCTGATATACTTAATATATTCTAAAAAAATAGAATTAGATGAAAAAACTATTGATCTTGAATTAGAAGAGGTAATCAAAAACAAATCTAAAATTAATCAATATAAACTCTCAGAAATTGAAATACTTTTAAATAATGATGAAACTGATATAAAAAATATAAAAGATATTTCTGAACAAATAAATAAAGATGGATTTGAAGCTGTTGCAATTAAATTTAGTATATCAGAGTCTTCTAAAATAAAAGGAGATTTAGGATGGGTGAACGAAAATTTATTATCAAAACAAATTTATGGTATTGTAAGTAAAATGGAACCAGGTGAAATTACGCAACCAATAAGACAACAAAGCAGTGTTTTATTTTTAAAACTGAATGATAAGAGATCTGCAATAGTAGAAAAATTAGATAAGGTAAAATTAAGAAAAGACTTAGTTGTGCAGAAGAAAAATGAATTATTTAATTTATATTCTAGAAGCCATTTGTCTAAATTGAAAAATACAAGTCTTATTGAATATAAATGAAGAAAAAAATTCTAATAATTGGTGGTGATCCAAGAAGTATTAATTCAGAAATTATTTATAAAAGTTGGAAAAAAAGCAATATTGCAACTAAAAAAAAAATATATGTGATTACTAATTACGATCTATTTAAAAAACAATTACTAAAATTAGGGTACCCTTCAAAAATATTTAGAGTTAAAAATCTTGAAAAAGACTTTACTACAAACAATTTGAAAGTAATTGATTTACCAATTAAATTTAAAGATCCTTTTAAAATTGGAGATAAAATTACATCAGAATTTGTTTCTAAATCTCTAAATTATGCTCATAGTGCAGCGCTAAGAAAGGATATTAAAGGCATTATAAATTGTGCTATCGATAAAACCTTATTAAATAAAAACAACACTGGTGTTACGGAATATCTTGCTTCAAAATGTAAGGTCAAAAATAACTCTGAGGCTATGATGATAAGTAATATCAAATTTTCTGTGGTTCCAATAACAACTCATGTAGATTTAAAAAAAGTTTCACGAGAAATTAGTAAAAAAAAGATTATTAGTAAGGTTAAAACAATTGATTTATTTTTTAAAAGAGTCTTTAAAAAAAAACCAAAAATTGCAATTCTTGGATTAAATCCGCATAATTCCGAAATGAAAAAAAATTCTGAGGAGAATAAAATTATATTACCGTCTGTCAAACAATTAAAAAAAAGAAATAGAATCAATTGTAGTGGACCTTATGTATCAGATACAATGTTTGTGAAAAATTACAAAAATTTTGATGTTGTAGTCGGAATGTTCCATGATCAAGTATTAATACCATTTAAGACTTTATATAAATTTGATGCTATGAATATAACTTTAGGATTAAAATATTTAAGAGTTTCCCCTGATCATGGAACAGCAGTAAATTTAATCGGCAAAAATAAAGCAGATGCTACAAGTTTAATAAAATGTATTAAATTTATTAATAAGTTCGGAAAATGATTTATACCAAAAAGTCTTTAGGTCAAAACTTTTTAATAGATGATAATATTAAAAGAAAAATAATAAATTTAGTTGATATTGAAAATAGAAATATTATTGAAATAGGTGCAGGTAAAGGGTCGCTGACCGATGAGATTTTAAAAAATAATCCCAAATCACTTTTGATTATAGAAAAGGATCGGCTTTTAGCTCAGTTTCTTAAAAAAAAATATCAAAAATTAGATTTCATCGAAACGCATTGTGCAGACATTTTAAAGTTTAAATTAGAGAGAAAAGTGAAGAGAGATAGTATTATTTTAGGTAACTTGCCGTATAATATTTCCTCTCAAATCCTCGTAAAAATTTTAAAATTTAGGATTTGGCCGCCAAAATTTTCTGATTTAGTTTTTATGTTCCAGAAAGAATTAGGTGAAAAAATATTAGGCAAGTTTCCCTCTAAAAATTATAGCCGAATGTCAATATTATCTGGTTATAGATTAAACATTTTTTCAAAATTTTTAGTTTCGCCAAATTGTTTTTTTCCAAAACCTAAAGTTGATTCTATCGTAATTCATTTTAAGCCTATTAAAAAAAATAACTATAAAATTAAAAATATAAATAACCTTGAAAAAGTTACTAGTGTCATTTTTTCTAATAAAAGAAAAATGATCAATAAGAGTATTAAAAAGATAATAAGTATTGATAAGATCAAAAAAATATCTAATTTAAACTTAAAATTAAGACCTGAGAAATTGAGTCCGGAAATATACTATGAAATTACTAAGATATTTGAAACTCAGTAGTAAAGTTTTTTTTGTGAGAAAGGATTATATTTTCTATTTGCTTAAAACATACCTCTAAATTCTTATTAATTAAAACATAATCATAATCGCTCCAGTGCTTGATATCTTCCTCAAATGCGTTAAATCTTTTTTCTATTTCCTCTGGAGAATTTTGGTTTCTTTTTATCAATCTATTTTTTAATTCCTCTTTGTTGTCAGTAATTAAGTAAATTTTTATCAGATTTAAATTTTTGAATTTTGATAATTGTTTAGTACCCTGCCAATCTATATCAAAAATTAAATCATTATTTTTTAACATTTCATCAACATTTTTTTTTAGGGTTCCATAAAAGTTCTCAAATATTTTTGCATACTCGTAGAACTGATTTTCTCGAATTAGTTCTTTAAATTTTTCATGCGAAATGAAATAATAGTCAACTCCATCCACTTCATTAGATCTTGGTGTTCTTGTGGTGTGAGAAACTGATATTTTAAAAGAGCTGTATTTTTGTTGGATTTTTTTCGTCAAAGTCGTTTTTCCAACACCAGACGGGGAGGATAGGATTACTAGTAAATTTTTTTCCTCTAAACTCATTATTTAAGGAAATTTTAATTTGATTTACTTTCAATAAATTTTATAGCATCGCCTACAGTTAAAATTTTCTCAGCTTCACTATCAGATATTTCAGATCCAAATTCTTCTTCGAAAGCCATTACTAATTCCACTGTATCCAAACTGTCAGCTCCTAAATCATCTATAAAACTTGCCTCTTCAGTAACTTTTTCTTCCTCTATACCTAGATGATCTGCAACAATTTTTTTTATCTTACTTTTTACTTCTTCTGACATGAATTCCTTCCATATGTTATATGATTTCTTCTTAGATCATTAATTAGAATTGTCAAGACATATACATTCCGCCATTAACATGTATAGTTTCACCATTTATGTAATTAGCCATATCAGACGCTAAAAAAGCTACACAATTAGAAACATCATCTCCGGTGCCTAGATTTCCAGAAGGTATTTTACTAATCAAATTTTTCTTGAATTCATCACTAATTTTATCTGTCATTTCTGTTTGTATAAACCCTGGCGATACACAATTAACGTTGATATTTTTTTTCGCATATTCAATTGCTAAACTTTTAGAAAAACCAATTATGCCAGACTTTGATGCTGAGTAATTAGCTTGCCCAAGATTTCCAGTATGTCCTACGATTGATGTAATGTTGACTATTTTACCAAATTTTTTTTTTAGCATTTTTTTAACAACGTGCTTACACATTAAAAAAGTTGAAGTTAAATTTATGTCTAATACTTTTTTCCAATTATCAGTGGTCAATCTTATAGAAAGATTATCAAGTGTTATGCCAGCGTTATTTACTAGAATATCTATTCCCTGGAGTTTTGTCTCTACATTATTAATGAATTCTTCAATTTTGTCATGATTGGATAAGTCGAATTTTTCGACGATAATTTCAGGAAAGTCTTGTTTTAAATTTTTTAATTTTGATTCGTTTGTACCTGTAGTAAAAACATTTGATCCTAGAGTAGTAAATTTTTTGATTAAAGAATTACCAATTCCGCCGGTTCCACCAGTAATTAGGACTTTTTTATTTTTTAAATCTATCATTTAGATTTTTAATATCAGTAATTGTGTTAATTGCAAAGTTATTACAGTTTTTTAAGGTTCTTTTTACCATACCAGATAAAACTTTTCCTGGTCCTATTTCAATAAAATTTTTTACACCATTTTTTGACATATAAATGAGACTTTCTCTCCATCTTACAGTCGAGCAAATTTGATCTATTAACAATTTTTTTATTTCATCAGGTTTTTTTTCCAAATTAGCATTAACATTATTTATAACGTCGAAAATTGGTTCTCGAAAGACCGTGTTGTTAATTTTTTCACTCATATTTTTTGCGGCTGGTTTCATTAGAGAACAATGAAATGGTGCGCTTACTTTTAAGGGAATAGATTTAATCTTTTTTTCACTTAGTGCTGATTGAAATGAATCTATAGATTTTTTATCTCCGCTTATAATTACTTGACCTTCAGCATTATCATTTGCAACTTCACAAACACCCTTCTGCCCTAAGTCATTTATGATATCTTTAATAATATTTATTTCTGTACCTAAAACAGCTAACATATTTCCTTCTCCAACAGGGACCGCTTCTTGCATTGATTTTCCTCTTTCATGCAATAGATATAACGCATCTTCAAAATTTAACGCTTTAGAACAGACTAAAGCACTATACTCACCTAGGGAATGACCAGCAAAATATTTACAAGTTTCTAAATTAAATTTAAATTCATCAACTAAAATTTTAAAAATTGCATAACTGACTGTAAGTATAGCTGGTTGTGTATTTTCAGTAAGTTGTAACTTATCTGCTGGACCTTCTAAAATTATTTTTGATAACGAAAAGTTTAATTTATCATCTGCTTGCTCAAATATATCTTTAACAGTATTAAAATTAGAATAGAACTCCGAACCCATGCCTACCAATTGCGAACCTTGACCTGGAAATAATAAAGCGTTCATTTTAACCAATTTTATTCAATAATTATTAGTATTGCTATAATTATTCATTATAGTATAACCCACTTTTTACAAACAATTAATTAAACTTATTTTGCTCATTTATTATGGCTTTTTACGAAAATACAATAATTGCTAAACAAGATTTAGCGGAAAAAGATTTAAAGAATATAACTGATAAATATAACAAGATTATAAATTCATCCTCTGGAAAAGTAGTTAAAATTGAGCATTGGGGATTGTTAAATTTAGCAAATAAAATAAAAAACTATAAAAAAGGATTTTATATACACTATAAATTTGAGGGCAATAATCAAACACTTATTGAGATTGAAAAAAAAATTAAAGTTGATCCTGTAATAATAAGATATCTTACCGTAAGATACAAAACTTTAGATACAAATAACGAGTTTTTTAAAAAAAAAGATATTAAATAATGAAAAGAAAAAATAAAAAATTTCAAAAAAGAGGATCAAGTTCGTTAAACAAACTAAGTTTATTTCAAAAAACAGACGGCAGATTTTCAAAAAGATGCCCATTGTCTATTAAAAATGCTCCTATAATTGATTATAAAAATGTAAGTTTGCTGAAAAAATATGTTTCGGAGAACGGTAAAATAATTTCATCTAAGATTACTTCTGTCTCTTTTAATAAGCAAAAAAAGTTAACTAGAGAGATTAAAAAAGCTAAAATATTAGGTCTTGTATAAATGGAATTAATTCTTTTAGAAAACATATTAAACCTTGGAAGTATAGGCGATAAAGTTAAAGTTAAAAACGGTTATGGTAGAAACTTCCTTTTAAAACAAGGAAAAGCTTTGAGGTATAATAAAGAAAATCAAGAATTCGTTGATAAAAAAAAGGTTGAATTAAACAAAAAAAATACAGAATTGAAAAACAAATATAAGGAAGTAGCAAAATTGATAAACAATAAAACTTTTTTATTTAATAAAGAAAGTAAAGAGAACGGAGATCTTTATGGATCAATTAAACCCAAAGAAATTACAAACTTGATTAAAGAAAAATCTAATGCTGATGTAAGCCCATCTCAAATAATTTTAAAAGATAATCTAAATAAAATAGGTACTTATAAAGCTTTAATAAATTTTCATTCTGAAGTTAAAGCGAATATTTCTATTAAGATTGATAAAATTCAATCAAAATAACTTTTCCACAGAGTTGAAGAAATAGTGCGTAACTTTTCACTTTAAAGGTTTACGCTTTAGCTTATTATCAAAGAGTGGAAGAAGTTAAACATAAGCAAAATCTTGAAACTAATAAACAACCTTCTAATATTGAAGCTGAACAAGCTTTAATAGGTTCGATTTTAGTAAATAATGATATCTTAGACGAAATATCCGTAATTGTAAGTTCTACAATGTTCTATGATCCAGCTCACATCAAGATTTTTGAGGTAATAGAAAGTCTTAATAACAAGGGAATGATAGCTAATCCAATTACATTAAAAAATTATTTTGAAAAAGATAATATGCTTCAAGACGTAGGTGGTACGGAGTATTTAGTAAAGCTTACCAGATTTTCATCGTCAACTAAACAGGCTATTGATTACGCTAAAATCATTCATGAAATGTATTTAAGAAGGGAACTTATTTTAATATCAGACAAATTATCTTCAGACTCAACAAACGCAAATGACCAAGACCAAAATGCTGAAAATATTATAGAGAGTACTGAAAAATCTCTTTTCGATCTAGCTGAAAGAGGAAGTTTTTCTCAATCATTTTTAAAATTCAATAAAGCTTTAGACCAAACAATCCAAATGGCTACACTAGCAATGCAAAATGATCAGGGTCTCGTCGGAGTACCAACAGGTCTTAGTGAATTAGATCAAAAATTAGGAGGCTTACATAAGTCAGACTTAATTATTCTAGCTGGCAGACCTTCAATGGGTAAAACAGCATTAGCAACAAATATAGCTTTTAATGCGGCTCAAAATATTTTGAGCCGTCAAGACAAATCTTCAGTTGCTTTTTTTTCTCTAGAAATGTCTTCAGAACAACTATCTACTAGAATATTATCTGAACAAGCAAAAATAAAATCAGATGATATTAGAAGGGGTAAAGTTACTGAAGAAGAAATAAACAGATATATTGAAACTTCAAGAAATATTTATAATCTTCCTTTGTACATTGATGAAACTCCTGCAATTACAATTGCAACTTTGAGCAATAGAGCTAGAAGAATAAAGAGACTATTTGGTTTAAGTTTAGTGGTGGTAGATTACATTCAATTAATGCGTTCTAGTTTAAGTAAAAATGAAGGTAGAGTTCAAGAAATTTCTGAAATAACTCAAGGATTAAAAGCTCTAGCAAAAGAACTATCCGTGCCGGTATTAGCCTTATCTCAGCTTTCGAGAGCTGTGGAGCAAAGAGATGATAAATTACCCCAATTATCTGATTTGAGAGAGTCTGGGTCTATTGAACAGGATGCAGATGTTGTGATGTTTGTATATAGAGAGTCTTATTATCTTGAGAGAAAACAACCAAAACTAGGTTCTATCGAACATGCTGAGTGGCAATCAAAAATGAATGATGTGAATGGTTTAGCAGATATTATTTTAGGCAAACAAAGACACGGTCCTACTGGAACAGTTAAAGTTGAGTTTGAAGGAATTTACACAAAATTCAAAGATTTAAGCAAAAATTAGGTATATTTTTTCTTTAGTTATAATTAATTTACGATATATCTCAAATATCTAAATGTTATCTTATATTTATAAAAAACTAATAGTTGACCTCTCTAAATTCACTCTATTCCTTTTACTTTTAGTTGTAATTTTTTCAGCTTACAACATAAAAAATTTTAATTTGGATGCTTCTTCAGATGCTTTGTTATTAGAAGGTGATAAAGATTTAAAATATTTAAGAGAAATTAATGAGAGATACGGATCTAAAGATTTTCTTGTTTTAACTTATACTCCAGTAGCTAGTTTTAAAGAAAAAGAAACAATTTTAAATCTTCAATTGCTCAAATCAAAAATTGAAAAATTAACATGGGTAGATAGTGTAATTACTGTAATTGATGTTCCTCTTCTAAAAAGCACGGACGAAGGTTTAATGGATAGATTAAAAAACTATAAAACCTTGGCTTATCCTGAAATTGATAGAGAAAGAGGTTTTGAGGAAATATTAAACAGTCCTATATACAAAAATTATGTAATCAGTGAAGATGGAAAGACGTCCGGGGTAGTAGTTTATTTGAAAAAAGATGAAAGATTAGCGGAATATATAAAAGTTAAAGACAAGTATTACAATCAATCTATTGATACCGGTTTAACAAAAGATGAAAAAAGAAATTACAAAAACTTTTTGAGAGAATATGAAGAATACAAAAATCTTTACAACTTAAGGAACCATCAAAATATTTCAGAAATAAGGGATGTAATTAACAAATACGGGGAAAATGCTAAAATTCATCTAGGAGGTATTCCGATGATTGCAGATGATATGATGAGTTTCATTAAAAGTGATATTATTGTATTTGGGATAGGTGTTTTTGTTTTCATAGTTTTTACACTTTGGTTAATATTTAAAGATATAAAATGGGTGATCATACCTTTGCTGGGTTGTTTAACTTCAGTAGTAATAATGATTGGTCTCTTAGGTTTAATAGGATGGAAGGTTACTGTTATATCGTCAAATTTTATTGCTCTTATGTTGATCCTAAACATGGCTATGAACATTCATATGACCGTGAGATACCTTCAACTAAAAAAAGAAGATTCAAATATTTCAAAAGAAGAAGCTATTTTTTTGACATGTAAAAGAATGGTTCTACCTATATTATACACTGCATTAACAACTATTTGTGCATTCCTATCTCTAATTTTTAGCAACATCAAACCAATTATAGATTTTGGTTGGATGATGACTTTAGGTTTGATTGTCTCTTTTTTTATTACATTTTTACTCCTGCCCTCTTTATTAAGTGCATTCTCACCTGAAAATGAAATTGATTTAAAAAATAACGAAAAATCATTCATTACATCTACATTGGGATCAGTAGCAAAAAGTAGTGGGTTTTTAGTGTTTGGATTTACAGCTTTGATCATAATTTTAAGTATTTCAGGAATTTTAAAGCTTCAGGTAGAGAATAGTTTTATTAATTATTTTGATAAGGAAACTGAAATTTACAAAGGTATGAAAAAAATAGATGATGATCTTGGCGGTACTACCCCATTGAACATAATACTAAAATTTCCATCAAAAAAATTATTACAAACAAATGATGATGAGTTTTCTGAATGGGATGAAGATTTAGAAAATGATGATGATAAATCAAAATATTGGTTTACTAGGGATAAAATGGATAAAATTTTGAAAGTTCATGACTACTTAGATTCATTGCCAGAAATAGGAAAAGTGCTATCGTTTGGATCAATTTTAAGAGTTGCTGAAGATCTAAATAAAAAAGAATTGCAAAGTCTAGAAATTGCAGTTTTATATAGTAAAATTCCAGATGAAATAAAAAAGGAAATTATATCTCCCTACATTTCTGTAAACAATGATGAAGCAAGAATTTCTGTTCGAGTAAGGGACTCTTTAAAAGATTTAAGGAGAGATGCGCTAATAAAAAAAATTAATAACGATCTTAAAACTAAATTGAATTTTAATGAAGAAGAATATAAGCTAACTGGAGTACTAATATTATTTAACAATTTACTTCAAAGCTTATTTAAATCTCAAATTTTAACACTTGGTATAGTTATGTTGGGGATATTTGCAATGTTTTTTATATTATTCAGAAATTTAGTGTTATCATTTATTGGCGTGGTTCCAAATTTTTTGGCAGCTTTCTTTATTCTTGGAATAATTGGTTTAATGAATATACCTTTAGATATGATGACAATAACAATTGCAGCTATAACAATAGGAATAGCTGTAGATAATAGTATTCATTACATTTACAGATTTAAAGAGGAGTTTGGAGAAATTAAAAATTATAATCAAACATTGGATAAATGTCATAAAACTGTAGGTGTCGCTATATTAAATACGTCTATTACAATAATTTTCGGTTTTTCAATCTTAGTATTATCAAATTTCATACCAACAATTTATTTTGGAGTTTTCACAGGTATAGCAATGCTTTTGGCTATGATTTCTGTGCTCACATTACTTCCCAAACTAATATTGATCTACAAACCTTTTGGAAATGAGACAAGAAGTGTTTAATGGATAAAAATATTTTTATTGACGTGTTTAAAGATATAAACTTGTTTGACGTTTTAGTTCTAATAATTTTAATTTACAGTATGATACAATGTTTTTTAAAAGGATTTTCATTAAGTTTGTTATCTTTCATGAAATGGATAGTATCTACTGTAGTAACAATAATATTGGTGCCAAAACTTCAGCCTACGATTAGTGATTATATTCAGTCAGAATTTATAAAGAATATTGGTTTAGGTATAGCAATTTTTATATTTACTCTATTTCTGACTACTTTAGTGGGAAAAGCTTTAGGTCGTGCAGTTACTTGGACTGGAGTAGGTTCAATAGACAAATCTTTTGGCTTGATATTTGGTATTTTTAAAGGGTACGTAATTTCTGTCTGTGTATTTTCAATATTAAATTGGTTTTATCCTTACAATAATTGGGGTATATCAGCTGAGGATGCTATCTCATTCAAAATTGTTAAAAAAGGCAGCGAAATGTTAGTAGAAGAATTTCCGTCTAGCAAAGAGTTAATTGATACGAAAGAAAAGATTGAAAACATATAAATTGGATAAATTAAAAGAAGAGTGTGGAATATTTGGCATATCTAATCATAATGATGCTTCTGCAATGGTTGCGCTTGGTTTACATGCTTTACAACACCGAGGGCAAGAGGGATGTGGGATTGTATCTTTTGATGGTAAAAATTTTCATTCAGAAAAAAGGCAAGGTTTGGTAGGTGATCATTTCACAAATCCTGATACATTAAATAAATTACCAGGAACTTTCGCTATTGGTCATAATAGATATTCAACAACTGGGGGGACTTCACTTAGAAACATACAACCTTTTTTTGCAGATTTACATACTGGAGGGGTTAGTATCGCTCATAATGGAAATTTAACTAATGCATTGCTATTAAGAGAGGCTTTAGTAAAAGAAGGTGCAATATTCAGAACTACCACTGATACTGAAACAATAGTTCAATTAATTGCTAAATCAAGAAGAGAAAAGTTTTTAGATAAACTTATAGATGCACTTTTTCAAATTCAAGGTGGATATTCATTAGTATTGATGACTAATAAAAAATTGGTGGGTGTGAGAGACCCCTATGGAATAAGACCATTAGTAATTGGAAAGTTGAAAAATTCTTACATTTTTGCGTCTGAAACTTGTGCCTTAGATATAGTTGGTGCAAGTTTTATTAGGGAAGTAGAAAATGGAGAAATTGTTATAATTGAGAATAATAATATAAAAAGTATTAAACCTTTCCCTAAACAAAAACCTAGACCTTGTGTTTTTGAATACATTTATTTTGCAAGACCGGATAGTTTAATAAATGGAAAATGTGCTTACGAATATAGAAAAAATCTTGGGTCTGAATTATCAAAAGAAACTGATTTAAATGCAGATTTGGTTGTCCCAGTGCCAGACTCTGGTGTTCCGGCAGCTTTAGGTTATGCTGAAACAGCAGGAAAAAAATTTGAACTAGGATTAATTAGAAATCATTATGTTGGTAGAACTTTTATTGAGCCAACACAAAGTATTAGAAGTTTAGGGGTAAAATTAAAATTAAGTGTTACTAAAACGCTTGTTAAAGATAAATCTATTATACTGATTGATGACTCTTTGGTCAGAGGTACCACTTGTCACAAAATCGTTAAAATGCTCTACGAGAGTGGTGCCAAAGAGGTACATGTTAGAATAGCTTGCCCTGAAATAAAATACCCTGATTTTTACGGAGTTGATATGCCTACTAAAGAAGAATTACTTGCACATCAAAAAAATAATGACGAAATGTGTAAATATATAAGCGCTAAAAGTTTGAAATTTTTAAGTTTACATGGTCTATACAAAGCTCTTAATGGAAATAAAAGAAATCCCAATTACCCTCAGTTTAGCGATCATTACTTTACCGGGGAATATCCAATTCGACCTGCAGATAATTTGCAAGGCCTTCAAATAAAACAATTATCTTTATTAAGCGGTAAATCTAACAACTAATTTAAAACGGCAATCTTGTTGTTTTGATCTGCGTATATTATTTTACCGTCAATAAATATTGGAAAAGTTCTCATTTTAGATGGGAGTTTTGCGATTCTTTGAATTTTACCATTAATATTTAATTGTAGTACGTAAGAGTTCTTTAGGAAAATTAGGATTCCACTGTTTATGATTGCCATACTTTGAAATTGGGCAATATTCTTTTTTGTTTCAAGAAAATTTGCGATTTTATTATTTATATCGTAGGAAAATAATATCTCACCGTTCTTTAAATTCATGGCAATTAGATAATAGTTTTTGGTGAGTAGAAAAAGATAATCATTATTTATTATTGGCTTAATTATAGAGGAAAAGTTTTTTTTATAAATGATTGCTCCATTATTTTTTTCAAGAACATAGGTAAAGTTAGATGATGATATTACTATTTTATTTTTATCTAAAACTACCTGATTTCCAAAAAATAAATTACTTGGATTTAATTCTAAGGATTGGTTTAGATTGATAAACCAACTTATTCTCTTGTTTCTGACTTCAATGGAATATAATGAACCGTAAGTATTTAGAAAATAAAGATTATTTTGACTAACTGATAAGTTATTAATGAAATCATTCTTAATTATAGTTTCCTCGGTAGGTATTAACTTTAAGTTGTCACCGCTCTTTTTATTAATAATGTAAAGACTATTATTTTGATTTGCAGCTAATATTTTATCATCAACAATTTTAAGATTTGACCTAAAAGGTATTTTAAAATTTTTAGCCCACAAAACTTTGTTACTAATGTAGTCGTATGCATATAAAAAACCAATATTATCAGAAACATAAATTATATTATTTTCTAAAATTAAATTTAAATTTTTACTAATTTTTTTATATTTATTTTTATAAAAATTGAATTTTTGAAGTATTTTTCCATTCTCTATTGAATAAATTATTATATTTCCTTTTATATCGCTAATAATCAAATTTTTATTTTCATATAAAAGATAATCGCTCAATTTATGTTTTGAAATTTTTTTACCTTTTTTTTGTAATTTAAAATTTTTATTATAACTAAAATTAGCTAGATTATTATTTTTATTAAAAAAAATATCTTCCCAATTATTATTTTTATTTGCATTTGTTAATTTAAATTTAAAATTTTCTTTTAATAATATTTCTTTATTAAATGTATTATTGCTAGTACTTAATGTTTTAAATTCGGCAAAGGATCCCTTTGAAATCTCTTTTTGTGATGGAGAATTTTCATTACGCCATATTCCAGTCTTGTTGTCAAAAGAGCATGATATAAATAAAGAGAAAATTAGTAATAAGAAAAAATTTTTTTTCATTTATTTTTCAAGAATATCTTTAGCCAAAATTTTAAAATTAGAATCTGATTTTGAAAGTTTTTTTAATATTTTATATCCTTCTTCTTTTTCTAAATTTTCAATTAAAAATAATGCTTTTTTTAAAATCAATAAATCTTTTTGATCTTTTGAAAGATTTATTTCTTCAATCAGTTCGAAATATTCTATTATCTTAGCCTTATCCTGGATCAAATCTTTTTCCAAAATCGTATTCAATGCTAAAACTGAATAAAATTTATTCTTACTAAGTATAATTTCCTCAAAAATTTTATGTGCATCGAGTTTTGTTTTATCTGATAATAATATTTGTGCCTGAATAAACCTTTCAGAAATTATCTCATTCTTTTTTTTTGTATGATTGTTATAAAAAATTATTGATAAAATTAATAAAAAAATAAATACAAAAAACAGGACGATTTTTAATTTATTTTTATTAGAAAATGAAATTAAATTTTCTTTGAAATTTGGTTTATTTTCTAAACTTTCGCTCATCTAAAGTAATTTTTTTTAGTTGGAAATTTGTTTATTTTAACTTCCTTAGTATATTTTTTTATAGCTTTTTCAATTGCTCTGTTCAAATGCATATATTTCTTCACAAACTTTGGGTAAAATCCACTTAAACCAAGCATGTCATCTGTCACAAGAATTTGTCCATCACAAAAATGCGAGGAACCAATGCCAATCGTTGGTATGCTAATTTGATTTGTTATTAATTTTGATGTTTTTGAAGTCACACATTCGAGAACTACTGAAAATGCGCCAGCTTTTTCTATTTCTATAGCTTCTTTCAAAAGTTTTTTTGAATCTTTTAATGTACCCCCTTCTACCTTAAATTTTTTACTAAATTGTGGTGTATAACCAATATGACCCATTACAGGAATTTTGGACTTTACCAATTCACGAATAATATTTGAGTTTTTTTTATTACTTTCAATTTTAACAGCATCACAACCCGTAACTTTTTTTAAAAGTTTTGCGTTCTTTTTTGCATCTTTCTTGTTTTTGTATGTTCCTTTCGGCATATCAACTACTAATAGTGATTTTTTTATTCCAAGTTTTACACTTTTAGAATGTTGTATCATGTTCATTAGGGAAATATTGTGTGTATTATCTAACCCATAAAGAACATTTGCCATAGAGTCACCCACCAAAATTATATCACAATACTTATCTAATATTTTTGCAATACTTTTCGAATAAGCTGTTAAGCATACAATTTTAGATTTATTTTTTTTTAATAAAATTTTTTTAATTTTTTTATTCATTTAATTACATTTTATTCAAGCTCTATTGTTCCTGGAGGCTTAGATGTTATATCATAAACAACCCTATTAATGCCTTTGACGTTATTAATAATTTTATTGGAAATTTTATCTAAAAAATTTTTTGGGAATGAAAAATAGTCAGCCGACATGCCATCCTCAGAAACAACAGCTCTTAAAAGACATGTGTATTCATAAGTTCTTGAGTCTCCCATAACACCAACAGTTTTTGACGGCAGTAAAGCTGCATATGCCTGCCAAATCTTATTATAAAGGTTGTTCTTTATTAATTCTTTAATATAAATATCATCTGCATTTTGAAGAATTCTTATTTTTTCTAAATTAACGTTTCCTAATATTCTTATGCCTAAGCCTGGTCCAGGAAACGGATGCCTTTGGCTTATACTTTTGATTAAGCCTAATGAATTTCCAAGTATTCTAACTTCATCTTTAAAAAATTCTTTTAGGGGTTCTAATAATTTTAAATTCATTTTTTTGGGTAGGCCCCCAACGTTATGGTGAGATTTAATTTTTGATGTTTTGCTTCCAGTTGAGGAGCGACTTTCTATTATATCAGGATAGAGTGTTCCTTGAGCAAGATATTTTACCCCCCGAACTTTCTTTGCCTCTCTCTCAAAAATTTTAACAAATAATCTACCAATAATCTTTCTTTTCTTTTCTGGGTCAGAAATATTTTTTAATTTTTTTACAAAAATTTTAGACGCATTAATTAATTTAACGTTTAATTTATACTTGTTCCTAAAAGTTTTATAAGTAAATTTAAATTCATTTTTCCTCATTAAACCTGTGTCTACCATGATACAAATAAGATTTTTCTTAATTGCTTTATTAATTAGTAATGCAACAACGCTACTATCTACACCCCCAGATAAAGCACATATCACTTTATCTTTTTTTACAATATTTTTGACATATTTTATTAATTTAGTTTTTCTAGAAATAACATTCCATTTTTTTTTAATTTTACAAATTGAAAATATGAAATTTTTGAATATCTCTTTTCCGTTGTCAGTATGAGTTACCTCTGGGTGAAATTGAACACCATAAATTTTTTTTTTTGTATTTTCTATTATTGTTAATTTTGAGTTTTTGGTAGACGCTATGATTGTAAAATTTTTAGGTAATTTTACAACTGCATCTTCGTGACTCATCCAGACAGCATTATTAATCTCAAAAAAATTTTTGGTTAATATAGAGTTTTTTTTCTTAAAAATAATTGCCCTCCCAAATTCACGTCTTTTTTTTGAAGATCTTATTTTACCTCCGTAAATTTTCGCTATTAATTGAAAGCCATAACAAATGCCTAAAATAGGTATTTTTGACGAAAAAATTTTTATTGGAATGCTTTGATATTTTCTTTTCGTCACTGTAGAGGGTCCTCCCGATAAAATAATTCCTTTGACTTGATTTAAATTTTCTAAATGTTTTATTTCCATTGGAGTGATTACATCACAATAAGCTCCCAAATCTCTTATTCTTCTTGCTATCAATTTTGTAACTTGTGATCCAAAATCAACGATTAATATCTTTTCCATGTTTGCTTGGAGATGCATTTATTTTTGAGATAAATTTTCGATTTCTTTTTGAAGTTTCTTACTCTTATCACAAAATTTATTACAAAGCTTTAATAACTTAGTATTGAGTTCTTTACTTTTTTTATAATCGGACTCATTTAATTTTAATTTAGCTAAAAAATAAATTGCTTCCTCGTTTTCAGGGTTTAATAAAATTACTGTTTTTAAATTTTGTTCTTCTAAATCCTTATTTTTTAAATTTTTAAAGATTTTTGATAAATATAAATAAGACATCTCACTTTTTGGATTAAATACTATATCTTGTTCAAATTTAAACTTTGCTTTTTCAAATTTTTTGTTTTTAAAAAAATTTAATCCTTCTTCAAAGAAATTTGTATTTGATAACGAAGGACTCGTTAAAACAAAAAAACATATTACAATTTTGAGTAATTTTATTTTCATAATTTGTAGTTTATTGTCTTTTGTGTTATTTCGACACTATGAACCATACTTTCGTAAAATCCAGCTTTAGTAATTTTGATAAATTTAGCGTTTTTTTCAATTTGACTGAGATTTTTTGCTCCAATATAACCCATTGATGATCTAAGACCTCCCTCTAACTGGTAAATAATTTTAGAGACGCTGCCCTTAAATTCTACTCTACCCTCAACGCCTTCGGGCACAAACTTAGATTTATCTTTAAAATTTTTTTGAAAATACCTATTAGCCGAACCTGAGGACATTGCACCAATCGATCCCATGCCTCTATACTGTTTGTAGAGTTTTCCTTTAATCTTAAATTTCTTACCTGGACTTTCATTTGTACCTGCAAATATTGATCCCATCATGATAGCATCAGCTCCAGCTGCCAATGCTTTAGCTATGTCACCTGAAAATTTTATACCTCCGTCAGAAATAATTTTTACTCTTTTATTCTTCAAAGCCTTTTTAACTTCCATAATTGCAGATATCTGAGGTACTCCAATACCCGATACCATTCTAGTAGTGCAAATTGATCCAGGACCGATACCTACTTTAATAATATCAGCTCCAGAGTTATATAATTTTTTAGCTGCTAAAGCTGTAGCAATATTTCCTACACAAATAGGGGTTTTTCCTTTTATCTTTTTTATTTTATCTAAAGTTCTGAGAACCTTTTCACTGTGGCCGTGCGCAGTATCTATAACTATAAGATCACATCCGTTATGGATTAATGATTTAGCTCTTTCTAAATCATTACCACTGGTGCCCACCGCAGCCCCAACAATTAATTTTTTTCTTTTTACTTTAATTATTTCTCTTACTTGGTCTTTAATAATCAAATTTCTATGTATGACACCGATGCCTCCAGCCAAAGCAATAGCTGTAGCCATTTTAGATTCTGTGACTGTATCCATAGCTGAAGATAAGAATGGAACACGTAATCTTATTTTGTTTGTAAAATTTAAAGATATATCTGTCTCAGACGGCAAAATGCTAGAGTACTGAGGCAATAGTAAAACATCGTCAAAAGTGAGTGCTTCTTTAATTGTTCCCATAGAAACTTATATACAATTATTAAAATTTATAAAGTCTTTAAAAATTTACAATGTAAATAAGTTTCTTTGGATTCGTCTTTACTTGACTTTGGTTTAAAAAAATTAACATTTTTAAATGTAGATTTGGCTAAATCTTTAACCTCAATAAAATCAGTGCCCATAAACACTTTGGAGACCAAAACACCTTTAGGTTTAAGTATTTCAGTGCAAAAGTTAATAATGTTAGCGCATAATTGATTAGTTCTGATTGAGTCTAGAGACTTATTCCCAGTTGTATCAGCGGCCATATCTGAGATAATTACATCAATTTTATCGTTAAAAAAATTGATAACTTGTTTTTTTGATTCTTTTTGAAAAATATCACATTTTAAAAAAACTACGTTTTGGATTGGTTCCATATCTTTTACGTCTACAGATAGAGTTTTTCCACCCATATTAATTTTGCTTGCTACTTGAGACCAACCACCTGGACATGCGCCTAAATCTAGTAAATTTATTTTTTTTTTTATAAATTTAAATTTATCGTTTAGTTCAATAAGTTTAAATGAAGCTCTTGACCTATAGCCCAAAATTTTAGACTTCTTGAAAAAAGGATCGTTATTTTGTTTTACTTTCCAAAAATTGCTTTTTTTTGTTTTTTTTGACTTTTTCATTACAAAATATCTTCATGATCTTCTATAGATATTTTTTCTGAGAATTTTTTCTGTTGTTTTTTATAAACAAAAATGCTTATAGGGATCGAAATTATGTAGGCGAAACTAAAGATCAATAGTGTTTCAAAAGTAAAAAAAAGTAATGCGATAAAAAGTATACCAATTAAGAGTAATAAAAAAACAGTCGCTTTAGGTGAAATAGTAATTTTTTTCAATGACAAGGTAGGTATTTTGCTAACTAAAAGTAATGCAACAAAAACAGTTAAAAAAGGTGTGAAAATTTTGAAATCAAAATTTAATCTTAAATCAGCCAAGTCATATATCAATGGTGTTAAGATTAAAAGGCCTCCAACTGGAGATGGTATGCCCTCAAAAAAATTATTTTTCCATTCATTCTGATTATCAGTTTTTGTCAAATTAAATCTTGCTAATCTTAATACACAACAAACTGAGAAAATTAAAGCTATAGCCCATCCTAGCTTTCCGTATTTATTTAGTTCCCAAAAATATAATACTAATACTGGAGCAATTCCAAAGCTTACAAAATCAGTGAGGGAGTCTAATTCTTTTCCGAAATCTGAGGTTCCTTTAATCAGTCTAGCTATTCTACCATCTAAAGCGTCTAATATAGCAGCAAGCAAAATTAATGTAACTGCTAAACTATAATTGCCGTCTATAGAAAATTTAATTGAACTTATACCAAGACAAACTCCACCAAGAGTTATTATGTTAGGTAAAAGATATCTAGTTTTTTTGGAAGATACTAATTTAAATTTTTTGTTTGTTTCCATTATGTCGAGGCAATTAAACTTTCTCCAGCCGTTACTCTCTGCCCAAGTTTTGCTAGAACTTTTTTATTTTTAAAATATAAGTCTACTCTACTTCCGAATCTTATCATGCCTATTCTACTACCTTGCTTCAGCTCTTGTTTTTGCTCAACATCACAAACTATTCTTCTTGCTATTAGCCCTGCAATCTGAACAATTATTATTTCTTCACTATTTTGTTTAGTTTTTATCTTGAAATAATTTCTTTCGTTTTCTTCACTGGCTTTATCTAATGAAGCATTAACAAACTTTCCAGGTTTATAATAAATTTCTTCAATGACTCCGCTTGTAGGAGATCTATTAACATGGCAATCAAACACATTCATAAAAATGCTCACTTTTGTAAACGTGATATTTTCTAAGCGAAGTTCTTCTGGTCCTGATCTTTCAGATATGTCAATAATTAAGCCATCAGCCGGACTCACTAGATAATCATCGTTATCTATTGAGTATCTTTCAGGGTCTCTAAAAAAATAATAAACCCAAACAGTTATTAAAATCAATATTGAACCTAAAAACTTTGAAAAAAACAGGACTACGAAAGTAATTAGAATTGAAATTGCCAAAAATTTGTAGCCTTCTTTATGGATTTTAGGAAATATAGTATTAAACATAATTTTAAGTTTGCTA
>MDTD01201776.1_pt1 | contig 35069 bp, 22 predicted proteins | sample 811221 | NCBI WGS metagenome assembly MDTD01 (sample SAMN05326646, study PRJNA326480) | marine metagenome | isolation source: seawater | place: Pacific Ocean: South West | collected 2011
CGAGTTTAATATATATTAAATACGGCGTATGCGAACGATAAAAAGTTACTTCAGCATGAGATTTAGCCACGCCCCGGAATGGTTCGGAGGAATGATGCCTTGAATAGATAGTGTACTATGCAATTGTATTAAAACGTGTTTTTTGTATATTTGAAATGAGTTTAATATATATTAAATACGACGTATGCGAACGATAAAAAGTTACTTCAGCATGAGATTTAGCCACGCCCAAACAGTGGGATGGCGCGCGCGATTCAGACTTTTCCCCAAAACGTGTCCCGTCGCGCGACGCGCCTCGTGACGCGCGTCGCGACCGTACACATCGTGTAGTACCATCATTTTACATGGTCTCGCCGAGTTTCGTCTGAAACGGACGCACGTGTCGTCGACGCGAACCACACGATGTGCATCGGGCGGACATAGAGGATGGCGCGAAAACGCAAGTCGGGGGTCACCGCTCGTCAGGACAGTAAGGCGCGCGATGTGAAGGATGATCGAGACTCGGACGAGCCGATCGCGCTACGAGAGGATGCGGAGGAGTGCGACGAAGGCGCCCGTGCCGCTGACCTCGACGAACACGCGCTGATGCGAGAGGAACTTGCGCAACTGAGACGCGCATTGGAGAAAAGGGAGAGCGACTCATCTTACTCTACTCGCACGTGCGTGCGCTCCTCTACTGTACCTTACTGTACACAATAACACGCACGCTTGACTCAATCACGTAATGTTTATATGCACACGCCCGCTTTACACGCCGTTCTTTCCCAGCGCGTCGTCGCACGCGCATCCCCTCTCGAGTCGCACTCTCCGTGTGCTCCTCCATGCATCAGCCTCGTCGCGCTCACGGAGTCGCCACTCATCCGTTTGCGACGAAACTTGGTGAAACGATCGGAAAAGAAGTTTCACGACGAACGCGTGCGGTTTGAGCGCGTTCGTCGCGCGCGTCGCGTCGCGGTGTGCGGTTTTCGAAAAAGTCTGATTCATCCCACTGTTTTAGTGGGATGGGAAAATGTCTGAAATTTTTAGTGGGATGAATCAGAAAACCCCTCTGTCGATTCGACGGTCGTTCGTTCGACACTTCGCGTCGTTCGATGCGCGTCGCGTCGTCACCGCGCGTCGCCGCGTTTCCCGTTCGCGCGAGACGGCGACGAACCGAACGCGCGCGCGTTCTCTCACGCGCCGCCGACTCGCACGACGCGGTCGTCGTCGTCCAGCCGTACGATTGCGTCGAGTACGTCGACGCCGCGACGGGTGAATCGAAAATCGCCGCCGTCGTCGGCGTATCTCCCGACGACGCGACGATCGTCCTTCGCGCGCTCGTGCGCAGCGAGAGCGAACCGCGCGCGTTTCTCTGCGTGGACGATGACGCGAACGACGTCGTCGCGTCGTCGCGGTGCGTCTCGCGCGTATTCGAGAGCGACTTTTCGCAGAGAAAGGCAGATCGACGAGACGATCCGCACGGCGAGCACGCGGTGGATTGTTGGACGGTGCGCGACGCGGTGATGTAATGAATGATACTAGTCTTCGGTAGCGGCGCGCGTCGTCGCGTTCGGCGCCGTTGCGCGACGTCGGCGGCGGCCCAAAGAGACTTTCCGCGCTGTTTGAGTTCCGCGCCGTCGACGCCGACGTCGCGAGTGCTGTCTAGATCGTTGACGATGTCCTCGTCTCTTCGCGAAGGGAAGACGCGTCGAACATCGCGCGTTTACACCACGAACGGCGGAGGCGTCGGTCTCGCGTTCACGACGTAAATCGCCCTAAACCCGCTCGTGTTCTTTCTTCGTTTTGCTTTTCCGTGTTGTTGTTCGTTTTGTCCTTCCAGCGACGACCCGAAAAAAGATATTTTCCTTTTCTCCAGACGACGACGACGACGTGCGAACGAAAGACGTGTCGGCGAACGACGGCGCGACGCGCACGATCGAGAGGGATGTGGACGACGCGCGCGATCGATGACGAGTTCGACGGCGCGCGATCGACGTCCGCGGGGCGAGAGCGGCGTCGGCGAGGCGAGAAACGCGGACGCGAGAGGCGGATGATGCGAGGGCGAATTGCGTTCCTCGCTGCGCTGACGTTGGCGCTGACGTTGGCGCCCGCGTGGGGATGGGCGAAGGGCGAGGACGATGCGACAGAAGGAAAGACAACGGACGACGAGAGCCCGATGGTAGAGGACGGCGTTCCCTTCGATGCGCCGAGTCAGTCTTTCGCTTCCAAAGAAGAGTTACGCGCGGCGCTCGAGAAAGAAGCGCGAGAGCGCGGGTTTGAAATCCCTGAAAACGTTTTCGAAATGTCGTCCGCCGAGGAGACGATGGCTTCGCTCGGTGTTTCGAGCGCGGGAAACGAGACGGGCGATCCCGGCATTTTCGACCACATTTACAAGGTGATATACATGACACAACTGAACGGGCGATGGATTCCAGGTTGTACAAGAAACGCGTGCGACACGTCCTGGGTGTCTACAGGTCGGTGCTCGAAAAACTGCGGCGGCGGCCTATTATATTACAAGTATCAGTGGAATTGTAACCCGTGGACGGAAAGCGTCCGCAACAAGTGCGGTACGGATGGGCATGAGGAGGCAAAAGCATCGAGAACGATAGATTTCGGTTTCGGTCACAGGCTGACTTTCCCCCTTCCACCGTGCAACACCCACACGTGTCCGACGTGTGATGGTTGGAGCGATTCGAGCTCGTGTTCTGTGTCGTGCGGCGGTGGTAAAAAGACGCAGACGTACAAGATCATCGCGAAAGGAAGCTGGAGAAACGGACTCGGTCACGACTGTGGACGCAATGCGGGTGATAAACGACAAGTAGACTGCAACACCCATCACTGCCCGATAAATTGCGTCGGCCGGTACGCAGACTTGGAACCGGGTTGCGATCAACCCGTGTGCGGCCCGGGCAAAAAGAAGCAAGAGTTTCGGATATCCACGCGAGCCGCTCACGGTGGCTCGTCGTGTCCTGTTAAGCACGGTACAAAACGTACGGTTGATTGCCAGGTCAGAAGGTGTGAGCGGCCGAAGCTCAGTGTCGGAAGTCCAACACCGATTGTTTCCATGGGAGCGAAGAATTTCGGTATCACAGTCACGCACAACCTCTGCGCGAATCCGAGCGACTGTTTTGCTGGTTCGAGCGATCCGTCTCGCGACGCGCCGATCAGGGATATTGAACGAGCCGTTCTAAAGTGCGACGCTACCGTCAGGCGTGATGGCGACAGCTGTAGCAGTTTCAACAATTTTCTTCCATGCAGACAGTGGTCGAACTTCGCTCCTGCACAGCTGCCTGTGACGGATGCAAGCGGTCGAGTAGTTCCTGGTGACTACGTCATCAAATACGCGTGCTGGATAGAATATGCCGGCGCTGAAGTGCCAGGCACTCGAGCCACGTCTGTAGCCAATCCGTCCGACGATTGGAAATTTGAGGTCAAACGCGCATGTGCAGATTTCATGCCTCAAGGTTCGAACAGTGAGAGTAACGTGGCGCGATATCTCCTACTCACGTCAGATGAATTCAACGGAGCGAACTGTAACGACGCCGTCAAGATACATCAAGCGAAAGAAAAAGTGTTTCGAAAGTATGACAATGCGCCAGAGGATGGCACGTTGTCATACGAAGAGCTCAAAGAAGCTTTGATGCGACAAAGTGCCGATACTTTCATACTTGAAAACTGGCGCTTGAGCGATGGAGATGTTCAAATACATCCTTCTCATATCATGAATCTGGACGTCACTCCGCTGAAGTGTGACGTTGGATCCCAGATCGCGTTTCAAAACTTCGTGTATCCACGGAAAAGTCGTGGTGGTGACGATCCAAGTGCGGACACGTGCAGGAGTGGCGCGCGCAATTTCGACGTCACGTGGGCGTTTAAAGCGGGAATCACTACCACCACTGGAGATTTCATGTGCGCATACATCGATGGCATACTTTACGACACATGGGAAACAACGAGAAGTAGCTCAAGCGTTCGTTCTAAAGTGGGCAACACGCACTACATGACGACCGCTTTGAAAGATATTCGTCCACCGTCTGGTTCCGTCCAAGATTCACAACCGACGCTCATCGCCCATTTCACCTTTGATGGCGACTTAGCGCAGCAGCTAAAGTCTTCTACGATTTTGGCTGCGGGACAGTCGCTTCTCCCAAGTCTAAAACCTCAAAATCAAGATCGTGTGATATCCACGTGTACCGGAGGTCTGGGGGGGTTGTGCCCTAAACAACTATCAAAGAATCCTTCGTCAAGTCAGAGGTACGGCTACGTGCTCGACGCCGAACCCTTCTCCGAACACTTTGCGATGAGTTCATGGATCTACACTCGTTGTCGAAGCCGGACGAGTCTAAAAGAGCAACAAGCCATCGCACATTTCAAGATCAGCGATGGTGGTGGAATTGCCGTTTATCTTTCCCCTAAATCTGACAATACGAGACGTCTTTCGGTGACAAACATGCTCGGCACGAACGCCATAGACGCCACTAATTTTGAAGACTCAAGCGGCACCATCAGTTGTGGGAAGTGGCATTATGTTGGTTTCGCGTACGACGATGAGGGAATCAAATTGTTTGTTGATCCCCAATCCAGCAGTGATTTCAAAACGAAGTCCAACTGGGTTCCCGTCGCATCCGAGTTCTTACGACAGGTCGATAGCCGAATCATTCTCGGCGCTGTCGACGTCGAGTTTGATGACGTTCGTCTGTACACCGGTCGCGTACCGGACGAAGTTTTCATGGATGCTGCTTCGTGTGGACATAAATCTGCGTGTCTTGGTCGTGCACGAGCCACTCCATCCGCACGAAGAGTAGTTTGCTTGACTGCAGACTTTCAGAGCGGTACACCAGCGATTTCGGATGTCTTCTGCACTGGATCCATGTACTATGACGGTTCGGCCATCGACTTGTGGGCCGATCTCGACAATTCTGGAGTGTTCTTTGCGTTCAGAGACACACACTGGGAGGAGACGTCCTTCGAAGTGCTTCGTAAAAAACATAAAAGTGATGAAGCGTTTGACGCCGTCATTCAATTTGACTCGGCTCTCGATAGCTGTGTCACGCGTTTCACCGCCATCACGTACATGGATCGCGAAGCAGGAGCGAAACCAAACCTCGAATGGAACTACAAGATTTTGACGAAGACAAACACTGGCACCGCTCTTTCTCCGGCACGTTACTTCAAATCGCCATGGATTGCGAGTCTATCGGGCTCCGTGTTTGCGGGTAAGACATCCGTGCCGGTTCCCGACATAAGGATTTGCGCTGATTTCAAATCCGTAAAAGAAGCCGAAGCCGATGAAATCCCAGTCTCTTCGAGTAATCTCGCAAACAACATGTGGGTTTCGCACTCGTTTGATGAAAGTCGCACCGTCGGTCAATCCGCTTTTGTCGTTACCGATGGTAATTTTGACGGTTCGACGGGGACCTCTCACGTCTTGGATGGAGAATTCTTGCGCGTGGATCTTCTGCGATGGAGCGCCATACAGACTGTGCAAACGTGCGCAAAAGGACGCGCGAAAACTGGCAAAATCCCAAAGATTCGCGCCTTTACCAGCGACGTGGATCCCTTGGATACCGGGAACCACGGGCACGAGTGCGAATACGACGAGTCTTTGGATAGACTCGAGGAAAATTACGAGTGTGTCTCCTTCAAGTGCGTTGGTTCGAACCGAACAATGTTCCACGGACAATACGTCACCGCGCAAGCAATCGCTGACGTGGAAATCACCGAAATTGTTGCGGATGGCTGGCCCTCCTCATGTAAGTTTTCCGCAATAACTGACGACGACGGCGCATACGAACTTCCGATGAGCGATCTGAGCGGCAAACTTCCTCTCAAAGCGCACGTGAGCGTCGGCGCGTATAAGGAAGAAGTGTTTCCGAAGACAAAAGTACAATTGCTCGATTCAAGAAATTCGTCGCAATCGGGAAGTGCTCCTGCATACGTTCTCCTCGTGTTGACGGAAAGGGCGCGTGCAAGCTCCCTCGGCGTTTCACCGCCTCGGGATGGTGCCGTGCCGGTGCCGGGCGCGATCGAATCTCCATTGACCGTCGAACTTCGGGAAGATGAGGAATCACAAGCTGATACTGCAGATATAGATGATTCCCACTCTCCCTACGGATTCTCTCCCGCCGATCCCGTGCACCACGGGAGACATCTCCTCGGTGCAAATTACAAGGGCTCTTATCTCTTGCTGTGCAGGTATTCAAGACAAGCCGAGTGCTCTGGTTCCTGGAGCAGCTCGAAATGTTCAAAGAAGTGCGGCGGTGGAACCTACACAAAAACGTGGAAGTCAACGTGTTATCCTCAATGGTATTGTAAGTACAAGCACGGAGACAAGCAAACGAATCTGGCGTGCAATACCGACGCGTGTGTGCACTGCCAAGGAGCGTGGAAGAATGTCGGTTCGTGTAGCCAAGGTTGCGGAGGCGGCGTCCAGAAGCAAGAATATATAATTTCAAAAAATGCGGGTTCCGGTGGTAACGCCTGTCCTCACAAAGACAAGGAAACTCGAAACATCGATTGCAACTCCCACAAGTGTGTTCACTGCACAGGTCGTTGGGTGAATCGGGGTGGTTGCAGCGCGGTGTGTGGGGGCGGCGACCAAAAACAAGTTTACAAAATCACACAGAACGCGGGTTCCGGCGGTAACAGTTGTCCCCAAAAAAATGGCAACGTGCGAGTTATATCTTGCAACACGCAAGCCTGCCCACCACCGCCATCGCCACCACCACCACCTCCTTCGCCACCACCTCCTTCGCCGCCGCCGCCTCCTCCTCCGTCTCCGCCGCCGCCGAGTCCGCCGCCGCCAAGTCCGCCGCCGCCGAGTCCGCCGCCGCCGAGTCCGCCGCCACCGATACATCGAATCGATATGGCAGACACAGACGACTCAGGAAATTTGACTAAGGAAGAGTTTATCGGTTACCTCGAGCAAGTATCTGGTTTTGAAGCGAACGGCCACGTCATCGTAAGCGATTCCCTCTGGGAGAAGTTTGACGTTGACGGCGATGGATATCTCAATAACGAAGAATTTACCACCGTGGCGCGCCGAATGGACGATGAAGAACTCGTTCTCGAGCAGTTACTCGTCTACCCTCCTCAGGATGCGAGCACGTACGAAGACTTCAAGATGATTCAGGAACAAGTCGGTCGACACGCGACGGCGCACAAGCGAATTTCGGCGAGCAGAAACGCGGCTGAAATGGGATTCTGCGAAGACACTCGCCATCTAACAATCACCGCGATGGGATATCATGGCACGTGGGGTGTGAATGGTAAGTTGAGCTCACACGTGTACGAGTTTTCTGAGCCGAACGACGAAGCACGATTCTACGCAACTTTCCAGACGTCGGAACACTGCAAAATGGTCCGAATCACCGTCAGGCGCGATGGTGCCACGAGTGCGTGTCAAGCGATTGCTGATGATGCCCGTTACATCACGGGTTTATGCCCGACGAAAGCCAAGGAATATGCAATTAAATGGCGCACTTTCAATTCGGCGCCTTTGGCTGTGACCACTTCACACTCAGGATATGGCATGCGCACCATCGACGTCGTCGGCAAAAATGGCAGAATCATCAGCGACGTGTGTGAAAATTTTGTTCTCGTGTATCAAGGTACACGCAATGTCCCGACGAGCTCCAACGCATGGAACGCCTGGTACGCGCGACTCTCGGATCCCACGAATAGGACCGTCGATCTGCTCTCGGAACCAGACGTGTCAAAGTGCCCGGGCGAACCCAGCAACGCCGTGTTCGGCGACACACGAGCGTGGTTCAAAAGCTCCATGGCCAGTCCCACGTGGAAGAGTGCCGTGGGCGATTTCAGAGCGCAGGTTGTCGCTGGATCCGTCGAAGTTATCGCAGAAGCTGGGCACGGCGCGACGAAGTCCGTCAACGCGCTTAGTGGAGACATCAACTCAGGAATCAACTTCGGCCCCATCTTGGACGCGCCAACGTGGACGCTGTGCACGTTGTCGAGATACGCGGGTTCGCATCGCCAGAAAATACTCGTCGGTGGCTCGGGCAACTTTTTTCACGGACACAGAGCAAATAGTCGCGGCGTGGCTTATTACGGTAAATGGGTCACGAACGACCAGTCTAAGGGTACTATCGACGACTGGCTCGTCATGTGTGGCACCAACAAAGGTCGGCGAGCGTACGCCGACGGCGTCAACGTCGCCACGGATGATCGACGTGGTAATTCAGGTCACAAACACTTGGGTATCAATATTCCGCCAAACGGTGGATTACATGAAGCACGTTCCGATTGGCGCGTAGCTGAGGTCATCACGTGGAGTCGCTCGCTCACAGGTGCTGAGATGAAGCGCGTGACCGAGTATCTCGAGTCCGCAGTTCTCGGCAGGTCGGGCGAGCTTGTGGATGGTTTCAACGAGATAAAACCAGTGAAAGTGCACGCGGCACCCTTCATCGCGAAACCACGTCATTTCATTCCCATGCTTGTGTCCAGACCCGGGACAAACTTACTCGCAATTCATCTGAGAGCGTCGGATATCCACACCCGGCGTGGCGAAGATGATTTGTTCAAGCGAGTCGCCAGACCTGAATTACAAGTTCGACTCGAAGCAACGCATCGATTGGCAGACGTTGTACACGTGTTTGACAAGGGTGAAAAGCGAAAGAATTCACCGGGTTCAAACGTTACAGAACCGGAAAGTGACACTTTGGGAACTGAATTTTCTCAATATGCACCGATGAAGACAACAGAACTCATCGTTCGTCACCGCGGCATTGGTGAGAAAGACTTCACGGACGACACTTCAGTCGTTGTCAAGGGAGCGGTCTTGTTCCCAAAAGACTGGACCGCGGGGTCGACGCGCTGCGGCTTGGAGAAGGCGACAATCTTGGTCGCAGAAAAAGGCATCGAAGGCGAGCCTGATGAATATCAAACCGACAGCCAAGGTTGGTTCGAGTTGGCCCTGACGCGAGGCAAATCTTTCCGCATCTCGGCAGTTTACCCGAAACACGAAATCTGTTACACAGGCAAGACGATAGGTGACGCCACGTTTGAGATCTCTTGCGACCAGAAGCCTACCTTCGCAGACCTTGATCACATTACCGACGATGACTACGTCTTCTTCACGGACACGACGAAAGGAAATATCGATCTGGGCATGTATCAAGGGGAGTGTGACGCAATCTACACCGGAGTCACGTTCAAGATCACGCCTGTGAATGGATGTCATCCACCTGTCTTTCGCACGAGCGAACAAATTGATACGTGGATGACGAATTTCGTCGGTTTGCCAACGTCTTTTGCAAACGACGAAAGTTTATTGCCCAATAATGCGCGAGTTTGGCCATTCGCAGCGATGGATTACTCAATTATGCTTCACGAAGGACCGAGCGTTGGAGGCGTGGGAGAATTAATCGACGAGAACAATCGCAAGACGTCAGACTACATCGACAAAGATGCGTGCGATACTGAAATGGGCGACGTGGTCACCTTCTTCCGAAATCGCGCGGGTCTTGAACGCCTCGCACTCATGCTCAACAATAACGACTGGTATCAAATCAGATACAAATATCATGGTTTCATCTGTGTCGATATCAAGACGTCAACGGGGACGTTTGGGGATAAACAATTACTCAAAGTTAAAGACCCTCATGAGATGTGTCTAGACTTGGGTGAACGCACGCCCGGTAGTCTACGCACCGAGCACCTGATCGGTGAATCTGCAGTTGCCGCGATCGCCGATAAAGTTGACGAGACCAAAGATATCAAGCTCAGTGTCTTCGAGTTGCACAACAATAACGGAACCTTGGAGCGTTGCGAGATGGCGTTTCCCGGTGCCTCTTCTGGAAGTGGCAGCACCACAATCAAATTCCGTCAAGATGTCACCAGCACGGAAGGGGACTGTCACCTCAGTGGAAGCGGAGGACCCTTGTGCGACTTTCAAGTGGAAACGGTCGTCAACGATCGTGGACAAATTGACGTTGTTTTCCCGAGCAATGAGACGTCACGTACTTTGACCTGTGGCCCTCCAAATTTGAGTGGCAATTTCAGACGAGAGATAACGGTCGAAGTCACTCGCGTCGCTCTCTACAACTCACTCGGGAGAACGACAAGGGCTTCCATGACGAGAGAGCTGGTGCCGCTGAGTTCGAAAGGTCGTGGTGGAAGTGACGGTAGTGACTCCACTTTTTGGGCAACCGTACCTCTCGATGGTCTCGTGTACTCGGTCGTGCACGATCCCCCAGGAGGCAACTCGTTTGCTCAGCTGGAGAGCGGTTCGGAGATCGCGGTGGAGTATGAGTTGGTGTCTACCCGTGCGGCACATACGACTGGCGGTTTCGACTTGGGAGCGGCCGCTGGATACCAAGGTTCATTAGGAGTCGGTTTCAATGCGGGTTGGGTCGCCGAGGCATCTGTCGATACCGAAATCAAAGGCATAGCCAAAGGCACGTTCAAGGTTGAGCAAGAGGGGCCCAAGTTTGCTTTCACGTCGAGGAGAACCGATAGCTGGGATATCTCATTCAAAACGGAGCGAGTCATCACGAGTAGCACAGATCCTGCACTACCCGGGAGAGTGGGAGATGCAATATTGGGCGGTGGCGTTGAACTTACGTACGTCTTGTCTGATGAAATCGACGCCACTGGAAAAGAAATGCGCGACGGGAAAAACGTTACTTGTCTCGCGATGAAAACGATGATAACTTGGTTGCCACGTAAACCAACGACGTACGTTATGACAGTGCATTCGATTCAGAATCAAGTGCTTCCAAACTTGAAATTTTTGCGTCAGCTCGTGAAGCGTGGATACGTCGAGAAAGATAACTCTGGGATGCCGCCGGGTACCGATTGGACGGCGTATTTGAACAATAAGATTGCAGCTTGGGAACGCACCCTTCTCTGGTCTTCCCCCGAGGTGGAATCTGACGGTGGAACCTACGATTACAACAAAAATATTAAAGATAGTTCCATCGCAGGAGCGGGATCAATTTTCGACCAGACAACGGATGTAAACATGCAAGGGTACAGAGAAAAGCGAGACGCCGATCTCACGAGTGTCGCTACAGATCTTGCAAATGAGTGGGCCGCGGGAACTTTGATGGACTACACGCAAGTGGGCATCATGGGTGCGCCTATGATTGCTGCGAGTGGGCCCGCAGCTATCGCAGGAATGGCGATGACCGCAATTCCAGCAGCTCGCCTGGGACCAACTGCTTACCTGAGCGAAGCGCGAATACTACCGTACATCAATAACGGAGGCGGTCCGGCAATATCTCTCTTCCACGAGAGGTGGCCGAAAGATCCCTTCCATAGCTACGCTACTGAATACCTCCAATACGATGAAGATGGCGGAAGGTTGTACGACTTTGGGATGCCTAAGTTCGCATTTGACGATGTGGATAGAACTCTCAGCGGTAATGCTGGCAAGCTTTTCAGCGGAGCACACGGCGATATGGGTGAGGACGAAAACCTGGACGCGTACTCACCGAAGCGCGCGTTTTCATCACTGACGGGCATCGCTGGACCAAGTGGTATGGTTGGTGGTAACAGTTCAGAAGCCGTGCTTTTGACTTTCAGCGGCGGTGGCGCGTCACTGGGGTTTTCATTCACTTCAAACGAGTTGATCTATGACTCCGTATGGGAGATTGGTTTCTCGCTGGATGGTAACTACAAGTACTCCAATGAAGGTGAGTTTGGCTTAGAAGAACCGGTTATATTTAAAGTTTTGGGAGGTGCAAATATGGAATTCGGTAGAGAATATGCGAATGATCGATCCTTCCAGTGGAATAGACATGGCGTCTTAACAACGAAGTATAGCCTCGGCGATGAGCAAAACGGAGACAAATTTGTCGTCAGTGTCAGCGGGGACAAGCGATTCGGAACGCCTGTTTTTTCGGTGATGGGCGGGAGAAGTATGTGTCCCGGAGAAGTCGGCACCATTTGGCGTGAATCCGACGTTTCGCTCAGCGTCATAAGTAAGGTTTACAAAGATCTTAATCCGAACCAACGCGCGATATACTCGCTCGTCATCAAGAACGAGTCCCCTTACAGAGAGGGTGGCTCGTTTGCGATTCGTCTCATGGATGGCAAATTCATGACAATCGACGCCATGCGAACGGCCGCATACGAAGCGGCCGAAGCTGCGCCGGCAGATGCCGCAAACGTGCTCGTTGCCGTCCAGGAAGCCGCCAAGGGCGCGATAGGCGAATTCTCTGACGACGTGCTGCGCATTCTTCTCAAGGCGAATGAGAGCGCCACGTCGTACCCAAATGACGCCTTCCAAACCGCCGACGCCGTGAGCTCGGCTGCTCAGAATTCCGCACCCGTGAACGATGAGTTTGCCGATACGAGTTTCCGCATCAACGGTCAATGGTTAGGATTCGGATCGAAATACAGCCTTTATTGGGTCGAGGGCGATTCCCTCGACAAGCAGTCTCGAGTCTCGGAGTACGCGTTGACTCTCGCCGTCGAACCGGGTTACGCGACGAAGAGCATACACTATCTGGCGATGCGTTTGCAAAGCATTTGCGAGACAAATCTGTGGGAGAATGTGAACACGTACAGGGACCCCATCGCGTTTACGACGAGAATACCTGACGCCGCGAATTGGCTTTCAGCGTGTCCAAAGGTGATGTTTACGGAAAGCACCATGGCCAACTACGCCTCCCACAGCGCTTCCCTGGCTGCGCCCGAACCGCTTGAGTTGAAGGTTTTCAACCCTGATCCGAACATTTTATGGCCCGTCGATGGTATCGACGATCCTTTGATGAACGGTAACCTCGGAAAGGTGTATTTGCAATATCGCCCGCTATCGGGCGGAGAGTGGATCTCGGCAAAGGATTCCAGCTCCACCATTAAAGAAAACTTCAAGTTCAACATCATGTGTCCGGACTCGCTGACGGAGGGCTGTTCTTTCGACTGGAACATGAATAACGACTACGAAAAGATGTTAAGCGGATTCAAGGATAATTTGTACGAGGTTCGAGTGAAGAGTTTCTGCTCCGGAGGGGGCAAGTTTGCGTCCATGGACGTACACGAGTTCGTCTCCGATCAGCGACTCATCGTGACCGTCGACACGGGTGCACCGATAGAAAAGACATCATTCTCCGCCTCCGAACGTGCGTTTGGCATGGAATATCTAGAAGAGATCGATTGCACCAAGCGAGACGCGAACAACAAAGATTTACATGAAGTCTCCATCACGAAGGTGAATACCAATTGTGCCGGCACCGGTGAAGTCATCGACGAGCCGGTGTCCGCGACACAACTCCAAGCTGACTTTACCGTCAAGTGCGTGAACAATGCTGGCACCGGCAAGTGGGTCGTCGAATTCCCACCGCAAACCAACGGTCAATACAGAGTGGACGTCAAGGGTGTTTCTGACATCGCCGGAAACTTGGCGTTGCCCTTCTCAATCAACGCCGACGTGCGTTGCGCCAGGAGCACAGCATCCGCATCCATGACGACAACGATGACGAGCGCGCTTGGAAACGTAGAAAACGCTCCGTTGAGTGTCGCTAACGTTCAGAAAGTTCAGAAAGTGTCGACGTCGACCAATATAAGAATCGTCGTCGCTCTCACGCTCGCCGCCTCCGCGGTCATAATCGGATACCGAAAGCGCACCGCACCGTACGCCGATGAAATCGAGCCTTACGTCCATCGTGACGACAAAGTCTCCACACAGTACGACAAACTCTTGGACGTGCACGCAGACGGCGCCACTTACGGCGCGGCGCTCTGACGGGAGTTTTTGTTTTGTTTTGTTTTTAATCACAATTACATCCTCACAGAGTTCTACAGAAAACATTCCAATTCGAAACTCCACCCCAAGCTCTGCGCGTGTCGCGTCATCGTCGAGGACGGACGCGTCGACCGGCGTCGGCGGCGTCGGCGTCTCGCGGCGTCTCGGCGGCGGGCGGACGCGGAGGCGTGACGACGCCGGATGGAGGAGGTGCGGCGGCAGCCTGCGCGGTGGCGATCGCGGCGGCGTCCTCGGCGTCGATGGCGGCGCGCGTACCGACGGCGGCGACGCCGTCGAGCGGCGTCGGCGGCGAATGTGCCAGTCGCTGCACGCGAGACGCCAAAAAGTTGCTAAACGCGCTCATCGTCGGAATGGTAGCTGCGTTCGCCGTCAAATCGGTCCCGACGTTTGATGGAAGCGCGAGCACGCCGCCCTGGTTGACGTCGAGATCTCTCGCCGCCGCCGTCGCGACGGCGGCGGCGGAGACGCCGGGGTTGGCGTGAATGTTGACTCCCGCCGCGTTCGCGTCGAGCGCGCCGCCGACAGGTTGGTGTTGCTTGGTCGCGCGCATCTCCGCCACCGAGCTCAAAATTTCGCTCGCCAGGTGCGGGCACGAGGCGATCATATCGTCGTACCCCTCCGTTTCCATGACGTCGCTCAGATTGACGGCGATGAAACTCATGCACGATTTCTTGAGAGCGTTGGCGTGATTGAGCTCGGCGAGCATGAGCGTGTTCGCCACCGTATCGACGTCGACTGATTCACACAGGCGCGCCTCGCACATGGCGCGCAATCTACTCAGATCGAATCTATCCGCCGCGACGAGCAAGTGTTGCGTCATGGGCACGTCCAGATCGATTTCATCCGACGCGCAGCCGGGACGCGCGCGCGGCTCCGCCGCGCCCGGCTCGTCCGCGCCGCCGCCCGAAATCGAGGCATCACCCTCGGCGGCGGCGAGCGCACCGACGGCACGACCGCCCGGTGGGATCTCGTCGGCGTAAACAAAGTGTAAGAGCAATCGAAACACTTCCGGCTTGATGTCGAGCAGCGTGCACACGCCCTCGCGTCCCTCGCGCATCTCCGCCCCGGTGCGAAGCATAGCGGCGAACACGCTCGACCGCGACGCGAGCACGAGCTTGTGCGCGTTAAACTTTTCGCCCTCAACCTGAAAAGCGCAGTCAAAATTTGCCTCTGGATCGTACAACAGCTTGACGAGATGTTTGCCAATCGTCGGATACGTGGGCACGTTGACGCTCGCCGCCGGCAACAGTTTGGCGCTCTTATTCAGAGCTCCACCGCTCGTGACGACGAGCTCGATCTCGTACCGAATCACCACGACGTCGTCGACGAGGTATCCCGAACCCGACGCCTCGAGCACGGATCGTCGGACAAATTTTCGGTATCCGTGGCAATTTCTCGCCTGCGGGTCCTGTCGAGCGCACGAAATTTTCACCGCCCCTTGCTCTCGCTGCCTCCCCTTGGTGATGTGTCGCCCGTTCCCGCTCTGGTCTACGAGCGTGAACCGGTGAAACGCCCGCACGACGCGCCCCTGCCCGCTCTGCACCACGCCGAGCGGTCTTTGGCCTTCTCCGATGAGGGCGACGAAGAGGGCGGCGTACGGATCATCCTGCGGCTGATTCGGCGCGTTCCCATCGCTCATCGATCGCTTGCCGTCTGGATAAAACAATAACACCCACTCGTGTCCTCCCACCATGAATCGATCGCTCGCGATCGGCTCGCCGTCGCCGATTCCTTTCAACAAGGAATACCCAGAGATGACGTGTTCGTGTCTCCCGATCACCGTCGTCGTGCTCGTTCGCGACGTCGCCGAGACCCCGCTCGTTCGACATCCCACCGCTCGCTCGGTCGCGTTCGTCGCCGTCCGCGTCGTCGTCGTCGTCGCCATCGCGCGCGCGCCCGGTCGTCTCGCGCGCGCCGTCGTCGTCGTCAGCTCGGTCGCGTTCGCCGTCGCCGTCGCCGTCGTCCCGCGCGGCGCCGCGGGTTCGCTCGGCGCCGCGGACGAGGGCGGCACCGTCATCGCGCGCCGTTCTCACCGGTCGCGCGTCGGCGTCGAGCGTCGGCGTGTGCGGCGCGCGCTCTTTCGTGTCGATTCGACGAATGCGTGCGATGCACGCATTCGTGAGATGCATGCATGTCTCGAATGCGTGCGCGCGCGCATCGCGCCTCGTCATTCCTCGTCGCGCGTGCATGACGTCGGAGGACGCGCGACGCACGGAATCGATCGCGCGCGCGGTCCTGGCGAGCGCGCGGGCGGGCGGAGGGGACGGGACGACGCTCGATGGGTTGGACGGGGACGCCCTCGAGACTGTTCGAACGCTCGCGCGCGCCATGCCGAGGTCGACGAACGGTGAGGAGGAGGAGGAGGAGGAGGAGGCGCGCGCGATGGAAATCATGCGTTTGATGCGTAAAGTCGCCGCGGGAGGGTTGCGAGACGGCGACGCGGGCGAGGACGGCGATGCGACGGCGACGGCGTCGACGACGGCGACGGCGACGGCGAGACGCGAGGCGGAGATACGGGCGTCGTTCGTGGTGAAGACGAGAGACGCGAGCGGAACCAAGGTGTTCGCGAACGTGTGTGGAAGCGACGCGGTGGGTGTGCCCGAATTCGGCGGCGAGGCGTGGACGGCGGGGTTGATGCCGAGGGAAGCGTCTCGCGCGTTGGAGAAGGCGCGAGGGAGAGAAGAGGAGGCGGACGACGCCGCGCTGTGGTTTCCGATGAGCTGCGGCGAACCTCGACCGGACGTGGACGCGAGCGGAAATCCGTGCGTCGTCGTGGACGTCGTCTTCAACTCGGTCGTGACGCGACACGCCGAGGCGTTCAAGCCTTTGAAAAGATTTTTGAGTCAGGCGGCGCTGAGACGGTGTCGAGAAAAGTACGGCGCCGAGCTCGACCCAGAGTACAGACTCCCCGCGCGCAAGTACGCGGGCGCGCGACCGCCGACTCGACAGTGGATTCGAGCGAACGCGCCGGTCGTCGTGAGCTCGACGCCGAGCGCGGAGGACGTTCTCGACGGCGGTTGCCGCGTCCTCGAGCACGTCGTCGATTTCGTCGGGCGACCGGTGACCTCCGTGAAGATCACGGCGACGGTACCGATGGATCTCGACGCGAAAGACGTGCGAGCATGCGTGGTTCGCGAGGGCGTGACGTTGGACGCTCCCGGATTCGAGACGCGGCGGATCGAGCTACCGTTCATGCTCGAAGCCGCGAGTGCAAGCGCGCGAATCGTCGCAAACGGAGACGCGTCGGCGCCGACGATTGTAGAATACCAAGTAGATTATCTGCCTTACTCCAAGGCCGTAGAGAGAGCTCGCGCGTCGAGTTATAGGGTAGCTGAGAGTGGTTGAGAGAGGAAAAAAGAGCGAACCGAGCACGAGTAGAAACAAACATTTTCATTCATTACAACGCCCATCGACGAGCCTAATCTTTCCCCTCGCTCTTCTTCGTCTTTCCAAGCTTGGAGGACGCCAACTTCTTCTTGGCGAACGCGTTGGATATTTTGAACACCTTTTCACGTCCGGCGTGGTCGCATCCCATGGCGACGCCGTCGTAATCGTACGGCGGCACCGGATTGTTCGGGTCCTTTGGTTGGGCGTGGCGCAAGAGCTGAGACATAAAGTTGATCTTGTAATCTACGTTGTCGCATCCCATACCCGTCACGATGGCTTGCCCGGCCTTTTCGTGGTGGGTTAAATAGTTGCCCACGATGGTTTGGTCGAGGACGTTGATCTTCGCCGTGAGCACGTCGATGTGAGGAATGATTTGCGAAAGCAAAAAACCAGTCTCAGCCTTTTCTCCCTTGTACGTCTGTTCGGCTCGTTGCCACACGTTAAAGAGCTTCTTTCCTTGCACCGAGGGCTTGGCCACCATGACCTTGGTGTTGGCGTGCTTACGCGCGCTCGTCCCTAAACCGTAATCCGACGCCACAATGAGATCGTGCGTCGTGAGCTGATCGTGGATGAGTTGGAGCGGATTTTTCTGTATGACGGCGTCCGGCTCGATGAAAATCACCGTGTAATCGTGATCTAAGAGCGTTTGCATCGCGTGCACGCGTCGCCAAGAGAGCATCGCTTTCAACTCATCTTTGCTCGCCGACGCGTACTTGGTCACTTGCTTTCTCAAATCGTTATCGACGTAGACATCAATCATGTGACCCGTCGACGATGTCTGTTGTTCTATGTACTTTTTAGTCGTCTCGTCCGGCACGATGATGGTCCAAAAGTCCAAGATCGCCGGAGACGTCGCCTTCATCGACTCCAACAACAGGTGCGCGAACATCCAGTACGACTTGTTGCAAAACGTGATTGCTCTAAACTTGGTCCCCTTGGTCACCGATTGGACGTGTTCGGCTAATCCGGGAATGTGTCCGGGCGCGTTCTGCGCGCGCATGACGGTGCCTCCACCGCTCGAGACGCCGCCCAGTTTAGGTTCGTACGTCTCCCCGCCCCCGCCCCCGCCGACGCCGTCCCCGCGCGTCTTCATCATCATCATCCGCGCCGCGACCCCACCGACGCCCGGCCCGTCTCCCGGCGTGATCACCGCCAACATCCCCAGGAGCGCGCACATGAGCGTGAACGCCACCCCGAGCGCGCGCACGCGTCCCGCGCGCGTGCCCAACGCCCGTCTCCAACCGTACACCGACCCATCCTCCTCTCGCATCGTAACACCCTCCTCGCGAGGCTGACCCTCTTCCGCGCTCTCGCACGTCGATCGAGACGCGAGGAGCGACGCGCGCTCGCCGCGTCGATCACCGGACGCGAGCGCATCCTCGGAGTCCATGACGCGCGCGAGCGTCGCGCGCGGGCCCGGCTTTGCCGACGCGCGGGGACGTCCGGTCCGGTGGACGATTGCGTGTCACATCTCGCGTCTTTCCTTGGAGGGGGTCATTCTTGAATCATGAACGGTCAATTGTGTCAAGCACGAGAACACCGTCTTCACCGCCGTCGAGAGACGCGCGGGGACGACGCTGTGTACCATCGTTATAATAGAGAGCGTCTCACGACGCACCTTGCGATCGAACAAACTAGAAAACTATACGTACTTACAGTGCTTTTTGTAATACAAGAGCTCCGCGCGGCGGCGAAACGGAAAGAATGAAAGAAGACGCGCCGCGCTCACGACGTCTCGGGAACGAAGGACGACGGTTGATTGTCGTCGACGAAATCTCCCGAAAGCGCGCGTCCGAAGACGTCGAGGAGACGCGTGCCGTCGGCGGCGTGCGTGTATCCCACCTCGGGGACGACGCGGTCCGTGCAGCGCGCGTCGGCGTCGAGGGAAAACGCTTGACACTTTAAAGTCTTGGCCTGTGGGTGGTCGAGATAGGTGTAATACGCCGCGCTTTGTGCCTCGATGCCTTCCAAACGCGCGGCGTACTCGGACGGGAACGCCTCGGTGACGCCGGCGTCGCTTCTCGCGCCCGCCGTGCGCGCGTCGTCGACTTTTCCTTGCACGTCTCCGTTGAAACCGCGCGCGGCTTCGTCCGAGGGCGCGACCGCGGTCACGACGACGGGTCTGTCGTACCCGAATCCCGAGAGTGCATCGATTTTCGTCGCCACGGGCGCGAGGTCCGGGACGTAGCTCGGGTGAAGCGTCGTCAAGTCGTCGCTCGCCGTCGTCGCGCGTCTCTCCGCGGCGGCGTCGTTCGCCTCAATCACCCTCTTCACGTCCTCGCGCGTCAGCGACGCCCGCGCCAAGAACGAGCTCGCTAAATCCACCACCTCTGCCTCTAAATCACCCAACCATGGGCTCGAACACAGCGACAACAACTCCGCGAATCCTCCCTGCGTGTTCGTCCTATCGATGGCGGTCCACGTCGCCTCCTCGTCCTGCCCGGCGCCGCATATCGCGTCTCTTCCCAGCGACAGCCACAGATCCTTCCTCGCGGTCTCATATAACGCGCACCCCGCCTCGTCTCCCTCGCACAGAGACACTCGCAGATGTTCTAATAACCCGTCGACGGCGCCTATGGCTTGCAACCCGCCCGAGCGCGAAATCGCGCGCTCCACCGTCGCCGAGTACTCGTCCGCCGCGACGGGACGCGCGAGCGAGCGCGACGACACGAGAACGAGAAGCGCCACGAACGCGCGGTGGAGTCGCTCCACGGCGCGTCGATCGCGACGACGACGAGACGGCGGCGACACCATCGTCATCGCGTCCGCGGCCCGGTGTCTTCACGCGCGGTCGCCGTTCGCTCGGTCGGTCGGTCGGTCGGTGTCGACCTCGCGACGACGAACGCGTCCGACGCCCCCCTCTCGTCCGACGCCCCCCTCTCGTCCTCGCCCCCGCCCTCTCGTCCTCGCCCCCGCCCTCTCCGACGCGCGCGCGCTCGTGACGACGAGACGACACCGTTGGGGCGGTGGTCATCGGGGATGCATGCGCGTCGTCCTCCATTATAACGTATCGGACACACGGTACGTATTCAAATAAACTCTTCAATTAGTATACCTCCATACACGTTCTTATGGGTCACACACCCTCACACAGAGGGACGAGCGCGCGGCCGATCGATCGATCGATCGATCGACGACGACGACGAGGACGAGGACGACGACGACGATGCGCACAGGTCGACGCCGATCTCGAGGAGGGCGACCGACGCGATGCGAGCGACGACGACGACGAGGACGACGAGAACGACGACGACGACGACGACGACGACGACGACCCGCGCGGGGACGACGACGACGTGCGGGACGTCGGTGGGACGAATGATGAGTAGCGCTCGGCGCGGTGGCGGTCGAGGAGGACGCGACGACGACGCGACGACGACGCGTGGGTTTTCGCTGTTCGGCGGTGGGAAGACCGCCGTCGACGCGGACGAGGTTCGAAAGAACGAGCGAGAGTGCGTGTTACAGACGTACGGACGAGGGGAGACTGAAGTCATGGTTCGGGGAAAGGGTTGCGCGCTTTTCGACGCCGCCGGGCGCGAATTTTTGGATTTCACGGCGGGAATCGCGGTGAATTGCCTGGGACACGCGGACGAGGGCGTGAGCAGAGTGATCGCTGAACAGGCGAAAACGTTGACGCACACGAGTAATCTGTATCACACCGAACCGGGGGCGACGTTGGCGAGAAAACTCACGGCGACGTCCTTCGCCGACAAGGTGTTTTATTGCAACTCGGGGACGGAGGCGAACGAGGGGGCGCTTAAATTCGCTCGAAAGTATGCGCAAACGCGCGCGGTGGCGGCCGGGAAGACGGCCGAGAAGGCGGCGACGGAGACGGTGAGCTTTGAAAACGGGTTTCACGGACGAACGTTCGGCGCGTTGTCGCTGACGTGGAAGGAGGGCTATCGCGCGCCCTTTGCGCCGTTGGTTCCGGGGAACTCGTTCGCACCGTACGGTGATTTAGAACAGGCGCGACGGCTGATCGTCAAAGGGAAGACTTGCGCGGTGTTCGTGGAGCCGGTGCAGGGCGAGGGTGGTATCTACCCTGCCGACGCCGAGTTTTTGCGCGGTTTGAGAAAGATTTGCGATGACGCCGACGCGCTCCTCGTCTACGACGAGGTCCAGTGCGGTTTGGGTCGCACCGGTAAGCTCTGGGGACATCAGCTCGTGGAGGATGCCGAACCGGATCTCATGACGGTGGCGAAACCGTTGGCGAACGGTCTCCCCATCGGCGCCGTGTTGTTGAAACAAAAAGTTGCCGACGTCATGGCGCCCGGCGACCACGGTTCCACCTTTGCCGGCGGCCCGCTCGTATGCGCGGCGGCGAACGAAGTCTTCGACCGCATCACCGCCCCTGGTTTCCTCGCCAACGTCACCGCGCGAGGTGAAGAGCTTAAATCTGCGATCGCCACCGCTCTCGCCGACCATCCGCGCCTTCGCGAGGTTCGAGGCGCCGGTTTACTCGTCGGCGCGCAATTCGACGTCCCCGTCGGCCCCCTCGTCCAGGCGTGTCGCGAGGACGGTTTGCTCGTCATCACCGCCGGCGCGGGCGACGTCCTACGTCTCGTCCCTCCGCTCATCGTGACCAGCGCCGAGATTCAAAAAGCCGCCACCATCGTCGCGAAACACGCGCGAGAAGTCGTCGTCTGACGTGACCGTTCAAGTCGCGACTAGATACGCACACACTGATACCCTAATAACAACACTCATTACGTACTATCTATACGCATATGTGCACAAAAATACAAAAAATACAAGGTAGGGTCTAGGAATCCCCCCCCGCCCCCCGCGAGATTCGTGTTTTCCAGCCTTCATTCGATCGATCGATCGATCGATCGGTGCGTTGATGATGCGTGTACACAGATGGTGTTACACCATGCTCCACTACGCGGTGCGATCGTCGCCCTTTATCGATCGATCCGACGTGGCGAAGGCGGAGAATATCGACGCGTCTCGTCGTCGTCGGTGTGCGCTCGCGGGCGCGGCGCGACTGTCGCGCGCGTCGTCGCCTCGCGCGACGAGGAGGAGATCGACGGGCGAGGCGAAGGGAAGCAAAGGAAAACAACGCACGCGCTCGCCGACGCGACGAACGACACGGTGCGCGCGCGCGTCGCGAAACCACGCCCCCGACCGCGATGGACGATGGACCTAAATGTGAATGGAGCGCGCGGCGCGACGACGACGACGACGACGACGACGAGACTGACGACGAACGCGACGGCCGCCGATGGACGACGACGGGTGAATAGAGTGACAAATGACGCTTCCGAACGAATTGGCGTGGATTCCCGATCTCGTTCGCGGCGTCTTCTTCGCCCCGTGCGAGAGACACAGCGCCGGGAGCAAGGGTGAGCAAGTTAACTTGTTCTCCGTGTCCGGCAGACGCGCGATGTGCGCGGCGTGTGCGGCGGAGACGTCGGTGAAGGATGCGATACAGGTACGACGCGCGCGCGATGAGACGTGGGTTTTTTATGCACGCGCGTTCGTTTCGTTCGCGCCACTCGTCCTTCTTCGCGTCGCGCGTCAGCGGGGCACCAATGCGACGCAATGCGGGACGCCAGGTCTCGCGTCTCGACAGCTCGGAGGTTTGAACGGTTGAGAGGGGAGGAGACCTTCGCGAGAGGGGAGACGGCGCGATATCGATCGATTCGAGTCTTTAGATGGGACGACGAGAGGATGATGATGGAGAGGACGAGGGTGTGTCTGGGTGGGGGGATGAAGACGCGCGAATCGAACGAATCAAATCCAAACGCGAATCGCGACTGACGGAGACGAACGACCCCGCCTCGGGGGCGCACAACCGACGACGCAGATTCGGAGAAGTTCGTATCACAACGTCGTGCGCGTGCAGGACGTGTACAGATTGATGGATGTGTCGAGCATTCAAACGTACATCATTAATTCAGCGCGCGTGGTGTTTCTGAACGAGCGACCGCACCCGAGATCGAACAAGGGTAAAGAGGACAAGGCGAGAAGCGAACGGTCTCGAGCGACGACGATGGCGCACTCCGAGTGCGCGTATTGCGCGCGAATTCTTCAGAGTGAAAACAATAACTATTGTTCAATCTCGTGTAAACTGAACGGAGGAGATTGTATGGTCCCCAAGGCGGGCGTGGACATGTCGTTCGCGGAGGAGACCATCAAACCGACGCCGAGGAAGAGCACGCAAACGAAGAGCGCCAAGGACAATAGACGAGGCCGCAAAGGGTCTCCAGCCAGCGACAACAGTAGCAAGAGCGCTCGCAGTAGATCACCGGTATCGGTCAAGAGCGAAGACGAACCGACGAACATTAGCCACGGTGGATCGCCGATTCTCAAAATCGCCGCCGGCGCGCTCCTCGTCGGCTCGAAGCGCAAGCACCCGACGTCGAGGGGCGACGCGCCCGCGACGCCGGCACCTCTCCTCATCACTCCATCGGTTCTTCACCGACGCAAGAGCCGTCCGAAGAAGTCCCCGGTGGGTGATCACTGACGTCTACCACGCCCCCACACCTCTCCGCGCGCCTGTACACGAAACAAACGCACAGACCACGCCGCCGCCAAGAGACGAGACGACACCGCCGCAGTGCCGTCGCGAGGTCCCGAGTCGACGACAGTCGACCACCTCGCGACCGCGCCGCGCGATGAAGAACCCTCGCGCGCGAGAGAGCGTCACCATTCAACCATTCGATTTGTTTATTATACAGTACCAGTATACGCCCCGCGCGTCCCCCGCGTTTCTTCGCCGCCGCCGACGGTCCCTGTGTCTCCTCGAGCTCGGCACCATGGGGACTGTTTCCCGAATCACGAACCATCATCTAGATAACGAGTTATAAACCTCCAAAGAGTCCCATCTGCCCCGGCATCGACCGCGCTCGCCTCGGTCCTCGTCGTCGTCGTCGTCGTCGACTCGACGCCGCAGAGCTCGGACGAGGACGACGATGAGTTCGTCGCTGTTCAAGGATGAGAAGCGCACGCAGTATTCACCGCTCATGACGCGCGAGGAACAGGTGCGCGACCGAGACGACGGGAGACGAGCCACGATGGGACGACGGGAGACGATCTGGTTGGATGACGCGGACGAGACGACCGCGAGGCGACGACGACGGACGAAGGGGAGAGACGCGAGCGGACGCGAGGGCGCGATGCGATGGATTCGAGCGAACCGAGGGTGGAGGCGCGATCGACGCGCGAATGGAGGCGCGCGAACTCGCGAGTGCAATGCGGGAACTCTCGACTGACGAATGAAATCGACACGAACGCGCGCACTCGCACAGTCGGAGGCGGTGGATGACATGGAAAACGCGATCGATGACGCGCGAGTGTCGAGAGGTGTGGTCGGGAGCTCGTCTTCGCACGCGAACCCGGCGTACGCGCCGATTCGAGGGACGGTGGACGAGTCGTTCGAGAGCGTGCCGCTCAAGGGCGCGGGACGTTCGCTGGCGCAGAGAGCGTCGGCGCACTTGAAGGCGCTCAAGAAATCGATCAAGAAGGCGTTCACAGATTCTGGGAATTCGAGTGGACAGGCGTCGACCGCGCGGCGAACGACGTACTCGAACGATACGTTCGTGGGCTCGCCACCGACGGGACAAATGTTGGCGAGACATCACGCGCGCTCGCACTCCGTCGATTTACAACACATTCTCGGTAACTTGAAGGAGACGCTCGAGGGAGCGGCGACCGCGGCGACGCTTTTACACGAACTTCGAGAGTCTGGGGGTGATCCAGACGCGGATGCGGTGACGAATGACGCATTAGATCAGGAGTTGACCGATGTGTGCGAGGCGCACCGCGCGCACCTGACGCAAGTGGCGGAGATGTCCGGGGCGGGTGTCGCTCTCAGCGAAGAGCAGCTCGGCACGCTGCTCTCGACGGTTGAAAACATCAACGCCGCGTTGTTGGCCATAAAGTCGGAGACTGGGAGGCACACCGACGCGGTCTCTGCTCCGAGAGCCGTGCCTGAGGGTCGTCCATCTCTCGGTTCGAGTCGCATCGAGTGCGCGATGACCGAGGAAGAGGAGGCGGCGATGATCGCGCAGGCCATCGCAGCGAGCTTATCGGTGCAACCTTCCGCGAGCGAGGAAACTCGGCCAGAAAACGCTCTCCCGGCACCCGTCGCCGCCGTGCCACCACCGTTGCCTCTGACGTCGGCGGTACCGCCGTCGTCGACGCCTCAGCAGTCCGCTTCCGCCACATCTAGACCAAAGACCAACGAAGATTTGCTCGCCAACCTCATCGATCTATAGGTCGAGAAAATGAGTCTTCTTGCACGTTTTAATCGACGCGACTGTATCACGTTGTCGTACTGTATTCTTAAAAACAGTTTCACGAAAGCTCGCTTCGTATATCCTCCTCTCGTTTTGGAAGGTCGCGTTCTGGATAAGCTCGCCACGTTCTGGTCCAACAAAGGTATGGTATATTACAAAATGTAATGAGTCTCTATGTCTCTAGGTAGACGTCACCGAGAAATGTCTCGAACAAATCTTGTGGCTTTGTTGGCCGTGTATGAGTTTTCGTGTGTTGTGCTAACAGGCTAAAGTCTCACGACTGCGTGTCGATCACCTTCTCCGACGAAGTATCTGCTGAGGCTTCATCCGACTCAGATGCTTGCGACGTTTCTAACTTTGAACGCGGAACGAAAGGTTTAACCTCCGCGGTTAACGATTTTTGCGTTCGGTTCGGCGGCGGGATAACGGCGTTCCAATCGCGATGGTACAGACCTCTTTGCACTGGTCCGGGATCGTTTCCGGTGCTCGCCGCGATGGCGCGAGACAACTCTTCATTCGCACCAATGACACCATGTTTCGCCCAGATCGTAAAGAGATTTACACCTCGCGTCCAGCTTCCACCAGCTTCGCACGCAGCCACAACCGCGTCGAGAATGGCGCTGTCTCCTACCGCGTTTCCTACCAAGTGCTTGACCTCCTCGGCTAAATCAAGAGCGGTCATCGCGTCCCCGGCTCTCGCAGCCGCTCGAGCGAGTGCGGCGTACACCGGCACACCCGGTTGAAATCCAAACGCATACATCTCTCGAAGCTTCTCGTCCGCCCCGCTGCGATCGCCGTTCAAAGCTAAAGCGGCCACATATGCGCCGTAAACGATCGAATCTCTAGGTACATATCTCTGCTCGCACGTGCAGAGAATGTCCAGGACGGTGTCTGGATCAGAGCATCTCGCCGCCGCCGCTGCCGCTGACCTGTACACGGTAAGGAGTTGCGTCTCATCGTACTGGTACGCCGCTCGCTCCGGCACTCTCACCTCGGGCTCGCTGACTGCGGGAATGGTGCCCATCTGAATCACTTGCGGATCGCGGGAAGGGGATGTTTTAAACTTGTACTCCGCCCAGAGATCTTGTAAAACGCCGCGAGCAATTTGAAGTTCGGGACTAATGTAACCCGGAACGGTGCCATTCTTCCACACGGGATCGTCGTTGTCGAATCGACCGCACGCATAGAACGCCCTAGTCCACACGAAGGGCTCCGTGCTCGTGGGAGAGTGTCGTTTGAATTCTCTGAACAATTCAAAAGACTTTTGCCAGTTTCCGAAACGCTCACACGCCATCATAAGATGCGTGTACGTCGACACCGAAAGCGCGCTTCGCGTCATGGAATCGTAAAGCTGTTCATACACCATGTCATAACGCTTGCCGCGGTGCAACGCGGTGATGAGCGAGTTAAACATGCCCGGAGTGCACGGAATTTCGTACTTGTTTCGAGCTTCTTGGTACACGCGCATCGCCGTCAGCGCGTCTTTCACGTTTGCGCACGCGAGAAGCATGTTCGAAACGGTCGCCGCGTCCGGGGATACGCCGTAATCGCGCATCATCTTGTAATACGTCATCGCCTTCGGAAGGTCCCGCACTTGATCGAGAGTGCTGATGATGGAGTGAAACGACGAACGATCGATTGGAACATTTTCTGCGCGCATGCGCTCGAACGTTTCGATCGCCTTTACCGCGTCTCCGCACTTTTCGCACGCGTTGAGGACTGCGTTGAACGTGATGGTGTTTCCTTTAATGCCCGAATCCACCATGCGGTTGAAGAGCTCAATTGCCTTGTCCGCGCGGCGGCCTTGCACGCAACAAGAGATGGCCGCGCCGTACGTGATGCGATCGATCTCGATCTCGGGATGGTTTTCCGCCAAGTCTTCGAAAACCGCCATCGCTCTGTCAAACTGCTTCGCCTTGGCGCACGCGCTCAAGAGTGCGGAGTACGTGAAAATGTTGGCTGGAATGTTCAGTTCCGTCATCTCGTCGAAAATCGCGAACGCCTCGGCGCATTGCTTGGATTTCCCCAACGAATTGATCAGCGCCGAGCACGTGATGGTGTTCGGTTTGGCTCCGTGCACCGGCGTCATCAACCGATACGCCTCCAACGCCTTTTGCCACTGCCCCTTCGCCCCGCACGCCTTGATCAAACTCGTGTACGCCGGCGCCTCCGGCCTGAACGAAGATTCTCTCAACAAATTCTCAAGCTCACTCACATCCGTCTCCTCGATGCGCGCAATCAGATTTTCCAAATCACCCTGCGCCCCTCGTGTCGACGTCGTCGTCTCGCCGTCCCCGCCGCCTCGCGCACCGTTTCTCTCAAACCCACTCCGCGCGCCTCGTCCACCGTTTCCATTCGTCCACCGTCCACCACCGTGATGATATCTCTCTCTCCCACCGCCCCCGAGTCCACCGCCACCGCCGTGGTGGTGTTTCCCGCCGCCGCCGCCGCCGCCGCCGCCTTCGCGACCATTCACCACTCCCTCGATGGCGGTATTCGCACCCACACTATGACGCATCGACGACGACCGCGCCCCGCGTCCGCGTCCGTGATGGTCGTTCTCCTCTCTCGCACGCGTCGTCTCGCCGCCCTCTCCCACCGCGCGCTCGCGAACGACGTTTGCCCACACCCCTCCGACCATCACTCCCGTCTTCTTCGTCGTCCGTATCGTCTCTCTCGTCCTCTCCCTCGCGTCTCGCGCTCGCGCGACTCGTATCGACTCCCCGAGCGCGCGAGCACCGTATCTTCGCGCGCGAGCCCGACCGTCGGCGCGCTCGACGACGCGACGCACGCGCGACGCGCGCCTCGTCGCGCGAGGACGAGGACGAGACGGAGAAAAATGTCCCGCTCGAACGAGAGCGAGGGCGCTACGCGCGCGTTCGCGACGTCGAGACGACGACGGACGGATTGATTGTGCCGCGACGCGCGCGGGTGACGAGGAAACGCACCCGCGAGTGCGAATGCGAATCATCTCTTCGAATCGTAAATCTATGGATCCCGTACTGTAGGTACCGTGAGGAGTGTGTGCGTGTTCGTGTATGTACGTAGTATTATGTAAAGGCCGTGATCGGATATCATCGGATCATCATATGGATAGAGACGAGGCGCCGCGCGAGGCGAGCGATCACTTCAAGAGGTCGGCGACGTCGAGGGTGCCGTCGCCGTTGATGTCAAGCCTGTCGAATCTGGAGGCGATGCGGTTGAAATCGTCCGTATCGATGACGCCGCGAGCAACGAGCATGGCGCGAATGAAATCCACCTTGTCGACGTATCCCTTGTCGCCGCCCTGCTCGGCGAGCCAGCGGGCGCTGAGGGTGAATAGGCGAAGCTCGTGCTCGTGCTGAGCCTTGTTGGCTATGGCGTCGGAAGCGATGTTACTCACGGCCCAACCCATGACACCGACGACGAAGAAGGCGTAGCACGCGGAGAAAATTTTACCGCCATCCGTTTCGGGTAAGATGTCTCCGTATCCGACGGTTGTCGATGTGACCACCGCCCACCAGACGCCGTCGAGGTAAGACACGCCTTCGAGCGAGTGAAACGTCGCTGCACCGATGAGAATGACGGCCGTGATCACACCCAAGGGATGGAACATCACTCTGAGCACCGGGTGCACCCTTGCGGGCTCGGAGTGCTGGGCATGTGCCTTTTCGGTAAAGCGAGCGATGTCGTCCGCATTCAACATTGCTCCCAGTTTGGAGTGTAAAACCTCTAAATCCTTTTCCAACTGTGCCGTCATCTTTTTTTGCGCCGCAATCTCAGTGGCTTCCTTCGCCTCGACTATCAAATTCGTAATCTTTGAAATCAAAATCGTCGCCAACGCGATGCCGACGATGATGAAGAGGATCATAAACACTTTTCCGGCGTTCGTCACCGGACTAATATCACCGTACCCCACCGTCGTCACCGTGATGGCGATGAAATATATACAGTCGACGAATGATTTAAACCCGGGTTCATTCCACGCCGCACTCAGTCGCTGTAATCCAAAGATGGCGACGATGACGTACGTGACAAACGCCAACCATAAATTTGTATACACCGCCGTGAACGCCCTCCCCGCGCACTCTCTCGCGCGATCGATCGGCGTCTTCTCCTCATTCTCCAGCGCCTCCTCGATGTACGCCATCTCCTCCAACTCCTCTCGCTTCGATCGCACCCCGGGATCCTCCTCGTCGCGTCCTCGCATCGCATCCTCGCGCGCTCTCGCCCTCGAGGTGGCCAACGCCGACCCGAGCTCATCGACGCCCACGTTCGTTCGCTTGGCCTCGTCCAAGAGCGCGCCGTACGTGTGCAACGTGCGTTCACTCATGCTTCGGGTCGTCCGGGTACCGTCGCGACTCGCCTCACGCGCGTCGACGCCGGCGCCGCGGTCTGCCGATTGGCGGCGATGGAATTTTGGTGTTCGGAGGAAAGACCACGATTGGGACAAACGGCCGGTCGTGACTCGAGAAATCGTCCACTCATATCCTCTCGAGCTCAAACATCCCCGCGCGCGTGCGCGCTCGACGCGTCACAGCGCATCGATCGAGCGATCGATCGCGGGAACGAACGCGACGCGGCGCGGCGTGACGCACGCGCGGGATCTGTGGACACCGTTTGTGACGCGGGACGATCGCCATGAGCGCGACGACGACGACGATGACGATGACGATGACGATGGGCAAACCCTGCGTGAGGGCGCGCGCCAAGGCGACGCGAGCGACGCGCGCGAGCGGACGACGATCGGTGGCGGTGAACGCGAGCAAGAAGTATAACATCACCATTCTTCCGGGGGATGGGATCGGACCGGAGATCATGAAGGTGGCAACGGCGGCGTTGGAGGTCGCGGGGAAGAAGGCGGATGTCGAGTTCGCGTTCACCGAAGCGTTGGTCGGTGGAAGCGCGATCGACGCGACGGGCACGCCGTTGCCGGATGAGACGTTGGAGACGTGCAAGGCGTCGGACGCCGTGCTGTTGGCCGCGATCGGGGGGTACAAGTGGGATGATTTGCCGAGCGCGCAACGTCCCGAGCAAGGGTTGCTCGGCTTGCGCGCGGGCTTGGGTGTGTTCGCCAACCTGCGACCGGCGACGGTGTTGCCGCAGCTTATCGACGCGTCGACGCTCCGCCGCGATGTTGTTGAGGGCACGGATATCATGGTCGTTCGCGAGCTCACCGGGGGTATCTACTTTGGTAAGCCGAAAGGTTTCGGCGTCAACGAAGCCGGCGAACGCATCGGCTACAACACGATGGTGTACTCCGAACCGGAGGTCGATCGCATCGCCAAGGTTGCCTTCGAGATCGCCCGCAAGCGCAAGGGCAGACTCTGTTCCGTTGAAAAGGCGAACGTCCTCGAAGTGAGCCAGCTTTGGAAGGAGCGCGTCATCGAGACGCACAAGGATTTTAGCGACATCGAGCTTTCCCACATGTACGTCGACAATGCCGCTATGCAGCTCATCCGCAACCCGACCCAGTTCGACACCATCGTGACGGGTAACATTTTTGGTGACATTCTTTCCGACGCCGCGTCCATGTTGACCGGTTCCATCGGTATGTTGCCGTCCGCGGCCATCGGTCTCGACGGTCCGGGCTTGTACGAGCCGGTGCACGGGAGCGCCCCGGATATCGCCGGTCAAGACAAGGCGAACCCGTTGGCGCAAGTTTTGAGCGCGGCCATGATGATGCGGTACCAGTTCGGCGAAGAGGTCATCGCTTCTGCGCTCGAAAAGGCGGTGAACGACGTCCTCGACGACGGCTACCGCACCGGCGACATCATGCAAGCAGGCATGAAGCAAGTTGGCTGCATTGAAATGGGTGAGAAATTGCTCGAAAAGCTCTAGAGAGGTAATTTTTATACTACAGATGGACATCTAATACAAAATCTACGCGTCAAACTTCTCTGGAAGGGATAAACCTACCGATATTCCCGTGGCGCGCCTGAAGGCGTCGCTCCGCAAGCCTCCGCGACGCACGCGCTCGGGAAGGTTAAACGTTCGATGGAGCGTCGATCGAACGTCCGTGTCCGTCGCCAATTGGCTGAGAATAGGGAGTAGGGATAGTAAATGGTTATCCTTCTCGTCATCGTACCACGACTCGATGGGAATGGCGTTCTCGATTTGTAAACCGAAAGCCTGCGGCGAGTTGTCGATGATAATCGTCCTGGAAAGATCGCGTCCGAGGACGCGCAAATCCTTCATGAAATTCCCATCGATTTGTACGCACGAATCACGAAACACTCTGTGCTTGATCCAGGTTCGTTTTGGGTCGAGTATGTCCAGCAACTTGTCGGCGTACACTTGCTGCGACGCGGTGAAGACGACAATTTCGTATTGCTTGGAGACCACCTCCATAAAAGTGGACAAATGCGGTCTTTTCTTAACGTTGACTTGATGAACCTCGTTGTTGAACACGACAGGAAATGAAAAATCACACTTTTCTCCGGTGTTCTCCAAGTTTGAGTGCACCAACGTCTCGTCTAGATCCAAGACGAGCGTGTTGCGTTTCACCTCTTGCTCTGGCAGGACGGGTCCGCTTGACCCATTCGAGATGTGCGAGCGTGGTGTAAACTTTAAATTGTAAATGAAAGCCCACGGATCGTATTCCTCGTCGTACTCTTCGTACGGCACGCACGACGCCTCCTCGCTCGTCATCCCGAAACGTCCGAGATATTCCTTGGCGGAAATCTGTTCGCCTCCCAGTAGTTCCACCTGCTTGTCCTCCAAATCGTCGATGCTCTCTATTTCGCTGTGAATCGCAGTCATCTCGATCCCGAACGCCTGCGGAGCGGAGATGTCTAATTCTTTAGCGCTCGCGCGTCTCGATTTCAACCTTCGCGACGGTTTCCTCGTCCCGCCGCTGCTAAAGAATGAAAACATTGGAGAAAAAATGGTATCTAAGAGCTTTCTCGATCCCGCACGTTTCATCTTGACCGCCGGCGACGTCAAGGCGCCTGCGTCCACGTTCGTGGACGATCTCTTATTCTCTTCAGCGAATCGTGTGGTGAGATTTGTGGGAACCATTCCCTCCGCGTCCGCATTGTTCGAGTCCGCACGTCTCGCCGTCGTCTTTCTCATCGAGCTTGTGATGAACGACGCCTCCGCCGGTGGTCTGATCCTCGATCCCGGAGGCGTGTGCGCCGCCCCCGATCCGTTCGCCTCATCTTCCGCGATTGTGCTCGTGCGCGCGCGCTTCGAGTCTTCTCTCGCGTCCGTCCCTCGTCGCTCTCGTTTCGTCCCTCGTTCCTTCCGACTAAGCGACTTGAACAGCTTCATCGCGCTCCCCATCAATCCCGACGATCGTCGTCCCGTGCTCGTCGGCGATCTGCGATGGTAGAATCGTCGTCGCACATCGTCAGTCACTCGATCCATCGCGAGTTTCCTCGAATACGAATCAAAACCGTCCCGTCCCGTCGCGTCCCGTCACGTCCCGGGCCGCCAATCCAACCGTCATCGTCCACCCTCCACCCCTCGCGCCTCCGGAATCGATTCTTCCACGCACGCACCCGACATCATCCGCTCCATCATCGCTCGACCCTCTCTCATCCCTCGCTCGCGTCGATCGACGCGTGCGCGCGCTCATTCTTTCCCGAATGTCCCGAATGTCCCGAATGAATCAATCGATGATTCGATTCGATTGTCGCGCGCCTCCTCGCGCGATGCGCCCGCGAGACGTCTCGAGACGACGACGTGCGTTCGTTTCGTCCTCCCGAGTCGTCCTCGCGTCCGACGACTCTCTCGACGCGCGCGCGTGTGAAGAAATGTCTAGGAAATGTCTCGTCATTACGTCAAAGGCTCACCGGGACGCGGGTTGTTTCCCCTCTGCGCGCGAGGCGCGTCTCGGGGGCGAGTTAACTCGATTTCGGGGCGAAAAACGACGCGATCGAGGGTTGATTCTCGGATGTGTTCGTCTCTCTCGCGTCTCGTCGTCTCTTTTGCGCGCCGGACGATTTCGTCGATGTCTTGGACGCGCGCGCGTAGAGTTTGGCGACGGAGGATGAAAAGACGCCGTCGTCCTCAAACGCCGACGCGGGAAACCATCGGAGCTCTCGATCGGGATTTTCGGCGATGACGGCGGTGGAAACGCCATCGTCGTTTAATGCGTCGTTTTCATCGCGTTCGAGGTCGTACACGGCGTAGTGCATCACCTGACGAATGTGCGAGAAGACGTGGACGACTTTACCGGCGGCGACGTCGGACGCGCGCGTCCACCTCGCCGACGCGCGCAGGGCGTCGCACACGGCGTCCTGCGCGCTCGAGACGTCCGCGCTCGGACGCGACCCGAATTTTTCATCCGTTTCGTTCGCGATGAGCGCGTTGGGGAACTCCCATAAACCAGCCAAGAGTCCAGTCTCGGGACGTTTAGCGAGAAGATAGGAAAAAGACGCGCCGTCTCGTCTCCGCGCGACGACAAAGGCGCGTTGTTCTTGACGCTTTTCCGCCTTTTTCGCGCTCTCCGGGAACGTCGTCACCTTAAACGTTCCACCCGTGCGCTCGACCTCGCGCAATCCATCGCACCACGATGCGATGGGACACGAACCGCACTTTGGATTGGCGGGCGAGCACGTCGTCGCGCCGAGTTCCATCATCGCCTGGTTAAAATCTCCCGCACGATTTCGATCCATCAACGACTCAGCAACGCGTCGAATCGTTTTCGCGGCCTCGCCCTTTAAAGGATCACCTCTAATCATCCTCGCGCGCGTCACCACGCGATGTACGTTCCCATCAATCGCCGCGCTCGGCGCTCCGAACGCGATGCTCGCCACGGCGCTCGCCGTATAGGGACCGACGCCGGGAATCTTCGTCAATCCCTCCACCGTTCGAGGATACCGTCCGTCGAGCTCATTCGCGACGTATTTCGCACCCTCCAATAAATATTTCGCCCGTCGATAGTATCCCAGTCCCGCCCACTCGTCGTTCACCTCCTCGATCGTCGCGCGAGAGAGCGCCGTCGCCGTGGGCCATCGCCGCGTCCATCGTCGCCAATACTCGGTGACGCGTTCGATTTGCGTCTGTTGACTCATGATTTCCGACACGAGGACGCCGTACGCGTATTGATCGTCGGACATTCCTCTCGACCGTCCGTGTTCGTCCGTCTCGAACGCTCGATCGCGCCACATCATCGCCGATCGATCGTCGTCGCCTTCGTCCTCCGTCTTCGTCTTCGGCGGCGTCCCGGCGTCGGATTCAATCTTTATCCACGCTCTCTGCGTCGATTTCGGACGTCTTCTCCACGGTAAATCTCTCGCGTTGGCGTCGTACCACGCGAGAAGACTCGCGCGCGCGTCTTCGTCCGCGACCCGACCGCGGTCGCGCGTCGACGTCGACGTCGACGGCGCGTTTTCGTCGATGATTACTTTTAAATCATCATCACGAAAGACATCTTCCTTTGAACGACGGTCCATGGCGGCGACGCGCGTCGCGTTCACTCGCCGTGCGACGCGCGACGTTCGGACGATTCGCGCGGAGGCGAGTGCGATGCCCGTCGAAGACGCGCGGCGCATGCGCCGGTGTGAAGAGCCCGAGGGCGTCCTTCGTCTTCGTCTTCGTCTTCGTCTTCGCGGCGTTTGTTTGATTCTGTGTGTGTGTGTGTACAAGGGCGCTACTACGCGTGATGATTACGATGAATAAAATTGTTCGCGAGCCGAGGTGAGGCGCGCGAGTGCTCTCGAACGTATCGCTCGTCTCGAACGTATCGCTCGTCTCGAACGTATCGCTCGTCTCGAACGTATCGCTCGTCTCGAACGTATCGC
>MDTD01033897.1_pt1 | contig 35067 bp, 29 predicted proteins | sample 811221 | NCBI WGS metagenome assembly MDTD01 (sample SAMN05326646, study PRJNA326480) | marine metagenome | isolation source: seawater | place: Pacific Ocean: South West | collected 2011
ATGGTGTAGATCAGGCTCGTGGGAGCCGATCGACGAAGAGGCCGCCACCGGCGCGCCGCAACAGGAGAGCGACATGGGCACCAGTTTTCGTCATCGCATGTCCGGACCGGCAGCAGGCCGGGGCACCGCGTCCGTCGGCGGGGCAGGGGCCGCTTTGTGGCGAACCGGTCTCGCGATCGCCTGTGCCGCTGCACTTTCCCTCGCGCCCCGGCCAGGTGTCGCCGATGAAGGAGAGCCGGAGACGGGCGCGGTCGACACGACGCCTGTCGACTATGCGCGCTTCGTGCCCGCCCTGATCGAGAATTTCGCGCGGCCCGCAGCCAGCGATCTGACCGAAAGCCTCGTGACCCTCGAAAAGACCATCGCGGGGGTCTGTGCCCAGGACGCCGGTCCCGATGCGGCCGAAGCCTTCGACGAAGCCTTCGCCGGCGCGGTTGCTGCGCACGGGCGCCTCGCCGCGCTGCGGGCAGGTGCGCTTGCCGATGACGCGCGTGCGGAGCGCCTCGCATTCGTGCCGGACTCACGTGGCGTGGTGCGGCGTCAGGTCACCCGGCTCGTCGCCGCCAGGGACGAAACCGCGATCGATCCGGCGAGCCTGCGCGAAAAGAGCGTCGCGCTTCAGGGCCTGACCGCCCTTGAGTGGATCGCCTACGACAAGACCGGCGAGGTCGTTCTGGGGCGCGCGGAAGAGGGGTCGGGGGAAGAGGCAACAAAGGCGGCCGACTATGCCTGTGCCTATGCGACGGCGCTCGGCGCGCGCCTCGAGGAGACCTCGCGCGAGGTGAGCGAGGCGTTCGGCGCTCCAAGCGGCCAGACCGCTCTCCTTCTGGCGCCCGGGCCCGACAATGCGCTCGTGCATACCGACAAGGAAGCGGCGAGCTTCGTGTTCAACGCGCTTCTCACGTCTCTGGAACTGGCACGCGACCAGATCGTCGGCCCTCTTCTCGACGAGGGCCCGGTCACCCTGCGCGCCGCGCGCATTCCCTTCTCGCGGTCCCATACCGGCTTTGTCCATCTGGCGGCCCTGATCGACGGTTTCGCCGATGCCATCGTCGCCGCCGGATACCCCGAGGCGCGCAGCGACGGAGCGTGGATCGGCAACACGCTCTCCTTCGAGGCGGGCAATGCCCACGGCGCGCTGGAGGCTGTCGATCCCGACCCCGCGCTTGCGCTGGAAGGGGAGAAGGATCTGGGCAAGCTCACCTATGTGCGCACGATCCTCGACGGCCTGCGTCCCATGGTGGCCGGAGAACTCGCCGGCCATCTCGATTTCAAGGGAGGCTTCAATGCGCTCGACGGTGATTGATCGCCGCAGTCTGCTGGTCGGGGCGGGGGCCGCCCTGACCGCCGCCGTGACGCGCTCGGGCAGTGCCCGCTCGGCGCAGATGTTTGCCGCGCTGGATGCCGAGGATCCGCTTTTCGCCGGTGCCCGGCGCGAGGCCGACGGCACCCACTCGGTGGTGGTGACCGGTGTCGACGGCCTGCCGCGCGTGAAAATCGCGCTGCCCGACCGGGGGCATGATATCGCCGTGTGCGAGAAAAGCGGCCGCTGTCTCGTCTTCGCGCGCCGTCCGGGCACCTTCGCCGTGCTGTTCGACCCGCACGGCAAGACGCCGCCGCACACCATTGCCTCCGTTCCGGGACGCCACTTCTACGGACACGGCGTGTTTTCTCCCGACGGGCAGCTCGTTTTCGCGACCGAGAACGACTACGAGACGACGCGGGGCGTGATCGGCGTCTATGATGTCTCGGGCGAGACACCGGCGCGCGTGGGCGAGCTGTGGTCGGGGGGCATCGGCCCACATGACATCCTGCCGATGCCGGGCGGAAAGACGCTGGTGGTCGCCAATGGCGGCATCGAGACGCATCCCGACCGTGATCGCGAAAAACTCAACATCGACACCATGCAGCCCAACATCACCTTCCTGGACCTGGATTCGGGCGCGGTGATCGGGCGGCTCGAGGCGCCCGCGCATCTGCACAAGCTTTCGCTGCGCCACATGGCGGTCGGCGAGAACGGTCGCGTGTGGATCGGCGCCCAGCACCAGGGCGGTCTCGACGAGACGCCGCCGCTCCTGGCATCCCTCGACCTGGGAAAGGGGCGGCTGGAGTTTCACGATCTGCCGGACGAGCTTTCCGGGAAGCTGGAAAACTACATCGGCTCGGTGGCGCTCAGCCGCGACGGGGAGGTGGTCGCAGCCTCCTGCCCGAAGGTCGGCCGGTTGCTCTATTTCTCCGCGCGCGACGGCAGCTTCATGGGAAGCCAGCAGCGCCCGGATGCCTGCGGTCTGGCGGCGCTCGACGCGAACGGCTTCCTGATTTCCGATGGCAATGGCGGACTGAGCGACAGCGCGGACGTGGCGGGGCGCCCGGTTCCGCTTGCGTCGTCGCCCGGTGTTTCCTGGGACAACCACATGGTGGCGGTCGACCCGCTGCGCTTTGGCGCCTGAATGCGGTGTGCCCGGCGGGAACCTCCTGCCGGGTCATCTCAGGTGACGTCGGCGAAGGAAATCTCCGCCATCATGTCGCCGGCAAGCCTCTCGAGTTCCTGTGACAGGTCGCTCGCGGCGAGATCGATGGGAAGCACCACGTCCACTTCGGCGCGGAACATGCGCTCGCCGCTCATGGAGCCCGCATAGGCTTCCGTTTCCAGCTCGGTGATGCTTACGCGCCTTGCGGCAAAGAGCGTTGCAAGCGCGTGCAGGATGCCGGGGTGATCCTGGCACATGAGTGAGACATGAGCCGCCTGGCCGTGGTTTTCCGATGCCGCGTCGGCCTGTTTCACCGTGACGGCAATTCCCTCGCCCGCCAGCGCGCCGAGCGCAGCCTCAAGCTCTTCGGAACGGCCGACGGGGACCTCGACGCGAACGATGCCGGCAAAGGCGCCCGCAAGCCGGGACATGGAGCTTTCGATCCAGTTGCCGTCGTGACGTGCGACGATGCTCGCCAGCGTCTCGACAAGGCCCGGCCGGTCCTCGGCAATCGCCGTCAGCACGAGTGAGGTCGTCTGCATCCCGGTGGCTCCTTCAGGCTTCGCCATACATGCCTCGTCCTTCGGGCCACACCCTAGAGGAGAGGCGATCCGCCGTCATCCCGGTCAGCGCGGCGGGCGCGAGGAAAACCCGAAGGCTGCGGTGTAGAGGCGCTCGGCGATCAGGGACAGGCGCGTGAGGATGCGCACGGGCAGCCGTGCCAGCGAGGGCACCACGTCGTGGCAGAAGGCGACCTTGCGCACATAGTCCTCCACCTCCCAGGTGAACCAGCTGTAGGCCGGGAAATAGGCCGTGTCGCCGGCTTCCAGTCGACGGGTTTCGCCGTCCGGGCCCGTTACGGTGACCGAACCCTCCAGGATGTAGACTGCCTCGTCGCATCCGAAATACCAGTGGAAACGCCCGGCGGTGCAGTCCCACACCGCCATGTTGGCGTTGCGGTCGTCCCCCTGTGCCAGGGTGAGTGCGCGGGCCCTGGGCGCGCCGTCCAGGATCCAGTCCGGGTTGATCGGTGCGTCGTGGAGCTCGAGCCCCTCGGTGCGGGCGAGCGTGAGGCCGGAGGCCATGCGCATGGCGCCCTGCGGAATGTCCCGGGACGTCGTGTCTTGCGCCGCGAGCCTTGTCATCTTTTGCATTCCTCCCTGGGTGCGGGGCCTGCCCCCGCTCGTATTGCCGGGAGATTGCCGCAAGGAGATAAACAACCGGTTAGGCGGTGGCGTGCCGGCACGTCGACACGCAGCGGCGGAATTGCCGCTTGATGCCCGCCCGCCGCTCCTCTAGCGTGCCCGGCCAATGACGGCGTCCCTTGAGGGGCTGAAAGCGATTCCGGTGGAGATCGACCCAAGTCGGGGATCCACTCCGGAGCTGTCTGGACGGCGACCTGCCAAGCACCGCCCGCGCGATGTCGCGTCGGGCGAGCGGCCTGCTGCGTTCCCCGACCCGCCCGCTCCGCAACGGTCTGCGCGTCACCCGAACAAGGACAGCCTGTCACATGGCCGAAAGCATGCCGCTAGGGCATGTCGGCGCGGGGAGCTCTCGGACGAAAGACGACTTTGTCGTTTTCCCGAGTTCGGGCAAATCTCCCTGCGCGATACGTGAGGGAGACACGACATGGCGAACGCAACCGCTCACGCCGGCGGGCAGGACGGGGCACCGGAGACGCGGGCCGCACCGCAAACGGGTCCGGTCGCCGGGGGCGAAAAGCTCGGGCTGATGATCTGCGGGCACGGCAGCCGCAACCGTGGCGCGGTGCGTGAATTCGCGCAGCTTGCCGAGCGCCTGCGCGACCGGTTTCCCGACTGGCCGGTGGAATACGGCTATCTCGAATTCGCCAATCCCGTGATCAAGGACGGTCTCGACCGGCTGCGCGAGCAGGGATGCACGCGCATTCTCGCCGTGCCGGGAATGCTGTTCGCGGCCGGGCACGCCAAGAACGATATTCCCTCCGTCCTCAACACCTACCAGGCCCAGAATCCGGGCGTGACGATCACCTACGGTCGCGAGCTTGCCGTCGATACGCGGATGATTCGCGCCGCCGGCGAGCGCATCCGCGAGGCGCTGGAGGCGGCGGGCGACGACGTGCCGATGCATGAGACGCTGCTGGTCGTCGTGGGGCGCGGAGCGTCCGATCCGGACGCTAATTCGAACGTGGCCAAGATCACCCGCATGTTGTGGGAAGGCTTCGGTTTCGGGTGGGCGGAAACGGCCTATTCCGGCGTCACCTTTCCGCTGGTCGCCCCGGGCCTCGAACATGCCGCGAAGCTTGGCTACAAGCGCATCGTGGTGTTTCCCTATTTCCTCTTCTCCGGCGTGCTGGTGAGCCGCATCTACAACACGACCGACGAAGTGGCGGAGCGTCATCCCGACATCGAGTTCCTGAAGGCGGGCTATCTCAACGACCATCCGCAGGTGATCGACACGATGGCCGACCGGGTGCAGGAGATCCTGCAGGGTGCCAACCTGATGAACTGCCAGATGTGCAAGTACCGTGAACAGGTGCTGGGCTTCGAGGAGGACGTTGGCCGGCCCCAGGAGAGCCATCACCACCACGTGGAAGGGCTCGGTGACGACGCCGAATGCAAGCTGTGCGAGGACGTTTGCACGGGAGCCTGCGATCAGGTGGCGACCGGCGACGGCCATCACCATCATCACCACGCGGACGGTCACGACCATGCCCACGGTCACGGCCATGATCATCATCATGGTCATGGGCATCACCACCATCATGATGGCCATGACCACGACCATCATCACCCGGTCTATCCGCATGCGGACCACCCGCTGGGACCGCGCTCGATGAGGAAGGACGGGTGAGCGGGCGGCCTCCCGCATACGACTATGTGAAGGACCCGGGCGAGATCTACCGGCGGTCCTTCTCGATCGTGCGCGGCGAGGCCGCGCTCGCGCACCTGCCTGCGGCCCTGCATTCGGCGGCGGTGCGGATCGTCCATGCCTGCGGCGATCCGTCCGTCACCCGCCATCTCGCCTGGAGCGAGGGGGTGGAACAGGCGGTCGCGAATGCGCTTCGGGCCGGGGCTCCGGTCTTCACCGACGTGCGCATGGTGGCGGAGGGGATCATCGCCTCGCGTCTTCCCGCCGGCAACGAGATCCGCTGCACGCTGAACGAGCCGGGGGTTCGCGACCTTGCCGCCAAGCTTGGCACGACGCGTTCGGCGGCCGCCGCCGAATTGTGGCGTGACGGGCTCGACGGCGCGGTCGTCGTGATCGGCAATGCGCCGACCGCGCTGTTCCATCTGCTGGAAATGATCGGCGCGGGCGGGCCGCGTCCGGCAGCCATCCTCGGGTTTCCAGTCGGCTTCGTCGGCGCGGCGGAATCGAAGGAGGCGCTTGCCGAAAACCCCTTCGCCATTCCGTTTCTCGCCCTGCGCGGCCGGCTTGGCGGCTCGGCGATCGCGGCGGCCGCGCTCAATGCCCTTGCCGCTGGGCTGCCCGAGGAGGAGATCGCGTGAGCGCCCGTCCGGATCCTGCGTCTCCCTGGCTGACGGTGATCGGCATCGGCGAGGATGGCCTTGCCGGGCTCTCCGCCATCGCGAGGGCTGCGCTCGACGAGGCAGGGATCGTCTACGGCGGCGCGCGCCACCAGGACCTTGCCGAGGTTCCGGGCGCGCGCTTTCGATCCTGGCCGAGCCCCTTTCACGAAGGTGTCGCGGAGCTTGAGGCGCGGCGCGACCGACCGACCGTCGTGCTGGCGTCCGGCGATCCGATGTGGTTCGGCATCGGCGCGACGCTGGCCCGGAGCATTCCCGCCGAGGAAATGCTCGTGCTGCCGGCCCCCTCGTCGCTGTCGCTTGCCGCCGCGCGTCTTGGCTGGCCGCTTGGCGAGGTGGAAATCCTGTCGCTGCACGGTCGCCCGGTCGACACGTTGCGGGCCGCGCTCCACCCCGGCGCGCGCATCCTCGCGCTGACGAGCGGGGCGCGGACGCCTGGCGAGATCGCCGATCTTCTGGTCGATGAAGGCTATGGCGAAAGCCGGGTCGTGGTGCTGGAGCACCTTGGCGGCCCGGCGGAGCGCCGCGTCGAGGCGCTTGCGGAAAGCTTCGAGGGCGTGGTCGCGGATCTCAACGTCACGGCGATCGAGGCGGTGCCGGTGCGCGACACGCCGTTGCGCGCTCGCGTGCCGGGCCTCCCCGACGACGCCTTTCGTCATGACGGCAAGCTCACCAAGCGTGAAATCCGGGCCGCGACGCTGGCACGCCTCATGCCTCTTCCAGGCTCGCTCCTGTGGGACGTCGGTGCCGGGTCGGGAGCGGTTGCCATCGAGTGGATGCGCGCCGCGCGCGGCGCGCGCGCCATCGGTCTCGAGCCTCACGACGAACGCCGGGCGGTCGCCCGCGCCAACGCAGCCGCACTTGGAACGCCAGGCCTCGAACTGCTCGACGCCGATGCGCCGGAAGGGCTCGAGGGACTGGAGGCGCCCGATGCCGTGTTCCTGGGCGGCGGCCTGACCGCGCCGGGAATGATCGAAGCGGTGCTGCGGGCCTTGAAACCGGGGGGGCGGCTGGTCGCCAACGCGGTGACGCTGGAAAGCGAGGCCGTGCTTCTCGCCGCTCACGCCAGGTTCGGTGGCGAGCTGACCCGTATCGCGATCTCGCGCGCGAGCCCTGTCGGCGGCATGACCGGCTGGCGGCCGCTGATGCCTGTCACGCAATGGAGTCTGGTGAGATGAACCAGGACGGCGGTGCCCGCGCCACGGGCACTCTTTACGGCGTCGGTCTCGGGCCGGGTGACCCGGAGTTGATGACGCTGAAGGCGCACCGGCTGATTTCGTCGGCCCGGGTGGTGGCCTATCCCGCCCCCGATACGGGGGAGAGTTTCGCCCGCTCCATCGCGGCGGATGCAATTCCGGCGGGTGCCCGCGAGATCCCCATCGTCGTGCCGATGCGTGTCGAGAGGTTTCCCGCAAGGGCCGTCTATGACCGCGCGGCGGAGGAAATCGCCGGGGAACTCTCCGCCGGCCGCGACGTGGTGGTGCTGTGCGAGGGGGACCCGTTCTTCTACGGCTCCTTCATGTATCTGTACGAGCGTCTCGTCGACCGGTTTCCGGCGGAGATCGTGCCGGGCGTCACCTCGCTGACCGCCTGCGCCGCTCGTCTGGGGCGACCGCTCACCGCGCGCAACGACGTTCTCACCGTGATCCCGGGTCCGCTCGCCGACGAGGAGATCGCCGCGCGCATCGAGGCGGCCGGCGCGGTCGCGATCATGAAGGTGGGGCGGCACCTTTCGCGCCTCAAGTCCCTGATCGCGCGGCTTGGCCTTCTCGATCATGCGGGCTATGTCGAACGGGCGACGCTTGCCGCCGAGGCGGTCGCGCCGCTCGGTGAGGTGGACACCGCCTCCGCGCCGTATTTTTCGATGATCCTGATCTACAAGGGAGATGAAGCGTGGATGCTTCCGCCGCGATCCTCGTCCTGACGCCGGCGGCGCTTTCGACCGCGCGCAAGGTGGCCGCCGCGCTGCCGGGCTCGACCCTGCACGGGTTGGCCCATCGCGTGCCGGGTCTGGATGTCGCCTTTGCCGAGACGCTCAACCACATTCGCGCGCTCTACCAGGCCGGCACGCCGATCATCGGCGTGTGCGCGTCCGGCATCCTGATCCGCGCGCTTGCCGCCGTGATCGAGGACAAGCGCGCCGAACCGCCGGTGATCGCGGTCTCTGAGGACGGTGCGAGCGTCGTGCCGCTTCTTGGCGGTCATCGCGGGGCGAATTCGCTTGCCCGCCAGGTCGCCGGCGCTCTGGACGCCCATGCGGCGGTGACGACGGCCGGTGACACGGCGCTCGGCGTTGCGCTCGACGCGCCGCCCGCCGGATGGTGGCTCGCCAATCTTCCCGATGCCAAGGGCTTCATGGCCCGCCTTCTGGCCGGTGAACCGGTGCGCATCACCGGAGAGGCGCCGTGGTTGAGCCGCTCGCGCCTTGCCGTCTCGCCGGACGCGGAACTTGAAATCGCGGTCACCGACGAGGCGATGGCGCCCGGACCCGACCGTCTCGTCTATCATCCGCGCACCCTCGTGGTGGGCGTCGGCTGCGCGCGTGGCTGTCCGGTGGAGGAACTCGTTTCGCTGGTGCGCGAGACCCTGGGCGAAGCGGGCCTGGCCGAAGGCGCCGTGGCGGCGGTCGCCTCCATCGACCTGAAGGGCGACGAGACGGCGATGGCGGAACTTTCCGCCGTGCTCGCCGCGCCGCTGCGTCTCTTCGATGCCGCGACCCTCGAGGCGGAGCGTGACCGCCTCGCCAATCCTTCCGAGGTCGTCTACGCGGAAGTCGGTTGCCATGGTGTCGCGGAAGGGGCGGCACTCGCTGGTGCGGGCGTCGACGGATCGCTTATCGTCGAAAAACGAAAGACGGCCAATGCAACGGTTGCCGTCGCGCGTGCGGTCGCTCCGGTCTCGGCAAAGGAAATCGGGCGGCCACGCGGGCGCCTCGCCGTCATCGGCATCGGTCCGGGCCGCGACGACTGGCGCACGCCCGAGGCCTCCCGCCTGCTTGCCGAAGCGGACGAGGTGATCGGCTATTCGCTTTATCTCGACATTGTCGCGCCACTCATCCAGGGCAAGCCGCGTCACGCCTTCCCGCTCGGCGCCGAGGAGGAGCGTGTCCGCTTCGCCCTTGAACGGGCGGGCGAGGGGCGGTCCGTCGCGCTTGTCTCGTCCGGTGATGCGGGCATCTATGCCATGGGCGCGCTGGTCTATGAACTGGTGCACCGTGGCCGGGATGCCGGCGGCGTGAGCGATGCGGCGCGCCGGGTGGAGATCGTCAACGCGCCGGGCATCTCGGCGCTTCAGGCCGCCTCCGCGCGTATCGGCGCGGTGCTCGGCCACGATTTCTGCACCATCTCGCTGTCCGACCTGCTCACCCCGTGGGAGGCAATCGAGAAACGGCTGAAGGCAGCCGCCGACGGTGACTTCGTGATCGCCTTCTACAACCCGGTCTCGAAGCGCCGGCGCACGCAGCTTGCCGCCGCCCGCGAGATCCTGCTCGCCGCCCGCCCCGCCGACACGCCGGTGGTTCTGGGTTTCAACCTCGGACGCGCGGGAGAGACGCTCACCGTGACCACGCTGGGCGATCTCAAGGTGGATGACGTGGACATGCTGACCACCGTGCTTGTCGGCTCGTCCGCCTCGCGCGCGGTCATGACCGGCTCCGGCAAACCCTTCGTCTACACGCCGCGCGGCTACGCCAAACGCATCGAGGAGAAGCTATGACGGTCCATTTCATCGGCGCGGGTCCGGGCGACCCGGACCTGATCACCGTGCGCGGACTGAAGCAGATCCAGTCGTGCCCGGTCTGCCTGTTCGCGGGCTCGCTGGTGCCCGAGGCGGTCGTGGCGGCCGCTCCCGAGGGCGCGCGGGTTGTCGATACGGCGCCCATGACGCTGGACGAGATCATGGCGGAAATCGTGTCCGCCCATGAAAAGGGACAGGACGTCGCCCGGGTTCATTCCGGCGATCCCTCGCTCTACGGGGCGATCGCCGAGCAGATCCGCCGCCTGCGCACGCTCGGCATTCCCTTCGACGTGACACCGGGCGTTCCCGCCTTTGCCGCCGCCGCAGCCGCGCTGGGGCAGGAACTCACCATTCCCGAGGTCGCGCAGACGGTGATCCTGACGCGCACGGCCATGCAGTCCTCCGCCATGCCGGAAGGGGAGGATCTCACGACCCTAGGGAAGAGTGGCGCGACCCTTGCGATCCATCTTTCGATCCGCAACCTGCGGGAGGTCGAGCGTCAGCTTTCGCCGCTTTACGGCGCCGATTGCCCCGTGGTGGTCGCCTATCGGGTCGGCTGGCCTGACCAGACTTTCATCCATGGCACCCTGTCCGATATTCACGAGAAGGTGCGCGCGGCGAAGATCACCCGCACGGCACTCGTGCTTGTCGGCCATGCGCTGGAGCCGCAGGAGGATTTCCGCGACAGCGCCCTCTATCACGCCGACCACGTGCACGTTCTGAGGCCGAAGAAAAAGAAGAAAACCGCCAAATACACAACCTGAAATACAAAATCTTACAATTTCAACCTATGAGTGAATCGCCTAGCCTTCTCCCGTACAAACCGGAGGAGGAAAGACCATGTCGCATGAAGAGGCGCAGCTCGAGCGTATCGTCAACCTGGGTGGTGACAGGCACAAGATCCTGGAATTCTACGAGGACTGGGCATCCACCTATGCCCGGGATGTCGTCGAGGGGATCGGCTATACCGGCCATGTCCTGACGGCGAAGGCGGTGACGGCGCGGGTCGGTCCGGAGGCGGAAATCCTCGACGTGGGCTGCGGCACCGGACTTGTCGCCGTGGAGTTGAAACAGCGCCGGCCGGCGCTGCGGATAGACGGGATCGACCTGACTCGCGGCATGCTCGACGAGGCGGAGGAGACGCAGGCGTATCGCTCTCTCGTCCTTGGCGACATGAACCATCCGCTGGACGCGGATGACGACACCTACGATGGCATCGTCAGCTCTGGCGTCTTCACCACCGGACATGTGGGGCCGGAGCGGATCGACGAACTGGTGCGTGTTGCCCGTCCCGGCGCCCCCATCGTCCTGGCCATTCGCGACACCGCCTGGGAGGGAGAGGGGTTCAGCGCTCATGTCGACCTGCTTGAGCGGCAGGGGCGCTTGCGCGTGGAGGAAAGCCGACGCGAGCCCTATCTGCTGAAAACCGGTGTCTTCTGCCAGCTCTGCGTTCTCGCGGCCGCCTGACGGACGTCGGTTTGCATCCTGACGGGTCTCTTCCTAGGGTATGGCGCAAGCCAGAAAAGGAGAGACTCGTCATGGAATCGGACAATCCGCTTCTCAAGCGCGCCTATGCCCTTGATGGAGATGCCGGCCGCATTCGCGACCTGTATGCCGACTGGGCGGCGAGCTATGACGCGGATACGCTCGACGGCATGGGGTATGTCGCGCCGGTTCTCGCGGCGCGTGCCCTGAGCGAGGCGTTGGAGGGTGAAACCGCCGAAGCCCGCATTCTCGATGCCGGATGTGGCACGGGCCTTGTCGGTGCCGAGATCGCGCGCCGCACGGAGGCCGAGATCGACGGCATCGACCTTTCGCCCGGCATGCTGGAGGAAGCCGCGCGCAAGAAGGTCTACCGGAGCCTTGCCGAGGCGGACATGACCGCGACGCTCAATCTTTCCGACAACAGCTATGACGGTGTCGTCAGCGTTGGAGTGTTCACCAGCGGTCACGTCGGGCCCGAGGCGATCGACGAACTCGCCCGCGTGGCACGTCCCGGCGCGCCGCTTGTCGTGACCGTGCACGAGAAGGTGTGGGAGCCCGACCGCTATGCGGCACATCTGGCGGAGATGGAGCGCCACGGACTGATCCGGTTGCGCGCGATCAACGATGCGCCCTACCACGAGAAGGAAGGCTACACCTGCAAGCTTTGCCTGCTGGAAGCGGCCTGAGTTGCGAAAACGGACGGGTCATGCCCGTCCGTCCGCCTTATGCGATATCGATCAGATGGCAGAAGGATCCCATGACCGTGCCGGCCCTGAGCCCGAGCGCGCCGAGGTCCGCGCCGGTCGCGTCGCGTGCCTGGAACAGCCGCTCCGCCGCACCCTCGTGCAGGATCGAGGCATAGTGCCATTCGTGTGCGGAAAAGCCGCCGGCGAATGGCGCGCCCGAAAGCCCGTCGAGGCGTCGGTATCCCAGATGGCGACGACGGCTTGCGAAGCTGGTGGTCAGCGGCAGCAGACCGAGCATCCTGTGATGTGTTCCTTCGGCGTCCACCAGAACGTCGCCCAGGGCCATGTAGCCGCCGCACTCGCCGTAGATCAGCGCTCCGCGTTGTACGGCCGATGCCATGCCCTGTTGGAAGGTTGTGGCGGCTGCCAGCCGGGCGGCATGTAGCTCGGGGTAGCCGCCGGGCAGGTAAACCGCGTCGGCCTCTTCGCAGGGGGCCTCGTCGGCCAGCGGCGAAAAGAACGAAAGTTCCGCGCCGGCTCGTCGCCAGCCTGACAGGAGATGGGGATAGGCGAAGGCGAATGCCACGTCGCGGGCAACCGCGATCCGCTGGCCGAAAGGTTCAAGCCGTTTCGGCGAAGGGGCATCGGAAGCCCTGTCCGGAACCGCCAGTTCTCCCGCGACCTTGCGCAGGGCCACGAGGTCGCAGGAGGCGGTGATGCGTGTGGCGGCGCTGTCGAGAAATGCGTCGAGGTCGTCGCGCTCCCCGGCCTGGACCAGGCCCAGATGGCGCTCGGGAAGGGCAAGGGCGGTATCGCGTGGGACGTTGCCGAGCACGGGCATTCCGACGCCTGCGAGCGCGCCGGACAGCATCGCGGCGTGGCGCTCGCTTCCCACGCGGTTGAGGATCACACCGGCGATATGGACGTCGTCGCGATGGTCGCGAAAGCCGCGTACCAGCGCCGCGACCGAGTGAGATTGTCTGGCCGCGTCGACGACAAGCACCACAGGAAGCCCGAGGCGGGCGGCGAGGTCGGCAGTCGAGCCGGATCCGTCCGCCGCGCCGTCGAAGAGACCCATGACCCCCTCGACAAGCAGCAGGTCGCAGCCCGCCGCCTGGTCGCCCGCCAGTGTGTCGACCAGCGCGCCACGCATGGCGTGGGCATCGAGGTTGACGCTCTCCCGTCCGCTGGCCGCCGCGTGAAAGGCCGGGTCGATGTAGTCCGGTCCTACCTTGGCGCTGGCAACGGCAAGCCCGGCGCGGGCGAAGGCGCGCAGCAGTGCGAGCGTGATGACCGTCTTGCCGCTTCCGGACGCGGGGGCCGCGATCACGAGGCCGGGCGCGCGGGAGGCGTGCGAATGCGAGGTGGCGGGAAGGCTCACGCCAAGCCGGCCTCGGTTTCCCTGCGCAAGCCGAGCGGGTCTGCGTCGAGCGCGCGTCCGGCCAGCGCGCCCAGCCAGTCGAGTCCGGCGCGCAGGCGCACAACCTCGCCGACACAGACGACCGCGGGCGGTTCAAGGGCGGCTTCGCGGGCAGCATTCGCCGCCTCGCCGAGCGTGGTTTCCAGGACGCTCTGGCTGGCGAGCGAGGCGTTGCAGACGATGGCGACCGGCTCCGAGGCGGCGCGTCCGGCTGCCATGAGCTCGCCCGTGATCTGCGCAAGATGCTTCATCGCCATGTACATGACGATCACCGGGGAGCCGTTTGCAATGCCGGCCCAGTCGATTGCGGAGGGGGCAAGGCCTGTCTGGTCATGACCGGTCAGGAAGGTGACCGCCTGATTGGTGTCGCGATGGGTGGCGGGAATGCCGGCGTAGGCCAGTCCGCCGATGCCGGCCGTGATGCCGGGAATGATGCGGAACGAAATGCCGGCACCGACCAGCGTCAGCGCTTCCTCGCCGCCCCGTCCGAACACGAAGGGGTCGCCGCCCTTGAGGCGAAGCACGCGTTTGCCCTCGCGCGCGTGCTCGATCAGTCGGAGCGAAATGTCGCGCTGCTTGGGGCTCGGCTTGCCGCCGCGCTTGCCGGCGTATTCGACTGCCGCGTCAGCGCGCGCGAGCTTCAGGATCGATGTGTCGACAAGCGCGTCGTAGACGATCACGTCCGCCTGCTGCAGCCCGTTGAGAAGATGCAGTGTCATCAGCCCCGGATCGCCGGGGCCCGCGCCCGCGAGCCAGACCGTGCCGGCCTCGAAAACGGGCAGCCTGAGATGGGAAGGGTCGGGGCGCTCCAGCGCGCGTGTCGTCGTATCGCTCATCAGGCTGCCGATATTAGGGGGCCTTGACCGTCGCGCCAAGGTCGCAGAACCGCCTGCGAACACCTGTTTTGCGACCCTTCCACGCGGAGCCGGCACCTGGGCCGCTGCGCGCGTGACGCATTCCCGTGCCGGGCCTATAGTCCGCCGCATGAGCGAGACCGACCCGAAGCCCCTGCGCCGTGGCTGGACCACGGGTGCCTGCGCCACGGCAGCCGCGAAGGCGGCCTGTACCGCGCTTTTGGCAGGGCGGTTTCCCGACCCCGTGACCATCGTGCTGCCGAAGGGAGAGAAGCCGGCCTTTGCGCTCTCCCGCGAGGAGGTCGGTGAGGACGAAAGGGGGACGTTCGCCCTTGCCGGCATCGTCAAGGACGCGGGCGACGATCCCGACGTGACCCATGGCGCACTCGTGATCTCGACCGTGCGCAAGGGGGAGCCTGGTTCGGGGATCGCCTATCGCGCCGGTGAAGGGGTGGGAATAGTGACCCGCGCCGGGCTTCCGATCGATCCGGGCGAGCCGGCCATCAACCCGGTGCCGCGCAGCATGATCGCGCACGTGCTTGCCGAAGTCGCGGCGATGGCCGACGTTCCGGCCGACTTCGAGGTGGAGGTTTCGATCCCCGGTGGCGAGGAGATCGCGAAACGCACCATGAACCCGCGCCTGGGAATCGTCGGCGGCCTTTCGGTCCTCGGCACCACCGGTATCGTGCGCCCCTTTTCCTGCGCGGCGTGGATCGCCTCGATCCATCGCGGGGTCGATGTGGCGCGGGCCGCCGGGCTGGAGCATGTCATCGGCGCGACCGGGTCGACCTCCGAAGCCGCCGCACGTGCCCGCCACCCCGATCTTCCCGAGATGGCCTGTCTCGACATGGGCGACTTCGCCGGCGGGCTGCTCAAGTATCTGCGCGCCCATCCCGTTCCGCGCCTGACCATGGCCGGCGGCTTCGCCAAGTTCGTCAAGCTGGCCCAGGGAGCGATGGACCTGCACTCCGCCCGCAGCCAGGTTGATTTCGATGCCCTTGCCGGGCTCATGCACGAGGCGGGCGCCCCGCCCTTCCTGGTGGAGGAAGCGCGACAGGCGAACACCGCCAAGGAGGTTCTGGACCGTGCGGCGGGCGAGGGGATCGACGTTGCCGCGCTGGTGGCCCGTGCCGCGCGTGGGCGCATTCTCGAGATTCTCAGGGGGGCGCCGGTTCGCGTCGAAGTGCTTCTCGTGGACCGCAAGGGGCACCTCGTTGCCGAACTCCCCTTCGAGGACGAGGAGACGGCCCCGTGACGCAGTCGGAAGACACCGCACCGCTCAAGGTTCTGGTGCTGGGGGGCACGGGGGATGCGCGCGCGCTTGCCGCCCGGCTTGTCACGGACACGCGCTTTTCAGCGAGCGTGTCGCTCGCCGGTGCCGTCGAGAGGCCCGACGCCTATCCGCTCCCCGTGCGCTCAGGCGGGTTCGGAGGCGTCGAGGGACTGTCCGGCTGGATCAGGGACAATGCCGTCGGTGCGCTGGTCGACGCGACCCATCCCTTTGCGACCGGCATTTCCCGGAACGCGGCCGAAGCCGCCCGCGCCACGGCCACGCCGCTCGTGCGCCTGGAGCGTCCGGCCTGGCGCGCGGGTCCGGCGGACAGGTGGCAGGAGGTCGACGATCTGGATGAGGCGGTGGCGGCGCTTCCACCCGGCGCGCGGCCGTTTCTCGCAATCGGGCGCAAGGAGATCGCGCGTTTTGCGAGCCGGTCCGATCTCGACTGCCTGATGCGCATGATCGACCCGCCCGGCGAGGAGGAACGGTTGCCCCGGGGAAGGCTTGTGCTCGCACGCCCGGTGCGGGACGCGGATGCCGAGGTCGCCTTGCTGAGCGAACACGGGGCCACCCATGTGGTTGCCAAGAACAGTGGAGGTCCGTGGGGCGAAGCGAAACTGATCGCGGCCCGAAGGCTGGGCCTTCCGGTGATCCTCCTGCGTCGTCCGCCGGCTCTGGAGGTTCATTCCGTCCCCGATGTGGACGGAGTTCTCGACTGGCTTGAAAGTCTGTCCGCCCGGTGAGGCTCAGGCGCCGCCGCGCCCCCGCAGCTTGAGAAGCGCAATCTTCCAGAGATAGCGGATCACGCCGGAGGTGTAGCGCTTGCCGAGCCGACGTGGCTCCTGCAGGAAGCGGAACACCCATTCGAGCCCGGTCCGGCGCAGGAGGGAGGGCGCGCGCACGACCTCGCCCGCCGTGAAGTCGAACAGCGCGCCGACGCCGATGGCGAGCGGGACGTCCAGATGGTCGAAGAGCCTGTCGATCAGGAACTCCTGCTTCGGATTGCCCATGGCAACAAGCAGGATGTCGGGTCGTGCGGCATTGATCCCGGCGGCGACTGCCGGCTCGTCCTTGTCCGCGAAATACCCGTCGCGCCAGCCGCAGACGTCGATGTTCGCATGATTGGCGGCGAAGCGGTCCGCCGCGCGTTCGACGATCTCCGGCTTTGCGCCGAGCAGGTAGAGACGCGTTCCCGCAGGGGCCTTGTCGAGAAGCGCGGGTATGAAATCCGTCCCGTTGAGATTGTCGGGAAACCCTTTCCCGGCGAGCACGCGCGCCCCGATCTCGGCTCCGATGCCATCGTTGAGAACGAGGAACCGTGACAGCGTGTCCGCGAAAACCGGCTCGTCCATGGCAAGCAGGATGCCGTGCGCGTTGGCAAAGGCGATCCGTTCGCGGCGGCGCGTCGCGATGGTCTCGAGAAGGCGCTGGATGGCCGCGCCCCGCGACAGGCGGACGATGCGCACCGGGCCGATGGCGACCGCGTCCGGCGCCTGCACTTCGGCGGCAACCGGATGGCTGGCCGCGCTGCTGTGCGGAACCTCGCTCATGCGGGGCTTCCGAAAAGCGGTGCGTCGGGCTGTAGGGTGGCGCTGCGGATCATCGTGCGCTGTGGGTTCCCTGTGGTTGGTTGCATATGGCGGCAACAATCGACCGCCCGGCCCTTGTCCGCAAGTCCGGACGCCGCAAATTCCCCTGTTGCCGGAGCGTTTCCCGCATGGTCGCGCAAGGGCTTGGGAGTTTCTTAACCATGATTCCGGCACTCTTGCGTACATGATCGAAGGGCCTGCCATGCGGCGGGCCCGGGCACGCGCGATTTCGGGCGCGGCGGATAAAGGTTCGGATTGCGCCGATGATCGACGTCTACCAGATACCCGGCATCCTGAGAAAGCGGTTCGCCTGGCTCATCATCGTGCCTGTGATTTGCGTCGCGCTGGCCGTCGTCTACGCGCTCCTGCGCACGCCGACATACACCGCCACGGCCGAGCTTTTGATCGAACCGCAGAATTTGCAGATTGTCGGCAACGACATCGTCCAGCGTGGGGGAACCGATGGCGTGCAGCGGCTGGCCATCGACAGCCAAGCCTATGTGATCCTGTCCAACTCGGTCCTGGATGAAGTCATCGACAAGCTCGATCTGGAGAGCGACCCGTTTATCCGGCCGACGTCGGGCGGTCTGATCTCGAGCCTGCTTGGCGGGGGCAAGGCGGAACTCAGCCCCGAGGACCGCCGCTCGGCGACCATCGACAGCCTGCGCAAGAACCTGAAGGTGGCGCGCGTCGAGAATGCCTTCATCTTCAATATTTCCATGACGCATTCGGATCGCTTCAAGGCGGCCGAGATCGCCAACGAGGCGGCCAGGGCCTACCTCGAGGAACAGCGAACACTGCGCTCGGACGCCACCTTGCGCGCCAGCGTCGAGTTGCAGGCCCAGGCCGACAGCCTGCGCAAGCGTGTCGAGGCGGCGGAAGCGGCGGTCGAGACGTTCCGCGCGGAAAACGGCCTGATCAGCACCGGGGACCGGGGGCTGGTGGTGAGCCAGAGCCTTCAGGACATCAACACCCAGCTTACCCAGGCCAGGGTCGAGCTTGAGGGAGCGAAAGCCAATGCGGAACTTCTCGAGGGGCTGACCGCCTCCGCGATCGAGGCCGGCGCGCTCCCCGCCAACCTGCAGACCTCGACGCTCGGCTCCCTGCGCGTGCAATACGCCCGCATCGCCGAGCGGGAGTCACAGGCGGCGACCACGCTTGGGGCCAACCATCCCCAGCTTCGCGAATTGCGCTCCCAGCTCGCCAACACGCGCGGCCTGATCGAGGCGGAACTGAACCGCGTGCGTCGGTCGGTGGAAGCGAGCCGTCAGCGGGCGGAGGCCAACGTGGCCGCGCTGGAGGCCGAGCTTGCCCGCGTGTCGTCCAACTCCGTCGACCAGAGCAAGGCACAGATCCGGCTGCGCCAGCTCGAGAGCGAGGCGGAATCCCTGAACACGGTCTACCGCTCGTTCCTCTCGCGGGCGAAGGAACTCGACGAGCAGCGTGAGATCGACACGAGCAATTCACGCGTCATTTCCGCCGCCGTCGCTCCGCTTCGCCCCACGGGCCCCTCGGGTGCGATCGTGGTGATCGCGGCCGCCATTTTCGGCGTGATTGCCGCGGCCGGTGGCAGTGTCGGATTCGAGATCCTGAACGGACGCCTGGGATCCGAGCGCGAGCTTGTCGATGTGACCGGCGTTCCGCTGATCGCCAGCGTCAGTGCGCCGCCGCGCCGTATCGCTGGACGAGGGGGAGCGGACCCCACCGCCGCCGAACGCCAGATGGCGGTGATGCGCATTGCCTATGCCCTGCGCCATGCCTTCGAGCATGAGCGCCCCGCGCATGTTCTCGTGCTCTCGGTGGATGAAAAACTCGAGATCTCGCCGCTGGTGCGCGCCATCGCGGCCAGCCTCTACGACATGGGCGAAGACGTGCTTCTGGCTCGTCCCGTCGACGGAAACAATGGTCGGATGCCGGAAGCGCAGGCGCCCGAGGCAATGCCGCCCGCCCGCACGCGCTTGTCGAGCCGCCGGCGCGAGGCCGCGATCGCACCCGCACCGGCTGCCACCGATGCAGGACCCTTCACGGTCGAACGCCTCGATGGCGGGGCGGGGGAGCGCGGCGTGGATCCGTTCTCCGCGACCGACCAGGAGTTTCTCGTGATCGACGGCGGCTCGGCCACCGCCAACCCGTATCTGCCGACGCTGCTCGGAGCGGCCGACGCGATCCTCCTGGTGTCCAGCGTGGGCGGTACGGCGCGCAGCGATCTCGATCGCACGCTTGCCATCCTGAAGCCCTGGGAAGACCGGATGCTCGGAAATGTCGCGCTGGCAGCCTGACCCACTGGCGCGTCCGGCCGCGAGCCGACTTCCCTCCTCGCGCCCCACGGCCGTTCGTCGTCCGGATGTCCATCACATGTGGACGCTGGCCGCGGGTATGGTCGTCGTCGGCACAGTGGTCTTCAACTTCCTGCTTGCCTTCGTGAACACCCGCCTTTTCGGCGTGTCGCAGAACCTTGTGATGCTCGCGGAACTGGTGCTGATCTCGGCAACGCTTGTGCTGGCGGTGGACAGGCGTGCCGGGCTCTACACGCTTCTGGCGGTCTATCTCGCCTACATGCTGCTGATCCTGTCGCTGCGCCCCGAGCTCGACCTCAAGGCGATCCGTGACGGATTGATCCCGATCGCCTTCTATTTTCTCGGCCGCAAGATGCGTCGCATCGAGGATGTGGACCGGGTCGTGCTCGCTTGTGCCGGCATCGTCGTGATGATCGGACTGTTCGAGTATTTCCTGCTCGACGCCTTCATCGCCAACGTCAACGTGCTGAAATACTATATTGCGCGCGGCTCGCTCGACGTGGGCGACAAGGGCATGGGCGATTCCTCCCTGTTCATCAGCGGCACACGCTTCCAGGGCCGCAACCTGCTCCCCTTCCTCGGGCCGCATCGTGTCTCCTCGGTCTTCCTGGAGCCCGTGGCGATGGGCAATTTCGGCGCGTTCCTCGCGCTGTGGGCGATGTTTCGCAAGGACATGTCCCACCGGCTCTGGCTGGCCGCGGCCGCTGTCGTGGTCATCATCATGGGCGATGCCCGGTTCGGGATGATGGTGTGTTTCGCGCTCGTGGCCGTGCTCCCGTTTTCCCGTCTGATCCCCCGTGTGGTCTGGTTCCTGATCCCGGCGTTGATCACCGTCGCGATGGCGATCTACGGCCTGTCGACCAACGCGGTGTACTGGGAAGACAACCTTGCCGGCCGCTGGCTGCACGCATCGTGGATCCTGCTCAGCCTCGACGGATGGGGGCTGTTCGGAATGTCACCGGTAACGCCGTTCCTCGAGGACAACGGATACGCCTATTCGCTGCACCAGTTCGGCATTCTCGGAGCCGGCGCGCTGTGGGGGCTTTATATCTTCGGTCCCGTGCGCTCGCAGGATGCCTGGCGGTTTCGCGCCCCGCTGGTTACCTACATCTGCCTGCTGATGATCGTCTCGAGCTCGTTCTACTCGATCAAGACGGCGGCGATCCTGTGGTTCTGTGCGGGCGCTGTGGACGTGTGGGCGGGCTTTTCCGTTCGCGGCACCTATCGCGGTGCGGCCTCGCGGCTGAGTGCCCCGCTGTAGAAATCCTCGTAGCGCTTCGCCGTGCTTTCCCACGAATAGCCGGCCGCGACGGCCATCATTGCCTCCCGCGTGGCCTCGGGCGCGTGTTGCAGGCCCGCATGGGCGGCCTCGAGTGCATCCGCCGCCACGACCGCGTCCGAATACCCCGTGAGCCGGATCCCCTCATGACGTGCGGCGAAGGCCGTGAAGGCGGCGTTCGCCTCCACCACCGGAACAAGTCCGGCGCTCATGGCCTCGATCAGGGCAATGCCGAAGCCTTCGTAGACCGAGGCGCTGGCGAACAGGCTGGCCTGACCCAGCAGTGCGCGCATGTCCGCGTCGCTCGGCCTGACATGAAGGGCGACACGGTCCTCGAGCCCATGTCGGGCGATCATCGCGCGCACGTCCTGCGCGCTCCAGTCGAAGGGTGTTCCGATGATGTCGAGACGCCAGTCCGGATGACGCGGGGCCAGTTCGGCCATGGCGTCGATCAACCGGTCTATCCGCTTGTTGGTCGAGAGCCGGCCGATTGTGACGATGGAGCGGGTCGGCTTGCGCGAGCCCGCATCGCCGAGTTTCTCCAGGTCCACGCCGTTCTCGATCAGGCGCACGGTCCCGGGTGCGATGGTCGCGAAGCGCTCGTAGTCGCTCTGGCTGCAGCAGGCCAGCCCCCGATAGGCCATGGCTGAAAGGCGGGTCAGGGTGTTGAACCAGAGTGTCTTCAATCCGCCGGCATTTCCGCTGTGAAAGAACCCGCCGTGGGTCGTGGCAACAAGCGGGATGCCCTGAAACGGACGGGCGAAGGCCAGCGCGTCGAAGAAGAAGTCTATGGCGTGGACATGGACCAGATCCGCTCCCCGGATCGCGGAGAAGACGCCGGGCGTGACCGGGTAGCGGGTCGAGAGATGCGAGGGCAGGCGCACGACCTCGATTCCCTCGATGGTTTCGCGGGCCGGAAGACGCGTGCCGTCCCCGCCGCGAAAGACGCGGTCGCAGGTGACGACGGTCACCCGCGCGAAACGGTCGCGCTGGCGTGCGGCAAGGCTTGCCACGAAATCCTCGAGCCCGCCGATGCTCGGCCGGTACTGCCGTACGACATGCACGAGATGGAGGGAGGAAACGTCCTTCATGCGTGCAAGCCTCCAGGACGCGCGACCGGGTCGCCGCCACGTGCCGAAAGAGCCCGGATCACGCCCTCGACGCCGCACAGGGCGAGATGGTGGCCGTCCTCGGGGGATTCCGCATTCTGGCGCGGGAGCAGCATCGGCGACTTGCGGTGTCCGGGAAACAGGCAGCCGGGTGTCGTCGTGACCGCGCTGGTGAACCCGATTTCGGCGAGCCACTTCGCCTCGCGCGTGCCGGTGATCGAGGGCGGGCCGTAGGGATAGGCGAAATGCGGCACCTCGCGCTGGAGCAGGGTCTCGAGGTCGGCCTTGTTTCCGGCGATGTCCGCCACCGCGTCCTCGCGCTTCAGCAGGCCCAGCGCCCGGTGGGTGCGGGTATGGGCCCCGATCGACACCAGCGGATGCTTGTCGAGCTCGCGCACCTCGTCGGTGCGCAGGAACGTGTCCCGCACCAGGTCCGGCACGCAGACGTCGTTTGCGGCGAACAACGGCCCGAGTTGCTCCGAGCGCCGGAAATTCTGCCAGACCCAGGCCGTCGCGCGGCGCAAGCCCCAGATCTTCGAGGCGGTGTCGGGGCACTGGAAACGGGTGTTCATCGGCTCGAAGTCGACCGCCTCGCGGTCGCGGAAAAGCGCGAGAAGACCCAGCCACCACGCATTGAGCGAACCGTCCATCGAGCCGGTGGGAACATAGATCGTCGCAGGCGCCTCGTGGCGTTCGAGGACGGGCAAGGCGAGATCGCGATTGGAGCGGTAGCCATCGTCGAAGGTGAGGACCACGAAGGGACGCGGGTTGTCTCCCGAAAGTCGCGTCAGTCCCTCGTCGAGTGTGACGATGTCGCGCCCCTCCGCGCGCAGGCGGGCAAGCAGCGTGTCGAGCACGGAGATCTCGCAGCCCTGGTCGAGCGTACCCTCCCGGCTTTTCACGAAATCGTGAAACATGAGGATGGTGCCGCGGCCGCGATAGCGCCGTCCGACAAGGCGCGAGAGCCCGGTCCAGTTCAGCGTCCTGAGGCCCGTAGAGAGCACGAGGGATCTGATGCGCTCGCGCACCGTGGGGCCGGGATGAATATCTCTGCCTTCGGTAAGATCCGCCAAGTTCTTTTCCCGCCCCGTTTCCTGCCTGTCGGCCCCTGCGTCTCCAGAGTTGCCGCGCGGATCCGTAGCGGCCGCGCCAGCCAAGTCTTATCCGCTGCTTATGAACGTCAGGTTGCCAGATGACGCTCATGCCCGAAGGCGACGCGAAACGGGGCCGGTCCGGGCCGCCCGAGTGTATCCCATCAAGACCCTGTTCACCGATCCTGTTGCTTTTCGGGGGCGTTCGCGTCATGGGCATTGTTCAAATACTGCGAATTAACATTCACACCCTAGGGTTTTGACTGCTGGGCGAGACACCGGAAGCGGGGCTGGCGCGACCTGACCCGTGACACTCCGGTGTGCCCTGCAGGGCCGACCTCGGACAAGGGATCCGTTCCGACTGATGCGCATTCTCATGGCCTGCGGGGCCTTTCCTCCACATTTCGAAGGCGGCGCGCCCGTTTCCGCGCTTCTCGTCGCGCGGATGCTCGTGGGAGAGGGGCACGAGTTGCGTATCATGACGGTGGGGGACGAGGACGTTCGCGAGACCTATGAGGGGCTCGAGGTGCACCGCGTTCCAACGCTCAACATCGACTGGAACTACTGGAAGCCCGGCCGTCCCGTGTGGAAGAAGGGGGTCTGGCACATCCTCGAGAACGGCAATCCGCGCGCCCATGCCGCCATGCGTCGCGAAATCGCCGAATATCGCCCCGACGTGCTGCTGACCGACAGCATCGAGAACATCAACGTCGCTTCATGGGCGGCGGCGCGGTCCATGGGCGTTCCCGTGGCGCATACCCTGCGCAATGCCTTCCTGCTGTGCTGGCGCAGCGTGATGCAGAAGAACGGCCGCAACTGCGACCCGCGCTGCGTGAGTTGCATGGTCTCCTCGCTCGGCAAGCGCTTCTTCTCGCGCTATGTGGACGCGGTCTGCGGCGAGACGCAGGGCGTGATCGAGCGACACGTGGACGAGGGATATTTCCCCCAGGCGGCGACACGCTGCATTCCCGGCGTGATCGACGGCGAGATTGCCTCCGCGCCGCGCTCCATGCCGCGGGACCGGCCTTTCCGCATCGGCTTTATCGGGGTGCACCGCCCGTTCAAGGGACTGGACGTCCTGGGCCGTGCCGCGCGCCGTCTCGAGGGCGATCCGTCGGTGGAATATGTCATCGCCGGAACCGGCAAGCCCGGCGAGGAGGACATCCAGCGGCAGGACTTCCCGCGCGAGCGTACCCGGTTCCTTGGCTGGAGCCAGCCGGAGGAGTTCTTTCCGCAGATCGACCTGCTCGTCTTTCCCTCGGTCGGTCGCGAGGCTTTCGGCCGCGTCGCGATCGAGGCCTTCGGACACGGCGTGCCCGTGATCGGCTCCGATCTTGGAGGCATTGCCGAGACGATACGGCCGGGCGATAACGGCTTCCTGTTCCCCGTCGCCGATGACGCGGCGCTTGCCGAATGCATCACCCGGGTCGCCGGGGACCAGGTGCTCTACGAAACCCTGTCACGCGGGGCACTTGCCTCGACCGATGCCTATCGGTGGGACAGGGTGGCCTCCCAATACACCGAGCTCCTCCGGCTCGCCGTGAACCAGGCATCCGCCCGGCGCGGCAGCGGAGAGCGCGAAGGACTGGCATCATGATCGAACGCATCCGGACCATCGTGGCCGGTCGCGGATTCCGCAAGCTGTTCTGGTCGCTTCTCAGTCGCGGCAGCAGCACGATTCTGAGTTTTGCGCTGCTTTTCGCCGCCAGCCATGCGCTGGAGACGGACGAATACGGCCTCTACATCTTTCTGTTCTCGGTCGGATCCTCTCTCGGCCTGATCTGCGTCTTCGGCCAGCAGGTGCTGCTGGTGAAGCACTTCCGCCTGCAGAACCACGAACCCGGCCGCACCAATCAGGGGATCCTGTTCTACAACAGTCTCTGGCTGCTGCTTGGCTGCGGTGGACAGCTTCTGGCGGCAGCGCTCCTCTGGACCTTCGGCGAGGGGCTTCCGGCCCCCTACGACCATTTGGAGATCGCGCTCGTTTTCGGTGCGATCTTCACGCTCAGCGAGTATCTTCAGGGATATTTCCTCGTGTTCGGGCGCATCGTTCTGGCGCTCATGCCGCGCGAAAACCTGTGGCGGCTGCTGTGTTCGCTGGCGCTGGTCGGTCTTGCCTGGGGGGGCTGGGTCACGAGCGGTGCGGCGGCGGCGGAACTCGTGGCGGGGCTGCTCGCGATCATGGTCGGCTATCAGGCGGTGCATTTCGTGGCGGCCGAGGGACTGGGCTTCCTGCGCTCACACGGCGCGCGCGAGGACGTTCCGGAGCGGGTCTGGCGCAACGAGACGCTGAACTTCTCCGCCAACGGGTTCTTCCAGGCGGCGGCGCTCTATCTCGAGACGATCCTGATCGGCATCGCGATCGGCCTCGACATCGCCGCCTTCTACTTCGTCGCCAACCGCATCGCCTCCCTGCTGATCCTGCCCGTTCTGGCGATCGACACGGTCGGCGTCCCGCTCATCTCCGCAAAGTTCCAGGAGAAGGACCACGATGGCGCACAGAGCCTTGTGGCGATGCTCTCCGCCGGCAGTTTCGTGCTTGCCCTGATCGGCGGCGTCGGCCTCTTCTTCGTCGGACCTTTCGTGCTGCATCTGTTCGATGACGCCTTCGTCGAACACTTTCCGGTGCTGGTGCTTCTCTCGGTCGGCGCGATCGCCCACGCATTCTTCGGTCCCGGCACGTGGCTGATGATGATCGGCGGCGGCGAGGGCTACCTGCTCAGGATCCGCAGCGTGATCTTCGTCGTCTACCTGGCCCTGCTGTTCGGGCTCGGCAGCCAGTTCGGTCCCGAAGGCGTGGCGATTGCCGGCCTGGGCCAGCTTCTCGCGCTGCACCTTGTCTCGCGGTACTGGACGATCCGTCACTGGAAGGTGGATTGCGCGGCGACGGCCTTCCTGGCCCTGCGCTGGCACGACAAGCGTGCCCGCGAGACCGGCGACGAACCGGGGGGCATGGAGCGGCCCGTGCCCGCCACGGGAGGGAGTGGGGAAAATGGGTCTTCCTGAACCGGTCCTAAGGGGCGGCGCCCTTGTCCTTGCCGCGCTCCTCTCCCTTGCCCAGCCCGTGGCCGCCGCGGAGTGCCTGCGTGGCGCCAACGCGGCGGGGGCCGAGTTCGGCTACAATATTCCCGGTGTCTTCGGACGCGACTACACGTATCCCTCCGCGAAGACGCTCGCCTACCTGCGCTCCAAGGGCATGAACGTGGTGCGCCTGCCGTTTCGCTGGGAACGGCTGCAGCCGAAGCTCGACGCGCCCTTCGATCCCGTGGAGCTCAAGCGCCTTACCGACACGGTGAAAACCATCACCGACCTCGGCATGACGGTGGTGCTGGACCCGAGCAACTTCGCCAAGCACTTCGACGATCTTGTCGGTTCCAGGCGGGTTCCGCTGTCCTCCTTCGCCGATTTCTGGCGTCGGCTCGCCCCGCTTTGGGCCGGCCGTGACGACGTGATCTATCTGGTCATGAACGAGCCGGCCTATATCGACGCCAAGGACTGGCTTCCGGCCAACAACGCGGCACTCGCCGCGATCCGCGAGACGGGTGCGGACAATTTCGTTCTGGTCGCAGGCACGATCTGGACGGCGGCCGTGCACTGGTACGCGGACCAGCCGGGCGGCTCCAACGCCGAGGTCATGCGTGGTGTCGTCGACCCGATGAACCACTTCGGCTTCGACATTCACCAGTATCTCGATGACGACTACTCCGGCACCAAACCGGCCTGCAACAAGGTCGAGGAAGCCATGGAGGCCTTGAAGCGGGTTACCGCCTGGATGGAGGAGACGGGCAATCGCGCCTTCCTCGGCGAGTTCGGCGGATACGCGCGACCCGATTGCTATCGCGGGCTTGCCCGCGTCGTCGGGTATCTCAATTCCCGGCCCGACATCTGGCTTGGCTGGTCGATCTGGGCCGCCGGCGACTGGTGGGGCGACTATCCTCTGTCCATTCAGCCGAACGAGAACGGGGACCGGCCCCAGCTCACCGCGATCGAGCGCTTCATTCCGCGCACGCGGCCGGAGGAAAAATCCTGCAAGGCGCTGGAGCGACGCTGATGGCCGGAAAGCCCGTTCTTGCCGCATCGTCCGGCGCGCTTCCTCCCCTTCGCCCTCTGGCGGTCGCGGGAACATTCGCGCTTCTGCACCGGCCTTCCGGCGATCCCGGACCGGTCGGCGTGGTGATCGCCGATCCGCTTGGCTACGACGCATTGTCCCTGCGCCGCCCCATGCGTCTGCTCGCTGACAGGCTGGCCGGTCAGGGTGTTCCCGTGTTGCGCTACGACCAGCCGGGCACGGGGGATTCCGCCGATGACGCCCTGGCCGTAACGGGCATCGACCGCCTTGCGGAGACGCTTCGCGCCGCCTGCCTCGAACTGATGGCCGAAACCGGCGTGCAGCGTGTCGTTGTCGCCGGTGTCGGTATCGGCGCCTTTCTGGCCGTGCGCTGGGCGGCTGAAAACCCGCTCGAGGCGGCCGGCCTTGCGCTTCTCGCCCCCATGGTCAGCGGTCGCAGCACGCTTCGGGAGTGGCAAATGCGCGCGGCGATGATCGGCGACATGACCGGATCGCCGCCGGTTGCGGCCGAGGGCGCCGCCCTCGCGGTTGCCGGTCTTGCGATTTCCGACCCTCTTGCTGCGGAAATCCGCGGCGTGAAACTCGACGCCGGAGAGGTGCGCCAGGACCTTCCCGTGCTCGCGCTTGCCCGTCCGGGCGTGGCGGCGGAAGAGGCTTTCGCCGATGCCTTTGCCGGGCGTCCCGACTGCGAGGCCGGCCTGTTCGAGGCCTTCGACGCGGCGGTCGCGGACCCGACCCTTTCCCTGCCGCCGGAGGACGCGTTCTCCCGCGTCGAGGCGCTGGTGCACCGGGTTGTCCTGCGGGAGCAGGAGAGCCGCGTCCAGGTGCTGCCCGCGCTTTCCTCCCCCTCCGAAGTCGCGGTTCTGGAGGGGAACGGATGGCGTGAGCAGCTTGTCGTCTTCGGCCCCGAAGAGGCCCTTGTCGGCGTATGGTGCACGCCCCGGGCGCCCCGGTTCGGCGTGTCGCATCCAGTGGTCTTCCTGGGGGCGGGCGGCAATCCGCGCGCGGGGTGGGCGCGCGGCACCGCGCAGATGGCGCGCCGGCTTGCAAGCGAGGAGGGCATTGCCTCCCTGCGTTTCGACCTGGCCGACGTTGGAGACAGTCGCGCGCGCTCAGGCGCCCCTTCCACCGTTCACTACTGGTCGGGGCAGACGGAGGAGCTCTTCGCCGCGCTGGACCTGTGCCAGCGTTTCGTGCCGGGGTCGCAGGTGATCGTCGCGGGGTCCTGTGGCGGCGCCTATCTGGCCCTCAACGGTGCCATGGCCGACACCCGCATTGCCCATGTCGTCGCGATCAACCTGCAGCGGTTTCTCTGGGATGCGCGCGACGATGTCGGTCGCATCCTCAGGCTCGGCAACGTCGCGACGCGCGACTACGGATACAAGCTTCTGGACCGTGGGAAACTCCGCCGTCTCCTGTCGGGGCAGGTCGCGGCCGGCGCGATCCTGGGAGAGGTCATGCGTCGCGGCCTTCGTGGCGTTGAGCGGGCGAGCGCGCCCTGGCTCTTCGGTCTGTCTCCCTTCTCGCGACTCTATCGGCGTGTGCATCGGGGCCTTGAGGGGCTGGCGGCACGTGGCGTTCCGGTCGATCTCGTCTACAGCGAGGGAGATCCTGGGCTCGCCCAGCTCGACCTGTTTTTCGGCAGGTCCCGTTCCGGACTGGCCGCCTATCGTAACGTCGACGTGAAGATGCTTCCCGGTGCGGACCACAGTCTGACGCGGGCCGCTGACCGGGAGCCTGTATTCGCGCGCCTGCGACAGATCGCACGACCCGCGCCGCACGGCATCAGCGCCGAGGCGGCCGAGTAGCGCCGGCGGCCTGCGAAGCGGCTGAGAAGGTAGTGGGCCAAGGGTGGCTGGCCAAGGGCGGTTGGTGGTTTCAGCCGGCGGAAAAGCCCGTTGGCGCTGCGTTGAGCGCCCGCACGCTTCCCGACGGGCCTGCGCTTGCGGGCATTTCCTCACGTGCTACGAGGCGCACAAGGCGTTCGCAGCCGGGCGCCAGGTGAAACCAGTTGTCTTGCGGAAGGTATCCGGGCGCGTCGATCGCCACGCTCTGGGCGACCCTGTCCGCGGCAATCCGCAACACCGTGTGACCCGCCTCGTCCCGCTCTGGCGTGACGGACAGATCCGCCGGGGACATCGCCCGGCTGCGCCCGAGCGGGAAATGGAAGGCTTCGTCGAGGCGCTCGCCTGTTTCCGCGTCCAGCATCGCCACATGCACGCAGTCGTGCGAGGCGGGGCCGAACCTGTAGGCATGGGTCACGTCGAAGAACGCGCCGATGAGATCGGTTGCCCAAAGGCTTCTCGAGCCATGCGGGGCCATGTCCAGAACATGCTCTCCGCTGGCGACGGCCATGCCGTTGCGTGCCAGGCAGCGCAACGCAAGCTTCACCCTGCGCGGAGCGGGCCCGTCGTTGGCCACATGCACGGCAAGGCCGTTTGTCCCTTCGTCCGTTGTCGAGATGCGCAAGGGCGCGAAGGCACGCTTCAGTGCGTAGAGCGCCGACTTCGGCGTGCCGTCACAGGAGACGATGCCCCAGCCGGCGCCCGGCATCAGGTCCTGGAAGGTCCACACCAGGGCTCCCGCGCAGGAAGAGGCAGGCCGCCGCCATTCGGCGAAGGTCGCTTCCATCACCTCCGCGACGGCCGCCCGGCCGTGGTCGAGATAGGACGCAGGATCGCCATACCGCAGATCGAGCGGGTCGACCCGGTAAAGGTCGCGCACGTAGTGATCGCGCACGTCCTCGAAATCCCATCCGACATCCCGGTCGCGCGGCACGCCGCGCTTCCAGTCCGGATGATGACAGGGGGCACCCTCGGGGCCCATCGGGGCTCCGGTCTCCGGCACATTGGAAAAGGCAAGGCATTCGCCGGCAAACCGGACGTTCGCCCGCCGTGTGTCCTCCAGCGGTCGGCGGTATGCGCCGACGCCGTAATAGTGCGCGATGCCGTTTCCCGGCAGGAACGGCAGGCCCTCGCCGGACGGGGAGTTTGGAACATAGGGCACGTCCGGGCGAACAGAGGCGGCGGCTTCGGGCAGGATCTCCCGCGTTAGCGGGCCGTTCCACCGGCTTTCGGGCAGGCCCATCATCGCGCCCTGCTGGTGCATCTCGCTGCCGCCACAGATGATGGCAAGTGACGGGCAGAACGAGGTTCCTGCCAGGATTTCGCGGGTCTCCCGCCGGACGGCTTCGGCGAAGTCCGGATCGCTTGCCGGATAGTCGAGGTTCGCAAAGGGCAGGTCCTGCCAGACGAGCAGGCCGAGTTCGTCGCAAAGCTCGAAGAAGGCGCGCGCCTCGGGGGCCATGGTTCCGCCGATGCGCAGCATGTTCATGTTGGCATCGCGGGCAAGCGTCAGCCAGGGCGCATAGGCGTCCCGTGTGCCGGGAAGCGAGACGATGTCCGCGCTCGTCCACACGGCCCCGCGACAGAACACCGGCGATCCATTGATGCGCAGCGAAAACCCCGCGCCGTCCGGTCCGTGATCGACCTCGATGCGCCGGAACCCGGTCCGGCACAGGGAAAGGTCGATGCCGTCGCCGGCGAGCCGCACCTCGTGAAGGGCGGGCGTGCCGTGCGTGTGCGGCCACCAGGGGGCGACGCCTGGAAGCGTCAGATGGGCCTCGAGCCCGTCTTCGTCGCCTGCCTTTGAAAGATCCGCCTCGTGCCCGGCGCAGGTGATGCGCAGACCCTTTGCCCCAGCAAGGTCCGGTCCCGGAACCAGACGGACCGTCAGGTGTCCGGTTCCCTCCGCGTCGAGCGTTGCCGTCACGCTCAGGTCTTCCAGACGCACAGCGCTTTCGGGGACAAGATGCAGCGGGCGCCAGGGGCCCACCGCATGAACCTCGGGACACCATCCCGGCATGTGGCCGAGGAAGGTGGTGCGTACGAGCCGCAGGCCGGGTTCGTTCACGAGTTTCGTCTTCCAGCGCGCACGGGGGCCAGGCATCTTCAGATGCGGACGCAGCGCGCGGAAGCACAGGTGGATTTCTTCCGCCCGCTCGAGGTCGATGGCGATCTCCTGGCGGGCGTACATGCTGCTCGAGATGAGAAGGGGTTCGTTGTCTAGCCAGGCCTCGCAGATCGTGGCGAGGCCTTCGGCGACAAGACGGCAAGGCCCGTTTGCGGGCACCGGCAACCTTGCGCGGTACCAGACGTCCTGATCGTGCAGGGGCAGCGGTGCGTCACGGTCGAAGCGTCCGGCCCGTTCCAGTGCCTCGGCCGCTGTTCCCGGCACCTGTGCCGCGATCCATCCGGTTTCCCCGGATAGCTCGCGCGGGGCCGAGGCAAGGCCGGCCGGCGTGAGCGCAAGTTCCCACTCCGCATCGCGAAGAAGGTCCGCGCTGCCGTCGAGCGTCGCCGCGTCGATCATGAAACCCCTCCCGGACGGATCACGCCGCCGCGTCGTGATGGCCGGATTTCGCGAGCCGCTCGCCCACGTTTTCCATCAGCGCGTCCCAGGCTCCCGCGGCAGGTTCGAGAGCGTCACCGAGCCCGGCAAAACGCCGTCGCGCCAGTGCGCGAGCGAGCTGAAACTGGAGTGTCTTGCAGGTCTCCGCGATGCGGAGCGCCTCCGAGGAGGCGCGTTCCAGGGAGCCGTCGGGTGCAAGCCACTGAAGATGGGTCGCGGCCAGCTCGAAGTTGGCGCCTGCCTGGCGCAGTGTATTGAACGCGTATTTGTGAAACACGTCGAACGGGCGCTCGGCGAGTACCTCGATCTGTCCCTCGAAGACGGCCTTGTAGGGGCGGAATGGGTTCTCCGCCGGGCGGCGCGCGAAATGGCGGGCAAGGAGATCTAGGGCGATTTCGTGCAAGTCCGTTTGCGGCGCCTTGTCTGGAAACTTCGCGAACTCCGTATAGGGCAGGAACGGAAGCGGCTGCGCGTGTTCGCCGCGCTGGAAAACACCGTCGAAATCCTCACCCGAGAGGGAGAAGAAACCGCCATTGTGGAAGTAGGAAAGCGTACGCGCCCCGGCATCGAGCGCGGTGATCGCCACCGTCGTCTTGCCGTGTTCGCTCCGGTAGCCCACCCCTTGCGTGTCGGGCAGGAAGAAGCTGTCCACCTCCACGAGACAAAGGCGGCCGCGCGCGATCTGCATGGCCACGTGGCTCTCGACCGGGTCATAGACCGCGAGCTCGGTTGCGCGGATGCCGTAGAGCCGTTCCAGGTCCTCGAGCGGCACCTTGAAGAAGGTGAACTGGTCGCCCTCGAAATCCTGAGAAAGCGTGAAGCCGAGCATGGCACGCGGTTCCAGTCCGAGCGCCGACAGGACCTCGATCCACAGATCCACATAGCAGTTGGTCTCGGGCCAGATGCGCTCCGCCGCATGAAGGGCATGCGGCCGGTAGCCGTCCGGCGACAGGCTTGCGAGACGGTCGAACATGGTCTCAGCCCCAGAGCGCTTCACGGATGGAAGCGGGCCAGGCGTCCGTGTCGAGACCGTGCCTTGCAAACAGCGCCAGCGCGATACGTTCCAGGCCGAAGCCGACACACGCCGTGTGCGCCGTCTCGCCGTCCGCGGTGGAGAGACCCCAGGTGTGGCCGAAGTGGTCCTGGTGGTAGTTGAAGCTCAGGCAGGCGGTCTTGTTGGCCTGTGAGGTCACGGGGATGAGAAGCTCGAACTTGAGCTTCTGCTCGCGCTGGCTGTTGCCCATCATCTTGCCGGCGCGGCCGAAGAAGGGGTCATTGGCCGTGTCGAGCTCGGGGTCCAGGCCCACCGCCTCGATCAGCTTCTGACCGCGCTCCATCCAGTCGGCGCGGAAGGCCATCACGTCCTCGGGCGTTCCCATGCGCACGAACTCGCGCATCCGGAAGAGCTGCATGCGCGCCGGGTCCTTGGACGGCTCGTGCCGGAAGCAATAGGACTGAAGGTCGAACAGCCCACCGCCCTCGGGCAGGGGGCCACGCCTGGCGATCACCGGATAGAGCGGATAGCAGGCCGCCGGCGTCAGGACGACGTCGGTCGCCTGCTGGCCCTGGGTCCAGTCTTCGCCTTCGGCCATGCACTGCAGCAGGTTCATGTGGTCCAGCTCGCAGCCGCAGAAGCTGTGCACGGTTCCAGCAAGCTGCGGGAAGCTCTTCATGTAGCCGGATCCCTCGAAGTGGGCCCGGTTCATGCCCGGCGGGAAGCGGATCACCTCCGGCTTCGCGTCGGCTGGCGCATGGGCGTCGATGAGGCGTTCGAAGCCGGTGATGACCGCCTCGAAGCCGCCGCCACGGCCATAGAGGCCGTCGATGCCGGTATCGATCAGGTGCCCGGCGTCGAAGAGCCGGTCGAGAAGACTTGTCTGCATGTCCATCGTTTCCCCTCCCTCAGCCGAAAAGGCTCGTGTCCTGCTTGTGGACCAGCAGCATCGTCGACGTGTTGCCGAGGATGCGGTCGTTGGAAATCATGAGCTGCGCGGAATGCGCGTCACGAAGGTGGCGACCCAGGCTGTAGGGAGTGCCGTTCTTGTAGCCGAGGATCCCGCAGATCAGCATGCAGTGGTTGATGATCGTGAGGATCGTCTGCGAGCTTGCGACCTTGAGGTTGTTCATGGCCACGGCGAAGCTCATCGAGGAGAGGGCGTCGTCGTCGGCGCGGGCGCGCTCGTACTGCTCGATGGCCGCGACCACGCTGCCCTTGACTCCCTGAAGCAGGCTGGAGGCCTCGGCCAGGCGCAGGGCGCCGGGAGGCGTCGAGCCCGGCGAGCGTCGCGCGGCGGCCCGCACGAAGGCCTGGGCGCGGGAAAAGGCGTCGGCAGCGATGCCGTACCACAGCGCGCTCCACAGGATGTGCGAATAGGCGAGCATCGACTGTGCGGCGATCTCGGCGAAGGGTTTGGGCAGGATCTGTTCCGCCGGAGCCTCGCCCTTGAACAGGAAGCCGTCCGAGCATGTGCCGCGCATACCGAGCGTGTCCCAGTCATGGGTCTTCTCGAGCGTGTACTGGCCCTTCAGGAAGACGGTCATGACCTGGTCGGAGGGTGCCGCGTCGCCATGCGCGCGCGAGGTGATCAGGATCGCGTCCGCCTCATCGCCGTAGGAGATGACGGTGGCGTCCTTCTCGAGCCGGCAGGTGTCGCCGTCGACCTCGATGGCGCAGATCGAGTTGCGCAGGTTGCCGCCGATTCCGCCTTCGGTGGTGGCGGAGGCCAGCAGAAGCTGTTCACGCGCGATGCGTTCCATGAAGCCGCGATGCCAGGGGTTGTCCTCGCCATGGGTGATGAGGCTCGACGCCTTGATCTGGTGCATGGCGAAGATCATCGCGGCGGAAGAACAGGCATGGCCGAGCTGGGTGCACAGCGCCGCGATCTCGCCGACGCTGGCGCCGTCACCGCCAAGGGCGACCGGAATGTGGGCCCCGAGCAGACGTTCGTCCCGCAAAGCCTGCACCGCCTCGCGCGGGAACCGGCCGGCGGCGTCCACGTCGCCGGCATGGGTGGCGGCGATTTCCGCCACGCGGCGCATCCGGGCGCCGAGATCCCGGGTCGCGGGCGAGGCGTGCACGTTCATCATGCCGCCCTTTGCGCCGCCGTGATCTCGTCGACCGCGGTGCTGATCGCCGCGATGGAGGCGAAGGTCTTGCGGTTCAGCCGGTTTTCCGGGAACTCGATGTCGAAGCGGTCCTCGATAGCCAGCATGAGCTGGACCGAGGCGAAGGACGACAGGCCGGCTGCGTAAAGGTCGGCATCATCGGCAAGGCTCGCCACATCGACGGGCAGCTTGCCGTGGCTTGCGAGAATCTCGCGGATTGCTTCGGTACTCGACATCGGTGCCCTCCAGAATATGCGGCAGAGTTGCGCAAGATCGCAATTGATCGGCTTGCGCGTTCCCTCGAACGGGAGAGAAGTCTCCCACGTTCGCGTTGAAGATCCCTAAAGCCGCTAAGTGAGGTTCGCGGGAATCGTTGCGTTGGTTAACCGCAGGTTGACTCCCGCCGCAAGGACGGAATGCACGGCCCGGACGACGGCAATCGCGCGCGAAGATAATTGACCGACCGGACGATCAATTTATATTCACCACAAGCCGCCCGTTGACGTCGCTGTGCGCGCCGTCGAAAAGGTGCAAGTCTCGTTTTGACCCCCCGGGAGGGAACCGAATGCGCGAAGCCTTCATCTGTGACTATGTCCGCACGCCGATCGGCCGCTTTGGCGGCGCGCTTTCGGGCGTTCGGGCGGACGATCTCGGCGCCGTTCCG
>MDTD01139703.1_pt1 | contig 35036 bp, 34 predicted proteins | sample 811221 | NCBI WGS metagenome assembly MDTD01 (sample SAMN05326646, study PRJNA326480) | marine metagenome | isolation source: seawater | place: Pacific Ocean: South West | collected 2011
ACCACGTTGATAGGCTGGGTGTGGAAGCGCAGTAATGCGTGCAGCTGACCAGTACTAATAGCTCAATTGGCTTGATTTATGCACTGAAAAAAATTTAAACATTATTGTTATTAAACTAAAATTATTTTAGATTGAATTTATCTCGTTATACTTTCGGTCAAATTCTTGGATATCAACTCCAATTTTTTTAAAATTATCATTAAATCTCCTCTATAATATTAATATTAGAAAATTTGATTTATCTCTCACTGTAAATAGGCGTATGAAAGATTGATTTAATAATCTATATAGAAACATTCAAATTATGAAAATTTTAGGAATAAATATTGCTAGCCATGATACATCAGCAGCCTTAATCGTTAATGGTAAATTAATTTGTGCCTTTGAAGAAGAACGCTTTAATAAAGAAAAACACACAAAAGCCTTTCCAATAAATGCAATAAATGAGTGTTTAAAAGTCGCAAGAATTAGAATTAATTCAATAAATTGTATTGCGGTATCTACTGATCCGATGAGACAAATAAGAAAATTTTGGTTAGAGGGTGCGTTAAAATATGATTATAGACTCAAAATGATGATGGAAGAAAAAGACTCCATTCAAAATTTCTATAACATTGAAAATTCGATTAGAAAAAATTTAAAATATAAAAATAAGATTAAATATTACAGGCATCATCTAAACCATTTAGCAAGTTGTTTTTATCCAAGCAATTTTAAAAAAGCGCTTGTTGTTTCATATGACGGTGTTGGAGAAGGTGAAACAGGTTATTTTTCTATAGGAGCAAATAAAAAGATTAAAGTAATTCATAAAAACAATCTTTTCCCTAATTCACTAGGCTTGTTATATGCCGCTGTCACATCATACTTAGGGTGGCGATATAATTGCGATGAGGGAATAATTATGGGATTAGCATCATATGGAAATCCTAAAAGCAAAATTCCAAAAACTAAAAAAACTTATATTCAAGTTTTTAGAGAAATAATAAGTTTTAAAAAAAATTTAGACATAATGATAAATACTGAATGGATTACTTTTCATAAAGAGAGAAATACATGGTTAAGTGAAAGATTTCTTAAGATTTTTGGAAAAAAAAGAAAATATGAAAATAAATTAACCCAACATCATAAAAATATAGCTGCAGCGCTTCAATTACGGCTAGAAGAAATTGTTTTACATCAATTAAAATATTTAAGAAAAAAATATAAATTATCAAAGTTATGCTTAGCTGGAGGAGTAGCTTTAAATTGTTCAATGAATGGGAAAATTGCAAAATCTAAAATTTTTGATGAAATATTTGTTCAGCCCGCTAGTGGTGATGCTGGACTTGCTATTGGAGCTGCGATTAATTGTTCATTAGAAACTCAACCAAAAAAAAATTTGGCTTTTGAAACGAATTGTTATCTAGGTTCAAGATATTCAAATTCTGAAATTAAAAAAGCTATCAATAAATTTAAAAAAAAAGTTAAGATTATTAAAATAAAAAATGACATATATGATTTTGCGTCAAATATTCTCATAAAAAAAAAAATTATTGGATGGTTTCAGGGTGCAGCTGAATTCGGGCCAAGAGCTTTAGGGAATAGAAGTATTTTAGCATCTCCTAATCCCACAAGCATTAAAGATCATATTAACAAAAAGGTTAAGTTCAGAGAAAATTTTAGACCATTTGCACCAGCGATATTAAAAGAGTCTGCTGCTGATTATTTTAATATTAATCAAAAAAGTGAATACATGTTAATAGCTTTTGATGTTAAATCAAAAATGAAAAAATATATTTCCGCAACTGTTCATGTTGATAATACATGTAGAGTTCAAACAGTTACAGAACATTCAAATTATAAATTTTATAATCTATTAAAAAAAATGTATTTAAAGACTAATATTCCAGTATTACTAAACACCTCTTTTAATATAAAAGGCCAACCTATAGTTAATTCACCAGAAGATGCATTAATGTGTTTTCTCAAATACAAGATAGATTTTCTAATTATTGGAGACTATATTCTTAAGAAAAGATAATATATTTAAAATGAAGTTGTTTTAAAATATTTGATATTTAATTATATATATTTACATAATTAGGTATAAATAATTACATATGATCAAAAACCACAAATTTTTTTACAAAAATTTAAAAAACATCGTAATTCTTGGTGCATTACAATCAATTAAAGATGTTAAAAAAATAAATGATACCTTTAAATTAAAAACTTATTTAATAACTTCCCCCTCTTTTGAAACGAATACTAAAGAGATTAAAACTAAAGTATTTAAAAAATTAGATAAGTCTTTTAAAGATTTTATTAAAAAAAATTTTGACCCAAAAGAAACACTTTTTGTAAGCTTTGGACCTCGATGGATTTTTAAAAAAGATGTTATTACAAAAGTGTTTAAGCAGAATATAGTTAATTTCCATAGCACAAGACTCCCTTTAGATGCAGGTGGTGGAGGCTTTTCTTGGAGAGTAATGCGAAATGATCGTTTGGGAAATTGTTTAGCACATTTAGTTGATGATGGGGTTGATACTGGTCCAATTCTAAAAGATTTTGAATTTGTTTTTTCAAAAGATTGCAAAACACCATTAGATTTTGAAAAAGAAAACAATGAAAATTTTCTAAATTTTTACAAAAGCTTTATCGAAGAAATAAAATTAAAGAAAAAATTTACAATCAAACATCAAACGCAAAGTTTACGAAGATACAATCCTAGACTTGATACTAAAGTTAATGGCTGGGTAGACTGGTTTAACTCTTCACAAGAGATATATAATTTTATAAATGCATTTGACGAACCTTATGCAGGAGCTTCTACCTTCATAGGAAAATCAAAAGTAAGATTAAAAGATGTTCATCTTCATGGAGGAGAAATAAATGGTCATCCATTTTCTAGTGGAATTGTTATTAGAAAAGGAAGAGGGTGGTTAGTAGTTGCAACTAGTGATAGCAATTATTTAATAATTAAAAAAATTTTAAATTCTAATAACAAGAATATTTTAGATAATGTCAAAGAAGGAGATAGGTTCTATACTCCATTCAAAAACCTTATTTTATCGAGAAGCAAAAGAATATTTTATAATCCAAATTCAAATAAATCTTCATTTAAGAAATAAAATATTTTTCTTTTAAAATTCTTATTATCTTCAAATATCCTAATTCATCTGTATCAGGTTTGATATTTTTAATGATGTAATTATCATAATTTTTAATATTCTGATCAAGAATGTTTATTAATTGATTTTTGTTTTTAGTTTTAGTTTCGTCTTTTATATTTAATTGTAATATACCTACTTGATTTTTGTATCTATCACTTCCATCTTTCATTGGTTTACCCAAATAATTTGAATGTAAGGTAATGATTCTTTTTTTTAAAATTATTGCATCAATAATTGCACTAGAATCAAAAAAGATTACTAAAAAGGAATCTAAAATATTTTCCCTTGTATTAAATTGAACTACTTCAAAGTCTTTAAATATATTTTTTTTTTCTGAAAAATTATCTCTAGGGTGTATACATACAACTAATTTTTTTTTAAAAAGTTTTTTTATATTTTTTAAAAATTTAACCAAATCATAATAATGGTTATCAAAATCTATTTTAGGCAAATTTCCACTGATAGCTTTATTTTCCTCATTATTTACCATAAAGTCTAAAAATACAATTTTATCTTCAGATAGACTATTTTTATTTTCAATCGCCATATCATAAGATCGGCTATTAATTAATTTATATTCTTTAATGTATGAAAGATTAAAAAATTCAAAAAATTTTCTAAAAGAACTTGGATTAGTTTTCAAACTCTTAATACTTGTAAATCTCAAATCAATTTTTGGTACTAATGACAGATTGCTTAATAAAGTAATTAATTTGTAAGATATATTTTTGTTAAAAAAATAGATTAGGGCTTTAAAAATATTGTCATAACTCATTTGATTGTTCTGAATATTACCTACAGTAGATACAACAACTTGTTTAATTCCATGTTTTGACAAAAGAAAGTGTAAAGGAATGTCTGCAAAAAATCGACCTAAATTACTTATCGCAATAATATTTTTGTCTTTCATAAAATTTGAGAATTCAATTTTATTTTTTGGATAAAAGATTTTAACATTATCACCAAAATTAAATTTCTTTTTATCAGAGGTAGATATTTCAGAGATATTCGTATGACTATGGAAATCCTTAAATAATTTTAAATTTTCTAAATTAATCAAATATATTTTATCAAAATTTTCTGAAAGTTTTTTTAGGAAAAAAAAATGTGGTGTTATTGATTGAAAATAATCATTACCAGTGTAAATCCATGCCAGGTGGGTTCTTTTCATTAATTTTTTGATTTTTATATTATAATTTATATAACCACTTTCTATAATATAATTATATTTAAAATCAATTGTATTAAAACTTAGTAATTAATGAATTTTATTTGTATCATACAAGCAAGAATAGCAAGTTCTAGACTGCTTGGTAAAATTTTATTGCCTGGGTATAAAAAGCCTTTACTAGAACACTTAGTAGAGAGAGTAAAAAAATCAAAAAAAATTAATAAAGTTGTAATAGCAACTTCTAAAAATATTGAGGATGATATTATTTTCGAATTCTGTAAATCTAAAAAAATTTCGGTTTTTAGAGGTCATCCCAATAATTTATTGAAGAGATATTATGATTGTGCGAAAAGTTACAAGGCAAATAACATAATCAGAATTACCTCAGATTGTCCACTTATGGATTATAGATTAATAGATAAGATGATTGAAACTTATAATAAAAAAAAAAATGTCGAATATTTTAGCAATGTACATCCACCAACATTTCCGGACGGGTTTGATATAGAGATATTTAGTTTTAAAGTATTAAAAAAAACATATTTAAATGCTAAAAAGAAATATGAAAAAGAACACGTCACTCCATATATGTGGGATAATCCAAAATTATTTAATATAGAAAATTTTGCATCAACCAATTTCAACTATTTTAACAAATATAGGCTTACTCTTGATTATAAAGAGGATTATTATCTGATTTGGAATATTTTTAGAAAATTGTATAAAAAAGATAGATATTTTAGTTACGAAAAAATTATTAATTTTTTAAAAAAAAATCCAAAATTTATTGTCAATAAAAAATATATAAAAGTAAATTGGATGGGATATTATTTTAAAAATTTGAAAACAATTAATAGAAAATATACTAAAACTGAAAAAAGATTTCTTTATGTATAAAAAAATAAAAACAAAACCAAAAAAACTTCAAAAATACGCAAAGAAAATTATTCCAGGTTTATCGCAATTATTTGGTAAAAGACCTGACCTTTATTTACCCGGTGGTAATTGGCCAACTTATTATAAAAAAGCTAAAGGTATTGAGGTTTGGAGTGTAGATAATAAAAAGTATAATGATTTCACGATGGTTGGGATTGGAACTTCAGTTTTAGGTTACTCTGATCCAGATATTAATAGGGCAGCAATAAAAGCAATTAATTCAAGCTCAATGAATACACTCAATCCTCCAGAAGATGTAGAGCTGGCAGAATTATTGATTAAATTACACCCATGGTCAGATAGCGTTAGGTATGCTCGAACTGGAGGTGAAACAATGTCTATCGCTGTTAGATTGGCTAGAGCTTATACTAATAAGGATAATATTTTATTTTGTGGATATCATGGTTGGCATGATTGGTATTTATCGGCAAATTTAAAGTCATCTAAAATGTTAAATCAACATTTATTAAAAGGTTTGAAACCATTAGGTGTTCCTAAAGGGCTCAGAGGAACGGTAATACCATTTAAATTTAATTCTTTTGAAGATCTTGAAAAAATTGTGAAAAAGAATTCAAAAAGTTGTGCTGCTATTGTTTTGGAACCTTGCAGAGAAACTTTGCCATCCATTGAATATTTGAAAGAATTAAAAAAAATATCAAAAATATCAAAATGTGTTTTAATTTTTGATGAGATTACCAGTGGTTGGAGAGTAAATACTGGTGGCATCCATATGAAATTAGGTATTCATCCAGATATTGCAATATTTGGTAAAACAATTGCTAATGGAATACCCATGGGCGCAATTGTAGGAAAAAGAAAAATTATGCAATATGCTGAAAAAACTTTTTTAAGCAGTGCATTTTGGACTGAAAAAACTGGTCCAGCGACCGCTGTAGAATTTATAAAAAAACACAAAAAGTTAAATCTAGGTAAAATTCTTGATAGCAAAGGTAAAAAAATAAAAGAAATATGGAAAAAAGCTGCAGAAAATACAAATCTTGACATAGAAATTAAGGGTATAAATCCTTTAGCTACGTTCAAATTAAACACCCAAACTGATTGGCCGATAACTGTTACATATTTCATCCAAGAAATGTTAAAAAAAAAAATATTAGCATCAGATAGGTGTTACGCAAATTATAGTCATTCTAATTCAAAACTTAAATTATATGAAAAAGCTTGTTTTGAGGTTTTTAAAAAAATATCATATTTTGATAAAAAAAAACAAATTACAAAACAATTAGAAAGTAAAGTTAAAACTATGGATTTTGGAAGACTAAATTAATTCATGTATAATTTGAAAGGAAAAAATATTATAGTAACAGGATCCGAAGGATTATTAGGTAAAAACATTGTGAAAAATTTGCAAAAAAATTACGCAAACATTTTGATGATAGACATTAAAAACAAAACAATTAATAAGAATAAAAAAAATTATTACAAGTGTGATTTAACTAATAAAAATTCTGTTTTAAAGATAAGTAAAGAAATTTTAAAAAGATATAAATATATTAATGGATTAATAAATTGTGCGTCAGTCCAAGATAAAATAGAAGATAAAAAAAACTATCTTAATTCAAAATTTGAGAATCTTTCACTATCTTCTTGGGATCATATGATTAAAGGTAATCTAAATTCAATGTTTATATGTTCTCAAGTTTTTGGAAAGTATTTAATTAAAAGAAAAAAAAGTTTTATAGTAAATTTTTCTTCTACTTATGGAATGGTGGGCCCAGATAATAAAATTTATAAAGATAAAAATAATAAGCAAATTTTCTACAAAAATCCTGCCTATCCTACTGCGAAAGGTGCTGTAATAAGTTTTACGAAATATTTGGCTTCATACTGGGGTCACACAGGGCTAAGAGTTAATTGTATATCACCAGGAGGAGTAAGAAATAATCAAAATAAAAATTTTATAAGAAATTATTCAGCAAAAACAATTTTGAATAGGATGGCTAAACCTGAAGATATAACTGGTGTTGTAAATTTTTTAGCCAGTGATAACTCTGAATATATGACAGGTGCTAATATAGTTGTTGATGGGGGTTGGACAGCAATATGAAAAAAAACATAAGTCAAAGCCTTTATTGTTTTAAATAACTTATTACTATATATACCCAGCATGGAAGATAATTTAAAAAAATGTAAAAAATGTAATCTTCCAGAAACTCATGAAACTATAGATTATAACAATCAAAATGTTTGTAATTTATGTCAAAGTTTTGATTATAAAACTCAAAATATAAATTGGGATGAAAGAAAGAAACTCCTTGATCAATTGATAGAAAAGTTTAGGGGTAAATCAGATTATGATTGTATTGTTCCATTCTCAGGAGCAAAAGACAGCACGTACCAGCTATATTATTTAATGAAAGAATATAAACTAAAACCTTTAGTAGTGCGTTTCAATCATGGATTTTTAAGAAAAACAGTTTTAGACAATACTGTAAGAACTTTAAAAAAATTAGGGGCTGATTTTCTAGAATTTACTCCAAACTGGAAGATAGTAAAAAAACTAATGATGGAAGCATTTAGTCGAAAAACAGATTTTTGTTGGCATTGTCATACAGGAATTTTCTCTTACCCATTAAGAGTAGCGTTGATGTACAAAGTTCCCTTAGTATTTTATGGAGAGTCCACCGCAGAATTTGAAAATTACTATGATTTTAGAGATGATAAAATAGATTATTATGACGAAAAAAAATTTAATATAAAATACACTTTGGGTATAACAGCTCAAGATATGCATGGGATGATTGATAAAAAAGATGATCCAGTAGATATCAGAGATTTATTACCCTACACTTACCCTAACAGAGATGACATAAAAAAGCTTAAATTAACACCAGTTGCTTTAGGTAGTTTTATTAATTGGGATGCTTCAAAACAAACGGAAATTATTAAGAAAGAGCTTGGATGGGAAACTGATGAATTAGAACATGTGCCGATAGAATATAATCGGAATGGTGATAAAATAGAGTGCTTTATGCAAGGAACAAGAGATTATATTAAATGGCTTAAAAGAGGCTACTCACGTATGTCACAGATTAACAGTTTATTGGTTAGAAATGGTAAAATGACCCCATCTAAAGCAAAAGAACTAAATGAAAAATATGATGGTGTCAAACCACATTCTTTAGAAGTGTTTTTAGAATATATGGGACTTGAAGAAAAAGAATTCAATGAAATTGTGCAAAAAATGGTAATTCCTCCACACGATCCAAATTTTAATACTAACAATATATCTAAAAAAGTGTGGGATTTTGAAAATTGGTATAGAGAAAATAATCATAAAACTAAATGATAGGAATTATTAATTTTGGATATGGAAACATCCAATCAATTATAAATGCGTTTAATTCGGCTGGATTAAATAGTAAAGTTTTATCAAAAAGTAGTGATGTTAAAAATTTTCAAAAATTGATTTTACCAGGAGTTGGTTCATTTAAAACTTGTTTTGAAAAATTAGAAAAATATGGCTGGAGATCAGAAATACTAGAACATGTAGATAAAAATAAAGATTTACTTGGAATTTGTTTAGGAATGCAACTAATGTTTGAATGGGGTGAGGAAGATGGCGGTTCAAAAGGTTTAGGTTTATTTAAAGGTAAAGTAAGAAAAATTATTGTTGATAGATCAGAAAAATTACCTCATGTAGGATGGAATAATATTGAATTAAAAAAAGAATCTAATTTATTTAAAAATATTAATAAAGAAGTAGATTACTATTTTATTCATTCTTTTGAATGTTTGCCTAAAAATAATTCAGAGATTATCGCAACAACAGAGTATAGTAAAAATAAAAGAATTATTGCATCAATATCAAATAATAAAAATGTTCATGGTACTCAATTTCATCCAGAAAAAAGCCCACCTAATGGATTAAAAATTTTAAAGAATTTTAACAATTTATAAAAAGATGCTTAAAAAAAGAGTAATTCCAGTCTTGTTGTTGAAAAATGGAAGAATGGTAAAAGGTAAAAATTTTAATAATTATATAGACACTGGTGATCCAAATAAAGCTGTAGATATCTATAGTTCCCAGGATGCTGATGAGTTAATCTTTATAAATATTTCTAAAGACATAATTTCTAAAAAAAAATTTTTAAAAATTTTAAATCGTGCATCTCAAGAGTGTAGCATGCCCTTATGTGCAGGAGGTGGCATTACAAGCTCAAAAGATGTTAAAGAATTACTAGAGAAAGGTGCAGATAAAGTATTAGTAAACTCAATATTAACTAAAAATTTAGATATAATTGAGGACATATCAGTAAAATTTGGAGCACAATGCATAGTTGCTGGAATTGATTACAAGATTAACAAAAGTTCAAAAAAGATTGAGGTATGGTCCGAGTGTGGGACCAATCTTACAAGTCTTGATTTTTATCAATATATTGAGCAAATAACAAAATTAGGTGTTGGAGAAATTTTTTTAAATTCAATTGATCATGATGGTTTAATGAGAGGTTATGATTTAACTATATGCAAAATAGTTTCAGAAAAATTTGAAACACCTTTAATTGTTTCAGGAGGTGCTGGTAATTTTACAGATCTAATTAATATCTTTACCAAAACTCAAGTATCAGCCGCTGCTTGTGCAAGTCTATTTCATTTTAATGATTATAATCCTATTCAGATAAGATCTTATTTGAATAATAATGGTGTTAAAATGAGAAAATTAAAGTAAATTAATTTTAAATGACAAAACATAATCCTTCAAAACCATTCATAATCGGAGAAGTTGGTATTAACCACAATGGTTCTGTAGAATTAGCAAAAAAAATTATTTTACTAGCTAAGGAATGTAATTTTGATGCAGTAAAATTACAAAAAAGAGATTTAAATATTTGTATCCCAGACACCCATAAAAATAAAATCAGAGAAACTCCATGGGGGGAAATGACTTATATAAATTATAAAAAGAAAATTGAATTTAATGAAAGGCAATTTAAAGAAATAAAGAATTTTTGTAAAAAAATTAATATTGATTTATTTTGTTCTGCTTTTGATATTGAAAGTTTAAAGTTTTTAAAAAAATTTAATTTCAAATTTAATAAAGTTCCGTCAGCATTAATTACAAATCTAAATTTTCTAACTGCAGTGGCAAAACAAAAAAAAAAAACATTTATTTCTACTGGTATGTGTACAATGAAAGATGTAGCAAATGCTGTAAAAATCTTTAAAAAAAAATCTTGTCCATTTGTTTTAATGCATTGTGTTTCAGAGTATCCCTGTCCTGAGGAAAAACTAAATTTAAATATGATTCCTGTGTTAAAAAAAAGATTTAAATGTGATGTTGGTTATAGTGGTCATGAGCCTTCATTATCGCCAACATTGTTTGCTTGGACATTGGGGGCTGAATATATCGAGAGACATATAACAAATGACAGAACTAATTGGGGGACAGATCAATCTGCTTCTCTAGAAGGTCCAGGTATGAGCTCTTTAGTAACAATATTAAAAAAAGCAAAAAATTTTTATGGGAATGGAGTAAAAAAAATTTCATCAAAAGAAAAAGAAATGTTAAAAAAATTTAAGTACTGGTAGATTTTAATTTCAAATTTTTGATATCTCTTTTAAGATTTTGTTTATACCTAATTCTTTTCCGTCAGGATTTATCTTGGAGAATTTATAATTTTTAAATGATTTAATTGGCTTTTTTGATTTTTTCAAAATTTCATTTTTTGTGAAGTTTAAATCATTTATTATTTGGTTTTGTATATTAAGATTTAATTTATACCCATTAATGTGGTACTTGACATTTTCATCATTATAATTCGAGTAAATTGCTAACATTTTTTTTTTTAAATATATTCCGTCTATTATTGAAGTTGTATCAAAAAAAAGAATTAAATAAGATCTAAAAATGTATTTCGGAGTTTGGAACTGGACCACTTGAAAATTTTTAAAGATATTTTTTTTCTTTTCTAAATTATCTTTAGGATGAATACAGATAATGATTTTTTTTTTTAAATAATTTTTTTATTTTTTTTAGAAAATTATTTAAAAGAATATAATGTTTTTTAATATAAAGATTTGAAATTTTGCCTCTTAGTTTAATTGATGAAGGATGATCGAAAAAATCATCTAATAACACTATGAATTTATTGTCTATTCTGGGTTTTTTATTTTTAAATGTATCATAAGAATTACTATTTATTATTTCAACTTTTTTATAATTAGTTAATTTATATTTGAAAAATATACTATTTTTAATTTTAAGAAATTCCTCTTTGTCGGATAAAAAATATATTTCAAACTTGGGTAAAATATTCAGTGATCTTAAAAAAGTAATACACCAATTATAATAAATTTTTCTCAAATTATATTTTATACTTTTAAATAAACTTTTAAAAATTATTTTATCTTTTTGGTTTATTGTGTGTATATTTTTTATTTTGATAATTTTAAAATTTAACTTTTTGAATATAAAAAAAGTTCTTAAATTGGGTAAATTTGTTCCAAAATTATCAATTAAAATACAAATTATTTGCTTATTTTTTGAAAATTTTTTTAAATCTAAAATATTTTTTGGCTCTAAATTTTGTGATAAAGCTTTTTGATCATTTTTATTTTCAAATATATTTGATGAGTTTAAATAATAATAATTCAATAAAAAAAATTTTTTGAATTTCTTTTTTAATTTATGAATTAATAAATTTTGTGTATTATGGATATTTTTCGATGACTTATCACAATACAGCAGCATATAATATTTATTTTTCATAAATTAAAATTATTAAATTATTAAGTTTTGTAAAAGTTTTTTATAGTGTATATGAATGGAATTGATTGATTAAAAACAAGAAATTTCAAATGTTTAATGATTTAAATGTTCTCTGCACAAAAAAACAAATCTTTTATTTATTTTTAGTATTATTTTCCTCAATATTGGTAGCAATACTTGAGCTTTTAAGTTTAGGTTCTATTCCTATTTTTGCTTCAGCTATGATAGGTGGCTCTTTACCTGAAAGTTTTAATTTTTTAAAAAAAATTGATGTAAATTCCTGGGAAAAAAATAAAGATGAATTAATTTTTTTAGGCTCTCTTTTCGTAGCTTCTATATTTGTGTTTAAAAATATTTTTTTCGGACTTGTAATGTATTTTGAAAATTATGTCATAAAGATAATAAGAACAGATTTAGGTGTAAAGTTATTTAGGTATTATTTAGATAACGATTATTCTTTTCATTTAAAAACAAATCCATCGATTTTATTAAGAAATGTTGAAGGTGAAGTTAGCCACACGACAACAGTAATTTTAAGATTCATCAAACTTTTTAGGGAAGTTTTGATTTTAGTGACAATTTTTATTTTACTTCTTGTAACAGATTTTAAAATAACAATTACAATATTTTCTTTTTTATTTTTATTTGTCACATTATTTTTTTTATTTACCAAAAAAATCGTAGAGATTAATGGAAAAAAAATGCAATTTATTAGGGCAAAAAAAATTCAACATATCAATCAAAGTTTTAGTTCTATAAAAGATATCAAAATGATGAATAAAGAGGATTATATAACTAATTTAACTTATAAAAATGTTTTAGGTTATGAAAATCCTTTTTTAGTTAATACTACAATCAATTCTTTACCAAAGTTATTCATCGAAAGCTTGATAGTTGTTGGGGTAGTTATATTTTCAATTATACTTTTTTCTATGGGTCAAACTTTATTATCGATTTTACCAATTTTATCTCTTATGGTTGTTGCAGCAATTAGACTTTTCCCATCTTTCACAACAATTTCTAATAGTTTAATTGCAATTAAAACTTATAGGCCTTCATACAAATTAGTAATTAAAGAACTGATAAATTATCAAAATAAAATGGAAAAAAATTTAAAAAATAAAAATTTATCTGATTTAAAGTTTAATGATTTAATTGAGATTAAAAATTTAAACTTTTCTTACGAAGAACAAGGTAACAAAATTATTGACAATTTAAATTTTAAAATTTTGAAAGGAAAAAAGATTGGTTTTATTGGGATATCGGGTTCAGGTAAAAGTACTATTTTAAATTTAATAATTGGACTTCTTAAACCAGACAAAGGTACTATCGAAATTGATGGAAAAAGTATAGAGAATAATTTAAGAAATTGGCAAAATTTGATAACTTACATTCCACAAGAAATTTACTTAATAGATGATACAATTAAAAAAAATATTGCTTTTGGAGTTGAAGAGAAAGAGATTGATGAAAATAAAATTGATATGGCATTGAAATATTCAGAGTCAAAAGAGTTTGTCAATAATCTTCCAAAAAAAATCGACACAATAGTTGGAGATAAAGGCACTCGTCTTTCTGGAGGTCAGAAACAAAGAATTGGTATTGCTCGCGCATTATATAATTTAAAAGATATAATCGTTATCGATGAGGGCACTAGCTCACTCGATGTTGAAAATGAAAAAAATATTATAGAAAATATTTTTTTATTGGGTAAGAATAAAACATTGCTTATGATTTCGCATAATCATGAGACCCTCAAAAGCTGTGATGAACTGATATTGATTGAAAATGGCACTATTCTCGATAGAGGGAATTTTAGTGATTTAAATACTAAACATAATTTTATAAATTTTTTTAATGACAAAAATCAATAAATTTTAAAATTAAAAATGTTATTTTACAATAAACAGAATATTACTAGTAAAGATATCATATTTGTTAAAAAATCGCTTAAATCAGAACTTATAACAAAAGGTAATTATTTAGTTAAATTTGAAAATGAGCTGTGTAAAACTTTTAAATCAAGATATGCTCTAGTAACATCAAATGCCACATCCGCTTTTTATATAATTTCAAAAGTATTAAATTGGAATAAAAACTCAAATGTTATTATCTCACCAATGACTTTCGTTGCTGGTGCTAATAGTGTTGTATCAGCTAATGCTAACATTATTTTTGTAGATATTAATCAGAATGATCAAAATTTAAATCCTGATTTAGTTGAAAAAGAAATAAAGAAGTTTAGAAAAAATAAAAAAAAAATTGATGCATTAATTGTAACAGATTATGCTGGAACACCTGCAGATTGGAAAAAATTTTATAAGATTAAAGAAAAATATAAACTAGTTCTAATAAACGATAATTGTCATGCAATTGGTTCAAAATATCATGACAACATTGGATATGCCGTAAAGTATGCTGATATTGTAATTCATAGTTACCACCCAGTAAAAAATATTACATCTGGTGAGGGTGGTTCAATTTTAACCAATAATAAAAAGATTTATGAGCTGAGCAGAACTTTAAGAGAGCATGGTTTTTTTAAAAAAAAAAATAAAAAATTTTGGGAAAGAGAAATTTATATACCTGGTTTTAATTCTAGGTTATCAGAACCCAACTGTGCTTTAGGTTATAGTCAGCTTAAAAGAATAAACAAAATAATTAAAGCAAGAAGAAATCTTGCAAATATTTATAATAAATATTTCATGGATCATAAATATATAAAAGTATTGAAACATAATTCGTCAATTAAATCCTCATATCATTTATATTTTATCATGATTAATTTTAGAAAGTTCAAAATAAACAAATCAAAATTCTTTAATCTAATAAAAAAGAAATTTGGTATTATTCTTCAAGTTCATTATGTACCTACATATAAATTTAAGTTATTTAAAAGATTTGTTAAAAATGATTTAATTAAAAAAAATTTCTTAAATACAGAAAGATATTATGAACAAACATTCTCAATACCTTTACATTTAGGTCTTAAAAAAAAAGATATCTTATTTGTATGTAAAGCTATAGATAACACTTTAAAAATTTTAACAAAGTGAAATATAAGTATAATTTAAATTAATTGATAAAATGTTTTTTAACATATAAATAATAAAATTAATTGTTATAATTTTCTAATGCATAAAAAAATTTATAAAAAAGCTTTGAAGGTAATTCCAAATGGATCTATGCTTTTTTCTAAGAAACCTGAAATATATCTACCAGGTGGTTGGCCAACATATTTTAAAAAAAGCAAAGGTATATTTATCTGGAATTTGAATAACAAAAAATTAAATGATTTATATTTTGGCGTAGGACAAAATATTTTGGGATATGCTAATCCAAAAATTGATAGAGAAGTCATTAACGCATGTAAAAATGGAAATATGAGTAGCTTAAATTGTGTAGAAGAGGTTAAACTTGCTGAAAAATTAGTAGAGATGCACCCCTGGGCTGATATGGTTAAGTTTGCAAGAAGTGGTGGAGAAATTAATTCAATTGCAATAAGGATAGCTAGAGCTGCAACTGGAAAAGACGGAGTTGTAATCTGTGGTTATCATGGATGGCACGACTGGTATTTAGCAGCGAACTTAAAAAATAAACAAAGTTTAAATAAGCATATCTTGAAAGGCTTAGATCCTCATGGGGTGTCTAAGTCTTTAAAAAATACTGTTTTCACTTTTAATTATAATGATTTTAATCAACTTAAAAAGATAGTTAGTAAAAAAAATATAGGCACCATTATGATGGAAGTAAAAAGAGATAAGGAACCAAAAGATAATTTTTTAAAAAAAGTAAGAAAACTTTGTGATGAAAAAAAGATTGTTCTAATTTTTGATGAATGTACCTCTGGTTTCAGGCAAAGTTTTGGTGGGTTACATAAGTGCTATAAAGTCAATCCAGATATGGCAGTTTTTGGTAAAGCTTTAGGTAATGGATATGCAATTACATCTCTTTTAGGAAGAAGATCAATAATGGAGGAAGCACAAAAAACGTTTATTAGCAGTACTTTTTGGACAGAAAGAATTGGATATGTAGCAGCTTTAAAAACTTTATCAGAAATGAAGAAATTACAATCTTGGAAAATAATTACAGAAAATGGACTTTACGTTAAAAAACTTTGGAGGGATATCGCAAATGATAATGGATTAGATTTAAATATATTTGGATTAGATGCAATCCCCTCTTTTAGTTTTAAAAATAAAAATTTAGAATATAAAACATTAATTATTCAAGAAATGTTAAAAAAAAATTATTTGGTATCAAACTCAGTGTTTTTATCTGTCGGTCACAATAAAAGAGTGATTAAAAAATATATCAATCACTTAAATAACGTTTTCAGATTAATAAAAAAATGCGAAGATGGTGATAACATATATAAATATCTCAAATATCCAGTATGTTATTCACCTTTTGATCGACTAAATTAACATTTAAATCAATAATTATGATTAGAAGATTGTTAATTATACCAGCTAGAGCAGGGTCTAAGAGAATTAAGAATAAAAACATTAAGTTATTTCAGAATAAACCAGTAATCTATTATTCATTAAACCAAGCAAAAAAAAGTAAATTATTTAAAAAAATACATGTATCGACCGATTCAAAAAAAATTAAAAAAATAGTTGAAAAATTAAATTATAAAGTAGATTTTTTGAGACCTAAAAAGCTTGCTGGAGATAAAGTCTCAACTGAAAGTGTATTGCGTTATGTCGTTGATAAATTTCAAAAAAAAAACGTTTTCTTTGACGAGGTTTGGTCACTTACTCCATGTTCTCCATTAATTTTAAAAAAGGACTTAATAGAAGCCTCAAAAAAATTGAGGAAGTATAAAAATAAAATAGTTTTATCTGTATCAAAATATCCAGTGCCAATAGAATGGGCTTTCATAAAAAAAAAAAATAGTCTTTATCCATTAAAAAAAAATCTTATGAAAATTAGATCTCAAGATTTTTTAGAGAAATTTCATGATACTGGAAATTTTGTTGGAATACCAATTCACTTTTTTAATTTAAAGAATATTGATTTTAATAAAAATTACATAGGTTACGAGTTACCTAAAGAAAGGTCTATTGATATAGACACTATGGATGATTTTAGATTAGCAGAAATGATATATGTCGGAAAAAAAGGGATTTAATAAAAAAAAGATAATAATAGGCACAGCTAATTTTGGTTATAAATATGGATTATTAAATTCTAGAAAGCAGATAAATATCCGAGAAATTAAAAAAATTTTAAATTTTTGTAAAAAAAATAAAATTGATTTTTTTGATACTGCTACTAGTTATGGAAATTCAGAAAAAGTTATTGGTAATTTAAGTAATTTAGGATCAAAAATAATTACGAAAATTCCAAAAATAAATTATCAAAATGAGAAAAAGATTGATTTTTTTTTATCGAGATTAATTTCAAATTCTTTAAAATTATTAAAAAAGAAACAAATTTATGCAATACTTTTTCATGATGAGACACAGCTTTTATCAAAAAATGGAAAAAAAATTTTTAAATCACTAAATAATTTTAAGCAAAAAAAGATTATCCAAAAAATCGGCGTCTCATTTTACTCTACAAAGAAATTGTTAAAGACTCTTAATAATTATGATTTAGATTTAGTACAAATTCCAATTAATTACTTGGATCAAAAATTTTTAAATATAAAAATTATTAATCTTCTAAAAAAAAAAAGAGTAGAAGTTCATGCAAGATCAATTTTCTTAAAAGGATTATTACTTAAAAATTACACAAAAAATAGAAAGTTTAAAAAATTTATTCATTATCTGAATAATTGGCACAAATTTAATAAAGTTACTAATCTAGAGAGTTCAATTAGTTTTTTAAGTAATTTAGATTTTATAAGTAAATATATTGTTGGTATAGAAAATTTAAGTCAATTAAAACAAATAATTAAGACTAAAAGAAAGATTATTAAGAAATATCCAGAATTTAATAGTAATTTTATAAAAGACCCAAGAAAATGGTCATTAAAAAAATAATTTTTTTTTAATTTATTTGAATTTAAAAAAAAAATAATATTAAGTGTTCAATTTTATGTTGCAAAATAAAACTATTCTTATTACTGGTGGAACTGGATCACTAGGTCAAGCATTAACAAAAAGAATTTTATCAAAATATAAAAATATTAAAAAACTTGTAATTTTTAGCAGAGATGAATTTAAACAGTATAATATGGAACGTCTTTTTCCAGAAAAAAAACATAAATGTATAAGATATTTTCTTGGTGATGTGAGAGATCTTGGAAGATTGCAGCAAGCTTTGAAAGGTGTTGATTATGTGATACATACTGCTGCGCTAAAACAAGTACCAGCTGCAGAGTATAATCCTTTTGAATTTATAAACACAAATGTAATTGGTGCTCAAAATTTAATCACAGCTTGTATTAATCAAAAAGTAAAAAAAGTAATTGCATTATCAACTGATAAAGCTTGTTCACCAATTAATCTTTATGGGGCAACTAAATTATGTTCTGATAAATTATTTATATCTTCGAATAATCTTTCAGGAAAAAATGGAACAATATTTTCAGTTGTTAGATATGGAAATGTTTTTGCAAGTAGAGGTTCAGTTATTCCTTATTTCATTCAACTTAATAAAAAAAAATTACCGATAACTATTACTGATAAAAATATGACAAGATTTAATATAGCTCTTGAGGATGGAGTGGATGCAGTAATGTGGTCATTAAAAAACCTCCAAGGACAAGAAATATTAGTTCCTAAGTTGCCAAGTTTCAAAATTTTAGATTTGGCTAGAGCAATAAATCCCAAAGCTAAATTTAAATATATTGGCATTCGACCTGGAGAAAAAATTCATGAGGAATTAATTTCAAGATCAGATAGCCAATTAACAATAGATATTGGAAAATATTATCTTATTCTACCCAGTAAAAATTTATATAAAAGGTATAAAAATTATAGTCTTCCTAAAAAAGATTTTTTATACAGAAGTGATCTCAATGAAAACTTTTTAAGTATAAACGAGTTAAAAAAACTTATAAATAATTTCAAAATTAATTTGTAATCAAATTCTCACATTGAATTTTTTATTAGATAAATACTGTTTAATTTTAAAAATATTATAATCACTAAAAATTATTAATGTTCCTAATGCTAAATTTTTTACACCAATATTAAAGCATTTTTCTATATCTTCTAAACTTCCAATTCCACCTTCAAATATTATTGGTATATTTAATAATTTCAAAAATTTTTCACATAAAAATAAATTCATCCCTTTTCGTGTGCCCTCTAAATTAACAAAAGTAATCTTAATTTCACCAACACCTGAGTCTTGAATTTTTTTAGAAAAATCGTAAGGATTTATTTGATTATTTTTATATAATTTACAATCTTTTCCATCGGAAATAATATTGATACCTCCAATTATTGATTGATTACCATATATCCTTGATGTTTCTTTAATTAAAATTTGATTTTCAATAATACTACTAGATAAATATATTTTATCTGCACCATTTTTAAATGATAACTTTATTTTATCTAAATTATCTAAACCACCACCAAAAGTAAGGGGTGTATTGCTATATTTTGAAATATTATTTAATTCCTTAAAGTCTTGTTTGTTATTTTTATAACCGTCAATATCAATTAATATTATTTCGTCTGATTTTTGACTATCAAATGCTTGAATTGTAGTTTTGGGACTGCCAGCATTTTTATAATTTTGGAAATTACATCCTTTAACTAATTTGCGGTTTTGTAAAAGCATAGACGGAATAATTCTTAAATAACTCATTTAAAATTTATCAATAAAAAAATTTAAAAATTGAATTCCATTTGTTTGACTTTTTTCTGGATGAAATTGAGCCCCGATTATGTTTTCTTTAATTATCAATGCAGGTAGAAGAATTTTATTAAAATCTATTTCTCCTAATACTGATTTTTTATCCTCTTTGGAATTTAATTTTAAAAAAAAAGAATGACAAAAAAAAAATGATGAATTATTTTTCAAAAAATTTTGTTTTAAGTTGTATTTTATTTTAATATCACACCATCCAATATTAAATTTATTTTTGTAGTTAATGGGTAAAACTTCTCCATCTAAAAAATTTAGCCCTTCAGTTTCACCATGTTCATAAAGTTTTTTTGAAAAAATTTGCATTCCAAGACAAATACCTAAAATTGGCATACCCTTTTTTTTATAACTTTTTAACTCTAAGTCTAATTCATTTTTCTTTAAATAATTCATACAGTGATATGCAGATCCCACCCCAGGAATAATAATTTTTTTTACTTTTTGAAAATCTTTTTTGTTTTTTAATATTATTGGATCATGACCAGCGTTATAAACTGTATGATAAACAGAAGCTAAATTGCATGCCTCGTAATCTAAAATTCCAATTTTCAAAATGTTATTTTAGTTTAAATTTATTTTCAAAATACTCAATATCATCTAAAAAATAGTTTGATTTATTATCTTCAATTTTATTTGGTAGTTTGTTTGGATAAACTACATGTTTCTTAATTATATTAAAGTATTCATTTTCATTTATATCTAAAATTTTTAATAGTAATTTTAAGGTTTTTGGTTTTTTACCATCATATTTTTTTACTAAGTCTATAGCTTTCTTTCTATCTATTCTTTTATTTCTTAAATCTATAGAAACGAGATGAGATGTTCTGCCAAAACCTCTTTTAAGAAATTTACTAAAATCCCTTGATCCCTGCATAATACATTCTATCTTTTCGTAATCATAACTTTCTGGAATACCCTCAACTTTATCTCCATTCCAATCTAATTCTTTTTTAATTATTTTTACCTGCTCTTTAACATCCCATGGAATATAATTTCCTAAATAAAGTGGTTTAATTTTATTTATATTAATTTCTCTTTGAGAGGGAAATATATATGGTTTAAAATCCTTTAATGTAAATTGTTCAGCCGGATAACTTTCCTTTAACATTTCCAGCATATCTTCAGCATTTATACCTAAATTTGAAATTCTGTTAAATTTTTCAACATTTAACATCTCTATAGTATCATAAGAATAATAAGAGCTGTATTCAGATGAAGGCTCACCATAGAAAACTAAAGGAATTTTTTTTTCAATCGCAATGTTTATAGGATAAGCACTTATTCCAACATGACAGTGCCAACAAAAATCTCCCCTTCTTTTTAAGCTCTCAAGCATAATTTTTTGCACAAGTTTAAAATTTGATTTGTAGTTTAGAAAGTCCACACCAAGTTTTGATAAAGTTTTTTCTACATTTTTTTGAAGATTAGGTCTTAAAAAATTATGATCAAAACGTACAGCCAGTACACGAAGACCTTTTTGACTTGACAAATACCACAAGGTAAAAGTGGAGTCTTTACCTCCAGAAAATGGAACAATACAATCATAATCATATTTATGCTTATGGTCATGAATTATTTGATCTAATTCAATCTGTCTTTTTTTCCAATCGATTTTATTTTTTTGTTTAATTTGATTACATACTGAGCAAACTCCATTTTCATCATATTGATTTGTCTCAGCAGTTTCTGGAATCAAACAATTATTGCAATATTTCATTTAGTATGACATTAATCACACAGTTTATATGGCAAACAGTGAAATTAAGCAACTCAATAAAGTTTATCAAAGCACAATTTCATTTTTTGAATTTTTAAAAAAAAATAAAGTTTTTAAAAAAGATAATTTTAAAATGTTGGATGCTGGTTGCGGTATAGGAGCAAATATTTTTTATTTTTCAAAAAAATTACCTAAAGCGAGTTTTATTGGTGTTGATTATTTAAATAAAAGAATTCAATACGCTAGAAAAATTAACAAGAATAATAATGTTGATTTTTTTGTCGATGATATGAACAAAAAAAATAAAATTGTTCATAAAGACATAGATTTAATTACATGTGTGCATACACTTTGTTGTTTTAAAAAATTAAACAAACCTCTTAAATATATGTTCAAATTTAATCCAAAATGGATAGCAATTAATTCTCTTTTTTATGAAGGTTTTCTGGATGTACTGATACATATAAGGGATCATGAAAATTTGACAAATGATAATAACGTTAACTCAGATTTTAATATATTTTCTTTACCCTATCTTAAAAAAGAACTAAAAAAAACAAATTACAGAATTTATAAATATAAAAAATTTTTTCCTAATAAGAATATTAAAAAACCACAAAACGGTAAAAGAGGTAGTTACACAATTAAAACCGAATTTAATAGAAGAACAACCTTTTCGGGCCCTGTTCATTTACCATGGTATTTTGTTTTATTAAAAAAGATATGACAAATTATAAATTAAAAGAATAAAGTGAGCAAAAAGTTTTATTTTTTTTCAACTAGAGAAGTAAAAAATCTATATAATTTTATAGTTCCGGTTGCATGTAATCATGCAGAAAAAATTACAAAAAAAGATTTGGATATTATTTATCCAAAAAAATATTTCCCAAGTTTTCAATTTATATCTTTTATTTTTAAAATTTTAATTAATGGAGTTTTACTAAATGATAAGAAGTTTATTTATTGTAATTACTCTGGATTTTTAATTGGAAGATATGTTTTATCCCATGCTATGAGATATACCGGATATTACAAAAATCGATTAACTTTTTTATTTAACAAGTTTAAATATTTGATTGTTGTAGATAAAATTGTTCAAAATATCTTAAATATTCCACCAGAAACTAAAGCAGTTTATGTTGATCATGGAATGTATCTAAATGGTATATATTTTCAAGGATTTCAAAAAAAAAAATTAATAATTTATACAAATAACTATCCAAAAGGATTTTGTTCATTTGATTTTAGAAAATACAAAGGAAAAATAATTCAATATTCAAATTTAATGGCTTTGAAAAAAAATGTTTTAAATGCTTCAAAGAAGAATGAGGTAAAAAAAAAGCTAAAATTAATAACAAATAAAACTTCAAATATACCATGGATGAAAAATGCAAATTTTTTAAAAATGAAAAAAATTAAAGATTTAAAAAGAGTTACACATCTAATTTATGTTCATTCTTTTTTGGAAACACAGTATATGTATGGATATGATGGTTTTATATCTTATGAGGAGTGGTTAGAATATTCTATAGATCATTTGATTAAAAGAGATAATTTTATAATTGTAAAAGCTCATCCCAGTTTTTTTGTAAGAGATTTGACCAACTTTAATGCCTATGATTTGTCAATTTTTAATAAAATTAAAGACAAATACTCTTCTAATAAGAAGATAATTTTTATAGATTATCCCTTACAAAATTTACATTTATTAAAAAAAATTAGTAAAAAAACCGTTATTATAAGCAGACATAGTACAGCAATAATTGAAGCAGTATATCTTGGATTTAAAATCATTGCATCTTCTGAAAATTTCTGGGACACAAAAAAATTAACATTGTGTAACACATGGTACGATTTAAAAGAGTATAAAAAAATTTTATTTAAATCATGGTCAGAATTATTTTACTCAAAAAAAAATGATTTATTATCAGTATCTTATGATCTATTTTGTAGAAAGAGCTTTAGTCTAGGCAGAGATTATTTCATAAAATTAATATCAAAAAATTATAATATACCTATAGATCAAGTGGAGTTTAAAATAAAATATAAATTAAAAAATAAAAAAAAATTAAAAAAAATTCAAAATCAAATTTTAAAAAATTCAATTTCAATAGAAATTTTTTGATTTTATATTTAAAATGTATTAAATTAGCATAACTACAAATAATGAGCAAAATTACAAAATATTATTTACTAACTATTATTTTAACAATCTTATTGATTTATGGATTGCTTGTGATTGGAGATTATTCATATCATTTATATCAATATTCTAAGATGAGACCAACAAATGATATTTTGACTCAAAGAAAAAAAATTGAAGATAGAAAATATTTAATTGAATTAAAAGATAAAGGCTATAGCAAGATTATTTTTCCTTGGATTTACGATACTTATCCAAAAGTATCAAAAAAATTTATAAAAAACATAGTTCCCGTAGGTGCCCAACCAAATCAGAATGTTTATTATTGTAATGAGGGCTATGGGATGATAAATTTTAAAACTGACAGAGTGGGTTTTAGAAATAATGATAAAGTTTGGGATAAAGTTGGCTCTGAAGAAACTATTTTATTTATAGGGGACTCTTATACACAAGGCGCTTGTGTTGAGGAAAATGAGACAATTTCCAGTTATTTTAATAATAAAAACCCGATCAATCTTGGCTTAGATGGAAATATGCCTTATGTCTATACTGTTTTATCAAAACTTTTTATTCCAAAAGTAAAACCTAAGTACGTTGTTCAAATTTTTCATTTGAATGATGATACATATGAGGGAAAAATTTTTGAAAAAAATTTAAATTTAAAAAATTTAGAAGAAAGATATTTTAAAAAAAATAGCTTTGAACTTTCAGAAGAAATTTTGTCAATTATTAATAGAACAAAAGAATATGTTGATCAAAACTTGACACGTGTACCTGGCGTTAGAGATAACTTAATAAAAAGGGGAATTCGATATTTGTCTCTTCCAACAATTAGACATAATTTAAATGAACTTACTAGAGCGATTAATTATAAACTTCCATATTCAACAAAATTATCGATTGATACTACTAAAGATCTTTGTAAAAAAAATAATTGTACTCCAATATTTTTATATGTCCCAGTTAGCAAATATTGGGAGGATAATAAACCTTTAGAGAAATATTATATGAATTCTCTTAATAAATATTTTGAAGAGAAAAAAGTAAATTATATTGATCTTTCTAATGGTATTTACATGTTAGGAAAGAATGCTTATGCACCAAAAGGTAAACACCTCTCACCTGAAGGTTATAAATTTGTAGCAAATAAAATAAAAAATAAAATAGATACAATCGAAAATAATAATTAGTCTAACTTAAATTTGGATTTATAATCATTCTTTAAACTTAAATCTTGATTTTCTTTTAAGAGATAGTAATTGCCAATAGCTAGCCGATCTAAATTGGTACCCATAAAACATTTAAAAGCATCTGTTGGGGTATTTACAATTGGCTCACCTCTGATGTTGAACGAAGTATTTACTATCATAGGACATTGAGTTTTTTTTTTAAATTCCTTAATGAGTTTGGCATATTTATAATTAGTTTTTTCATCAACAGTTTGAATTCGAGCTGAATAATCTATATGAGTTACAGCTGGAACCTTAGATCTTTTAATATTTAATTTTTCAATACCAAAAAAATCTTTTTCTTTTTCTGTCATCTCAATCTTTTTTTCATCTTTTATTTGGGAAACTAGCAACATATATGGACTTTTTTCATTTAATTTGAACCATTCAGATAAATCATCTGATAATATTGATGGAGCAAAAGGTCTGAAGCTTTCTCTAAATTTCACTTTAAGATTTAAATTTTTTTGCATATTTTCTGATTCTGGATTGGCTATAATAGATCTATTACCTAATGCTCTGGGTCCAAATTCCATTCTACCTTGAAACCAACCAATGGCTTTTTCATTTTTCAAATCATTGGTTGTCCTATCAATCAATTCATCATCATTTAAAATTTCAAAAGTTGCACCTAGTTTTTCTAAATCGATTTTAATTTCCTCATTTGAGTACCCAGGACCTAAATATGATCCTTGCATACCATCATTTTTTGTGATCGATCTTGAATTTTTAAATTCACTGTACCACAAGCCAAGAGCAGCTCCTAATGAACCACCAGCATCTCCAGAAGCTGGCTGAATCCAAATTTTATCAAAAATTTTACTTTCCAATATTTTGCCATTTGCAACACAATTAAGAGCTACACCTCCAGCAAGACATAAATTTGGAATTTTAAATTCTTTTCTTAAAGATTTTGTAATTAACAACATAACTTCCTCTGTAACTTTTTGGATGGAGGCAGCAATATCCATGTGAATTTGTTTTATTGGCTCAGTTTCACTTTGCCTTGGTTTAATACCAAAAATTTTATTAAATTTTTCATTAGTCATAGTAAAACCTGTTGCATAATTAAAATATTTTTGATTTAATCTAAATGACCCATCTTCCTTAATATCAATAAGTTTTTTTTTTATTTCATCAACAAATATTGGATTACCATATGGAGCTAATCCCATTAATTTATATTCACCACTATTTACTTTAAACCCTGTGAAGTATGTAAATGATGAATATAGTAAACCTAATGAGTGTGGAAAATGAATTTCCTTTATTATTTCTAATTTATTATTTTTACCAATTGCCACAGTTGTTGTTGCCCATTCTCCAACTCCATCAGCTGTTAAAATTATAGCTTCATCAAAGGGTGAGGGATAAAAGGCGCTAGCAGCATGACTAAAATGATGTTCAGAAAAAAGTATTTTTTTTTCATCTTCAAAATTTTTGTCAATTATTTTTAGGTTATATTTTAATAGATTTTTTTGAAATAATTTCTCTTTCAACCATATTGGCATTGCTTTTGAAAACTGCATGTAACCCTTGGGTGCAAATGCCACATAAGTTTCAAGGAGTCTCTCAAATTTTAAAAAAGGTTTTTCATAAAAAACTATATGGTCTATGTCTGATAACTTTATATTTCCAAATTTAAGAACTGAAATTATTGAATTAATTGGAAAACTTGAATCATGTTTAATTCTAGAAAACCTTTCCTCTTGAACTGCGGCTACTATTTCTCCATTTTTTACTAATGTTGCAGAGCTGTCGTGATAAAAAGCAGAAATTCCTAAAATTGATGTCACTTAAAAAATTGTATAAATAAAAGGAGCTACTACCGAGCCCTGAGTAAATATTATTAATCCACCAAATAAAATAAGTACTAATATAATTGGCAATAACCAAAATTTTTTTCTAATTTTTAAAAATTCCCAAAATTCTTTTATAAACGTCATTCTAAAATTGATTTTTCATAGTACTTTTATTTTTATCTTTTTCAAGCCAGTAAGTTTTTGATTTATTATATTTTAAATTTAAGACGTCTTTTCTAAATAATTTTAGAATAAGTCCAGTTGGTGTAACAATAAGAAAAAAAATTAAACCCATTATTATTGGTGATACAATTGAACCTAGGAGTAATCCAAATTTAAACCAGGATTTATTTAAAGGCAAAAGTAATTTAGAATTTAAAACACCTAATAATAAAAATATTACAGCTATAGGAATTGGCCAGATCCTAATATTATTTCCGTTTATAAGGGGCCAAATAGATATTATAAAAAAAATAAGTGAAAAAAATAAACCAAAACTTTTATTTGAGCTAATTTTTATTTTATCTTTTTTCATCATTTAACAATAAGTAAACTATAAATTTGATTAAATCTAATTTTAAAGTCGCAGCTTTAGTGACGATTTATCTTAAATTTGCCAATGTTTTGTATATTATTTCTTTTAAATTCATTTAAATTGATAATTTATTTACTAATCAAATTAAATATTTATAACAAAGATGTTAAAATTTATGAAACCCAAATTAAAAAATAAAAATTTCAAATTTGAAGAAAAAATAAAGATTAAAAAGTATTTAACTGCTTTAGATAGAATTGAAAAAGCACGTAAACAAAATAATGTAAATTGGATGGATATACTAAGGATTGCATTAAAAAATGCCCCGAATGAAACAATAAAGTTAATGAAAAAAATTAACAAGAAAGATCAAATTATAACGAACTTATTCAAAAGTATAAAATAAACTTAATGTCTTCAGCAGTAGCGGTTTTTGGTCTTGGAAAATATCAAAAATCTGGAATATTGGAACTAAAAAAAAGAAAACTTTTTATCGTTGGTTTCGATGAAAATAACAATCCTCATTCAAAAAAAATTGTAGATAAGTTTTTTAATATTTCATTTAGTAAAATAAATAAAATCCAAAAAATCTGTAAAGAAAATAAAGTTAAATATTTATTTGCTTTTTCAACTGATGCACCACTAAGTTTAATATCTCAATTAAATCAAAATTTAAATTTACAAGGTTATAAAAAAAAAGATGTAAATTTAGTTACAAACAAAATTAAGTTAAGAAAATTTTTAAAAAAAAAAAATGAATATATCTAAACCGGGATTTAATTATTTTAAAACGTTTGATGAAATTTCTAAAAAAAGATTTGATCAATTTAAAAAACCAATAGTATGTAAACCAAATATAGGAAGTGGGTCAAAAGGAGTTTTTTTTGCCAAAAATTATATTAATTTTTTAAAATTATTTCATGAAAATAAATTTTTTTACAATAATAAAAAGATTTTGATTGAGAATTTTATTCAGGGAACAGAATATGCTATTGAGGGATGGATATATAAAAGTAAATTTATTTTAGGATGTCTTTCAAAAAAAAAGCGTTCTAGTTTGCCTTATTTATTAGATGTAAGTTTAATTATTAATTATAAAAATAGTCATATCATTTCTGAAATAAATAAGTTTTTTAAAACATTTATCAAAAAGACAAAAATGAATAATTTACCTATTCATTTTGAGTTTTTAATAAAAGATAAAAAAATAATTCCAATTGATTTTGCAATTAGAGGCGCTGGTTTTAGTGTCTATTCAAAAATATTAAGTAAAATTATGGAACAATCTACCAATAAGATTTTAGTTAATTTAATTATGAATTTAGATATTAAATTTAATAATCCTAATAATAGAATATTTTTTCTTCGTTTTTTATCTTCAAATAAAGTTGGAACTTTTAGAGGTATAACTAACTTAAATAAATTGAGAAAATTGGTATCATTTAAAGAATTACAAATTTATAAAAAAAAAAATTCAAAAGTTTCAGCTTTAAAAAATGGCCAAGATAGAATTGGTCATATTATCTTAGAAAATTCATCAAAAAATATTTATAAAGATATTATAAAAAGCAATAATCTAATAAAGACAAAAATAGAATATGAGTGATTTTAAAGTCTGCATAACTATTGATACTGATGCCGATCCCTTAATTGAAGATCATAAAACCTCCGTTTCATTTAAAAATCTTGATTACTCCTTAAATAAAATTTCAGACAAAATTTTAGAACTTGAAAATAAGATGAATATCAAATTACCAGTTAGTTGGTTTGTGAGAGTTGATAATCAAATTAAGGATGAATTTGGAAGTTATGACTGGATACTGAATAATTATTCTAAATTTTGGGAAAATGAAAGATTAAAAAAAAATGAAATACACTGGCATTCACACATTTATGAAAAGATTGATAATAAATGGGTTTTTCCAAATGATAAAAGTTTTTATCTGAGTGAAATAGAAAAAATTTTTAATTTTTTAAAAAAAAAACACTTTGAGCCCAAGTGCATTAGAATGGGTGAGGCTTATATGAATAATGATATAATGAAACTTTTGAGAAATTTAGGTTTAAAAGCAGATAGTTCTTGTATCCCAGGAAGAAAAAGAAAAGATAAAGAAAAATTTTTTGATTGGTCAAGAGCAAAAAATTTACCATATTTCCCATCCGATTATGATTATCAAGAAGAAGAGAAAGTAAAAAAAAACTTTTTAGAAATACCGATGAATACAATTACAACAAAGTGTGAGTATGATAAAAAACCTCTTTTGAGATATATGAATTTAGCTTTTAAAAGTGATATCACCTACATTGGTTTAGAGAAATTTATTAGAGATAACGATTTATTAACGACGATAAGTCATCCATACGAATTTTTTGACAAATTTAAAAATAATAAAATTTTATTGTCAAATAATTTAAATGCTTTAGAGGAAAATATAAATAATATGATTAAATTCTGCAATAAATTTAAAAAAAATATCAAATTTATTAAAATAAGTGAAATTATCAATTTCTATTTAAATGAAAAATAAATTAATTGAAAAAAAAGTTGTTTCAAAATTGATTAAAATTTCTTCTAGATCAAAAATAAATTTTTTTGGAAGAGCAAATTCTGCTATTTGGACTATTGCTAGTTACTTAAAAAAAAGAACTGAAAAAAGAACAATAATTCTACCATCAACAATGTGTATTTCACCCTCAATAATTTTTTTGGTAAATGGTTTTAAATTACTTTTTATTGATGTTGAAAAAAAAAATGGCTTACTGAATATCAAAAAAACAAAAAAACAAATAAAAAAAAATCATGATATAGCAGCTATATTTTATGTTAACTTATTTGGAAATAAAGACACCGAAGCATCTCAATTAAAAAAGATTAAAGATATTCTAGTTATTCAAGATTTAGCACAAACGTTTTTAAATAAAAAAAATTATAACAAGTCTGATATTTTTGGTGATATGATAATATTATCATTTGGTTACTCAAAAATTTTTGATTTAAATCATGGAGGTGTTATATTATCTGATAATTATGATTTTTATAATTATGCAATTAAGTTTGATAAAAAAATCAAGAATAATAAAGTTTCAGATATAGCTAAATCAAAATATCTTAATTGGTATAATGAAGTTGTCGAAAAAAAAAAGAAATTCAAAAAAAACATTTTACATAAATTTGCCTCAAAACTTTATTTAATTAAATTTAATAAAAACAAGATTAAAAGAATATTCGCATCAATTAATAAGATTGAAGAGGAGTATCAAAAAAGAAAAAAATTACTATATTTGTATAAAAAATTTTTTAGTAATCAACAAGTAAAATTTTTACATAGCAAAAATACATTAATTCCTTGGAGATTTTCTTTTCTTATAGAAAATAAAGAAAATTTTTTAAAAAATGTGAGAAATAAAGGATACGATGCATCTTCGTATTACCCAAATTTAGGAAGAATTTTTTCAAATCAAACCAATTTATTTATAAATTCAGATAATATAGAAAAAAAAATTGTTAATTTATGGTTAACAAATGATTATAACATTAAGAAGATTAAAGACCAAAGCAACATATTAAAAGATAGTTTGTGAATAAAAAAAAGACTGAAATTCTTGATTGTACATTAAGAGATGGCTCATATGTTCTAAATTACAATTTTACTGATTTTGAAACATCACTAATTTCAAAACTTTTATTTGAGTCAGGAATTAACTATGTTGAAGTAGGTCATGGTGTTGGTCTTGGTGCAAGTGAAAAAATTTTTTCATCTTTTTGTTCAGATGAAAAATACATTGAAGCAGCAAATTTGGCGAAAAAAAATAAACAAAATAAAGTTGGTTCATTTTGCTTTTCTAATTTAGCGTCTAAAGATAAAATAGATTCCTCTTTTAATGCTGGACTTGATTTTATTAGATTTGGGGTAAATCTAGAAACTTTTAAAAAAGATTTAAATTTAATTAGATATTCGAAAAAATTAGGATTAGAAGTTTATGTAAATTTTATAAAATCTTATAATTATTCACCAAATAAAATTTCAAATTTATCAAAAATTTTTGAACATGAGGGAATAGATGGTGTTTATATTGTTGACTCAGCTGGAGGCATGATGCCTAAAGATATAAAAAAATATGTATTAGAAATAAATAAAAAAATTAAAGATAAAAATTTTAAGATTGGTTTTCATGGACACAATAATCTTGGTTTAGCAAACGCTAATTGTATTTCAGCTATTGAGGCAGGTGCAACTTTGATTGACTCATCATTAATGGGCATGGGGAGAAGTTCAGGTAATGCTATAACTGAAATGTTAGTTCCTATACTTCAAAGAGAAGGCAAAATAAGAAAAAATATTGATATAAATATTCTATTTAATTTAATAAAAAAAGTTATAAATCCTATTTACCAAAAAAAATCTTTTGATGAAAATGAGATATTAATCGGTAAAAGCTATTTCCACAGTAGTAATTTTAATGAATTAAAAAACTTAGCAATAAAACTTAAAGTTAAGACTAGTAATATTCTTCAAAATGTCTCATTTAAAAAAAATTCAAACATAGATGAAAAATTTAAAAAAGATATCCAATTAAAATTTAAAGATATTAAAAAAGAAAAAAAATCAAATTTACAAAATATTCATAATAACATTGAATATATAAATGTTAATTCAATAAAAAATATTAATGATTTAAGAAAAATATTGATTTCAGAAAAATTAAAAAAAAAAAGTGAGATGGCAATTACTATTTGCAGAAGTAAAAAAAATTATCTAGAAATTAAAAATATTTATTCTACTGATAATATAATATTAGGGCATTTGGAAAGTCCAAATAAAATTTTTGATAAATTGATAATTCGTAATTTTTCAGATTATTTTATTTTCTTAGATGAAAAAATTAAGATAGAAAAAGATTACAAATTAAAAAAGACAAATATTTTTAGTTATAGTGAGAAAAAAATTTTTATTGATGCAGTTTCTGACTTTATAAATACACTTAAATACTCAAGAATTCTTACTAATGTAAAGAAATTTAAATATTTAGAAAAAAATTATAAAGGTAATAAAAAAGATAAAAAGCTTGTTATATTTGAGGATAATTTTAAGAATTCTGAAATATTTTTAAAAAAACTAAAAACCAAATTTGATATTTTACTTGTTAATATATTTAAAAGAGATGTATCTGAAATAAGAAGAAGAAACTCTTATCTGAATAAAATATTCAAACCAAACTATGGATTAACTCTATGTCATGATATATTAAGAAAAATTGATAGCATCAAACACTTGCAAAAATCATTTGATATTGAGTATATGGATAAAAATACAAAAATTGTAGCTGGAGGCGAGATTGCTGAAAAAAACTCAATAGTTGTAAATAATATAAAAAATCCAACAAAAATTATTGGTATTTCAGATGGAAAAGGTGGTTTATTAAATATCAATTTTGAAAATCAAAAAAAGAAAAAGATTAATAATTGGTTTATTAATAAAATAATTAATTAATGAAAATATCTAATAGAAGTATTGGAAAAAATAATAAGCCTTTCTTTATTGCCGAAATAAGTGGTAACCACAATGGAAAAATTCTGAATGCTTTAAAATTGATTGATGCTGCAAAATGGGCAGGAGCTGATGCTGTTAAACTCCAGACTTTTTTGCCTGATCAAATGACTTTAAATTCAAAAAAAAATAGATACTTAGTAAATCATGCTAATTCTAAATGGTCACAAAAAACTTTATACGATCTTTTTACTAAAGCTCATACTCCATGGGAGTGGTATCCAAAGCTAAAAAAATATGCTAAAAAAAAGAATATTATATTATTTAGTTCTGTATTTGATTTAACTTCTTTAGATTTCTTAGAAAAAATAAATTTTCCCGCTTACAAGATAGCTTCATTTGAAAATAATGATGTTAATTTAATCAATCAAGTTTGTAAAAAAAAGAAACCAATAATAATTTCATCTGGCATGGCCCTGTTTGAGGAAATTAAAAATATATATAAAATTTGTAAAAAAAATAATTGTGTTTCAAAGTTAGCAATACTTAAATGTAATAGTAGTTATCCATCCCCGTTAAAAGACACTAACTTAACAACAATTGTAAATATGCGAAAAAAATTTGATTGTGAAATTGGCTTATCAGATCATTCAATAGGATCAACAGCATCAATTTCAGCAATTTCTTTGGGAGCATCAATAATTGAAAAACACATTTGTATTGATAAAAAAACTGGAATAGACTCTTTCTTTTCAGCAAACCCGAATGAATTTAAAGATTTAATAGATAAATCTAATGATTGTTGGGAGTCTTTAGGTCATATTTTCTATGGTCCAACTAAATCTGAAATAAAATCCATAAAGAATAGAAGATCCATTTTTTCAACAAAAAAAATAATTAAAAATGAAAAGATAACTATTAATAATATAAGAACATTGAGACCTAGAATTGGCGTGGATGCAAAATATTTTTTTAAAATTTTAGGAAAAAAAGTAAAGGTTGATATAGATAAAAACAAACCCATTAAGTGGAAATTATTAAATAAATGAAAACTTGGAGGCAAAATCAAGCTTTTGATAAAAAATTTGGATCTACAAGACCACCATCTTATCCTAATGAAATGTTGGTAAAGCTATGTTCCTCAAAAAGGTATTCAAAATTATCAAATAGACTTTTTTCAAAAAAAAAAATAAAAGTTTGTGAAATTGGCTGTTTATCAGGAAATAATATTAGATTTTTTTTAGATAAAGGGTGGGAGCCTTATGGAGTTGAAATAAATAATGATTTGATTCAGTTGTGTAAAAAAAATTTATTAAATTTTAAAATCAATTTTAAAAGACTTAAACTTGGTAATAATGAAGAAATTCCATTTAGTAAAAATTTCTTTGATTTGTTGATTTCAATTAATACTATCCATTATTCTTATTTGAAAGGTATTGATAAAGCTATTGATGAATTTAGTAGAGTTTTAAACAAAGGCGGCATTGCTGTAATAGAAACACCATCAAAAAAGCATGATGCTTTGGTTAATAGTATAAAAAAAAAAGATAATTATTGGATTTGGAAATGGGGTGGTTTTAGACAAAATAGCTTTTTGGGTTTTTTTGATGATAAAAAGAAATTTTATCAAAAATTAAAAGTTAGATTTTCAAAAGTTGAGATATATGATAGGTCTGAAGTTTATAATAATATAAAACTTCATTGGTATATCGCTGTTTGTGTAAAATAGAAATAAAAAGAAGACTAATAAAATTAAGTTATTGCAAGGATATTTACAAAAGATAAGTTGAAAAAAAGCATGAATGTTAAACCATGTGTAATCGGATTAGGGTATGTTGGTTTACCTTTAATTTTAAATTTATCAAAAAAGTTTGATTGTATAGGTTTTGATATAAATAAAAAAAGAGTCAAAACTTTAAGAAAAAGAATAGACCTTAATAAAGAATTTAATCCTAAAGATTTTTTGAATAAAAAATTATATTTTACTTATAATCCTGAAGAACTAATCAAATCTAATTTTTTTATCATTTGTGTTCCTACCCCTGTTACTAAAGATAAAAAACCAGATTTAGATAATTTAAATCAAGCAATTAAGATTGTTTCAAAGAAATTAAAAAAAAATGATATTATTTTTATAGAGTCTACTATTTTTCCAGGTTTGACAGAAAAATATAAGCTAATACTTGAAAAAAAAAGTGGTTTAAAAGAGAATAAAGATTTTTTTTTAGGTTATAGTCCTGAAAGAGTAAATCCTGGAGATAAAATTCATACAATAAATAATATTAATAAAATAGTTTCT
>MDTD01015524.1_pt1 | contig 35019 bp, 24 predicted proteins | sample 811221 | NCBI WGS metagenome assembly MDTD01 (sample SAMN05326646, study PRJNA326480) | marine metagenome | isolation source: seawater | place: Pacific Ocean: South West | collected 2011
TCTTCGTAATCTCTTCCGCCTCTTCTAAGTGCTCTGCAATTATCGAAGGATTACCGTTGTCGGTATGAAGGATTCCAAGGCGCTCATCATCCCTCAAACCGTGCAACAATTTTGCGATAGGTTCTGGATTAGGTCGAGGATATTCCATCTCAACAACGCCTTCTGCCATGTAGGTGTATGTGTCGGTCATGCCTCCTAGTCTAACGTGTTCGACACCCATGTCGTGAGCGATTGACACTTCCTGAATGATGTCCTCTGGACTACGCCAAATTGGCACGCCTTTCTTCGGTTCGATGCAGAATTTACAACCACGCTTGTAGCGAACACATCCCTGGTAGACTTCGACTTCGTAAGTTAGAGGTCCGTCCAAATCCGGATTGTGAGTTACCGCCTTGGAGCAAGCTCCAGCATGTGCCCAAGCAGTCCACTGTTCTGCAGTTCTTCGCTGGTGCTTCCATTCATTGTTGTCTAAGAAGTAAGAAAGTGTAGCATCGGTATCTTGTAATGCCAAGAATAGATTTCTTCGCAGCGGACTCCATCCCTGATGTCTCCATCCCCTAATCGCCCATCCTCCACAGAGGATTGGAGTATCCCCTGGTGTTCCAGAGATAACCTCCTTTGTTTCACGAAGAGAAATTGGAGTTCCCCGGAGGTATTTACCGGGGACAATTGCTCCGGCTAGTACGACAACTCCGAGCCGGTTTTCCAGTGATGGAGGATTGATTCTGTACGAATCTATGGGACAGTATTCGTAGTTGATTCCCTTCTCTTCTAAGACTCCACAAATGTATCTGATGTGAAATCCAACATATGGCGGGACACCGAAAGCAGCAGGCTCATCCTCGTAGCCGTCAATGATGAGCCAGGAGGCATCTCCGGACTCACTCATTTACTCACCTCATTCCTTTCTTGGACGGCGTTTCTTCTTCTTGGCGTCTTCTTCTTCTTCAGCAAGAGCGCGCAATTCACGAGCGGATTTTCCGCCAGGTTTACCCCCGGACTTACCCTTGTTGTCCCGGTTCTGAGGTTTGGAGACATCGACCTTGATGTTGCGTCCCATGAAGTCGCTGCCGTTCAGTTTGCCAACGACTTCTTCACCCTTTGATTCAGGCTGGATGGTAACGAATGCGAACGCTTTCTTGCGGCCAGATCTATCTGTTGCCCACTGGACGTGAACATTGTCACAGTGGTCTTTGAACAAGGCTGACAAGTCATCCTCTGTGGCTTTGAATGGGAGATTGCCAACGTAGAGTCTCGCACCCTGTGGTCTTGGTGCACGCTTTGGCTTCTCATCTCTTGGAGCGTCAGCATCCCTGACTCCAATTCTGCGGCCCTTGATTTTCTGACCATTTAGTGCAGCAATTGCAGCATCTGCCATGTCTTTTGATTCGAAAGTGATGAATCCGAAGCCGCGAAGGTTTCCATCATCATCACGCATTAATGCGAAGTCTTTGACTTTGCCATGCTTCTTGAACATGTCACGAACTTCGTCTTCTTCAGCATCTCTGGATAGTCCACCGATGAATAGTCTACAACCAGGTGCAGCCTTCTCTCGGCGTCCACGGCCGCCACCTTGGCCACCTTGGCCTTCAAATCTGAAGTATTCGCGCTCTCGACCATCCTCGCGAATGTCTTCTGCGATATACGTAGCACGACCTGCACTACCCTTTGCGAACAGTGCTTCGGCTTCTCCGCTCCATCTCTTCCCCGCACCATTCAGTGCAGCCATTCCGGATTCTCCACCGAAATCGTCAGCAAGAGCACGGAAAGAACGTTCTCCATTTGTTCTACATACGACGTTCCAATCGCCTTCTTGTTCAGCTTCATATGTGTCGCCACATGATGGGCATAGAGCCCAAAGGACTCCACAATCATCATCTTCCCGCATGTCGATTCGAATCACATTTCCTGCTTCGATTACCTTTGCACGCACGATATCACGGCGGCGCAGTCCGTCAGCAGTGTTGTGAAGGAATCTGTCTGTAATTTTAGTCACGTGGAATTGGGCATACTCTTGGTCTGCCATTACAGCGCGGTTTGGCTTTCCTTCAACACTTATTATCTTAATTTCACCAGATTTTTCGTTGAGTTTTACGACTTCTCCAATTACGGTGTCTCCTACTTGAACACGCAACATTTCGTTGTATGTGTGGACGCTAATCACACCATCAATTTCGCTGACAACACCTGTCAGTAGTGCGATTAGGTTACCATTTTCTTCTGCTGTGCCCTTGCCTGGGCTGTTCTTATCTGCAGTTCCTACTACAGTTCCGGGAGTGACGATTGTCGCCATATTTTCACGCTCATGTTTGTGGGAATCACCCTACGGGTGACGGGAAGGGGATGGTTGAGGCGGGGGCTGTTTACTTTTGAACCCCTCTCATCGGGTGAAACGCCAACATTTGATCTCGGTCGCACCCATTCTGGAGTTGTGGTGTTGGTAGGTAGCAGGCATTCTGAATTCGCCTTCATGGATTACCTCTCCTTCTGGTAAATGTGTGGCTGCGGCGCTGTGCATCATATGTACAACCGGCGCACATCTCAGCGCTTCATCGATGAAAGCACGGTCTGCACCATGGGTTTGAACTCCCCAAGGAGGGTTTGTAATCACGATGTCAACACTTGGCAACTCTACCTCTCCGACTCTCCCGATAACGGTAGGTCCGAGTTCTTGACAAAGGGCGGCAGCATCTACATCGCATTCAACGAATGTTACCTCTGCCCCCAGCAGTTGAGCACCGTGACCTAAGATACCGTTGCCAGCACCTAAGTCTAGGACGGTCTTTCCTTCTAGCCCATCAATCGCATCTATCTGTGCTAACCAAAGTGCTGCAAGGTCTCCTTCGGTTTGGTATTGCTCTAGTTCCACGCTATTGCATGGATGTTTAGGCAGTTTTGACAAAGAAATCGCCAAGTGGCGAAGCTTCAATTCAATCACCAACGCTGTTGGTTTTGCTGCTGACCGTAGTTAGCTCGCTGCATTTGCTGTGCTTGCATTTGCTGTGCTTGCATTTGCTGCATTCGGTATCTGATGGATTCCGCTTCCATACGAAGTCTTGCAATTAACTGGTCACCAGGTTGTTGGCCTCCACAAAATCTGCAAAATCTTGTGCCATCATTTTGCATTTGTCCACAGTGCACACAGAAAGCCATGATTCTCCCACTCCTAACTTGTCTTTGAACCCTCGCATTCAACTAACCATCTGCATGAACACAGGCCAAGTTTCGAAATTTTGCGCTAGAGCCCTCTCGTTGATATCTTCCAAACGTGCATCGCTCATCATCTCTGAAGGGTCTACTCCAGCATCCAATAATTCCTGAATTAGGTTACGGAATTCTCTCTCGATGGCAGGCATGTCATCTACTTCTTGCTCACCGCTCGGTAGTGGTACACTCTCATCAGTGGTAGGTGGAGCCACAGGTGATTCTGACTCTTCCACACCAGGCAGAGCAACCGATGCTTCTTCCTTCACTTCGGGTAGAGCGACTGATTCAGATTCAGGAGCGGTTGGTAGGGCCACTTGTGCCGCTTCTTCAGGTACCATCTCAGCAATGAAAGCACTTTCTAATTCACTGGTTGCGTCCACTTCTTCAACCACTGGCTCGGGCTTATTTTCAACAACAGGAACTTCGACAATTTCTGGTTCTGGTGCTGCAAGACCGACTCCCAAAATTTCTGCCTGCTGTCTCGCTAATTCTGCAGCTTGCCTGCGAGGTAGTGATACGAATGCTTTGCCAACCAATGCGTGGATTGGATAAGGCAGGAAGTACCTCTCTAGCGGTGGCAGGCTCGGGTGTCTAAAGCAAAGTATAGAGTGCTTTTCAAACGGCCTTTGGTTTGGTATGTCAAGAGTAAATGGAACCGGAGCAATTTCAACCGTACTGCGCAACCATCCTTCCTGAGTAACCAGTTGCTGCATCCAAGGTCCCATGTCTGCGTTAGAAATATTCACGAATTGAAATGATGCAGATTTTGGGTCAAACCCCTGTTCGCTGATCAACTCAGCTTCTGCTCTTGGGCGATGGAAAATTCCCATAACCGGTTGACCATGGTCTATCATGTCCCCGTGCAACTCCAGTAATTTTCTCTCTTTACGTGGGCACAGTAGCATTATCTCAAGCCTAGCAGCATTACCATCCCAAATTTCTTTCCAACGTGAGTTGGCTTCATCCTTCAATTGCTGGAAGGTCATACCCGGAATCATTGCTGTAACGCCCATGCAACCACCAACCTACCCACTACAGGTTGACTATTTGGTGATATAGGATTCTTTGACAGCAAATTCAGCCAATAGAATCACTCCACCAGCAGCCCCTCTTACCGTGTTATGGGATAATGCATCGAATCTGATTATGTTACCATCCACTCTGACGTTACCAACAGTTGTGGTCATTCCGCGACCTATCCACAGGTGGTCTTCACGGTTCGGTGAATCTTCGATAATGTGGTTCACTTCCTCGGGTGATGAAGGAAGGTCCAAAGTTGGAATGTTCATCAGTTCCAAAACCTCTTCCAGAGTGGTTTCTTTTTCCACCTCGACACCGCATGAAACAAAGTGGCCATCTCTTTCTGGAACCCGGTTACATGATGCGATTACTGGAATTTCTGTTCCAAGCAAATACTTCAACTCAGCAATGAGTTTCTCCTCTTCACCGGGGATCATCGGATTGACATTTCCAGCCAATGCATCTTCGTCATATAGCAGTCTCCAACCTGCTCCTGATAGGGCTTGCCTGGTGTGAATTGTAACCGAAACCAAACCGAGTGACTTCAAGCCTATTATTGGTGTGACTACAGGCACAACTGTACAATTTGTTGCACAAGCGTGACCATAGTAGGACTGCATGTCTTCCGGGTTAACTTCAGGAATTACAAGTGGAATGCCAGCAATTCTTCGAAATGCGCTTGCGTTTGAAAACACGTGGATTCCTCTTGCGACTAAGGATGGTTCAACTACTTCGGCTACGTTATTTGGAAGTGCTGAAAAAGCGATATCGACGTCAGGTATATCGCTCATAGAACAAATTAGAATGTCAAAATTAGGACGCATTGAATCTAGTCTCCACTCGAGTTCTTCATGCATTAATCCTACTGAATTTGGAGAACCTGCGATTGCAACGACATCAAAGAGGGGGTGGTCATAGAGCAGTTCCTGAAGCCGTTGGCCAACTAGGCCGCTCGCTCCTAGAATCGCAACATTGTACCGGCTCGTCATTGCTCCTCATGTGGTGTGGGGGAGATTCTCCTTATGATGAGTTTCCTTGCAATCGAAGTGCCATCTTTGATGGAACCGAGTTTTGCTTCTCCTACTCTCTTCGAATAAGTGATGGGTACGTGGATGATTGGAATGTCCAAATGTGCGCAAGAAGTATACATTTCAGCTTCTATTTCGAAACGCATGCTATTGAGGTGTAATCTTTTCAGGGAGTCCCTTGAGAAAGCCCAAAATCCTGAGCATAAGTCGTTGATTGCCTTGCCGTGCAGCGCCACTGCTAACCATGTTAGCAATTGATTTCCAATCCAGTTTGTACAGGTCATCGCATCGGGTTCAAGGTCTCCATGCAGTCTATCTCCAATAGCTATGCCTCCCTTTGGTATTGATTCAACCATTTTTGTGATCTCCTCAGGATGGTATGTGCCATCACAGTCCAGCATAACCAAAACTTCGTCTCCAGTTTCGAGGAATTTCTTGAAACCTTGGCGCATTCCTGCACCTTTGCCTTCTCCCCACTGCTCGAAGACTTCGCAGCCTAATTCGGCTGCAATCTGTATAGTATTGTCACTAGAACCACCATCGACTACAACCACCCTTGTAGTGTAGCCTTTTTGCTTTAATTCCTCAATTGGAATTCGACGATAGATGTCTTCCAATGCACCCTCTTCATCAAGGGTTGGTAACATGATGAAGAGATTTGTCACGCCCCTTCGAGAGTGTGGTCCTTGTAGTGTCTTTCCCTAAATTTAGGCAAGATAGATGATTTCTATCCAGTGAATGCGAATACCGGTTTCATCGAAAAGCATGTCTCCTCTACCGGATGCTCCAAGCGGATTAATCCAAAATTCAGGCTCGCTATTAATGTCGATTTCAAAGCCTCCACCGCCCGCGTATACGCATGTATTATACCATCCTGAACCGCTAATTTCTCTAGAGTTAATTGTTGCAGATACTTCGCCAACAAATTCTGTCATTATGCAAACCTCGTAGGCAAAGCTGTCGTTCACTGAGAACGTATGGCGGCCTTCAGTGATGTATGACCTGTAATCGCCCAATTCGAAGGGATCTCTCTCCCTAAGGCCCGACCAGGGGTCGATGCGCATATTGTCTCCCTCGACTGCAATGAAGTCTGAAACCATCATGTCATCCTCTAGAACATACAGTGTTGATGCCCCGCTAGACCACATTTTTTCCCAATGGGTTGAGGCCTGAATATATTGCATCATCACCCCTTTTGGTGATGCGATTGCATGAGTGATTCCTAATTTTTTCAATCGCTCAATATCGTCTGTTACAATTGCAGTTGTAGCAGCGTTTTGAATGGAAAATTCTTGTTTCAAAATTCCAAGTGTGGGAACTGTTGTGATACCAATGTGCTCAGGGATTGAATAAATATGGCCCCAGTGTTCGTTTTCAGCATATACAATTGAGCCCTCGGGCAAGTGCTCTAGTCCATCGATAAGAGCGGAATCCCCATTGGAAATTGCATGTAATTCATCATGCTTTGATAATTCTGAAAGAGCACTATGTGCGATACCACACAGCAGAAGTGTTGCAATCATTATCGCTCTGCCTCCATCTGATGAAATCCCACCTTCGAGTTTGGACAGACGCATTCCAACCAACGCTGCAAGCGGTATGTGGAATGCGTGCATACTCATGGAGTATAGTGCATAGGATAGCATTGAAAGTAGAGTTACTCCGGTTAGACCGTCGAAAATATGTACGCCTGACAGAACCCAATTCATCGCTAACCAGAGCGTGAGAATCATCGCATTTTTGTCACCTCTCAATGTCCATGCTGCCCATAGACCAAGAGGGAGGAGTAATCCCGCATAAATCAGCATCGGGCCACCTCCCTGCCAACCGTATTCTGCGAATACGGCAGTACCATCGAATGCAGGGGCTAGTGCGATTAAAACGACGATAATTGAACCTCCTAATATCAATGATTGAATCGAATCTGCTAGGCTGAATGAATCACGCTTTGATACAATCAATTGAGAGACTATTAGTGTGGTTAGATAAATTAGGCCGGTTGGATGAATCATTGCTACGATAACCGTTGTAATTGCAACTATTTCCCACCGCAGTTTCTCTCCGAACATCAGTAATACTACCACTAGACCAAGTTGACTAGCAACCGTTGGATATCCAGAATCCAAATTCTTTGCAAAAAGGGCAGGTGCAAGCAACATCGCCATTATTGTCCAATGGCCGCAACCCATCTTTTCTCCAACCGCAGCGATTCCTAGCAGTAAAGCGACGAAACTCATAACTCCCAAGTAAAATACTCCATCAAGCGATGAGCCTGGTAGCCATGCAGCAAGTGTTGGGAATGCTGGCGGATAGAGCCACTTTCCCACTGATGGCTCACTAAGAATGAATCCGCCATTCCTTGATACAGCGTCGGCAAGTGAAGCGAATCCAATCCAATCAACACCCATTGGTCGCATGTAAGTAAGTGGAGTAATTGCGATGAAGCAGGCGATTATTGTAAAGATCCAAAACCATGGATTCCTTTCAATTGTGACTTCCTTCGGAATTGGATTCAGTTCAACTCTAATTGCGATTATTGCGATAATATTGGCAATAATCAGTAGGTAAGTCAGTGTTGAAAGTGTCATCTCGAAGATAGAGGTGAATCCTGCAAGTCCATAGCAAACAAGCAACCCAATCGCCGGACTGAGCATTAGATGTCTTTTCCAATCGCCCTCAGAATCTAATCGGCGAGCGATAGCAAAGCCAGGAAGTAATGCTACTTCCAAACCAATTGCCATGCCTTTCGCTCTCTAATCTAGGTTTCAAACCTATTTGCGAAGGATGATGAATTAGCGCCTTTTGGGATACAACATGGCAGAAGTCATTCTACTCCCCGAGGAGTATTGGGTGTTTGACTTCACGAGAGGAGTGGACCCCGATTTTGTTTGCCCATTCCCGTATCAAATAGGTCGCTACGATGAAGTCAGACCGGGTATGTACACTCACGAACTGTTCGGTGGAGAGAGAGATTTACACGTTGGAATTGATATCGGCGCACCAGTAGGTGAACCAATTCATTCCTTCGACAAAGGCGTAGTACACTCTCTAGGAGTAAACGATGAAGATGGCTCATACGGTCCAACCATCATCATAGAATATGAACTCGAAGGAAAGCCAATTTGGGCTCTCTATGGTCACTTGTCTATGGAATCTCTAGGCATGGTTCACGAAGGGATGGCTGTAGAAGAGGGCCAAGTTATTGCAACCGTTGGCGACAAGAGCGTCAACGGTGGCTGGGAGCCACACCTGCATTTCCAATTGTCCTGGGAAAAGCCAGAAGGGAATGACATGCCAGGAGTTGTAGCAAGAGAAGACCGGGAGTGGGCCCTCGAAAAGTATCCCGATCCAAGAATGGTCCTTGGTCCTCTATACTAGTCGATTTGTGACAAGTATTCCTTTAGAGAAATAATTGGGTCAATTGCTGATGGGTCTTTTCCATGTAGTAAAGCGAGAGCAATAGATAGCCAATCCGTCATAATGCAAAGATGAAGTAAGCACTCTAGCAAAGTTTCTCCATCACCGTGAATTTTCCAAGCCAATTCGGTTGGACAATTAGATACGAACCAATCCATTCTGTGTCGTACACGAGGATGGATTCCATCCCATGAGAGGAGAAGTAGTGCTTGGTCTGCAGCAGATGGGTCTTGATCATCTCCAACTCCTCCCCATGCCACAGACTCGTTGTGATTCATTTCGGGGAACGCTCCAATACGTGCAAATCTGGATGAATTCTCGTTCAACTGATTCTTGAAGCGGTTAACCGCTGGCATCAGTTCTTCAGGACCTAGTATAGCGATTGGGTTTTGCATTAGGTTTAGAGCAAGGCTAGCAACATCACCTTCTGGATGGGTGATGATGTCATTATCTTCTACGGCTAATTGTAGTCTCATCAGTGCGTGTTCTGAGATTTCTGCCTGAAGTATTCCAATTTCCACAAGTAGTGATAATTGTCTTGAAAATATGTGGCCAAAAGCGGACCTAGGTGGCTGGCCAGATGGACAGGAGATTAGGTATGCCCTCTCGGATAACTCACACATTCCTGCAAGTTCACCGCCGCTTGAAATCACTACAATTGTAGCATCATTCTTTAGCGCTTGGCGGCAAGCTTCGAGTGTTTCCTCTGTATTTCCTGAGTATGATGTTGCTAGGACTAGCCAGTCCGGTGTCCACCAGTTTGGTAGGTCATATCCCCTATGACATCTTACTGGAACCGCACCGCTTTCATCACACAAGACTGAGAGAAAATCTCCACCTGCTGCGGAACCCCCCATTCCAAGGCAGAGCACTCCACTCCAACCAGTGTCGAGGTCATCAAGCCAAGGCAACAACTCTCGGTTTACAGCCTCTCTTCCTTTGCGTATGTCGTTGACGAAGGACCGACTGAAACCGATCATGTCCTGCTTGTCAAGGGCGGTTGCCAAGCGAATCATGCCTTCTTCCATTTCACTCACCGTCCATCCCTAATCTTGGTAGACAAATCCATTCACCATCAATTCTTGCCAACAAAAGCTTCCTACCCGGCGTATGTTCGAACGGTAATCGAACAGCGGTCATCTTCCAATCGTTAGGGTCTAAGAATTCAGCAACAGATGCATCTTCGTTGATAGAATCGGCATAAACGAACTCACTTAGTCGTGCTACGACATTTGCGTTTTCCAAATCCCGCCAAGTTGCACCTGTTCTTTCACGTCTCTCGATTCGCTCGAGGATTGCACCTTCTCCCGTCCATGTTGAAGGCCGCCACAGGCTTCCTCTCCATCTAACTACATCACCTAATTCGTAGCCTGGTTTTCTGTAAAGAAGAGTTAGCCTTGTCAAGTCCACACCGTCTTTTCTGCCTACTACCGAGGTGGTTGTGGTAATTTGGCCACCATGCTGTGAGATTAGGTGCCTACCCCAAGCTCTCGCTAGGGCTTTCGAGCCAAGAACAACGTCATATCCCCCGGTAACAGGCCCCTCTTTCGTGATGAAGAACATCGGGTCATCGGGCATCTCTGCTAGAACTGTATCGAGCGTAGCCCGCAGTGTTTGGAACTCTTCTTCAGATAACCTACGTGCACTTGAGCGTAGTTGAACGGTGGCTTCGAAATAATTCCCAGCACGTCTTGTGCATGTAAGGCATACTCCGTTTGACATACGAGCACGCATAGTATGCTGCTCGGTGTAGAGGAGGTTGTCGATTACCCCTTCAATCTCTAAGTGGATTAGTGTATGTCTTCCATCGACCTCTTGGGCCATAAGTCCCAATTCTAAATCTTCGATTTCTGAATGGAACTCAACGTTTCTTGCCACTAATTCGTGCCACAGGTCTTCATCGTCAACGTTACTCCATTTGCCTTGGAAATCAATAATTCCACATCTTGCACACTTTGTCCAAGGTGCGTTCTTTGGAACTTTAGCAAGTGTTACTCTATCCCTAGTACACTTCTCACACATCCTATCTGTGAATAGTGGGGGGTCTGCTCCGCAGACTAGACAGAATTCACCACCAAGGTCCATGACTCCACCCCTGATTACTCAGATTCATCCCGGGCTAAAGCCTTCTCCAAAGAATCGATTTTGTTTTGCAAGGTTTTGGACCTAGCAAAAACAGTCCAAGTCCAAAGGGCGAGTGCACCAATCATACCTAGGTATGCTACGGTAAGGTAGGTTTGACCACTCATCTCATCCTCTCCTCGTATTGGCCCTGCAATTCCTCTAAGCGCATTTCCAATTTAGTTAGTCGCATACCAGCCATGACGTATCCTACGGTTAAGGTAGTGAACGAGATGGCTCCAAGGAATAGTACAATGCTCATGTCAGAATTTAGTGAACCTTCCGAGGTTGCAACAACCGGTCCAGGGTGCCTAATTTGCCAAAGTCTAGTTGCGATGTAAGTCAGAGGAACCAAAGCGAATCCAAACATTCCGAAGGCGGCAAATGTGTCTCTAGTTTCTACACCATCAGGTTGCGACCTTCGCCCCATTACGAGGTACAGAGAAAGAAGTGTTAGTATCGCAAACGTGTTCAATCTAACATCGGTCCAATCCCAAGGAACTCCCCATTCAGCAGCACCCCAAATACATCCGGACCAAACACACATCAGTCCAGTTGCTAGACCAGCTTCGCTGCTAGCGACATGCAGTCTCCACGCCCAATCGCTTCTTTTGAAAAACCAGTAAATCGAGCCGACAAAAAGTAAGCCAAATGCGATCATTGCAGCCCAAGCGCTTGGTACGTGCCAGTAGAAAATCCTCTGAGCTTCTGGTGCCTTGAAAGCACTGATTGAAACAGATGGTGCCCACATCATTCCCAGCCACAAAGTCACGGCAGCCCCGGCAAAACCGAGCATTGCCACGACCTCACCTTTGATGTTCATGTCTAACGCCCGCATGGCGCTCATCTTCAATGTTCACGCTGTTAGCGTATCAACAACAAGCGCCCATGGTAGAATTAGAATCGGCGTGAGAAGTCTAATCATGACTGCATTGGGTCTTGCCAGGCGGAGGGTAGCATTGCTCAGCAATCCTACTACCGCTTCGGTTGCAGCACCGAGTATAGCACCAGCGAGAATCAACTCCAAATTCAACTCAGAGGTAATTGCAGATGCTAACAATGTAAGGCCTCCGCACAAGATTAGTGAATGAATAATTGCATTTTGAGGAATTGCGGATTTTGTGCTCCACCATGCATATGCTCTGTTCTCAAGACTTAGCCTGTGGATTGGATTTCCGCACAGGCCGGCTGTTAGAGCAGGTGCGAGGATAAACGCATTCAGGATTCTTCCTTCTAACTGAGATGGGTCTAGTAATGCAAGCATTGCTCCCAATGTTAGCAGTCCAGCGATTCCATTGTTAGCTAATCCTGATAGAGTTCTAAGATTTAGGCGATGCCCGACACTTGATTTGCGTGGATTTCCTTTCTTTATTGGAGTGAATTTTCCGTCATCCTGTGTGAATTCTTCTTCTTCATATGGAAATCGAATCACTCTATGTGAAACTTCGATAATCCTTGAGTCATGGCTTGAGACGAGTATAGCGTGTCCACCCGCCGCTAGATTTCTCAAGGTGTCTGCTAATTTCTTGATAGAATCATCATCAAGCCCACTGTCCGGCTCGTCCAGTAAAACTGCAACAGGAGTTTGAGAAATCATCGCAGGTATCAATCCGGATAGAAGGGCTACCTTTCTTCTCTGACCACCCGAAAGCATAGCAATTCTGTCATGGATTCTGTGATCTAATCCCCAAGTTTTCAGTAAACCTTCCACATCAAAGTCAAATCCTGCAGCATCGAGAATTCTCTCCCCTACTAACTCGTCACCCATTACGCAATCATCTTGTAAGCAAAGGCCAAAAGTCGGTCTTCCTCTCCTACCCTCTGAATCCCTAACCAACTGCTCAGAAATCGTCGCAGAACCATTTTCCAGAGGAATCAATCCAGAAGCGGTTTCAATCACGGTTGATTTACCGCATCCGTTCTCTCCAGCAAGACACACAATATCGCCGCTGTTCACCGATATTGACCATTTGTCAAGAACCTTTGACCGCCCTCTAAGGACGGTGGCCTCTGACAATTCAATGATGCCCATCATGACATGCGAGGGACCGCATTGCCTTCAAGCCGACCCCTCCTCCGGCTGTACATGGAGGAGGTACTTTTCGCGCTTTGGGTAGCAGCGATTCTTGGCCCTCTTGCTTGGTCATGGTACCACAAAGCCTCGATTGCCATGGCAATGACATTGTCTCTTTTATTCGGATACATTGTCCAATTGATGTGGGGATGGACTCTTGAAAATGACCAACTATCCGAGCTTTATGTTCGAGTTGTTATGATTCCTGCTTTGGTTGAAAGTGGCCACATTCACACTCTGATAACTAGCGGTTTCCTACATTCTTGGAATAGTCCTCTCCACGTACTTGGAAATATCGTGATTATTGCCCTAGTTGGCATACCTCTTGAAGACAGACTTGGCAGAGGGAAATGGTTGATTTCATACATGATTGGATTGTTGGGTGGATCTATTGCTTGGACGATAGCAAACGGGGGCTCATACAATCCTGCTTTAGGGGCATCAGGTGCTGCATTTGGGATACTAGGTGCATACCTTTGTGGATGGCCAGAAGACGAGGTCTTTTTCCCGATGATTCTTATCAGAAAATGGCCGGTTCAATTTATCGCTTTGTTTTACTTTGGATTCGAGATTTACAAAGCGTGGCAGGTATACGGATTATCACAGGCCAGCCACGTAGCTCACATAGCCCACTTTGGCGGTTTTATTTTGGCTTACGCAACTCTGCCGATATTGAAGAGAAATATCGAATGGGAAGGAGAGGTAGAGTTAGTTGAAATTTCAAGTGAAAATCCGTTCGAAGGCGTTGACGATTTAGTCAAACGTCTGCAAGAAGAAGGTGACGAAAAAGAAACACGCCAAGCATGGCTTGAGGAAATTGCTGATAGGGCCAAATGTCCGGTTTGTGGAGGAAATTTGCACCTAAAAAAGATGAGAATCAGATGCGACTCCGATTCATCGCATGTAGCATGGCCTTGAGTCCCGTAGGGACTCGGAGCCACCCAAGGTTCATGTGTAATGTAATCCGCCCGTAGGGCGGGTTGGAATCCATGAGAGGAATTAAAGCACTACTTCTCGCTATCGTTTTTCTCATTGCAGACATGTCTGCGCTAACTTCCGCAATGCCGGCCGATGAGCCAGAAATTGGGGAAGAAATAACCGAAGAAATGGCAGATAGGATGCCATTTAGAGGTGAAAGGCATGCAACCGAGGAATACGGTTGGTGGTTTGCATACGGGCCCGATTCAAACTTTGACGGCATGGATGATCGCCTAGAACAGGTAATCGCAGGAGATGTGTCACAGTCCACAACAGCAATTATTGGTGCGGATGGTAGAAAGACAGTCGCAATCGTCGTCGATTATGCGTGGCACCCTGGACAAGAGGAAGTCGACGAGTTAGTCGCTTTACTACGAAACCATGGCTGGGATGCTGAAGGTTCATGGTTCCAAGTAATGGATTCAATCGATTCGATTGTGGTCGACCACGTTCCAGTCAGCGCTCTTCTTGAGATTCATGCTATTGAATCAGTTGTTGTTGTTGAAATGCAGAACGTGATGTATCCAACATTAGAAAGCGCAAATCCTGCGACTAGAATTCAGCCGTCAGATGTCTACAGTGGAACTGTGTATGACAGAGGATACGACGGAGAAGGCGTTGTAATCGCTGTACTCGACAGTGGAGTTGACAATGAACACCGCTCGCTAAACGACTTCGATGATGAGAATGATGAGCCTGATTTGGACCCTAATTCCTATGACGACCAAAAGTGGGTTGCAGGATATGATGCAACTAGCCAAGCATCCAACCCGGATGGTTCACAAGACCCAGACGATGGACAAGGTCACGGTACTCACGTTGCAGGGATTGCTCTTGGAACAGGGGATTCCAGCAGAGTCCATATCGGCGCAGCGCCCGGTGCTTTCCTTGTTGATATCAAGGTCCTAACCGATAGCGGTGGTACAAATTCGCAGAACTCATTGAACGGGATTCAATGGATGATAAACAACGTTGACACCGATTGGGGTAACGGTGCAAAAGGTATCCAAATTGGCCAAATGTCGTTTGGGTCGATTGGAAACCCAATCAATCAAGACAACGGCGACAACGGCACGGGTGCCGAAGCACGTCTTGTGAACAATGCAACATACAACGCAGGTATAGCATGTATCATTGCAGCTGGAAACGATGGCAAGCAAAGAATTGCATCACCAGGAAGCGCAGATGGTGCGATTACAATCGGTTCAGCAGACAATGCCGACACGATTAACCGCACCGATGATTTCATGGCGTCTTACTCCAATACTGGGCCTAGATTGAGCGACAATGATAATGATGACTGGGACGAATTAAAGCCCGACTTGGTCGCATTCGGAAGTGGAATTTACTCAGCATCAGCAGCAACAGGTACATCGTTCCCCGGTACGCCTCGCCCCGAAGCTGACAACGCTTACGAATCAAAAGACGGAACGTCAATGGCAACACCTCTAGTCTCCGGTGTTGTAGCCTTAATGCTCCAAGCGGATTCAAGCCTAAGTCCGGTTGAAATCAAGGATATACTACGCAACTCCAGTGAGCAAAAGGGTAGCGCATCTGAGCCTAGTGTGTCAAACAGATGGAATTCTGATTGGGGATTCGGTTCTCTCGATGCATCATGTGCAGTTGACACAGTTTTGGGCAGGTCATGCACTCCTTTCACCGACGGAGGAGGCGGCGGTGGAGTCATCGTCGACCCACCAAACGAATCCGATGAAGGAATCATTTTCGATACTCCTGAGAATGGAACATGGTTACTGACTGGAGATATGATGGAGTTAGAAGGCCGAATTATTGCTGATACAGGTCCATGGAATAGTGTTCAGGTTAGATTGACTCAGTATTACGAAGAAGATGACGAAGTTGTATTGATGGATTGGCAGGAAGCATCGGTGCAAAACCTGTCATGGTCATTCAACGACCTTATCCCTACAAGTTGGTATGACGCTGATGAAACAGCTGTGGTTATCGAAGTACAGGCCCTAGGTAGTGGCGACATGGTTTCAAATGCCGCACATTGGGTGAGAATCGGAAGAATGTCGGCCACATTCGGCTCGCCATCATCTGGATCCACGCTTTCCGATACGGTCTCTTTCAGTGGTACAGCACAGGGAATTGAACCAAGCGAGTTGATTTTCAGGGTAGACTCCGGAGAATGGAGTTCCGTTTACACATTCGATGAAGAAGACTACGAAGCGCAAGATTGGTCGTTCACTTGGGATTCAACCGAAGTCGATGATGGGTCTCACAAGATATCTATTCGCTTGGTCAATAAGAGCGGACTCGAATCAGATATCGTTCGCAGAACTTACACAATAGACAACCTCCCACCTGCTCCTGAGTTAAGATTCCAGGGTTCAGTCGAGGTATATGACCGAGACGACTTGCCAGCAAGCAGTGCAATTGCAGGAACAATTCTAGAAATTAGATTCAATGTGGTAAATACTGGCGATTTAGACGCTACTGATTTACACCTCAAACTAGATGCACCAGGAAGTGAATCCAGCACATATCCAAGCGAAGGCAAAATTCCGAGGCTAAACCAAGGTGAAACCATCGCTGTAACTCTATGGTGGTGGGCAACTGAGGCAGGTACTCATGATGTGACCATCCAAATAGACCCTAACGGTGCAATGAATGATGATGATAGTGACAATGAGTACACATTCCAATTCGAGGTAGAAGAGCGGCCTCTTGAGCCAACACTTCGATTCCTTACTAGCGCAGTCACTACCTCAAAGCCAATCCCGCAACCGAGTGACGGTGATGACAAAAAGCCGTATGAGATACGAGTTAGAGTCGACAATTTGGGTCGCACTGATGCTACAGACATCAAAATGACACTATACACATACGTCGAAAATGGATTTACTGAAACCGGATCTAACACGATTTCGGTTATTCCGGGCTCAGACACCTCATCTGGAAAGGCTGAAACCGTTTTCTCATATACTCACGATGAAATTGGAATGGTACGTCATAAAGTGAAATTAGAGGGTAATGGAGTAGAACTTGAACATTCAGAACTGGAATTCAATGTCGTAGTAGATGAGTATCTAGTCGGTTCAAAGACAGGATTAACTCTCTCTGATGGTGAGGCTGTTCTAGGATTTGTAGGTATACCGGAAGGTGTGGACAGTGAAGACGGAGGAGGTCTCTTATTCACAACAAAGGATGGAGAATTGCATGCCAGAACATTAACTTCTGGCTTCTCTATACCTGGCGACACGTTAATTGAGGATAATTGGGCTGGAGAATTCGCATTTGCACTTCGTGACGATAACCGTGTCCATCTCGCATGGACAAAAAGAACCACAACTCAACAAGGATACACAATGACCGATATTGGAATGGCTAGCATAGGCATGCTTGGCGATTTGAGTTCGAAGTCGTCTCACATGACGCCTCTGAAACTCTCTGAGGGAAGTTATTGGGGATTCGATTTAGCAACAAATGGCGATGAGATAGTACTTGCAGGATACCACAGGGACATTTTGACAGGCGGTTCGTGGAATGATTTAACCAATGTTTTCATGATTCACAATGATGATTACAGGTCATCAAGTTGGACTGTAAAGATGAACGTCCTATCAGATGTTGATATCAAACCACAAGATGGTGACCCTCTCGCTGTAGCGATCGGTGAAGACGAAATACATCTGCTGTACCAAGCAATGAGAGACGATGTCACAGGAATAGAGCGTGTTGGTTTGTTCTATGCACACGGGACTATATCTCAAACTCCATTTAGTTTCCAAGCACCAGCTGGAGATGACGCACATATGCCGGAGTTACTTGTCCTCGAAGATGACGACGAGGATGTTTTAGTTGCCGCTTGGATTGAGGGCAATGGTCGAACATCCGAAATTGTTAGCGTTGTACAGGATTCAGTTTGGTCTGTTGAGGATTACACTATCACGCCATCACCAGGAGCAACCAAGGTCGTGATGATTGAAATGGGAGAAGACAGAATCAAGGTCTTCCACGATGAAGTAGGAATCTCAGGACCCGTTACAAGGTATGGACTGTTCAACATAGGTGATACCAAAATCTCACTTTCAAACATAATTGGTGGTGGGCACGTCATTGGAGCAGGTTCAATCGGCCAAGATGCGATTGTAATCATGACATCACCATCCGGACAAATAAGCGGAAAGACCATTGCAACCACCAATCCTGACAAAGGTTCAGAAGATGGCGGTGGATTCCTAGATGTGCTTTTGAGTCCTCTTCCAGGAGATACTCAACAAGAGAAAATGGTTGCATTAGGAGCAATCGGTGGAGTTCTTTTCTTGATGTTCGTTTCCGTAATTGTAGTCCTAAGGCGCTCTCACCGTGAAGAAGAAGAACTCGAGGTGTCAACCGAAACTGGCGATTTGGAATTACTCGTAGAAACTGAGGAAGATGATGGCCCACTGGTTGCAATAGATACCGACGGTGAATCAGATTTGGTCGTATCGACAGCACCGCTTAATGTGATTCTTGAAGAGGAAGAGGAAGAACCGACTTTATCTGACGAACTGGAGGCCAAGGTTGAGGCAGGGAATGCTTCAAAGCGACTAGAGCGAAGGATGAAGCGAAAGAGTGACCGAGAGGCGAGAGAGATATTTGAGAACATATCAAAGACATTGCCTAATCTACCAGCGCCTGGAGAACTACCTCCTTTACCAATCCCTCAGGCAAATGACGCACCTCAGGAAATAGTTCTACCAAAGTTGGACGAATTACCTCCATTGCCAGCGCCGGGTGAATTACCTATGCCGCCTGCTCCCGGACAATTACCAATGCCTCCTGCACCAGGTGCTCTTCCATTATTACCGGGAATGCCGGCACCTCAGAAAACCGTTACATGTGGTTCATGTGGCGCCAAGACTACTGTAAAAGACATGACCTTGCGAAGAATGAACTGTCCGGTTTGCTCTGAAGTAATCAATATGTGAGGCTTTTCTGTGTGTGGAATTTTTGGATTCATTGGAAAACGTTCAGCGGCACCATTACTTGTTGATGGACTGCGAAGGCTAGAATACCGAGGCTACGATTCTTCTGGAATTGTAGTGAAAAATGGGAATTTGCAAGTTCATAAGAAGATTGGAAAGGTCTCAGAGTTATCCAAAATCCTGCCAAATCACATCGAAGGAAATGTTGGAATCGCTCACACTAGATGGGCAACTCACGGAGGAGTTACCGATGAGAATGCTCACCCTCATCTCTCCCAAAATGGAGACATCGCACTAGTCCATAACGGAATTATTGACAATGCTAGAGGCTTGAGAAAACGCTTGACTGAACGAGGTTTTCATCTCGAATCTGAAACCGATTCAGAAGCCCTAGTGCACATGATTTCAATCGGAATCGATTCTGGCCAAAGTCCTCTTGAATCTGTTCGACAAACCTTGAACAGAGTTACTGGGACTTGGGGGCTTTGTGTTTTGTTCAAAGAACACGACTTGATAGTCTGTGCAAGAAATGGCTCACCTCTAATCATTGGTAAGGGAGAAGGAGAATCATTCGTATCATCTGACCCACACGCATTGACCCAACACACCCAGAGTTTCTATCTCTTGGAAGACGGTGACATGGCGGTTGTAACAAGAGATGGTATAGACATCTCAAGGCTAGAAGGTGGAGCATCTTCTACGGGCCTTACGATACTGGAAGATGAGTGGGGAGAAGCAGATATGGCAGGTTTCCCACACTATATGCTCAAAGAAATTCACGAACAGCCCGAAGCATTACGCAGGTGCATAACAGGGCGACTAGACATGGCAAATGGTAGTGCAAAGTTAGGTGGTTTACGCCTCGACCCTCTTCGGTTGAGAACGGTGCCTCACGTGAGGCTAATCGGCTGTGGAACTGCACTGAACGCTACCAAGATCGGTCAATTGGCAATCGAGAGTTTAGCAAGAATTCCTGCTGTTGCTCACGTGGCGAGTGAATTCAGGTACAATGACCCGGTAATCAATCCAAACGCCATACATTTTGCAGTTTCGCAATCAGGAGAGACCGCAGATACTCTCTCAGCGGTGAAGGAAATCCAACTCAAGGGAGGAGATGTTCACGGTATTGTGAATGTTGTTGGTTCTACTATCGCAAGAACTTGTGGCCAAGGAGTATACATTCACAGTGGTCCAGAGCAAGCGGTTGCATCAACAAAGGCGTTCACAAATATGGTGGCATCACTACTACTGTTTGCTATTAGAATTGGTCGTACGCGAAATTTTTCTCGAGAAAAAGGCCAATCGATAATCAAAGACTTCCAAAGAATTCCAGATTTAATGGAAAAATATCTACAAAACCCTGGTCCAATAGATGAAGCGGTTGAGCTGGTGAAGGATGCAAAAAGCGTTCTATTCCTCGGCAGAGGATTGTCTGCCCCTGTTGCAAGTGAAGGAGCCCTAAAGTTGATGGAAATAGCATATATTCCATGTCTAGCTTATCCTGCAGGGGAGATGAAACATGGGCCAATCGCTCTCTTAGAAGAGGGCAGTCCAGTAGTAGTCATTCTTCCAAATGACAAACACCGCGAGAAGACAATTGCTTCGATGCACGAATGTAGAGCACGTGGAGCAAAAATAATCCTAATTCATGAAGAAGGAGACGTAGAGGCGACCGAGGAAGCGGATATTTCGATTCCAGTTCCTTCTTGCAGTTATTTATTGACACCTCTACTTACGGTGGTCCCTACTCAGTTGATTGCTTACAGAACAGCACTAGCTCTTGGTTGCGATGTAGATCGGCCAAGGAATTTGGCAAAATCAGTAACAGTTGAGTAATCAATTGATACTGAATCTCTGGTCTGCAGAATTCCAAAGGATGGGGGAATATCCTAATTTGTGGTGAGTGTGTCTCATCTTGATCACACCTAGTTTACGAGTAATATCGTCACCACTTCTTTCCATTGTCAGATGCATTACTCCATCCGATAGATAGTCTTCAACACCATACTCTCCGAATTGCTTGTGGTCTTCTCCGGTCATTTCACAGATGAAGAATGAGGTCAATTCTAGGCGTCGGCATGCTTCGAATAATCTGAAAATTTCGTCACGTGGATTTTCCATCTTTGTTAATGTGAAGAATGCTCCCAATGAATCGAATACCAACAACTCAAACCCGATTGATTGTCTGTATGAGGTAAGTTGCTTGATCAACTGCCCCATCCAATCAATTCTGTTGCTCATGCCTTGCTCATCAAGTTGAACACGCAAATCGGACAAGTCGATGATTGCGATTCGGTTGCGCACACGAGGGTCATCTACGTTCATTCCCATGTTGGACATGTGTGACCTCAAGGAATCCTTTCCTTGCTCAAGAGTGACGTATATACCGCTTGTTTCTCCATAGAGTACAGCATTGTAAAGTAGGGAAAATGTTACTGATGATTTCATTGCACCGGATTGTCCAGCAACGATACAAATGTGTCCTTGTGGTATGCCACCTTGCATGTTTTCATCTAATCCTGCGATGTGTGTTGGAATCCTTTCGATGTCACTCACGTCGTCTCACCACTCGGGTGTAACAGCGATGCTCTCTTCAAGGTGACCCCCAACCAAGGTTTCATGGGAATCTGGTTAGCAAGTGCTTCAGAGCGTCGCGCTCAGATTCTAAATGATAGAATTGGACCCATACATGTAGAAGCTCTACTGGATGTTGATGAAAGCCATCCATCAGGCCCAGTTCCAAATCAAGTATTGGAAATTTGTCGCAGGAAAAGCGATGCGGTACCCCCAAATCATGGCTTTCAAGGCGTGGTAGTAGCAGACACGATGATTGAGGACCCGGATGACCCAAATGTTGCGATAGGAAAAGCAGTAGACGAGTTATCTGCAGTCTCTATGATTAAGAGACTCTCTGGAAGGCGTCATCAGGTTTGGTCTGCTACCGGAGTTCAGATATGTGGTGATTGGACTTTTTTTGTTGAAAGTGCGGTTGTAGAAATCGACGACTTAAATTCAGATGAAATTGCCCATTTGATAGAAACAGAATCTTGGAAAGGTAAGGCCGGCTCTTACGACTTAGCTGGTGAAATGGGTAAGCACGCAAGGCTAGTTGATGGAGATGAATTAGCAGTATTGGGTTTTGCTCCTAGCGCTCTAAGGCTGCTAGATTAGTTTTCATCGGTATATCCCGAACCTTGTTCTGGGTTTGCAAGATACTGGTCATAGAACATTGGAATCTTGTGCCATGTGTATAGGCAAAAGAAGGTTTCTTTTATCCAATAAATTAGTATTGAAAGGTATGCTAATGCATAAGTTACCACTCCAAGTCTTGGGAATTGGTATAAAACTTCGTCATTTATCCAACTAGAAAACATTGCATAGATTGTAACAGCATTTCCAGCGTTTATGCTTATGATTGCAAATAAATTCGTTTTCCTTGACTTCATTGCAATTTTCTTGTGATCTTGGTGAAGATATTCTGTGAATCCCCACAGTACTTGGAATGCAACACCAAATATCAACACCCAACGATAGTATGGTGATATTTCACTCGCAACCTGAAAATAACCCATCGTTTCTAAGTATGCTGAGATTCCAACAAAGGGTAGCCAAAGTACTGAGCATACAAGCATTGGATTGTAGGATTTACTTTGACCTATTTGTTGGATTATTTTACGTGGGTTCACAGCTAAAAATATGAAAACATATGGTAATAATTGGAGGACCCCCTTGACCGATGTTGACAAATCACCTCTTTCATGAAGTGGTCCAGATATTAGTCCCAATATCAGCAATACTGCGTATATTCCGAATACCTTTCCAATATTTTCTGACCGTATTATCTCCCAATCTAATCTTCTGTTGAGGTGTGAAATGATTAATGCTACTAACGCTAGTGAGAAGAAAAAATCAATCACTAAATTTTCTGAGAATTGCAAAAGGCTTGAGAACTCATATCTTAAAATCCAACAAAGTAGTGTTATTACACCTAGAACTGGCAGAAATGCCCCTAATGCATAGGAGAATGGCCCCACACTGTTGATACTTCCAGATTTACTTCTGAAAATCGTCATAGCAGGTGACCACAAACTTACCAAGGAAGCACATAGTAGAGTCATTCCTACAGCGGTAAGAGAATTAAAAGTCGACAAATTTTTGCTAATTATTCCAGCGGAAATTGCAATTTGCCCAACGACATTCATCCCTACATAGATTCGCATAAGCGTCTTTTCGAATCCTATTACATCGTAAATCAACGGAAGTATACTGAAACTAACGCCCGCCAATATGCACATCATCCAACCAAGAGACATTTGCATTCTCAAAGAATAATGAATTTCCTTGATATTTTCGTCATAGAAATCACCACCATAATTTCCTACCCAGTATGCTGTAAAGAAAAATAGGATCTGCATTGAAACTGCAGCTAGTACCAAATCGATATAGGATCCAGCAGACCAATGTGGTTTGCGTTGGAGGTCTAATCCCATGCCAATCTATTCGAACTAACTCCCTTCGTATAAAAGTATGAAGCCTATTTTTTCATATCAAAATGGGTGTTAGTCCAAGGTTATTTTTTGAAACATCCATTGTAACATCTTTTCCTGGCATCAGTAGCAACTTGTCAGATTCATCTAATGCAAAGATGGGTATATTCATGTCATCACCGACCTGCTTTAGCACTCTTCTGCAAGCATTTGTTTGAGTGTCCATGTGTATCAAACTGTTTAGGTCTACAATGATTGTATCTCCTCGTGAAATCCTATCCTGAATCTGTCTCACAGGTAACCTGTGCATTTGGTCGGGCACTACATATCTAAGAGCTCTGTCTGGAAAATCAGTTGGCTTTGAGGAATAGTTCGACAAGTCATGAAACGCATCGCCATCAGGAGTCAAGGGGCCTGCCCATCCTTCGGGAACGTTTACTGCCCTTGTAACAGGTGGTGGGATGGAAATCGTTTGCTCATCTTTGATTTCTAATGACTGAGTTTCTTGGACGTCAGGAGTCAGCTCTGCACCATCATCTGGGCTTACCAAGGTAAGCTGCTGACCGGGAGTTTCTTCCTGCTTCTTTGCTTTCTTTTTCTTAGGCGTCTTTGGTGACTCAACGCCCGGAGTTTCAGGGTCTGGGAATCCGAAAAATTGCCAAAGTGTTCCCATAATTTTCACTGCTCACAGGTCCAAGTCGTCAAGAATGTCGGCTAAGGCCTGTGAGGCTGGCGTCGGTGGTTGTTCTTGAACCATCGTCCTGTCGAGCAGCGAAGGAGCGGGTTCTGAGACGATCTGCTGTGGCAGCGGATTGTAACTCTGAACTGGCTGCTGAGGTTGGTAATTTTGCTGCACAGGTTGTGCGAAATCATTCACTGGAGCAGGTGGCATTGAGGCCAGATACTGCTCGCCGTAGTATGACCATTGCTCCATTGTCCAACCCTGAGGTAATCCTGAGGCGGGTAGAGGTGGTCCACTGCTCACAGGTTGTGGCGGTGGCGTCTGGTCAAATTGTTGAGGAGCAGAAGTTGGTGCTTCTGACACGACAGATGGTGGTGAATCATTCCAAGCGTAATCTCCCATGTGCTTCGTCTCAATAACTACGTTGTCAGAATCCCTTCTACGAATTAGTAGTAGGGCTAGTAGGATCACGATTACTACTCCAAGTATACCACCAACAGCGGTTGTTGTCGTAACACCAAACAGTCCTTCACTTTCCTTTGCACTAACTTCAACTAACACAGACGCAGTACTTGACTTTCCGTCGTCATCGGTAACTGTTAGGTTCACGAAGTATTTCCCTGGAGTGTCGAACTTAATGGTGAAGGTTTCCCCAGCACCATCTTGTGTTGCTCCCTCGGTATTAGGATCGTCCCAGATGAACTGTAGGTTGCTGCGGTCGGTAGCGGAGTCGGTTGAATTAGCACCGTTGAATGTGATAGATTCTCCCTCGGTAATCTTGAATCCATCTGCTGGAATGAATATGTTAGCTGCTGGAGGGCGGTTCACAATTGTTACATCAATCGTGAACGAGTCAGATTCATTATCATCGTCCCAAACATTAGCAGTGACACTCTTGAGTCCAGATAGAGACCAAGAGTATACTAGGTCGGGTCCTTCAACGTCACAATCGTCACTCATTATTCCGTTTCCATCAGAATCTATTGATGACAACAGGTCCCAGCAATACATAAGAACATCTTGGTCAGCAAAGTCGAGGGCAAATGCACTCAAGTTCAAAACTTCATCTTCGAACAAAGCCTGTTGAGCAGGGAGTGCATCTAATACTGGCGCTATGTTGTTGACACGTACGTATCCAATGACATCATCACTCTTCACACCGTCGTTATCAGTTGCAAATGTCTTCACTTCGTACAACCCAGATTTACCCCATGATGCTGTAACAGATGAGGAAGGACCGGAGGTTGTGATGCTCCAATTTTGGTCTGTAGCATCTGGATACCAAGATATCAGAAGACTTTCCTTGTCGCTAAGAGTGTCATTAGCATCGATTTCTAGAGTCGCAACTACGTCTTCATCAATTGTCCATGTACCATCTTCGGCAGGTAGGTACGGTATGCCATCGATCGCAAATCTCATTTCACCGGCTGTAGGTGCGACGTTCAAAACTTCATATGTGAGGAATGCAGAGGTTGATTCATTGTCGTCATCGGTGACTACAACCTCAATCTCTTGAATTCCCTCTACCTCTGGGGTGAATGTACAGATTGGTCCCAATAGAGTTCCTTCGCATGTACTACCTGGCCACGAAATTTCTACTTCCTGGCCTTCTTCAGATATTGTATCGATATCGCCGCTGTCCGATGCATCGAATGTAATTGGTTGACCTGCTTCAACTACCGGTGTAGATGCGGTCAAGTTAACGTAAGGTGCGCGATTTAGAATTGTAGCATTCATCGTCATGTGAACCTCATCCAACTCGTCGTCTACAACAATCACCTTGACTTCCCAATCTCCGTCATCAGCCCAAAACCAACTGGTAGTGCACGTGGTTGATTCGATTAATTCTGTGCGAATACCGTCACTTGTTGGTTCTTTGATTTCGAAGTAGCATTCAACATCTCCACCATCGTTATCATATGATGCAGATGCGTCGATTGTTACATTTTCAAAGGTGTACACGTTGTCGCTTAAGGTAAGGTCAGCAACTGGTAGCCTGCCAATGAAAATGTCCAATTCAGCGTAGTTGTTTGTTCTATTTGCATCAGCGGTAACGACGTTATCTGGGTCAACCATGAATGAAAGCGTCTGGGTGCCAATTGCGGCATCTACTGGAACAGACCAGTTTACACTTACCCTTGCTTCATTGTAGGGAGAAATTGGAGGAATATTACCTCTTACAGTGGTACCATCCGGTGTTGTAATTTCCATTTCAGTAGCCGGTGATGTTAGCACGCCTCTGTTTTGAGCAGGTATTTGGAATTCCAGGGTATCACCGGGTAGTGCATTGTAGCCACTTGCTTGGGACAGAATAGTAGAGTCTGAGCCTCTTGTCCTAGTGACAATCATTGATTCTGGTTTAGCAATCAAGTCAACTCCTACCACAGACAAATCCATCACGATAGTGCCAGCGCCGATAATTTTGTTCACAGGGTCCCAAATGATGACTCCGTTGCTTGACCAATCATCGGATGCAGCTGATGCATCTCTGGAATCCCCAACGTCCAAATCGGGCGCAACTTTACCGTCAGAGTCAGTGGTTAAACTCATGATAGTGCCTTCGGATTCATAGCGTAACTGAAGGTTAGTGCCGACTTCTCCGACACCATTAACGGTTAGATAACCTACAACCTCTTCAGTAGCGTTTGGCAGTATTGCAACGAACTCAGGGGTGACTCCGATCGCTACATTCCTTATTCCCGGCGAAGATCCAGCAACAACTCCTGCACTGTCCATAGGTTCGTAGGACTTCAGTTTCCAATCGATAGTAAATCCTGCAGGGTTATCGATCTGATACCAAGCATAATTCCTCACTGCATCACAATACCAATCGTAGCCACCTGATACACCAGTGTTGTTCCAGTTGTTTACTTTAATCGAATTTGAGCATCCTGTGTATTCAATGCCATCTCCATCTTCGGTAGGTGTTCCGTTAAGGGTTGCTTGATAGGTTGTGTTATCTTCAACATATGGGGTGCTGAATTCTCCAGGGTCAAAGTAGTCGGAAGTACCTGATACGACTGTAGTTGAATTGTAATTCGCAACCCACTGGTCGCCTGTTCTTAGTGGGAAGTCATACTTCTCTCGTGGTGGGTTGTAAACTGTGGCGAATTCCAAGTCTTCAGCCAGGATTTGTGTAGCAATGGTCACAGGGAAACCGAAGAAATACGGGATGAACCTGACAGTTAGCGAGAAGGTCTGGTTCCATTGGGCAAGGTCAGAAGCAGTGAATATGTCTTGGCCACGGTAGTCGATTTCTACTCTACCAGTGTAAGAGTCGCCTTCTGGGGTTGTGATCTGAGAATTAGAACCAGTTTGGAAATCTCCTGATACGTCAACTATGTAGACAAGTCTCTGAACTCCTTCTACCATCATGAAAGTGATGTTTACAACTTCGACGGTGGTGTCTCCAGTTAGTGTATCAATCGATGCTGAAACGTTGGCTTGCGCAATCAAATCATTGACGTCAAATCCGGTCTCATAGACCCATTTGTCACCGATTCTCCAATTGGGTACGTCGAATACATCGTTGGAGTTAGCACCGCTATATTCGATGCTCTTCTCCTCCAATTCATCAATCATTGAAAGTGGTCCATATGCTGTCAAAATAACGACGATTAAAATCGGAATTACCTTTCGCATGGTGTGGCGTAGAACACCACTTACATTTGATTATGTTTGTTTACAGTTTCTCGTTGTTCCGTGTATTGGTGGCCGTAATGTTGCCACTGCTCCATTGTCCATCCGACAGGAAGGCCGCCCTCTGGAAGTGGTAATGTCTCCATTGTGCTTTCCGGCTTTTGAATGTCTACGTTTTCACCTGTGAACATGTCCATGGAAGGTGCTTCCATTGGAGCGATTATCTCAGGCAAATCATCCGCTTCCCAAACGGACTCTTTCTTCTTCTGTCCACGCTTCAGGAAGAATACAATCGCAGCTATTCCGATTGAAATGCCCAGTAGTTGGAAGAATGGATTCGCACCTTCTCCAGCGAGCGATTCAACAACTTGCTCGAATGCTGTCATATCGGGCGAATTTACCTCGATAACAACGCTTTTACTATTTGGTCTGAGTATTTCTTCATCCCAAGCAATTGCCTTGATTTCGAATTTACCAGCCCTTGGGAATTCGTACTCAACAACAGTGCCAACCAAGTCAGCATCGTTATCTTTGATACCATCCCCATCACTATCTACAGAGCAGTCGACATCCCATACCACGGTCAGGTATTCTTTGTCAATTGGTGAGTCACGAGTTGCTGATGCGTCTAGCTTTACAGTCTCTCCTGCAATCGCTTTACTCGGGGTGTTGACCATGACCAATGGTGGAAGGTTGAGAACGGTTACCGCAGCAGAGGATGAGTTCCTTGCCCCGTTATCATCTGTTGCGTGGAATACGACGTTGTAAACGCCCGAGTTTTGCCACGACCAAGTGAGGTTTGCTCCTTCAACGTCACAGTCGTCGTCTGCAGAACCAATGCCATCTGTGTCCGCACCAGGGTCTGTGTCCCAACAGACGACTAGAGATTCCATGTCTGATGGAGTATCCCATGCGACTCCAGACAGAGTGAAACTTTGCCCCTCTGCAACAGCCATTACTTCTGGCAGTTCTTCGATTTGAGGCTCTAGGTTTTGTACATCCACCCACCTCTCGACCCATCCGCTGTCTTCTCCTTCTGAGTCGATCGCTTTGACTAGGACTGTTTTCATCCCAGCATCATTCCATACCATCGGCACCCTAGATTCTCTCCCGTCAGTTTTGAACCCGAATGACCATTCGTAACTCAGATCTGTCAAATCATCGATGGAATCTTCTGCTCGGGCTGATAGTTCAATTTCTTGATCTTCTTGAATTTGCCAAGTTAGTTGGGCACCAGCATCGATTAGGTTATCATTATCGTCCCACATTGTAACAGCAACATCATGAGGTGCAATATTCGTGAATTCAATGTTTATCGAAGCATAGGTTTGGTTTCCATCATCGTCGGTACCAACTGCGGTGAATGTTTGCAGGCCTTCTTCCCACGCAGTAGTTGTACACACTCGTGTGTAGTAACCTTCCTCACACTTCGCACTAGGCCAGTGAATATCCACCAAACCGGGCCATGCATCCTCAGAGTCTGAATCATTGGCAAAGACATAGAGAGTTACAGGGTGTTCGACCTTGACTTGTGAGCGTTGTGAAGTGATTGAGACGCTCGGTGCTCGGTTTAGAATTTCAAATTCGATTGAATCTGTAGTCTCATCTCCTTCTTCATCGTATACCGTGACTAAAATCGAGTATAACCCGTCGTCTATCCAAGTCCAATTAACCGAGCATCCATCTCGCATAATTTTCTGATACGCTGTAGTTCTGCTACCATCATCATACTCAATGTTGAACTCACACCAAACATCTCCGCCATCCTCGTCGAAGGAAGAAGATGCGTCGATGAGGACTTTTTCGTTGGTCCACGTGGATTTGTTTTCTGCGACAAAAGTAGGCGCACTGCCAACGAATATCGAAAGGATTCCGATGTCGTTGCTTGAATTAGCATCGTTCGTGTTGACCGATTGCTTGTCAACCTCATATTCTACTGTGATATTTTCAATGCTAGAATTAATGTCAACAACCCATTCCATTTCGAAAATAAATTGCTCATAAAATGCTAGAGCAGGAAGGGACTCAGCCACCTCATATCCATCCGGATAGGTTATGTGGACTGTTGTTGGTGCACTGGTTGTAACACCTCTGTTGTATACTGGTAGTTGGATTCCTAAAACATCGCCTGGCAAAACATTGAATCCAGATATCGAGTTCAATGTTGTAAGTTCACCACTTCGATTGCGTAGAATACTTGCTCTCTCAAGACCAGCAACTAAGTCCAAACCTACTATGTTCTCGTCTAGGGTTATCGTTGCTACTCCGTACATACCTGCACTAACAGCAACGATTCCATGACTTGCCCAGTCCACAGTTGTGGCAGATGTATCAGTGGCTTCTCCAACTTGGACAATTGCCCAGAAACTTCCGTTACTTGATGTGACACCACTTACGGTGAAGCCTTCTGCCTCGTGTCTAATTTCCACTGCTTGTCCAGATTGTGGTGCGCCTGATGAATCTGTAACGTTAGCCCATACCTCAATTGGTGTGTTCAGTGCGGTTATTTCAGAGGATAACTCGACGTCTATGTTCATGTTTCTGTAGCCCGGATTAGTACTTGCTACAACGCCACTTGAGGCAACTGGCATGTATTGTTTTAGTCTAAAATCGATGACCAATCCAATATCTTCCTCTGTATTGGACCAAGCATAATTTCTGACTTCAGGACAGAACCACTCGAAGGATGTCTTAGTTCCATTATCATCGTAAGAAGTTAATTCATAAGATGCATTACACCCACCGTAAGCAATTTGCTCTCCGAGGCTATTAATCGGCTTTCCAACATCTGTAATTTCCCAATTTGTGTGATTTGCACCACTAGTTGGTTGCGGGAATGGTGTGATGTAATCAGATGCTCCTGACCAAGCGGTTGAGGAAACATAGGATGTATTCCATGTCTCGCCAATTCGAAGCGGGAAGTCGTAATTTTCACTCATAGGGTCATAATCGGTACTGATTGTAATATCTGCAATTTGTTGAGTTAGAGAAGAGATTCCATATGGAACGTATCTAACATTCAGCGATAGGTCAGTTGACAGTTTTGCAAGGTCTGAAACTCTTCTTACCTCGTCAACCTGGTACTGAATAAACAAATTTCCAGTGTATCCTTCTAGTGCGACCCCACCTTTGTCGAAATCGGCCTTTGATGAAGTTTCATAGACGAGGGTTGGTACACCCTCGACATCGATTTCACTAACGGCATCTACAGTCGTTGTTGCATCTCCGTTGATAGTTCCCACCACAGCGTCAACACCAGCGTCTTGCACTAAGACTGTTGGGTCAAATGCACCTGCGTAAACCCACTTATCGCCAACTCTCCAAGTTACAGTATCGGTAACTCCGGGATCTTCTCCACCAAGGTTAGATGCCTCAGCAGGAGTGGGTATAACCAAGGTCGAAAGGAGAATGATGATCGCAACCATCAACTCCCTGCGCATGTTTGCTCATGAGTGAAGCGAATAGATATAGATGCGGGCAGATATTGTAATTATTCTCATTTAAAAAATAAATCAATGGCTCAAATCAGGGCATACACTCATGTCTAATGTCAAACTCGCCAAACTATGCGCTGGTATGCATACAATGGTGATGCAGACGGCATTTGTTCTATGGTTCAATGGGGTTTAGTCTACGGAATCGAAGGACACCGGGTAACCGGTGTAAAACGCGATATCGAACTGCTGGAACGAGTTAATCCAAATCCCGATGACGAGATTATCGTAATGGACATCTCATTGGTGAGAAACCACGCTAGAGCTGTAGAATTGTCAAGTCAAGGATTTGATATTACTTGGTTCGACCATCACTTAGCAGGTGAGCCAATCGATGGAATTACCACAAATGTAGATACATCTGCAAATGTTTGTACCGCGAGAATAGTCGAGAAGTTTCTAGGTGTGGAATCAGATTGGGCGCAAGTTGCATTACACGGAGACGGCCTTTCGGTTCATTCAAATAAACCTGAATTCAAAGAACTTGGAGAGTTACTGAACTACAACGGGTATGGAGCAGACCTCTCGGATTTGCATTTCCATCCTGATGACCTCTTACTGCTGTGCCTTCAAGCAAAGACGCCACAAAATTTCATGAAAACGCAAGCCTTCATGACCCTGAAAAATGGGTTTGAGTCTGATTTATCAAATGCTAAAAACATTGAACTGAACAATGGATATTATCTCCTGCCAAATGAGGCATGGGCAAGGCGTGTTGTGGGTGTAATGGCCCATAGAATAAACGAGAGTGGCGATGGTCCTCACGTGATTGCTATCGACAAAGGAGAGACCTTGCAAGTGTCGATTAGGGGCACTGAAGGCATAGGCGAGCTTTGCAAAATGTTTGGTGGAGGTGGACGTGCTACTGCTGGTGGCATCGATGCATTGCCAAAGAGTGAGATAACAGCCTTGATGAAGGAAGTCTACTCCCGAAGGTCTGCTTGAGGTGATTCTTTGCAGGACAGGATGACGCATCTTCAGAGGTTGGAGGCTGAGGCAATCCACATCATGAGAGAAGTCGTCGCAGAGGCAGAAAACCCAGTTATGCTGTATTCCGTGGGTAAGGATTCATCGGTTATGCTTCATTTAGCGATGAAGGCATTTTACCCAGCAAAACCTCCTTTTCCAATTATGCATATCGACACGATGTGGAAGTTCTCAGAGATGATCGAATTCAGAGACAAAATGGCTGATGACCTCGGCTTAGAATTAATTGTTCACATTAATCCTGAAGGCAAGGAAATGGGCATGAATCCATTTGTTCACGGCTCTTCGACACATACTGACGTCATGAAAACCCAAGGACTCAAGCAGGCTCTCGATAATTATGGATTTGATGTCGCATTTGGCGGTGCTAGAAGAGATGAAGAGAAATCTCGTGCCAAGGAGAGAATATTCTCTTTCAGAAATGAAAACCACCACTGGGACCCGAAGCGGCAACGCCCGGAGTTGTGGAATGTTTACAACTCTAGAAAAAATCAGGGAGAATCAATTCGTGTTTTCCCACTGTCAAATTGGACAGAATTAGATATCTGGCAATACATCCACCTTGAGAATATTCCAATCGTTCCGCTTTACCTGGCAAAACCTCGGCCTGTAGTCGAAAGAGATGGTGTCCTGATTCTAGTTGATGATGACCGTTTGCCAATGGAAGAAGGTGAAGAGCCGATGATGAAAACGGTTCGATTCAGAACTCTTGGTTGCTACCCATTAACCGGTGCAGTGGAATCAGAAGCAGACACTTTACCAGATGTTATTCAAGAGATGCTACTTACTACAACCTCAGAAAGAGAAGGCAGGGTCATCGATTTCGATAGCACTGCTTCGATGGAAAAGAAAAAGCAAGAGGGGTATTTCTGATGGTGCACGTCAGTGACCTAATCTCAGAGGATATCGAGTCCTATCTCGCTGCTCACGAGCAGAAGGAATTGCTGCGCTTCATTACTTGTGGCTCGGTAGACGATGGTAAGTCAACATTGATTGGAAGAATGTTGTATGAATCACACATGCTATTCGATGACCACCTTGCTGCCTTGGAAGCGGATTCAAAGAAGGTTGGAACACAAGAAGGAGAAATCGACTTTGCATTATTGGTGGATGGATTAGCTGCTGAAAGGGAACAGGGGATTACAATCGATGTTGCCTACAGATTCTTTTCTACCGACAAAAGAAAGTACATCGTTGCCGATACTCCTGGCCATGAAGAATACACTCGCAATATGGCAACTGGAGCATCTACTGCAGATGTCGCCATTATCCTAGTAGATGCTAGCCAAGGTGTTTTGACTCAAACTCGTAGACATTCATTCATTGTTTCAATGGTCGGAGTTAAGCGAATAATTCTAGCGATTAACAAATTGGATTTGGTAGATTATTCGGAAGATGTATACAATCAAATCAAACAGGATTATCTTGAATTTGCGAATGAAGCTCTAAACCTCGAAGAGATTACAGCAATTCCAATATCTGCATTGAAGGGAGACAACATCGTTGGCCCAAGCGAGAATACTCCTTGGTATGATGGAGAGTCAATAATGCAGTATTTGGAAACTGTAGAGGTTGCAGCAAGTTCTCAATCTCGTGATTTCAGAATGCCTGTGCAGTGGGTCAACCGCCCAAACAGAGAGTTCAGAGGATTCACCGGATTAATCGGCAGCGGTTGTGTTTCCAAGGGAGATAGAATTCGAGTACTGCCCAGTGGTACTGAGTCGACAGTTTCTCGAATAGTGACCTATGATGGAGACTTGAAACTCGCAGGTGCAGGTCGGTCGGTAACCATAACTTTGGAAGATGAAATTGATATTTCACGTGGTGATGTAATTGCATCTGCGGACTCTCCTTGTGGAACTGCAGACCAATTTCAAGCACGTATACTTTGGATGGATGATTCAGCGATGGCTTCTGGCAGGCAGTATTTATTCAAGTCAAACACACAAACTACTCCAATGACACTTGGTCGCCTTAAACACAGAGTGGATGTAAATACCTTGGAGGAATTGCCTGCTAAATCACTTGAAATGAACGAGATCGGTGTCTGTAATATCTCACTATCCTCAAGGGTTGCATATGATCCATACGACGACGACCCTGTGATGGGAGGTTTCGTCGTAGTTGATAGAATGTCCAACAATACTGTTGGGATGGGATTGATTGACTTTGCATTGCGTAGAGCAGACAATATCCACTGGCAATCAATGGATGTTACAAAACAAAGTCGAGCAGATCAGAAGTCACAGCAACCAAGGTTGATTTGGTTCACAGGTCTCTCGGGCTCTGGTAAATCATCAATTGCTAACATTCTAGAAAAGAAGCTACAATCCTTGGGTCGCCATACAATTACACTTGATGGTGACAATATTAGACACGGCCTAAATCGTGACTTAGGATTCACACAAGCGGATAGAGTAGAGAATATTCGAAGGGTTGCAGAAACTGCTAAACTAATGGTAGATGCAGGATTAATCTGCATCACTTCATTCATTTCTCCATTTGCAAATGAGAGAGAAATGGCAAGAAATTTGATGGAAGATAATGAATTCATCGAAGTATTTGTTGACACACCACTTGAAGTGTGTGAGCAAAGAGATGTCAAGGGACTTTATGCAAAGGCTAGGTCTGGTCAGTTGCCGAACTTCACCGGAATATCAAGTCCGTATGAAACGCCGAAATCCCCAGAAATCAGAATTGATACAACATCAATGACGGCTGAGGATGCTGCTGAGCAGATTATCGATTATTTGAGTCGAGATTGAATCCAATATGGACTCTCATAGCATTCGCTAATCTATGTCACAACTCTCGACCTAACAGGTCTTAGAGGAGTATAGCAATCACAGCAAGTCAGCTAACTCGTCTTGGATAATCTGGACTGCCTCAAGAATCTCATCCTTGTGGCGAGCACCGGTGATTACCATCTTACCTGATCCGAAAATCAAACA
>MDTD01183503.1_pt1 | contig 35003 bp, 31 predicted proteins | sample 811221 | NCBI WGS metagenome assembly MDTD01 (sample SAMN05326646, study PRJNA326480) | marine metagenome | isolation source: seawater | place: Pacific Ocean: South West | collected 2011
ATTGTATATTAAATATCTCCATTATTAAATTCATATAATTAACATATTATTTATATGTTCAATTCTGTAATGATATTGGCTGGTGGTAAAGGCACTAGATTTGCTGAATATACTGATAAAATTCCAAAACCAATGATATTGGCAAATGGAAAACCTTTGTTAGATCACATTATTTCCATCTATTCAAAATACGAAATTAAAAATGTAATTGTGCTTGCAGGTTATAAAATTGAAAAAATAGTTGAACATTATGACAATGTGTCTGAAAGAATTTCTGATGATGAATACAAATATTTACTTCAAAATAATACTGAAGTGACAATTCTAGATAGTGGTTTAGATACGATGACAGGTGGAAGGGTTAGGAAAGGTATTGATTATTTAAATGAAGAAAACTTCTATCTGACCTATGGAGACGGAATTGCAGATGTTAATTTGGAGGAGTTGACAGATTTTCACAATAAACAAAAAACAACTGCAACAGTAACAGCGGTGAGACCCCCTGCAAGGTTTGGTAGTTTAGAAATCAATAAAGATCTTGTAATAAAGTTTGGAGAAAAAGACAACACTTCGAGTGGCTGGATAAATGGTGGTTTTTTTGTTTTAAATAAAAGTATTTATGAAATTTTAAGAGATGATTCAGAAGTTCTAGAGAATTATCCTTTAGAAACTCTCGCAAATTCTAATCAATTATCTGCATTTCAACATGAAGGATTTTGGCAACCCTGTGACACCATAAGAGAATTAGAAGTATTAGAAAAAGCAATGAATGAAGGACTGATTTGACGATTGATAAAAAATTTTGGAGTAATAAAAATATTGTAATTACTGGTCACACTGGCTTCAAAGGATCTTGGTTAGCTGTTTTTTTAAATGAATTAGGAGCAAATCTTTTTGGAATCTCTAGGGAAAAGAAGGAAGGAATTTACACTATTGCAAATATTAGCACTCTTTTTAAACATGAAGATTTTTTGGATTTGTCAGAAGATCTAAGTGAGGATAATTTAAAAAATTTAATTGAATTTGATCCAGATATAGTATTCCATTTCGCTGCTCAAAGCCTAGTTTACGTAGGATATAGTAATCCTCTTGATACTTTGAGATCAAATATTATTGGTTCTTATAATTTATTTAACAATTGTCTAAAGCTTCCAAAAATAAAATCTGTAGTAACTTCAACTACCGATAAAGTATACAAATTCTCTAATTCAGATAATGTTGAGTCTTCACAACTCGGAGGAAAAGATTTTTACAGTTCAAGTAAAGTCGGAGTAGAAAATGTAATAACAGCATTTTTAAATTCTTATGATAACTTTAATATTTCTACAGTAAGATCTGGCAATGTTCTTGGAGGAGGAGATAGAGGTGAAAAGAGATTAATCACTGACTTAGTAAATGCAATTATTTCAGAAGAAAAATTTTTTATGAGAAAACCCAACTCAATTAGACCCTGGCAATCAGTTTTTGATTCTTTATATGGATATTTACTAGTTGCTCAAGAAAACTATAAAGAAGATAAATCTGAGATTTACAATTTAAATTCTAAACCAAACAATAAATATACCTCCCAATATATTGCAGAAAAATTTGTTTCTCTTTGGAATAGTAAAATAGAAATAGAAATTGAAGATAAAGAACATTTCAAGGAAGTAGATATCTTAAAAATAAATTCAACGAAAGCAAATGATACATTAGGATGGAAACCTAAAGTTAAAATTGATGATTTGATACAACAAATTGTTGATTGGGAATTATATTATTTAAAAAACAATGATACAAATTTCTCTACACAACAAGCGAAAAAATATCTTGCCTTAGTATCTAAGTGAAAAATTTTATCACTAGTCTTAACAATCTAAAATTCTTTTTTATTTCTCTCGTTTCAACCTTTGTGACATTTGTAATTAATTTTTTTCTTTTACCTGTAAAACCAGACTATTTTATATGTAACAATTTAAAGGATTATGATTTTCTTAATTTTAATTTTCAGTATCCCATCAGTTGTGATCAAGAATCCTATTATTCAGCAATAAGAGATTTATCTACTCTTTTCAATGAGGGATATGTGTACCAAGGAAGACCTTTGTACATATTAATAAATTCAGTTATTGCAAATTTTTTAAATATATCTACTTTTGGTAGTGTCGATAATTTTGACAACGTAATTCATGTTTCAATTATCATTTTTCACACAATTGTTATATCTATTTCTGGTTATTTATTTTTTAAAATCTTTGAAGAAAAAATAAACAAAAACTATCTAAATATTTTTTTAGTATCGTTTACATTTAGTGTAAGTCCTCTTTTTAAATGGGGAAGCTTTGACCCATCAAACCAAACTCTGACATTATTGGTAATTATGTTAATGACTTATTTGTATTTAAATTTTCCATCAAATTTAAGTTCAAGAACATCATTACTAATTGGTTTTTTAGTCTTATTTCATAGAACATTTATTGTTGGCTACATACTCTTATGGCTACTCTTTTTTATAGAAAAAAAACTTAACTTTAAATTAAAAATAATAATTAAAACAATTAAGCAAATATTTATTGCACTGATTCCTTTTCTGATCTACAACCTTTACATAATAGTTTTTCAGGAACAGGTTCCTTATGATGAAAACTCATCTCATTATGGTCAATTTTTATGGTTACCACTTTATCTCTTTACATCTAGGAGATATGAAGGTGGATGGCATTGCATGGAGATACCACAATTTATACAATGCTACTTAATTGATAATTTTTATTTAATTTTATATTTACTGGTCCCAGTTTCTTTTATAGTTTTAAATTTATTAACTACGAAATATGAAAAGTTTCAAGAATTAAGTGGCTTTATTAAGTTCACATTTATGATGTATTTATTTTACATGTTTATTGGTTGGTACCCTCCGATCAGATTTAGCTACTATTCTGTTGGTCATTTAATTATTTTGCTAAGTATATTCTTCATGTTTAACCAAGAAAATAAGATACTAAAATTTCTCTACATTTTTTCAATATATTTATACTTTATATTTTTGAATCACTGGAATCATCCAAACACACTTGATCTAAATTATGGAATTTATATTTCATTTCTGCTTATTCTGTTCTATGTAATTTACAAAATTGGATACAAAAAGTATGAAAAATCAGATTAAATATTACTTAAAAAAATTAAAACTTAATTATCAAAAAAACATTCAATCTTATGAAATGAGTAAATTCCAAATTAAAAATGAAGAATTTGCAGAAATTATTAAAAAAAATCGTGAATACTTGAAAACCATTGAAACTTTTTTAACTAGTGATCAATTTGAAAAAATAGACTATGGCATACCAAAAAACTTATTTAAATATATTGATTACGACATTAATAATTACCCAACATATACAGACCTAATTATTTTTATGTCTAAATTTTTAAAAAAGCAAAATATAAACTATTTAGAAATTGGCGTCTCAGTTATGAAAAATTATCTACAAATTGCAAATCAATTTAATAATTCGTTAATTGTAGGATTTGATAACAATGATTTAAATCCTAATTTCGAACATCTTTTTCAACAGGAAAATTCATTTTTATCAAAAAGTAAAATTAAAAGTAATGATTTAATCTACTTCAAGGGTGATTTGTTAAGTAAAAAAGACACAAAACTTTTCAAAGAAATTAATACGAAATACGATTTAATTTTTTCTGATGCGCTTCATACAAAGGAGGGTGTTCAAGCTGAATATGAAAATATAATCAAAAATTCTTTATCTGATGAGTTCATATTATATTTTGACGATTTAGACTTTCCAGATTTGTTTGAAGCTAGCAAAGACATATATGATGATTTAAAAAATGAATATAAGGAATTATTTTTTTACTCTTTTGATATTAACGGCTGGATGGGTGAACATGAAAAATTTCATACAAACGGATTTATTTCAAGTTTAAATTTTAAAAAAATTTTTGAGAACGAAAAAATCAAATTAAAAAACTTTAAATCAATTTAAGTGAGTACTTATTGATTAACAAATAAATTTAAAAGTTATACTATTTTTATGGCTAATGTTCCAGTACTAATTTTTCATAGTAATTATGAAAACTATCTCAAAATTAATTGTGAGATAACATCTGAAAACAATAACGTTATATTTTTAGGTGATGAAACTTGTGAACGATTAGGCAAAATAAACAATGTAGATTTTTACAATTTCAATGACTTTATTGATGATGAAAAAATGGCCTATTACAAAGGATATTTTAAGAATTATAACTCTAAAGGTGATTTTATATGGATATGGTACTTTAAGTTATTTTCAATTTTGGAATTCCTTAATCAAACAGGAATAAATTCAGTATTTCACATAGACTCTGACAATATACTATTGGACAATATTAATCTTTTGGAATACAAACATGAAAACTCTTTTTTTGTATTAAACGATTGGGATGAATTTCATATGACAGGAAGCATTCATTCAGGTTTAACTTCAAAAAAACTTTACGAACTTTTCGCAGACTTGTATGAAGATATATTTATTAACAAAAGTAAATTACATTTGATTCAACACAAAATTGACTTTCACGAAAAAAATGGAGGTGGAGGAATTTGTGACATGACTTTTTTCTACTTAATGGATAAATTAAACCTTTTAGAGAATGATAATTTAATTTATCCTAAGGAGAAGGGTGATTCAAAAGTCGTATTCATGACAAATTATGGAAATGGTGAGGGATTTGAAACTCGAGATCAATATTTGATGAAAGGTAAATATATAAAAATATTTAAAGATAAAAAAAAGAGAAAAAACTATATTTATGACACTGTTAATAAAGAATACTTAGAGTTGATGAATATTCATTTTCAAGGTAAAGCAAAAAGAAAGATGAATACTTTTTTGAAATACACTGCTATTTATTAATTATGAATTTTTTATATTGTTTTGATGAAAATTATAATAATCAAGCATTTGTATCAATATATTCGTTGTTAAATTCTTCAAAAGAAAAAGTGGATATATATGTTATCCATAAATCAGAAAATAGCTCTGACTTTTTTCCTAAAGAAATAAAAAAACATGACAATTTAAATACCTTAAATGTTTATAAATTTAATAAGGCAAATCTAAACTTTTATAATCTTGATAATGCCCATGTGACAGAAGCCACATTCTATAGATTGTTTTTGTTGAATTATTTACCAGTAAATATATCCAATATCGTTTATCTCGATGCAGACGTTTACTGCCTTCAAAATCCAATTTCATCTTTCAAAAAAGAATTTAAAATTATGAAAAATCAAGGATTTGAAGTTGGATTTTCTATAGAATCAAAAAAAAATCAAAATAACCTCGATACATTTTCTCGACTAAATCTTAGAGGAGATTCTTACTTTAATGCAGGAGTAATGATTATGGATCTTAAAAAAGCAAGACAAAACAATTTTACTGATAATATTACTAATCTTTTAACTTCATTAAATGACAATGCTGTTTACTGGGATCAAGATGTATTGAATAAATATTATGATGATAAGTTTTATGAATTAGATGAAAATTTAAATTATAAGATTAATTTTTTTGAAAAAGATTATACAAACTTACTTACGGATAATTCTGAAATAAATATTGTTCACTATTCTGGAAAATTTAAACCATGGAGTATTCGAGGTATTGCTCACAGCAGTGCTTATATTTTTCAAGATAATTATTTCAAACTTTATAATAAAAAATATTATGTATCTAACGCAAGAAAATATCATGCACTTAAAGATTTACTAAAGATATTATTTACGTTTAATTTTAGATATATTAAATATCCTTTAAGTTTTATTCTATTTACAGTAAGGTTTCTCCTAAAATCAAAATAGAGTGATTGATAATAAAGAAACACCAGTTTTATTAATTCTTTTTAACAGAGTATCTATCTCAAATGAACTTTTAAAAAGCTTGAGAGAAGCAAAACCAAAAATAATTTACATATTTTTTGATGGTCCAAGAGATCAACAAAAAAATTCAGATCAATCTTCAATCAATTTAATAGAACAAGACATCAACGAAATAATTGATTGGGAATGTGACTTATTTATAAAAAGAAATAAAAATAATGTTGGCAGTCATATTGGACCTAAGCAAGCTATTGACTGGCTTTTTAGTAAAGAAGAGAGAGGAATAATTTTAGAGGACGATTGTATTCCAGATAAATATTTTTTCGAATACTGTAATCAATTATTATCAGTTTACGAATCAAATAAAAAAATATTTATGATTTCTGGCGATAATGCAGGTCCTATTGTTAATGAAGATTTATTTAATTCTAATAGCTATTTATTTACCAAAATTCCTTTGACTTGGGGCTGGGCAACATGGAAAGACAGGTGGGACAAGCTTGATCAAAATTTTGATACTTGGTCAAAAAAAACTTCAGCCAACAAAAGATACTTGAATGATTTTTCTTTATATGAAAATTTAATTATTAAAAAGATGCTGAGGAGAGTGAGTTCTAGAGAAGAAAAAAATTGGGATTATGTTTTATATTCAACAATGATTAAAAACAATTGTTATTCTATAATGCCTAAATACAACCTTATCAGAAATATTGGCTGGGGAGAAGAAGCCACACATACAAAAGAAAAAAACTTTAGAAGCTTTGGTAATACGAAAAAAATAAATATTTTGAATTTTGATGGTGAAATAAAAAACAGTATTGATTTGGACACCAGGATATCCTATATGGTACATTTTGGAATCTCTCAGAATCTTGCAATCAATAGCAATTTAAATTTAATAAGAATAATTCATTTGTTTAAAAGATTAAGATATTTTATTTTTTTAATTTACAAAAAACTTACTAAATAAATTTAATAATAACCTTTTGCATAAGCGTCTTTTATCCAAGGTATTACAATATCAAGCATTTTATCTAAGCTTGTTTTTGCTTCAAAGCCTAACATTTTTTTAGCTTTTTCGGTTGAAGGAATTCTTTTTTGAACATCATATTCATATGGATCAACAGAGTCATATTTAAAATCTTTATCTGGTTTAAGTTTCTTCCATATGAGCTCTGCAAGTTCTAAGACATTTGTAGATTCACTTGTTGAGAGATTAAAATCTTCATTTTTCGCATTAGGATGATCTAACAACAATACAATACCCTCAGCCAAATCTTCACCATACGTATAATGTCTTATTTGGTTTCCATTTCCTAAGATTTCTATTGAGTCCTCTGAGTTTAATGTTTTGAGAATCAGATCTGGAACAACATGACTTAAGGTCAATTTTTTTGAATTTTGATCGCTAGATGTTGCTTTCACTTCCCCTATACCAACACAATTAAAAGGTCTAGCAATAGAGTATTCAAGGCCATATTGCAGATTTGCCGCTTTTGCAAAATATTCAACTGATAATTTTTGAAAACCATATGAGCTTATTGGTGGAGGAATTTTCATTATATCGCTTTCCTTAGTCGGGAAAATATCACTCGATTCGAAAACCATTGATGAGCTTAAGAAAATAGTACGTTTTAATTTATGTTTATTTTGACATTCAATTGCAACATCTGTTGTGGTAGAAATTATTTTTTCATTTTCAGATATTAAATCATATGCATAGTCATGAAAATATGAAATACCTCCGATCATTGCTGCTCCAGCGATCAAATATTCACATTCAGACATTTTTTCTAGTAAAAAATCTTTATCTTTTATATCGTGTTCGAAGAAATGATATCTATCACTATCTGAATGTTCTCTTATTACTCTTCCATATTTTGATAAATTATCAATCCCAATAACTTCATAGCCCTTATCTATTAATTCCTTAACTATATATCCACCTATAAAACCTTCAGATCCTGTTACAAGTACTTTCATTATTTCTTCCTTAATATTAATCTACCTATCCAGTATAAGTATTTGGGTAGAAATGATTGAAAATTGAATTTGGATGTACCAAAAGCTCTATCAATCCAAATCGTTGGTATTTCTCCAACCATTTTTTTATAAAGTTTTGCTTTTACTATCATTTCAAGACCTAAAGTAAAACCAACATCACTTTCAATTTTTACTTCGTGAAGAAAGTTTTTGTCATAAGCTTTGAACATATTTGTTGGATCTTTTGTTCCAACCCTAAAAAATAAATTAAGGAAAAAACCTGAATATTTACTCAGTATGTATTTTAAATTTTTATTTCCTACAAACTGACCACCTCTTGAGTATCGAGAAGCAACAGCGATAGAAAGTCCTCTTTGAATTAAAATTAACAAATCTTCAACTTGTCTTGGATCGTCACTTCCGTCTCCCATTGCGATACAAACATGTCTACCATTACATTCACTTATTGCAGAATTAATAGCATTACTTACCCCAGGACCTAAATTGTTTATAACTATTTTTATATCTAAATTACTGTTGTCTATAATCTCATAAGTTCTGTCTTCAATTGAATCTATTACAACTAGTAATTCTGTATCATTTTTTAAATGTTCCAAAAAATTAGAAAGTATATCTAAAACTTCCTTACCTTCGTCTTTTAATGGTATTATTAACGATTTATTTATTACCAACTACAACTACTTTCTTACTTGATAAGTTTAGTTCCTTGAAGTAATCGTGATAAGTAGTTATTAATATATTGTCAGAAAAATCTTGAACATCTTCAAATTTGTAAATTTTAATATCTTCACTTTTAACAAATTTATCGACGGGATAAACATTAAATCCATTTTCTACAAGATAAAAATAAAATTTTAATGATAATGAAGATCTTAAGTCATCGGAATTAGGTTTAAAAGAAAGTCCAAGTTGAATTACTGTTTTGTTATCGAATGCTTGTAGGCAATCTTTAAATGTATTTTCGAAAAACTTATCATTTACATTTTGGACTGAGCTCAAAAGATTATTATTTTTATCATATTCTTTTATGAATGTTTTTGTGTCTTTAATTAAACAAGGACCCCCCACAAATCCTTTGGATGGTAAATTCTTTAATCTTGGATATTTATCTGTAGCAAGACTTACTATCTCATCAAAATCAATTAACTGTTCTTTTGCTATGTTATAAAATTCATTTACCAATGAAAATTCTGCATATCTATATGTGTTTGTAAAAAGCTTTAAAAAAACAGCATTTTTAAAAGTAGTTTTTCTACTTGAAATACCAATTGATTCAAAAAATTTTTGAAACACTTCAAAGTCAGAATCATTTCTAACGCCAATTATTTGTGGCATTGTTGGTAGTTCCACAAGACTCATTCCCTCAGCTATTCTTTCAGGGCAATAGGCCAGAACTAAATTTTTATCTTTAAATAATTCATTATTCTCTATTGCTTCAATTGTTTCAATATTGATTGTTGATCTTAGAATTATTTTTGATCCTTTTTGTGCATTTTGAAGTACATCATTTATTAAATTATTAAAAATGTTTATATCTTCAATTTCTGAAGAACTTCCTAGTGTTATAAAAATAAAGTCAGAATTTTCTATTGATTGAGTTTTACTTGACAATTCAATTTTATTACTTTTTGCTAATTTCCAATATTCCTCAAGCTTCACTTCGTTGAAAGGAAGGTTATCATTTTTTAAATTTTTTAAAACATTTTCGTTAGTATCAACAATTGTAACTTTGTGACCTTTTGAAGCGATATAACAACTTAATGGCAAACCAATGTGACCTGCACCACCCACTACACTTACATTATTATTAGGCACTTTCATTTAGACAAGTATAACTTTTATTGAGAATTTCATATTGATAGTCATATATATTTGAAAGTATCAAATCGATATCATATTTTGTCTTAAATGAAAGAAATTCATTTGTATAAAAACAATCTATTAATTTTTGATTTACCTTTGCTTTTTCTTGGTTCTTTGAAATCAACATGTCTCCTAAATCACCACTTTTATAAGGACTTAATATGAAATAGAATATATTACTATCTTCATACCAACCCTCTTCAGGTCGATAAAGGAAAAAATCAACTTTTATTTTATCGTAATATTTGAACTGATGAGATAAATAGATATTTAAATGATCAAAATTTAAATTTCCCTCCTGAAAAACGTAAAGTTCTATATTTTCCTTTTCTATGTTTCTCGGATCCCAAAAACTATCACCAAGTGTTTCGAATCTATTTAGATACATAAAACCTTTTTTTTCGGCTTCATAAAAAATAATTGGATTCCAGTCATTAATGTCAGAAGATAGATAAGTGTTTTCATAATTGTACGTCTTTAATTTTAAAGATAAGCTTTCAGCTTGTTCTATATTTTCATTAACTTTATAAGCAGTTCTGTAATTATCTTTAAAATTTTTATTAATACCAAAATTAATATTAACTAATATACACAAACAGAAGGTTATAAAAATTTTATCATTTGATATTATCTGTTTGAGTGAGGAAATTATATAAAATAAAATAATTGGTATAACACTCAAAAAATAATATTCATGAGCATTGTAAAGATTGATAAAAATAAATGGAGTAATTAAGACAATAATAGCTTCTGGTTTTTTGAAAATTATATAAAATATTAAAGCTATTCCGATAAATGTAAAATATTCACCCCATATATTACTTAATAAGAAAGATGAAATTTTTTTATAAATTTCAATACTTTGATATTGATCTATTGTCCCAAAATTCCATGAATATAAATTTTCACTAGTCAACCATGTAGTTAATGAGTTTTTTGATTTTATGTAATCAGCATAAAAATTCCAAATAGCATTTGGAATAATAGCAATACTCAACATGAAAGCAGCCCTAGTTAAGGGTTCTTTATTTCTAAAAATTTGGATACACGCAAATAGAAATAAGTAGATCACCCCAGTAGTAATCTTTGAAAGGAGTGATAAACACAAAAATAAGATAGCTATTTTTTTATTGTTTGTTATTAGGTTTAGTGATAACACGCCAAAAAGATGTGGTAAAAATTCAATCATATAAGAATTTGAAAATTTGTACATAATTGGTGTGAAAATAAAAAAAACAGTAACCACTTCCGCAACTGTGTCATTTGAAATATTGATTAAGAATTTGTAACAAAAGTAAATGAATAGAACATAAATAATCCAAGCAACAGGTCTCAAGGTAATATGTTCATCGACTCCTATAAGTTGCAATAATCCACTTAAATTTTGTAATATTGGGAATTCCATTGGTACATTTGAATTTAATCCAAAAACTGGCAAGGGATTAAGAAAATTAATCCCACCCTCTCCAATAATTTTTGCAGAAAATGCATTTTGATTTTGTCTCCAATGTTCAGCATCTCTGAGGGGTTTTAAAAAACTACCTAAATTTAAAATAAAACTTTGAAAAATCATTAATGATAAAAATTTAGACCTGTAATTTATATCAATTTTATTTTGTATAAAGTACAAAATAATTAATAAAAAAAGCGATAATATTGTCATCCAACCAAACCATTTTTCTTTAAACTGAAGCAAAATAAAGACTGGCAAAATAACAAAAATGCTTATTTCAATTAAGTCAAAATTGTTTTTTCTAAGATTTGAGTAGACAGACATCGTAGTTACAAAAAAACCAACTGCAAAATAATTAATAAAGTTAAATGAGGGAAGATAAAAATAAGTAAACGTTAACAGAAATACAATAAAGGAAAAACCATTAATTATTTGTAAATTAATTGATCTAAAAAATATAGAATAAAAAATAAAAATAAATAATGAAATAATAAAAACTAAATTAGTTAACTTTGGATTTGTTCCTATATATAAAAGAATGCCTTCCTCATTAACTACATAATCAACAACTTTTCCAATGCATTTCAAATTACTAAACTCCGGAACAACATATATGTCTCTTGACACTTCCGTAACAGATAGTTCACCAGAAATATTAAAACGATTAACTATTTGATCTTTAGTAAAACATTCTTGATTTACAGTTTGGATTACTTCATTTTGATCAGGCACTATTATAAAATTCAAAATGATCGGTATTAAAGAAAAAAGTATTAACAAAGCAACCAATACTTTAGAGTATTTATTTGTGAATGATCTCAAATTTATCAATTTTTAAAGATTCCAATTTTATTTTTATTTAATCATATAATTATAAGATTGAAATTCAAAAATTATATCTAAAATGTTAAAACGCAAAATAAACGAATTTATAACAGGCAAAGTTGGAACAAATAACGGTCTAAACCGAGATGAATGGATTGAAAATCAATTATCTAACATTCAAGAAGGTTCATCGATACTTGATGCAGGAGCGGGTGAAGGAAAGTATAAAAAATTTTGTGAGCATTTAAATTATACCTCACAAGATATTGCGGAATATGATGGCTCTGGGGATGGAACAGGAATTCAAACAAAAGAAAGAAATTATGAAAAACTTGATATTATTTCAGATATTATAGACATTCCAGTTTCAGATAATAATTTTGATAATATCATGTGCATAGAGGTAATTGAACACGTTCCAAATCCACTAGAGGCAATAAAAGAAATTCATCGAATTCTGAAAAAAGGTGGAAGTTTGATATTAACTGCGCCCTTTAATAGTCTTACCCACTATGCCCCATATCATTATTCAACTGGTTTTAGTAGATATTATTATCAATATCACCTAGAAAATTTAGGATTTGAAATTGAAGAAATCATTCCCAATGGAAACTACTTTGAATACCTAGCGCAAGAAGTAAGAAGGATTAAAAATGTGGCTTTGCAATATTCTGCGAAAAATCTGAATATATTTTATAAAATTGGTATTTATTTAGTTTTGGTTTTATTAGGCAGCCTAAGTAAAAAGGATAAAGGAAGTCACGAGCTTTTAAACTTTGGTTATTTTGTCAAAGCTAAAAAAAGATAATTTATATTAGTTTATCTTTCCAAGTTTTTGGTGTATTTTCGTTAACAATTTCAATATCAAGGTGATACCTAAATTTCTTAGGGCCCATTTTAATAATCCAATTTGCAATCTTTTCTATTGATTGATCTAACGGTACTGTTGTTTTGTATTCAAGTAAATTCCTCGCTTTTTCAGCTGAACAATGAGCGAATGCTACCTCCTGGGGTCTTGGATCAACAAAAATAGGTTCTAAATCTGAATTTAACACTTTTAATACTCTTTCAGATAATTCAAGAATTGATATAACATCTTCGTCAGGACCTACGTTTATAGTTTCATATACAGCATCCGGGTTTGTTAAAGAATTAATAATTGGATTTACTACATCATCGATGTCCGAAAAGCATCTTTGTTGAGATCCATCACCATATATTATTGGAGGTTGACCATTTAGTACTCTATTTATCATTATTGACACTACGTTTCTATATGGATCATCATATTTTTGTTTCGGACCAATAATATTATGCGGAACAAGATTAACAAATTCAAATTCATGAACTTTACTCATCACTTTTAAACTTTCTTCAGAGGCAAGTTTTGCAATACCGTATGGGTCTTGAGGTTTGGGAACCATATCTTCAGTAAATGGAACAGTTTCCTGTTCACCATATCTCGCCATACTTGAACAGTTGATCAATTTCGGTATGTTATTATCGGCAACAGCTGTAAAAACAGACATAGAAATTTGGTACGTATTTTGTCCAACTAAGTATGGAGAAAAAACACTCAAACCTTCATAAGCAGTACATGCTGTATGAATTACTATGTCAGCACCTTTTGTGAGTTTTTTCATTTGATTAAGATATATTGCATCTACTTGATAAAAATCTGCATCGGATGGAACATTTTCTATATATCCACCAATTAAATTGTCGCAACCACTTACCTCATGCCCATCTTCAATAAGCCTTTCAGCAACGTGCCCACCCAAAAACCCTGCGATACCGGTAATGAAAATTTTCATAGATAAAGTATAATTCTATTCTTATTTTAAAAAAATTGATATAAATTAGTTATGATTAATTTTATAAATTTTAAAATGAAAAATAAATCAATTAAAAAGTTTTCTATTTTCCTAAGTTTGTTTTTTTTATTTTTAACAATAACAAAAATTGATTACAGGACTTCAGAACCTCATCCATGGTCAACTCATGATGATGCCAGTTATTACTTTCATGCATACACACTTGGTCTTGATTTTGATTTAGATTATTCAAATCAAGTAAGTACAGAAAGTAATTTTTCGATATTAAATGATTCAAATAATCCCGTTCCAACACATCCTTTTGGTTCAGGGCTGTTATCATCTCCATTTGTAACATTAGGAAATATTTTAAATTCTTTATTTGATGCAACGCTCAAAGATGAAAACAATATAATTTATTTTTTTTATTCAATGGCTTCGATTATGTTTTTCTTTTTTACTTTATTTTTTATAAGAAAAACATTGATAGCAATAAAGGTTGAAAAAATAGACTCTATAACAGTTCTTGCTCTATTGATAGGTTCAGGATTAGCATATTACGCATTTGAAAGATTCAGCATGACGCCTGTATATGAGGCTTTTGCAGTATCTTTAATAATGTACCTTTCAACAATTGAAAAAAGAAAGATTTATTTTTTTGTTGGATTTTTCACCTTCTCTTTTTTGATGATTAGATGGGTAAATTACTATTTGATTTTATTACCTATATTTGTTTTTTATTTAATGAATAAAAAAGAAAATATAAAAAAATATCTCATAACTAATCCATATTATTTATTTGGTTTAATCTCAGGTTCAGGGTTATTTTTAGCTCATACCAAAACTTTATACAATTTTGTTGGAATCAACCCTTCAAAAGTTAGCAATTATGCAGGTCCTGCCACTAATTTAATAGATAAATTTTTAAATTTTAGTAATCTAGAAAAGTTTGTTTCAATAGAGACATTTGTAAGTATTTTAAATGATTTTACTTTAATACTTTTTTCTCAAGAATTTGGTCTTGCTTGGTTTTCACCAGTTTTATTTATGATGTTTTATATTGTTATTAAATTATTTTTTACAAGAAAATATGAAATCTTTCTACTGATATTAATAATTGTTTCGATTCCACTCGGGATTGTAATTTTATGGCAATCTGTGGCATCATCATATGGATATAGGTATTTGTTTAGCTTGATTCCTATTGCAGTCCTTTTATCTTATAAATATCTTTCAACAAAAGAGTTTAAAATATTAACAACCTTAAACGTTTTCAGTATTTTTCTTTACCTAATGTTTGAAACTAATGAGTTGAATTCTTTGAGAGAACAAATAAATGTATTTGGAGTTGATGTTAAGTACTCGGCAAGATACTACATTCAAGGAACATTTAACTCAGTTCTTGATTTAGATAGTTATTTAACAATTATTGGTACGTCATTTCTAGCTGTAATTGCAATAAAATTTATATTGATTTTTATTGATTTAGAGACACTTTTAGAGTTTATAAATAATTTTGGTTATTTAAATGATGATGTAAATAGGCTTATAAATTATTCAAATAATATGTCTTTAATTGAAATCATGGGATATTTAGTTATGATTTTTTATTTTGCTCAAAAATTAATAAATCAACGCTTTCTTTTCAACAACAAACAAAACTAGAATTACTTTTAAATGAAAAAAATATTAATAGGAGTTCCTTGTTTTAATGAGGAAGAAACAATAGCTGAGTGCTTAGATTATTTAATAAATGAAAAAAGTAAACTTGATGATTTTGAAGTTGAAATATTAGTTGTCAATGACGGAAGTAGAGACTCTACACTTGAAATATTACAAAAATTTAATGATGAAATTATCATTTTAAATTCAATGACTAACTGTGGTCTATCTGAAGTATTTAATACGATAATGAATTTCACTTCAAATAACGATTATGACTACGTAGTTATATATGATGCTGACAATCAATATCCTTCATATGAAATTCCTGAGTTGCTTAAGAATTCAATTGATAAAAAATCAGATATTGAAATTGGTGTAAGAAACTTTAAGAAAACAGGCCATTTTTCTAAAACAAAAAATTTCTTACAAATAGTAGGGTCATCAATAGTTAGTAAAATTTTAAAATTAAAAATTAAAGATGTAACCTCAGGTTTTAGAATTTATTCAAAACGAGCTGCAAATTCACTATTTTCAAACAATTCATTTACTTATACGATCGAAACCTTGTTTCAGGGAGTTTCAGATGGTCTTATAATTAACTCTTCACCAATAGGTGAAGTTAGTAAGACAAGAGATTCAAGACTATTCAAAAGCAACTTTGATTATGTACGAAAATCAATTGCAATAATAATAAAGTCTGTATTTTTATACAAAATTCGAACAGCTTTTGTTGTTCTTTCAATTTTATTTTTTACACCTGGGATTTTATTGTTATCAAGATTTTTCCTTCCATATTTTTTGCTAGGCTCAAACCCTGGGAATATACAATCGCTGATTGTTGGAACTGGTTACATTACAATTTTGTTTGTATTTTTAATATATCTATTAATAAGAATTGATAGTTTTAAGAAATTCTCTGAGTTAAAAAGATCAGTCTATAAACCAAAGCATTCAAAAACTTAATGTTAGAAAACTTAAAATTTATCTTTGAGAAATATAAAGATAGTAATCTAATTAAGTTTTCAAACTATTTACTTTTATTTATTTCTTTTTATTATCTCTGGAACAAAATAAAAGAATTAGAATATAAAAATCTTTTTTCACTGGATATCAGAATTATTTTTTTATCAATTTTACTTACATACTTATCTTTTTATTTTCAATCTGTTGCATGGGCAAAGCTTTTTCATACTGATCAAAAACAATACTTAATTAAAGTTTGGTTAGGATCGAATCTTTCAAAATATATACCTTTCAAAGTCGGTGTTATTTTAAAAAGAGTAAATGAAATTAAATTAAAATTAGATATTTCATTAAAAACAATAACAAAAAATTACCTACTTGAACAATTGATGATACTTTCATCTGCAATAGTGATATCAATATGTTATTTTTTTGAAGATTTATTTATTTTTACATTGATATATTTATTTATAATTTTTGTATCACGAAAAATCATCTTGAATAGCAATATTAAATCAGATTTAATTGAGGCTTGTACTTACTATTTTTTAAGTCAGTATTGCTATCTGCTTAGTATATATATAATTTCTTACGAAATTTTTGGACTTTTTGATATTAAATATGCATCAATTTATATAATTTCAACTATTGTTGGAATGTTTGTTTTTACTGCTCCTGTTGGGCTTGGTGTAAGAGAATCAGTATTCATATTTTTATTGGGTAATATTAATAATCTAAATGAAGTTTTAAATTTTATTGTTATAACCAGAATTCTGATAACTTTTGTTGATATATTATCTTTTTTATCTTCCTTTTTATTTGTGAAAGAAAAATGAAAAAAATAATAATTAATACATCTACTTATAAATCCAGCAAAGATGAAACCACACCAGATTTTATAAACTCAATGATTAAATCTTTAAACAAAAAATATGATCAAATTGAAATTGTGGTTTTAAGACCTATGAAAGATATTTATGAGGAAGTCTATTTTGAAAATAATTACAAAGTTGTTCCATACAGGTATCTTTGGAGTATCAAAGGCCAGACCTTGTGGAAGTATGGCCTCAAACCTGCATACGATATAAATAAATTAAATATAATTAAAATTTTATGTCTATTTATTGCTCAGTTTTTTTCACTGAAAAAATTAATTAAATTAGAAAAACCTGATTTTATTTATTCTCAATGGTTTATTCCACAAGCATTTATTACTGCAACTATAAAAAACAAATCAAACATAAAAAAATTTTTTAGTACATACGGAGGCGATATCTTAATTGTGAAAAATATGGGATATTTAGGAAAAAAAGTAATAAATTATGTAATTAAAAATACAGATAAATTTTCTGCTATAAGTTCGTTAAATTTGAGTCAAATAAATAACTCTTTAAATATAAAATTAAAAAAAGAAAATAAAGGTAAAGTAATACCCTTACCAATAGATGATTTCTTTTTTGAATACAAAAATTCTTACTCTCAAACAACTAAAGAAAACAAATTTTTGTCAATTGGAAGGTTGATTGAGGTAAAAGGAATTGATTTATTGATAGACAGTTTAAACATCTTAAATCAAAAAGGATTTACAAACTTTAATCTTCAAATATTAGGAGATGGGATCGACAAGGAGTCTCTTGAAGAAAAAGTAAAAAAACTTAATTTAAGAGAAAAAATTAAATTTGAAGGATGGAAAAACAATAATGAAAAGTTAAAATCGTACAATGAAAATGACGTAATCTTTATAACATCTAAACAAACAAAAACAATTATGGAAGGTGGACCACTTACTTTAATCGAGGCGATGTCACAAAAAAAAATATGTATCTGTAGTGATAGTGTAGGTTATTCCGAACATATAATCGACGGTGAAAATGGAATACTATTTAACTCAGGGGATGCTGAGAGTCTGTATCAATCAATTAAAAAATATTTAAACCTGAACGATTATGAAAGATCAAAGATGAAACAAAAAGCTTTTGAGACAAGTTTACGTTTTAAAAGAGAAAACATTACAGAAGAGCTTTATAGTTATTTCTTTTCACATTAATTTTCCATATAGCTATTAAAACAATCTTTCGAATTAAGTTCTATTTTGCATTTATCCAAATCAAAAATTCTTTTTTCTTTTTCCGTAACTTCATATGAGGAATTAACAAGACTTATTAATAAGAAAATTAAAATAAATAAGTTAACATTTTTAGAGCTTAATTTTTTAAAGAATATGATAAATATCAGAATACCTAATATATAAAAAGCTATAAACAACATGTCAGAGCTTAAAAAAACACTAAATACAACCGAGCTGAAGATAACTTCAAAAACAGTTAAATTTCTTTTATAAGAAATACAAAATATAATTGTTAACAAACCAAGTAATAAAAAGTTTTGGGAATACCTAATCCACTTTGTAGGGCTTGATAACCAAAACCATAAATATATAGGAATTGTTGAAAAAATAATTGGATTGATAGTATTTCTTAAAATCTTATTTTTAAATATATTTTTAAAAAATAACATGGCAATTAATAATCCTGGTACCACTAGTACTCTTAGGAAATCAGATACATTCCAATTTACGACTTCTGAATTGTTTAATCTTGTTACTATAGATTCAAATTTAAAACCGTCGGATGTATTTAAACCAATACTTTGATTATTCAAAAATTGAAATTCATAAAATTCTTTTATCCATAATAAAATTCCTCCATCATGTTTTAAACCAATTAAAGAAAACCAAAATGTTAGAGGAACTAAAAAAATTATTGTATCATTTAATACATTTTTGATATTTTTTTCTCTAATCATTACATATAAGTAAAAAAATGAAAAAGATAAAACATTTATATATTTACCAAAAATGATTGAAGAACTTATTAGGAGTAATCCTAAATTTCTATTTTTCTGGAATATTACAAATCCAAAAAATAATACACATGTAGATATTACCTCGCCTAGAGAATATAAAGTTCCATACCACCATGGATGGATTACCAACGCTAATGAACAATAAATTAAAAATGTATATTTTTCAATATCATATTTTTTTGATGTGTAAATCCAGAATAAAATTAATAATAAATATAGCCAGATAAAATTTGATACCCTAGCAACAAGTAAATTTTTTGAAACACCCCATCCAATTACACTTCCAACAGCTGAAAGTGGGCCAGATGATAAGTTTGCTTTATAGTTCCCCAAAAAAACATCTCCTAAAAATGAAGCATCAAAATTTAATTTTGTAAAAAAGTTATAGTTGCTTGTTAATGAAACCAATTCATCAACGAATGAGCCCAAATATTGTGAAGTTCTATAAACATAAATAAAAATAAAAAAAAGATTAACAAATAACAAAACTTTTGACATGAATTGTTTTTCATGATCATGATAAATTATTTTTTGAAACATCTATTACATGTTAACTGTCTAAAATGCAATTGTGATTAACATATTTTCATTTTCGTTATACATACCATTGTTTAATGAAGAAGAAGGTATTGAGCATTTGTTTAATAATATTAATGATGGTCTAGATGAAATAAATTCCAAATGTGATCTTAATATTATATTTGTTGATGATGGGAGTACAGATAATACATTTCAATCACTTGAAAAATATTTTGTTGGTGATAGTTTTGAAATTATAAGACACGAGTCAAATAAAAATCTTGGAGGATTTCTAAAAACTGCAATTAATCATTGTGATTCAGATTATATAGGATTTTTAGATAGTGATTGTTCATATTCAGTTTCAACACTTTTAGAAATGCTTGACTTTGTACCTGATGGTTATGAAATTATAAATGCATCCCCCTATCATCCGGATGGTAATGTAGAAGGTGTTTCAAAATTAAGAATATTTCCAAGCAAAGTTGTTAATTCAATATATAGGTTTTTAACTAAAAAGAATATTTATACCGCGAGTTCTATTTGTAAGATTTATAAAACAAATCTAGTTAGAAAAATAGAAATCAAAAATGAGGGCTTTGTTGCAATTGTTGAATTATTAACAAAATCTTCGATTTTAACTGAAAATTTCAAAGAATTTCCTTGTACATTAAAAGGAAGACTATTTGGGAAATCAAAAATGAAATTCATAAACGTAATTGTTTCACATTTAAAATACATATATAGTTTTTATTTATTTAAAAAAACTTTAGATAGAAATTAGGAAGATTTGAAAAAAAATTTATTTATTATCGGAACTAGGCCTGAAATTATCAAGGTAGCACCTTTAGTTAACGATGTTAGCTCAAAAGTCCTATTTACAGGTCAACATTTTAACAAAAACATGCATTATGATTTTTTGTCACTTTTTGAAAAAAATGTAGAAATATTAAATATAAAAACAAAAAATTTAGATTTAGATATTCAAAAATTAATTGCCTTTGAAAACCTAACAGAAATTATTGAACAAATTAATCCAGATAATGTAATTGTCCAAGGGGATACATATTCAACACTTTTAGGAGCGATTTCAGCAAAAAAAGCTTCTAAAAATCTTTTTTATATCGAATCTGGTATGAGAAGTGGAGATTTAACTCAGATTGAAGAATTTATTAGAGTAACAGTTGCTCATCTAGCAAATATTAATTTTTGTAATCATAAAAATAATAAATTAAATCTTCTTAATGAAGGGATTAATAAATCAAAGATTGTTCAAACAGGAAGTACTGTATATGCTGCATTAAATTCAACAAAATTGTTAAGTGTCGATGTAAAACAAAAAAATACTATATTGTTGACATTACATCGTCCAGAGAATGTGGACAATTCAAAAAAACTTTTTGGAATCCTAAATACACTTGACAACTTGAATTTGAAAATTTTATTTCCTGTTCATCCAAGAACTGAAGCTAAAATATCTGATTATAAAAATAGATACGAAAATATTAGATTTATTAAACCACTTAATTATCAAAAATTTATAAAAAATTTGAAAGAATGTAAATTTGTAATTTCTGACTCCGGAGGTCTTCAAGAGGAATGTGCAATATTAAAAAAACCACTTTTAATTCCTAGACAATTTACAGAGAGACCTGAGATGTTAAATAAATTTAATATCCTTGTAAAAAACAACACTCAGCTAAAAAAAGAAATAAGTAAGTTATTAAAAGGGACTTCCAGTATTTCAGATCCTGATAGATTTAATTTACTCTATGGAAAAGATGAAGTTGTAAAAAAAATTGCTAACTACCTAACTTAAAAATATTTTGATAAGGAAAATGGCTTGTCATAGCTGAGAAATTATTGATAAATATCACTATATAGATTAGAACAAATAAAAAATAGAAGTTTGGCTTAATCTCTTTTAGGCTTTCAAGATAATTAATTAGTAATATTCCTAATAAATGAAAGAGTTGAATAATGTAAGTTGCTTTTATTGTATCTCCTGTAGGTTCTGCGTATTTTATTAAAAAGATTAAGTATCCAAAAAAAGATGATACTGTACACAAAATTAACAATTTGAAAAATAAAGAGTTTTCTTGATTATTGCTTTTTTTAAAATATTTCAAACTTTTTATAAAACCAAAAATTAATAAAAAAGTTGGAATAAGTGATACTACATTTACTCTAGCTAGATAGCTTCCTATATTTAATTGATTTCTTCCAGAGACAAGATCTCGACTAGTAAACGAAAAATATCCCCAATAATCTCCCCAAAGATCCGAATAAAGAATTGGTAGAAATTGATTAACAAAATAGCCACGTATTGGCTTAGAAAACATAATTAATGCTTCTTTGTTGAAAGGATTATAAAAATAAGATGGTTGATTACTAAGACTAAATTTTATTGAATCCTTATTAAATGCTGTAAATGTTCCATAATTTAAATAAAGATCAAAATAGAACCAAGAAGATAAGAAAAAACCAATTACAAAAGATTTAGATATAAATTTAATATACCGCAACCTTTCTTCTTTATTATTTATAAAAAATGTCAACAAAAAATATGCTGGAAAAAGTAAAAAAGCCCACTGCCTACTTAAGGCTAATCCCCCAATGATAAATCCAAATTTATATATATCTTTGTTTGAAAATCTAAAATTATTTTTATAAATTTTTATAAATTGATATAGCATAAGAGAATTTAATAATAGGATGTACATTTCCCCCCTTAGCATCAAGATAGTTCTGTAATTTACTGTGAATAAAATCATTACTAAGACTGTTGTAAGATTTATATAACTACTTTTTTTAAATAAGAGATTAGTAATTTTTTGATAAATCAATAACAGCGTAATAAATAAGATTGAATTAAAAATCATATTTATAAAACCATAAAAAATCCTGCAGTTGTTATAAATGTCACCATTTTCAAAAGTTATATATCTTTTACAAACCTCGTTAATAAATGCAGGAAAAACATATGGTAAAGGGGGACTAAAAAATTCGTAAGTATAAACGTTTGATAAAAAATCATTTTCCCATGGAGGGTATAAACTTAAAAAATTTTGCACATATTCATGATGTGCTTCTCCATCGTAGCCAAATATTGGGTCATAATGTAAAACATTGAAACCTAGAATGAAAATTAAGCAACAAAATAAAATAAAAATAAGAATATATTCAAAATTCTTTTTTAATTTTATCATTTAGGTTTAACTGTTTTATTGTAAACTAATCTCAATAAAATTGCTTAAGTAATATATTTAGCAATATTATTCATTGCTATTAGAGAATGATTATTATTGAACATGAAAAATCAAAAAATTACATGAATAAAAAAATTATATTAGGAAGTGCGGGAGGAGCTCCCACTGAAAGTGTTTATAATTCTCTGAAAATTTCTGAAGATAAGGAAGAAATAATTGGTATTGGTGCAGATAAATTAGAACTAGCTCAATCAGATATAAAGAAAAAGTATTTAGTACCTTTGGCATCTTCTCAAAACTATATAAAAACCATTAATAATATAATTGAAAATGAAGAACCAGGTTTTTTACATTTTCAAAATGATCTAGAAATTTATAAATTATCAAAAAATAGAAGCTCTATAAATAATTTCAATAAACTATTTTATTTTCCTCCCCACTCTGATATTGAAAATTGTTCATTTAAATATTCTTCATATAAAAAATTTTTGGAAGCAGGGATAAAAGTTCCTAAAAACATGTTGATTATTAACTATGAAGATTTAATTGAAGCTTTTAAAATTTTGACGAAAGAACATAAAGAGATTTGGCTTAGATCAAACACTATTGGCGGGGGGGGTAAAGGATCTCTAAAAACTAGTAATATCGAGTTCGCAAAAAATTGGATAGATCATCATGATGGATGGGGAGAATTTATAGCCGCTGAATTACTTTCAAAAGATACTGTAACATGGCAATCTATATGGTATGAAGGGGAATTAGTTCTCTCACAAGCGAGAAAAAGATACTATTGGGTACATGGCAATAGGGCTATCAGTGGAATTACAGGCGTTACAGGAGTAGGTGAAATATATTCAGATAAAGATTTAGATTATCTCAGTATTGAAACTATACATTCTATAAACAAGAAGCCTCATGGGATTTATGGAGTCGACTTTGCTTACGATTTTGACGGAGTACCTAATCCAACTGAAATAAATGCTGCAAGATTTTTTACAACGATCAATTTTTTTACAGAATGTGGTGTTAATTTTCCTGAAATATACAAAAATATATTTCTGTATAATAAATTTCCTACATTTGAAGATAAATTTAATCCAATTTCAAAAAAATCATTTTGGTTTAGAAGTATGGATAAGAAACCAAAACTACTAGACGAGTTAAAAATTAGTGAAGAAGTTGATGAAAAATATATTTATTGATTTCGATGGAACAATCATAAACGACAAAAAAAAACAATACAAAGCTTTTTATAAAACAGTCAATACTTTAAATGTTCATAATGATTTAGATTTTGAAACATTTTTAAAACTTAAATCTAATCATCTAAGTAATTATGAAGTTTTACAAAGTGTATCAAAAACATCGATAAATAAATTTGAATTTAACAAAATATATAAAACACATGTAGAAAAAATACAGCTTCTTTACGAGGATAAATTATTTGAAGATGCTTTAAATCTTCTAAAGAGTATTTATGAAAAAGGATATAAATGTTATTTGGTTACAAATAGGCAATATTACTTTCGACTTTTAATTCAATTAAAGTATTTAAATATTAATAAGTTTTTTCATCAAGTAATTCTTTCATCGAAATACAAAAATAAATTTAGTGCAATAAATTCAGAAAGTATTCCTTTAAACCAAAATGACATATTTATATCCGATAATTTACAAGATTTTGAAGAATTTGATCTGATAAAAATTTATTTAGGTAATGAAAATTTTAAAAATAAAAAAATAATAAAAGTAGATTCTATGACTCAATTGATAAATCTAAAATTGCTTTAGCGATAATTTAAAGAAATTTTTTCAGAAATAATTTTCTAAATTACAATGTGTACTAACCCCTCTAGGTTTAAATTAATCTGTCTATTTCAGAACGATTTGTGAAGATTATTGATTAAAAAATTTGAAAATATTTTTAACTACATACTCTTTTTCTTTCAAACTCATTAAAGGAAATATTGGTAATGAAACCAATTGAGAAGAGAACTTATTTGCATTTTTAAAATTTGACTTATTAAATTTGTAAGAACTATAAGCCTTTTGATGATGAATTGCTTTCGGATAGTGTATGCCTAATTCAATATTTTTTTCTTTCATAAATCTGATAAATTGATTTCTTTTTTTTGTTCTTATCACAAAAAGATGCCAAACGTGTAGATTTTCTTCAAAAACTCTTGGTAATGTTATATTTTTAATATCTGTAAGTTCTTCAATGTAATAATTAGCTATATTTAAGCGTTGATGATTCCATTCGTCTATTTTTTTAATTTTTTCAGAAAGAACAATTGCTTGCAAAGTGTTCATTCTTGAGTTAAAACCGATATCATTATGAATATACTTCTTTGTACTTCCCCAGTTTCTGATAGATTCTAATTTTTTCGCAAAGATTTTATTGTTAGTTGTTATTGCACCTGCGTCACCCCATGCTCCAAGATTCTTCCCAGGATAAAAACTATAAGTAGCAGCAATACTGTATGTTCCAGGTGGTTTATTTTTATACAAAGAACCATGTGCTTGGGCAGAATCCTCAATATAACTTAGATTATATTTTTTACATATGTCGCTTATTTTTTTATTATCAGCCTGCTGCCCATATAAATGTACACCAATAATTGCTTTTGTTTTTTTTGTAATATTTTTTTCGATAACATCTGTATCAATTAAATAAAAAGAATTATTGTCGACAAGTATTGGAGTTGCCCCCGTTCTGGTTACGGCCAAGGCTGTTGCAATAAATGTATTTGATGGAATTATTACTTCGTCTTGGTTTCCAATTCCAAGTGCTCTTAAAACAAGTTCAATCGCATCTGTTCCGTTAGAGCAGCTGATTGAATATTTAGAATCTGTATATCTACTGAATGAGGTTTCAAAATTCTTTACTGAATCACCTAAAATAAACTCATTTTTGTCGATAGTTTTGTTTAACTTGCTAAGAACATTCTTTTTAATTGGATTGTGTATCCTGCTTAAGTCATTAAATGGAACTTTCATTTTTCTATTAATTTATTATTTATTTCTTCCATCAATTTAGTTACATTTAACGTAAGTTCTTTGCTGTTAATCGTATTAAAGTTAAAACCATTTATTTTATTATAAAAATCTAAAACAACTTGTTCTAAAGGTTCAGATTTTGTAAAAAAAGGTATTTCTATTTTTCCTGATTTAACATTATATATATTTGATGGAAAATTACTCAACTCGGTATTTTTTTCTAATCCTTTATCAAATATTTTTAATTCTTGATCTGGTAGTAAGCCATTCCAAATTGCCATTTTTTTGTCACCTACAACTTTAATTACTCTTGATTTTTCCGGATGAAGCCAACTAGAAAATAAAGTTACAAAAATATCATCGAAAGTTAATGATATGTTGACAATATCATCAATGTTTTCATTAAGAAAAGACATAGATGTAGCATCTACTTTTTTTGGAATATCATCAATCAATGAAAATAAAATAGAAATATCATGAGTAGTCAAGTCCCAAGCTGCATTCGTATCGTTTCTAATCGGACCTAAGTTTGTTCTTTCAAAACTTAAATGAATTATGTTGCCTAATTCCTTACTGTCAATTATTTCTTTTAACTTTAAAATGCTTGAGTCATATAAAAAAGTATGATCAACTAAAAGTGTTTTATTATTTGATTCAGCCAAGTCAAATAACTCTTCAGCCTCTTGATAATTTGTAGTGATTGGCTTTTCGATTAAACAGTGAATATCATTTTTAAAAAGTACTTTTGCTAATTCGTAGTGATTGCTTGAGTTAGTTGCAATTATTGCGCAGTCAAAATCAATATCAGATTCTATTAACTGATTAACATCAGAAAATTTGTTTAAACCAGAATCACTATAATTATTAAGCAAAGAAGAATTTGTATCCACAATTGCAACTAAATTAAATTTATGATCTAAATTTTTTGAAATTCTATAAAAGTTATTACCCCAATATCCCATTCCTATAATTGCTAAATTTAACTTATCTGTCATAAATTAATTTTACCCAAGAGGCTGATTAGAGTCTTTTATTCGACTTATAAATAAATTTAAATCTTCTCTTACAACATACTTTATTAATATTGCAACAATAATGTAGATGCAGATATTACTGATTGTAATTAAAGTATTCTGTAAAAAAAGATTTCCAACGTTTATAGCTGGTAAAAATGCTATTGCACAAAAAATTATTACCTGTAAATTTCTTTTTGAATAAATAAAAAGATTGAAAAATAATATAAAGAAAAGTGGCAATCTATAAACATGATTCGTATAAAAAATTGTTGGAACAAACCAAAAAATTAAACTGTATATTAGATAATTGTTTATAAAATTTTCATACTTAATCTCACTGTAAGTTTTATCAAGTAATTTTGAGAAAACTAATAAAGCAAAAAATATCAAAAATATAATATAAAACATAGATTGACTACCTGAAGTGTAAAAGGAAAAGACATTTGCACTATTTAGTATTCCATATGTTTGTATTCTATAAACTGCTCCAGCAGTTTCATAATTGTTAACTATCTTATCTATAAAGAATGTTGCGAAAGAGATTATAAGTAACAATATGTTAACTGAAAAAATTTTTCGATCCCTGCCTTTTAGTGCAAATACAGCTAGTCCCAATAACAAGCCCATAGGATGTAATTTATATAAGGACAATATAAAAATCACAAAACTTGAAAATATTGGTGTTTTTTTATAATTTATTAAACACCCCAAAGCAATAAATAAAATAATAAGATCGACATTTAATAAGAAGATTAAATAGTTCATTGGAGGACTTAAGAACAAGAAGGTGATTATAAAATAATTACTTTCGTATTTCTTAATCAAATAAATATATGTTCCGATAACCAATATTAATGTAATTGATCCAAGTATCTTTGTTAACAACAATACATCTCCATTAAATGGCATATATCTCTCAAGAATTCCACCACCTGGAAGGAAAGGCTTACCACTGTCCATAATGCATCCTTCTCCATTATTTTCTAAACACCAACTAGCAAATATATTCTTTCTTAAATCATCGTACCTACTGAAGCCTGCATAAATACCTTGACCTGTACGTATCCATAAGTTATTTAGTTCTGAGAACAAACCACCAATTAACCTTGAGAGATAAAAAGAAATTGTTAACACTTGAAATGAAGTTTTGTTAACAATAAAGTTGTTCTTATTTTTATTAGTTACATACTCAAATAAAAATAAAAAGGGAAGATAGTCAATTAAAAAAAAAGCCATATAAAAAAATGTAAATATTTTTAAATAATTATTATTAATTTTTGAAACAAACACAATCAAGTAGATATTGTAAATAAATAAATTTTCCAATATTGGATTTAAGCTGTAATTGTATAAGAAACTAAGGTCGTTTATTTCTTGATTAAAAAAATAGTTCAAAACAACATTAAATGTCAAAAAATTAATGAAGCTTCTAATTATATATTTTGTCTGATTGGTAAAAAATAAATTCAAAATTAAAAAAGAATTTATTACCAACTTAATTAAGTCATAAGCCAATTCACTGGTCCCTATAAAGTAAACTGTTTTGAAATCATTTCGTAATGTCATAAGTTTTCCAATACATTTAAGATTGTTTACTTTTGGAAAAATATTTAAATTTTCGTTTACATAACTAATATCATCTGTTGTATTTTGAACATCATCACTTATTTGGAACTTAAGATATTCACATCTTGAATCGTTTAGTGTGTCAAAATCATCAATTGTTGAAAATATTTCAGATGAAATGTTAAGAAGTAATATAAAAATTAATGGTGAAAAAACTACTAATGTACTTATAAATAAATTATTTCCCAAATAACCAAGTTTTGAAATATTAATTTTTAGTATTTTCATAGATTTATAAGGTAATTCTAAGTCACAATAATCGATATTTACATATTATGATTCATTAAATTCAATATAAGTAAAATAGCCGTATTCGAATTCTCTCTTTTTTATCTCACTTTCTAATGAATTAAAGTATTTTTTAAATTTTGGAAAATTATCTAATTTTTTTTCATCAAGAATTGCCATTTTCTTTTCATAATCTCCATCCCACTTTTTATTCCATATATTTTTTTCATTTACAATTACAGGTGGAAATTCTTCAACATGAGAAATATTTTGGCTAAAACCTGCATAATCGACACTATTTGGTTTTTTAATCATATTTTGTCTAAAGTAATACTTGTTTAATACTCTTTCTTCGATATTTCGTTTAATTTTTTGTTTTATACTTTTTGGTTTGTACTCTTCACTCAATTGAATATTTTCGTGTCCAACTTCTCTTTGAATTTGTTTTATTGAGTAAAAATCACCTTCATTTACTGGATAGTTGTCCTCAAAAATGCATTTGTTAAATCCCCACCATTTCATTTCTTTTAATCTATCCATAGAATTTTGATGATCATCAAAAAAACAAATACTATTTTCAATATTATATTTTGACCAGTCCACACAATTAAAGTCACCAATTATGTATTCTGATTTTCCGGAGCGATATTCGATATTTTCATAACTTATATCTAAACAAATAATTTCAGCTTCTGGAACAGCATTTTCGATAATATATGTTGATTGTCCCTTCCATACTCCACTTTCGACTACTAATGAGGGCTTATTTTCTTTTAAGATACAGTAAAGTGCAAAACTGTGGTTGAAACCCATTCCACCATCATTATTCACTATCGGTTTAGATGAATAAATATCTGTAAAATCTTCAATTAAATCCAGATACTTATCGTTCATATTAAATTATATTAATGACTTAAAACCATTTTGTTTCATTTATTCTTTTCATCATTAAAATAAAACTGTGAAAAATCGAAAAAATAAAAAAATTATAATCTTGATCTTAAGTTCTGATAGATATCCTTCCCCTAGAAACGAAAAAGTCCAATTTGAAACATGGGTACAAAGAGCATCAAACTTTAATGCAGAAGTCTTTTATTACAAAGGGGGAGAAGAGTTTTCAAAGAATAAAAATTATATAACCTTTCCTGTTGGTGATGAAATTAAAGATATTGGATATAAAACATTAGAAGCATTTGAGTGGGTTGATAAAAATTTTGATTACGACTATCTTCTACGTGCAAACAGCTCTTGTTACGTGAATCTTGAAGAATTAACAAACTTCTTTGACAGCAAAGACAATCAAGAACCAATTTATGGTGGGCATATGAATAATTACAACGATGAATTTGATTATGTTCAAGGAGTTGGAATTTTTCTAAACAGAAAAGCTATACAAAAAATTTTGAAAAATAAATTTGATTGGGATCATTCTAAAATTGATGATGTTGCTTTGGGCAAAATAGCCCATCAAGAAAATTTTAATAAGTACCCTGTAGATTCATTACATGTTGATGGAAAATTACTAAAAGGCATATTGAATAAAAAATATATTATTTACAGATGCAAAATGGAAAATTTTGGATATCCAAGGTATTTAGATAAATACTTTCTAAAAATTATTGAGAATATCTTTAATGGAGAGCTTAATCTGTCGTTATTAAAAATTAAAAAAATAATTTTTAATTTCATTAAGCTTTTTAATTTAAAGTATTACAAATTAAAGTATTCATCATTAATATATTATAAAATTGTATCTTTAATTCCTAATAGATTAAAAAAGGTTTTAAAAAGCTAAAAATTAAGTAACAACTGAATTATTTAAACAATTAAAATATAAATATGAAAATACCTGTAGCTGATCCAGTTAGAGAAAATATCACCTTAGGTGTAAATGAAAGTAACTTATTTAATGAATTTAAAAAAGGTATTTATATTGGTGGTGAAAATGTCAATGACTTTGAAAATAATCTTCGCAACTTTCTAAATGTAAAATATGCAGTATCCCTTAATTCTGGAACAGATGCACTATTGCTAGGTTTTATAGCTGGAGGTATTTCAAGAGGTGATGAAATATTGGTCCCATCATTTACATATTTTGCAACAGTTGAAGTTTTATTAAACATTGGTGCTGTACCGGTCTTTGTGGATATTAATCCAAACACTTTTACTATGGATCTTGATGATGCAAAAAGAAAAATTTCTAAAAAAACAAAAGGTATTGTGCCGGTTCATTTGTTTGGTAATAATTCTGATATAGAAGTTTTAAAAATTTTTGCAAAAGAATACAATCTTATGGTTGCAGAAGATTCAGCACAATCATTTGGAAGTATGACGATAGAAAAAAAGTATCTTGGAACGTTTGGAACTTTTGGAGCATTTTCTTTTTTTCCAAGTAAAACACTTGGAGGAATTGGAGATGGTGGATGTCTTGTAACAAATAGTTCTAAAATTTATAATAAAGTGTCAAAACTTAAGAATCACGGACAATCAAGTCTTTATAATCATCAAATTTCAGGAGTAAATTCAAGATTAGACTCATTGAATGCATTTGTTTTAAATAAAAAACTTCAAAAATTTAGTAAAATCAAAAAAAGCAGAAATGATCTAACAAATTTTTACAACGAAAATTTAAAAGATGTAGAATTTATCAAGATTCCTAAAAAACAAAATCCGAATATTTTATTCAATTATTATTCGATACTTGTACCAAGAAGTGTAAGGAATGATTTAATAAATCATTTAAATCAAAATCAAATATTCACTTCAATTTATTATAAAAAACCAGTACATAGACAACCAGTCATGAAAAAATATAAAAATGTGACTAATAATCTTAGGACAACTGAAAAAATTTCAAAATCAATAATTTCTTTGCCTTTTTTTTCATTTATGTCCTCAACAGAAAGAGAAAAAGTTATTAGTGTAATTAAAGGTTTTAAATGAAAGAATTGAATATTTTATTAATCGGTGATGGAAATATTGGCTCGATCCATAAAAGAATTATCACGGAAAGTGAAACAATCAATTTGGTTGGAATTGTTGATAAAAAATATAAAAATTCAAGTAAAAATGGAATTCTTTATTTTAATGATATTAAAGAAATCGACTTTAATAAATTAACGTTAGATGGAGTAATAGTTGCGACTCCAACTAAATCACATTACCAAATATCAAAAAAAATTATAGAAAACAAAATACCAGTTTTAGTTGAAAAGCCAGTAACTACAAATATTTCAAATTTGAAAAAGTTGATTGAACTCGCTAAAAAAAATAACACAGTTTTTAGAGCAGGATTAATAGAAACATGTAATCCTATTTTTAGTTACTTAAAAGACAACATAAATATCGATGAATTTGAATTAATTCATATAAAAAGACATTCTCCAAAGCCTTCGGATGGTAGAGAGTTGGAAGATGTATTATTTGATTTATCAATACACGACATTTCAGTTTTATATAGCTTATTCGGTTTTAAAAAGATCGAGTTAGTCTCAATTTCTACCATCAAAAAAAACGGAATCATAGAGACTGCTGATATGATGTTAAAAATTGGTAAGAAAAATATATTTATTTCTTCATCAAGACAGTCACAGCTCAAAATTAGATCATGGTCATTACAATCATCATCAGAACTATTTGAGATAAATTTAATTGAAAAAAAGTTAGATATTTTCAAAACTGGCGGTATAAAATTTACTAATTCAAAACCCTCATATGAAACATATAAGTCCCAAATGTCATTTATTGATTATCAAGAAACTGCACAAATACAATTTGATCTTTTTATAAATAATATAAAATCAAAAAAAATTGATAAGGATCATATAAAATTGATACATCAGTCTCATAATTTTATATCTGAATTATCCAAAAATGTTTAGATCTTTAAAAATTTTATGATTTTATAAGGTAATAAATTTAAATACTAATTGTCAAAATTCAAAACCTTAATAATTTCTTTAGCAAGAAGTCTTGAGCCTTCAAGGGAAAGATGGTCATCGTCAGAGTAAAATATTTGATCGTCAATTGCTCCCACACATTCTGAATAGATAAAACTGTCGCAGAAAATAATTTCCGGATACACTCTCAATATATCTTTGTCACTTATACTGTTCAAAAGAGATTTACTATCTGCAACTCTTTCATACCATATTGAAGAGGGGTATGAAATTGTTTCTCCCCATTCATATTTGTTATAAAAGTATAATTCTGGAACATTCCATCCCTGTTCAGGAATTGGATATATCAGTACCAATGTATTTTTTGATGAGAGTTTTTTAATTGTTTGAGTAAGCTTGGAATTAAAATTTTTAATTACACTTATATCATTATCTTCCTGTACAAAAGAATTATTAAATCCTTTTCCAGATAAATACCTTGGAAGCCTACCACCATAAATTATGATCGAATCACTAATTGAATCAATGAATTTATCCATTTCAAGGATTTCTTTATTTGGACACGAATTATTACTTAGTTTTTCACCAACTAAATACATGCAATCATCACCACCTAAATGAATTAGGTTAAAGTTATTATTCTGGTATTCAAGTAAAGCTGTACTCAATGTTCTAAAGGAAGAGTCACCAATTACGTAAATGTCTTTTTTAGATTTTTGCGTTTTAAAAATGCAAGTATTTTCAATTGTCCTATTATCACAGTCAATCCCATTTTGACTAATGTTATCTTGATTTTTAAATGCTAGCTTTAAAGCTTTGTTTGGAATATTTGAGAATCTATTTATAAAACTATCTTGGTTTAACAACGTTAATGTTGAGGCACACATACCAAAAAAAATTAAACTCAAGATAACCTTCTTACTTCTTGTAAAACTTTTCTGATATGGTATTTCAATAAATTTCCAATTTAAATAGGAAATAATATATAAAAAAATTAGCAAGCCTATATAAATTAAGGAGCTTAACTCTTTGATATTTTTGTCATATATTCGAAAAAATACAAAAATTGGTTGATGGAAAAGATACAATGAAAAAGAAATTAAGCCGATTTGTTGTATAAATTTATTTTCATTTAAAGAGGTAATTAATTTACCCTCACTCGATCTTGCTAAATATAAAAAAACTCCAGCTAAACAAGTTAATTTAGTATAAAAGTAATTAATTAAAGAGTCATCAAAGAAAAAAAACGAAAGCAAAATTATAAAAAGACCAAAATTTTTAGTATTTTTGAGAAACTGAATTTTACTATCTAGAAATGCAAAAATTGCTCCAAACAAAAATTCCCAAATACGATAATGAAGCTGATAGAACACGGAATTTCCAAAGTCTAAAGAGCTTAATAACAAAGAAATTAAAAAAGTAAGTACAATATATTTAAAAACAGATTTCTTTCTTAATTTAAAGATTAAAAATAAAATAACAGGAAATATTAGATAAAATTGTTCCTCTATTGACAAGCTCCACATGTGTAATAGAGGAAAATATTTTGTTGAAGGAGAATTATAAAAATCTAAATTCTCAAAAAAGAAATTAGAGTAAAAAAGCAGTGAGGATTGAAAACTATTTATGTATAAATACAGCTCATAAGGCGGAAGAAGAAAGAAAGCAAAAGGAACTGTAAAAATTAGTGTAGAAAGTAATGCGGGAAGTATTCTTTTAATTCTTTTTATGTAAAATTCTCTGAATTGAAAAGTGTTATTTTTTATATCATTAATTATTTTGTTTGAGATTAAGTACCCTGAAATGAAAAAGAAAATATCAACCCCCAACCACCCACCTGGTAAAAAACTTTTTTGGATGTGATAAACAATTACTGAGACTACAGATAAAGCTCTTAAGAAGTTAATATCTTTACGAAATTTTAAGTTTTGAATATTATTTAGTAAGTCTTTTTCCACAGTGTTATTTTAAAGTCTTTTTAACTAAAGATTTGTTTTGAATTATATATATAGATGTTCAGAAATATTTTTGGCTTTAAATACTATTTATCTTTTTTTTGATTTAATTTGTAAGGATTGGGTGATGGTGGACAACCTGGAGGACATTTAGGTTGAACGGTTCTTGTTTGACCAGGAATAATAACAGATGTTCCAGCATCAACAAATGCAATAGACCATCCCCAGTTTTC